>OGXF01000989.1_pt1 | contig 23146 bp, 20 predicted proteins | sample 1576191 | NCBI WGS metagenome assembly OGXF01 (sample SAMEA3541545, study PRJEB24748) | human gut metagenome | biome: human gut; feature: human-associated habitat; material: faeces | place: China | collected 2012
CAGATTACACAGCAGATTCCTGGAAGGCAATGCAGTTAGAGCTTCAGGAAGCAAAAGATCTTCTTGCAAAAGAAAAACCAACTCAGGCAGAGGTTGATGAAGCTACAACTCATCTGAACACAGCCGTAGAGGCTCTTGTTAAAGCTGATACGAAGGTAACAGTCACTCTCAACAAGAAAACAGCTACTGTTTACAAAGGAAAAACAACTACACTGAAAGCAACTGTAACAGGAGCAGATGCATCAAAAGTTACATTTACTTCCAGCAACCCAAAAGTTGCAACAGTAAACAAAACAACCGGTAAAGTTACAGCAAAAGCAGCCGGAAAAGCTGTGATCACAGCTAAATGCGGCAACGTAAAAGCAACCTGCACAGTAACAGTTAAGAATCCAACTCTGAAGCTTACAAAAACATCAGCATCTGTAAAAGTTGGAAAGACAACTAAGATTGCAGCAAAAGCAACTCCATCCGGAAAGATCACATACAAATCCAGCAATAAGAAAATTGCTACCGTATCTTCCAATGGTACAGTAAAAGGTATCAAGAAAGGTACTGCTAAGATTACAGTAACATGCAATGGTGTATCCAAGACATTTAAAGTAACTGTAAAATAATCGGATTAATTCAGTGTGAAAATTAACTGATTCACAGACATAGAAAAGAAATCCTGTATTCCGGTCAAAAGGGCAGGGTTTCTTTTCCTTGTAAAACATAAAATGACAGATATTCAGTGTGAAGTCACGTAGTGAAAGCGGATAGTTTTGTCTGTTTAATTATATAACGTTTCCGGAAAATACAGAGGGGATAAGTCTTGAAATTTAACATAATGCTGTTAGTAGGAAATTTGCTATCTATATTTTCCAGAAATGTTATAAAAGAAGAGGAGAGGATTTATGGACAAGAATAATGAGCAGAAAAAAAATACGAATCCTGAAACAAATCAGAAACAGGATAATTTAAAGCCCTGGTTAAAGCTTCTTCCGGCGGCTGCAGTTTTTGCAGCAGTCTGTGTGACCTGTTATCAGACTGAAAAAAGCCCCGTAGAAACCGCTGTAGTTTCTAATAATAGTATTATGTCTACCGATGATATCAAAGAACTGATTACAACAGGAAATACCCACGACGAAGTTTTACAGGAATCTTCTGCAAAAAGTAGCAAAGCATCAGCAAAAACATCAAAGAAAGCCAAAAAAGCCAGTAAGATAAAAACCGGCACAAAGAAAAATGCTTCTACCGGAGCCGCTGCAAATGGCAGCGCTGCCGGCGGAGGTGGTGCAGGAAGTACTGTCACACCAACTACACAAGTTCCGGCTGACGGATATGTGGATGGAACTTATACAGGCTCCGGAACCGGATTCGGTGGAACGATCACTGTGCAGGTAACTGTCAGTAATCATAAAATTGCATCAATCAATATTTTGGATGCCTCCAGCGAAACAGCTTCCTATTTTGCCAATGCACAGGGTGTAGTCAGCAGAATTATTTCCAGCCAGTCACCAAACGTAGATGCGGTGAGTGGGGCTACCTATTCCTCAAATGGAATTATTACAGCAGTCCAGAACGCATTGTCTCAGGCGATTCCATCAGGAAACCAGACAACAGCCACACCAAAACCAACGCCGTCACCAAAACCTACAAAGAAACCAGTTCCAACACCAAATCCGGATAAAGAATCTCCATACAAAGATGGTACTTATACGGGAACTGCACAGGGTTACAGCGGAACGGTAACCCTGACTGCTAAGATAAAAAAAGGAATTATCAAATCTCTCGATGTAAAGCATACCGATACACCACAGTTTTTCCAGAAGGCATGGGAGGTTCTTGAAAATTCAATCATTCAGAATCAGTCCGCTGATGGAATCGACACTGTCAGTGGTGCGACCTATTCATCCAAAGGAATCCTAAATGCGATGAAAGATATCCAGAAACAGGCTGCCAAAACGAACGCAAAAGTAACTCCGACACCAGTTCCAACGGAAACTCCGAACGTTACTCCGACACCGGAAGCAACACCGACGCCAGAGGTAACACCAACTCCTGAAAACACACCCGCTCCGACAGAAACGCCTGCACCGACACCAACCCCAGACGAAACACCGGAGCCGACTCCTGAACCACAAGGACCGTATAAAGACGGGACATACTCCGCTTCAAGTTATGGCTATAGTGGAAGAGTAGAAGTGACGGTAACTATCCAGAACGGTCAGATTGCTTCCATCGAACAGAGCAACAGTGATTCACCGGAATACTTCGACTATGCATGGGGAACTCTCTATCCTCAGATCATGGGAAATCAGTCCGCTGATGGAATTGATACGGCAAGTGGTGCAACATTCTCATCTGAAGGAATCCTTGGAGCTGTTCAAAAAGCTCTTGCGCAGGCTCTTGCATAGAGATTGTAAAAATGGAATTTATGTGATATAATCACTGTTAGTGAATACCAACTTTTCTGAATCATTAAAATGGAGGATTCTATTATGATTAAAACAACTGTAAAAGTAGACGGAATGATGTGCGGAATGTGCGAATCTCATGTCAATGACGCAGTAAGAAAAGCTTTCCAGGTAGATAAAGTTTCATCTTCCCACAGCAAAGGCGAAACCACTCTTATCACTGATGCACCTGTCGATGAAGCCAGATTAAAAGCAGCGATCAATGCCACAGGATATGAAGTAAAAGGAATTACCTCAGAGCCTTTCGAAAAGAAAAAAGGACTGTTTTCATTCCTTCACAAATAAATCGGTAACTGCCTGATTTATCAGGCAGTTACTCCTATATAAAACCGGACATGGATTTTGATAACCTCAAGATTCTTTGTCCGGTTTTTTGTAACTTTTTTATAGCTTTTTGTCGATAAATCTCGAAGAATGGCGTCAAAAAGTCTGATAATTTCATAAAAATCGGTTGTGACTTTTGTGCAGTTATGATACACTAAATGCAGTTAAGAAATTGATAGAAGATTACAATCTGGAGACGAAATAATGAAAAGAAAAATAGAAATTGTCTGCTGGATTTTATTTACCATATGTTCTGGTGTTTGCTTTTTTGTCAACTTCATGAGCAAACCTCCTGTAGACGATACCCATACTTTTACTTTATATATGATTGGTGCCACAGTAGTATCTTTACTGTATCCGGTGTCCATGTTCATCCTTGGACTAAGAAATCGATATTTATATGATAAATTAAACGAAATCACTGAAGAAAAAGAGGAAACCTTAAAGGCAAGGACATCCAGATCATCTGTTTCCACACCTGTATCCGGATACCCGGTACCTGACATAAATATCCTCGTCAGCGCTCTCACTTCTGAGCAGGAACTTACAGAAGAAGAGAAAAATTACTTGCTTGAATACATTAAGAAGAAATGACGTGATATCTAATGAAACTACTGACCTGTATGTCCATCGCAGGATCAATCCCCGTTGTGATCTGTTTACTTATGTATCTGATCCAACGTGCTGATTACAATTATATTTTAGGAAGAAAATTACAGCTAATTGGTATCTTCTTTTATTTGCTACCTGTACAATTGATTAAATATTTGATTCCAATGAATATATTTCCAGAATCAATGCTCGTAGGACGAAGTGCTGATTCATATCTATCAGGTTCTTTATCCTTTTGGAATGAACAAAATGGAGAATATGTATGGATGCCTGATTGGTTTAATATTTTATCTAAGATATGGTTGGTGGCGATTATTATTTTTGCCATTTATCAGATTATCTGTTTTTGGAGAGGCGCTCATTCTATTCAGAATCTCATATTTGACAAAGTGGAAGATTCAGAGAATAATCAAGTATATTATCTGATTCCTGATGGAATCTGTGGTCCATGTACAATCGGATTTTTCCGCCAGAAAATTGTGTTTCCGGAAAGCTTTTCTATACTACATCCGGAATATGGTATGGTATATAAACATGAACATTCTCATTTGAAAAATCATGACAATTTAGTAAAAGCGCTGTGCCTTCTGGTCTTATGCCTGCACTGGATGAATCCGGTGGCATACCTTTTACTTTCCCTTTACATAGATACAGCAGAAATAATCAGCGACAGCACTGCCGTAGAAGGCTGTTTGAAAGAACAACGCAAAGTCTATGCCTCACTGCTGGTTTCAGAAGCCTCAACTCCGGACAAAAATCCGGTTATGTGGAAAAATAATCTTTTCGGCAAAAAGAAAAACGAAAAGAACATGGTAATCTTAAAAAGGAGGATCAACTACATGATGAAAGAAAAGAGAAAAGGATTGTTACAGAGAGGAATTATAGTAGCAGTGTCCGCGTTAACAGTTGTTGTAAGTGCTGGAACAGTATTGGCATATGCGCCAATTGCATCATCTGATGAGAGTTTTGAAGAGATTATTTTTGATGACTCATTAGATGATTTTGGATTCAATGATATAGAAGATAATTTTATAAAATCGCTAGATTTTTCTCAAAGCAATAGTGTATATATCGACTCAAATGGAAGTCAGATAATATATCAAGAATCTGAATCTCCTCGCGCATTATGCACGCATAGTATGGTACCATCATCTTTTTATACTCATGCGAAAAATTCATCAGGAGGATGTACTGTAAAAATCTATTCATGCCAACGATGTGAAAAATGTGGATATCGCGCTAATGCCAAATATGAGAGTACTCATACATATGCTAAATGTCCTCACTAAATAACATATTATTGTAAAATAGATAGGAACTCCATGTATTTTGTAATATTCAAAATATATGGAGTTTTTGGTCACTAAAAAATGTTGAAATATTTTCTCGATTTTTTTAAATAAAGTTCTTGTATTTTTCTGATAGTTAGTGTATATTAACTATCAGAGTTAGTAATAGCAAACTCTCGCGTGAATCAATTATTTAAACTCCATCCGAAGCCCAGCTGAAGTCTTCGGATCATTGACTCATATCTGCAATTTCATTAAAATTATGGCTATGCTGAAGCCATTTACCAGATATGAGTCATTTACATACAGCCCATATAGCCAATGGTCTGTTGTACTTTGGTACATCCTTTATAAAACAGCTATATTCTTGTATCTCGCGCATTACATGAACACAGCTTTTTAGAAGTGATGTACCAGGAGTTTAATGTAATATCAGAAAGGGGATTTATCATGTACTTAGAAATTGAGAAAGTAGTAGGAAGAGAAATTCTGGATTCCAGAGGAAATCCGACAGTCGAGGCAGAAGTATATCTGATGGACGGCACAGTTGCAAGAGGAACAGCGCCAAGCGGTGCTTCCACAGGTGAATTTGAAGCTCTGGAATTAAGAGATGGAGATAAAGCTCGTTACCTTGGAAAAGGTGTACAGAAAGCAGTAGAAAACATCAACACAACAATCAATGAAGCAATCGAAGGTCTCGATGCCAGCGATATCTACGCTGTAGACGCAGCTATGATTGCAGCGGATGGAACAAAAGATAAATCCAAACTGGGAGCAAATGCAATCCTTGCAGTATCTATCGCCTGCTGCAGGGCAGCCGCAGCTTCCCTTGAAATTCCGCTGTACCGATTCCTTGGCGGTGTATCCGGAAACCGTCTTCCGGTTCCGATGATGAATATCGTAAACGGTGGATGCCATGCATTATCCTCCGGTCTGGATGTACAGGAATTTATGATCATGCCAGTTGGAGCACCATCCTTCAAAGAATGCTTAAGATGGTGTGCAGAAGTATTCCACGCACTTGCTTCTATCCTGAAAGAACGTGGACTTGCTACTTCTGTGGGTGATGAAGGTGGTTTCGCTCCTGCGCTGAAATCTGATGAAGAAGCAATTGAGACAATCCTTGAAGCAGTTAAGAAAGCTGGCTATGAGCCAGGTAAGGATTTCAAGATTGCCATGGATGCAGCTTCTTCTGAGTGGAAGAGTGAGAAAGGCAAAGGCTACTACAAACTTCCGAAAGCCGGAACAGAATACACAGCAGAAGAACTTATCGAGCACTGGGCTAAATTATGCGAGAAATATCCGATCATTTCCATCGAAGACGGACTGGATGAGGAAGACTGGGAAGGATGGCAGAAACTTACTGCAAGACTCGGGGATAAAGTACAACTTGTCGGTGATGATCTGTTCGTTACAAATACAGAGAGACTTGCAAAAGGTATTGAGCTTGGCGCAGGTAATGCAATCCTGATCAAATTAAACCAGATCGGTTCCGTATCTGAGACACTGGAAGCAATCAAAATGGCTCATAAAGCAGGTTATACTGCAATTTCCTCTCATCGTTCCGGTGAGACAGCAGACACAACAATTGCAGACCTCGCAGTAGCACTGAATACCTGCCAGATCAAGACCGGCGCGCCAAGCAGATCTGAGCGTGTTGCAAAATACAATCAGCTTCTCCGTATCGAAGAAGAACTCGGCGCAAGCGCAGTATATCCTGGAATGAAAGCATTTAATGTAAAGCAGGACTAAATAATTTACTTCCATAATAATAAGTCAAAATAAACAAAATGCATTTCTGAGAGAATCACTTCCCCGGAAATGCATTTTGTTCATTTTGCTCTAAGAATACTTATTCTTTAACAAAATCCCGCAAGCGATAAAAAACAGGCTGCTGATTCAACCGCAGCCTGTAATATTTCTTATATAAAATTATCTTTCATCAAAAGCAACAAAATCTGTATGATGTCCCACATACTTATAAGCCGGACGAATGATCTTATTCGCATTAATCAGCTCTTCCAGACGGTGAGCACTCCAGCCAGGCATACGTGCGATGGCGAAAATCGGAGTAAACAACTCTTCCGGAATGTCAAGCATGCTATATACAAATCCACTGTAGAAGTCTACGTTAGCGCAGACATTTTTGAACAGTTTTCTATGCTCCATAATCAGTTTTCCGGCAATTCCTTCAACTTTGTCGTAGAGATCAAATTCCTCCGTCATTCCTTTCTCCTCAGCCAGTGCCTGAGCAAAACGTTTCAGAATCACTTCACGAGGATCAGAAAGCGTATAGACCGCATGTCCCATACCATAGATCAGTCCTGCATGGTCAAATGCCTCTTTATTCAAAACTTTCTGAAGATAATCAACAATCTCATCTTCATTATCCCAGTGCTCTACATGTGCCTTCAGATCTGAGAACATATTCTGAACTTTCAGGTTTGCACCACCGTGACGAGGACCTTTCAGCGATCCGATTGATGCAGCAGTGGAAGAGTAAGTATCTGTACCTGAAGAAGTTACTACATGAGTTGTAAAAGTAGAGTTATTACCACCGCCATGCTCAGCATGAAGAATCAGCGCAATATCCAGAACTTTTGCCTCCAGTTCTGTATATTTTCCATCCGGACGAAGCATAAGAAGGATATTCTCTGCAAGGGAAAGTCCTCTCTGTGGATTACGGATAAATAAAGTATCATCCTTACGGAAATGACGATATGCATGATAAGAATATACTGCAATCTCAGGAAGTTTCGCGATCAGTTCCAGTGACTGGCGAAGTACATTCTCAGGAGAAATATCTTCCGGATTATCATCATATGTATAAAGTGCAAGGACACAACGCTGCATAGCATTCATGATATTGGCATTCGTTCCTTTCATAACTACGTCACGGACAAAACGACCACCCAGATCTTCCATATCAAACATCATATCCAGAAATCTTGCAAGTTCCTCTTTATCAGGAAGCTTGCCAAAGATCAGAAGATAAATGGTTTCTTCGAAACCAAAACGTCTGCCCTTCAGACCACTGATAATATCCTGCACATTGATTCCCTGATAATATAAACGTCCATCAGCCGGAATCTGTCTTCCGTTGATCAGATTATAACCGTTGACATCAGAAATCTCTGTCAGACCAGTGAGGACACCTTTACCTGCTGAGTCACGAAGTCCTCTTTTTACATCATATTCTACGTACAGATTAGGATCAATGTGATGATTTTTCAGTAATTCCTGTTCAAAGAATCTCATTCTTTCACGAAGCTGTTTGGAGTCTTCCAGACTCATCATTTCATGTTTTTCCATAATATCTTTCCTCATTTCCCCAGTTATTATGCAGGTATTTCTGCTAAAAAACACTGACACAGTGAAGAGCGGATGCATCCTTGCGATCAGTGTTTTAGTATGACGAACATTTGTATTTATACCTATTTAATGATTGTACAGGAAAGTAGTGGGAAAGGCAAGCTAAAGATTGTATTTTTTTATATACAATCATATTAAAGTGCTAACGCTTTAAAATTCTACAGAACCAACAAGTATTTTCAGAAAAGAAATATGTATTACATAAATAAAATAGAATGGTAACATAAATAAGCCAAATGTGCTATAATAACCATGTTTATAACCCGTATTTGTATATTTATGTTTCCGTTAAGCAGGAAATTTACCCTATATGCACATAACATATAATATTTCCAGTCCGAAAACAGATACATATATAGATATAGATTAACAGGATTTACAGACAAGAAGTAACTGAAGAAGTAACTGAAGAAGCAAATAAAGAAATACATATAAAAAGGAGTATATAAGAAATGTCAGAAAGAAAAATGAAACAAGTAGAAGACTCACTAACAGAACAATCTCACTTATTAATGCCTAAATGTCTTAACGCAGCCGGATATTTATTCGGTGGTCAGCTGCTTGCATGGATTGACGAAACTGCAGGAATTGTTGCCAAGCGCCATGCAGAGATGAACGTTGTAACTGTAGCAGTAGATAATATGTATTTCAAAGCTGGAGCAAAAGTAAATGATACCATTGTACTGATTGGACGGCTTACTCATGTCGGGCGATCTTCTATGGAGGTACGTATCGATACCTACTGTGAAGCTCTTGACGGAACAAGAACCATGATTAACCGCGCTTACTTCACAATGGTCGGAACAGATGAACAGCAGCATCCGGTAGAAGTTCCAGGACTTATCATTGAAGGAGTTACCCAGCAGATTGAGAATGAAGCAGCACAGAAACGTGCCAAACTCTGGAAAGTCCGCAGACATGAGGGATTTTAACCGAATCAAGCAAGTAGCGGCAGCGGATTGCGAATATCTGATTGACCCAGATCAACCAGGTTGCCAAAATAGATTATGGATTATTAAATTGGTAAAAAAACTGGTATGGAACAGAATTTCCGGCAGGTATGGTAGTAGGATATATAGATGTAGCCCGGGGCGGTTCTTCTGTAACCAGAAATACCTGATTTATTTATTCCAAAAACAAACGGATTTCCAGAAACCTGGAAGATTTTATCACCTATATAGAACGGGACGCAAAGGAAGTTGAAGGGCATTAATCAAAGCTTCAATAAAAAAAGAGAACCTTACACGATCAAAAGATTGTGACGGGTTCTCTTTTATTTATAAATTAAAGTTTTTTAGTAGCATTTGCTACATGGACCATACCCCATGGCTTCTGCCTCTGACTGAGTAACCTGTCTGGCTGTATCAGGATTCATTCTTCCACAATTCGGGATACTATGATATTTTTCTCCGGTTGCAGGTATCCATACCATTGCGCCTGTTGCCGCAGAAGAATCTTCCTGCACAGAATTCTGATCAGAAACTGTTGTTTCTTCATGGTATGATGTTCCGTCGGATGATAAGTCATCAGATGAATTTGCGGATGAATCTCCGGAAGAATAATCATTACAAGGATTCTGAGACCAGTTAATCGTTGTTCCGTCAGATACCGCGATAATAGTTCCCTGTTTATCTGTACGAAATACAGGAATTTCCATATCCGATAACCGTCCCATTGTCTCTGCTGATGGATGATTATACTGGTTATTCACACCGCAGCTTATCACCGCATAAGACGGAGAGGTTGCCTCGAGGAAATCCCATGTGGTTGAACTTGCAGAACCATGATGTCCAATAGAGAGTACATCACAGTCAAGGTTCATTCCTGTACTGATCATATCCTGCTCACTAGTTTCTTCCGCATCACCGGTAAAAATAAAGCTGTTTGAACCATTTTCCAGTTTGATCACAAGAGAGTTATCATTACTATTCTGGCTGATACCACTTGGAGCCAGGACAGTAAAACTTCCGGTACCAAAATCAAATGTATCACCGACAGATGGATACTGTACAATAATCGCATTTGCAGTAGCCGTATTCATAAAGGTGTTAAATAAATTAGAAGTATGTATGTAATCCGGTCCTAAGACGTTACTTACTTCGAAAGTATTTAAACATGGAATAAGACCTCCGAGATGATCCTCATCATAATGAGAAGAGATCATATAATCAATCGTCTGTACATTTTGCTGTTGTAAGTATGATACAACTTCATCTGCGTGGTTCTGATCACCACCGTCGTATAACAGGTTTTGTCCTCCGGACTGCACCAGAATAGCATTTCCCTGTCCGACATCCAGAAAATGAACTGCCATTTCTCCGTTTGTTTCCGCATTTACTGTCAGCGCTGCCTGAGGTGCTAAAGTAAACAGCAAAAGAAACAGCGACAAAAACAAGGATATCAATTTGTTTTTTCTCTTCATAAGAAAGTCCTCCTAAGTATTTATAGCAATATGATTATACCACTTATTTTATGCAAATCATATTCCACAGATAAAAAAGGCTATAACGACATTCTTTTATGTTACTGTTCACTGCGTTCTCAGTAACACGCTTCGCGATGCACAGAATTTATGCTATTCGCTACAATAATACCAGGAAGTATAACAGTTCAGCAGCTTATCTCACAGAAATTACAGTCTGTACATTACTTACAGGATAACATTTACTGAACAGTTATTTATAAAGTCACTCATTCAAAAAGACTAACAGAAAAATGTACGGAAAAACTCAGGAAAGCACACAGATTTTCCTGCTGAATTACATCGAAACCAGCATCCTTGTATCAGGAGGGGTACAAGCCCCTCCTGATAAACTGCGAAGCAGTTATTCGGTTATGAGCAAGTAGCGGAAGCAGATTGCTTGATTCGGTTAAATTTTTCTGTTCCTATCGTTCTTTCTTCTGGTTCTTCAATTCATCAATCAGTGTTTGTACAAATTCCGCTGTCTCTTCCCCACTGTAGAGCCCACTGTCATCCAGGCTGGAGAGATAATCCAGAAAAGTAGTCAGAATACTGGACTCATTGATGATCAGACAGGTCGTCCGGTTATGAATATTGTTAAATAACATATATCCAAAGGTACTGTTTACGCACAAATGCAGATTATCAGAAAGCTGATTCAACGGCTTCTTAAGCAGACGGTAATTGCCATTTTTGCAGCATGGAAGAATACGGCATAATAAGCGGATTCTTTCCGATACAGTAAGCGGCCTGTAAAAATTATCCGGTATTTCTTTTATCCGGCCTTTTTCAGCAAAGTCAGCAAGACCTCTTTTCGTAAAATAGACATTCGCCAGACCATTTTCCATTTTTGACTGATTCACCTGGAGTAATGCCGTCATCTTTTTAATAGCATTATCCCTGTCGGGAAATTCCGGTATGATTGCCTGGCTAAGAAGCTGTCTGTCAATAAATGGAACCATACAGGCTTCCGGCTGTAATACGTAGTTTGGTGTCTCTGTATACACAGGACTGTTGAAATCATTTTTATCCATTGACAGATATTCCGTAGCCAGAAATAGCGGCTGGCATTTATCCTGATAAGAATCATACAGACTCCAGAGCATGGAAACCACCGCAGGATCTCTGTAAAAAATCCCTCTTGTATAATCAGAATTACAGGTAATTACATATTCTGATGACAAAATCATACAGGAGAGACCATTCATACTGTAATAATGTGCAAAAATATCCTCATAGAAATAATACGGATGATAGTCCATACTTGAAAAATATAACGGAAGTATTTTATTTAAATACATCAGATTATAAATCTCATGGTTCTCTGTCATCTGGTTTGTTTTACTCATACAAAATGTATGTTCAATTTTCAGATGTCCGGCAGGTTTCAAACTGGAAAGCATATTTAACAGAAAACCATAATCCGGCTGCAATAAAAGCGCAATTTTGCCGGAAGGCTTCTGTGTTTCCGAAGAAATCATATAGTGCAGCAGATGGTTTAACTCCAGATGAGTAGAGACTACTGTGCAATCAGACGTATTTACCGGAGTCTGGATATCTGTATCTGTTTTATAATCATTCTCATCCTTCATCTTCTTCAGATCGTCCAGAAACAGAACCGGTTCTCCGGAGAAATTTCTGGGGAAGTTCATGAGATATTTTTCTGTGTATTTTCGCTTATAATAAAGATCTTTTCCCAGTTTGGAGATCAGATAAGCCTCCTTAAATTTACGATATTCTACGGGAGTAAGATGAAGAAATTCTGCAATTTTCTGGAATACTTCCATGGAAGTCGGATTTCGTTTTCCATTTATAATCTTATACATGGTAGAACGGTCAAGGTTACAATATTCCAGAAGAGAGTAAACTTTGATTTCCTTTTCATCAATATAGGAACTAAGCAAATCGGAAAATTCAGACATAAATTAAACACACCTCAATATATTTCATTTCGGGTGACAGCTCAATATTATATGTGAAAACACATCTCCATCCACTGTTTATTGCTCTTTGCAATTGAAGCAGGAGGCTTACTTAATTCGGTTAAGTAGTCACTGTCACCAATGTATTAACTATACCATTTTTTGACCAAATGTAAAAGACGAAATGAGTTACATTTTTGTAAAAAAAAGTTTTCTGAAACAATATAGAGGTAGATTCAAAGTCTGCTGATACTGATATCTATGTTCGTTTTGTCAGAATCAAAAAACAGGTTGCTGAATAGACATAATCTATATTATAATACAAGCATAAGAAACTGAAATTTACAAAAATGAACAGCTTATACTTATATTGGTCTGGTGTACTATCCATCAGGATGATTTTATTTCATACGAAGGGAGCATATAGAATGGATTGGAATTTAAAGATTACAGATATGGCAGGTGCTACACCAGAACATTCATCAGTTATTGTCAATTTTGTGGCTGCGGTCAGATACCAGTTAAAAAACAGCACTTGTTATGTTTATTCCGATAATGTACAGTACCGTTTTAAAGATGCTGACGGAAATAATAAGATTGTCATTCCTGATGCTTCTATAAACTGTCGCACTAAATCCAGGAGAGGGAATACATTTACAGATGACCCACGCTTTGTTATGGAAGTGTTATCTCCGTCAACTGAAAAATATGATCGTACAGAAAAGATGGAATTATATGCTCAACAGGAGATAGAGGAGTATTGGATTGTTGATTGGCGTACAAAAACAATAGAGATTTATGAACTGGACTATGATGAGAATGATATTCCCCAATATTATCTCTGGAAAACTATTAGCGAAGAAAACAAGGATGAATTAAGATTGGTTCATTTTCCCAATATTAAGATAACCTTTGAAGATTTGTTTGATGAGATCGACTATTAAGATATAGTATGGAATTGTAGGAGGTGATAACATGCCATTGCTGAAAGAGGAATATAGAAAAGAAGAGAAGATTAATGGTGTAATCTATGATATGTCACCATCACCAAACTATCAGCATGGGATTGTAGATGGTAATATTTATCGAATCATATCAACTGGTTTACAGGGAACACTGTGTTTGGCATTTATGGAGAATCTGGATTATAAATATCATGCACAGGAAAGTAATGATTATGTGATACCAGATGTGATGATTATATGTGACCGTAAACATTTGAAAGGTGGTTCTTATACTGGTACACCAAGATTTATTGTGGAAACTCTTAGTCCTGCAACAGCATTGAGAGATATGACTGTGAAGAAAGAAATTTACCAGGCAGCAGGGGTAGAAGAGTATTGGATCATCTCATCGAAAGAAAGAGCAGTACAGATTTATTATCTTGAGGATGGTAAATATGATTTGAAGTATAGCTATATCTTGCAGGATGATCCAGAAGAAGAACATTATAATGCAGATACAGTGGTAATACTGAAAGATTTTCCGAAAATCTCTATGACATTAGCAGAGATGTTTGAGAATGTAGAATAATCACAACTTAATATGAGACAGTATGAAAGCCTCCTGGAGTTAATCTGGGAGGCTTTGGTAATGTGGATGCTATAGTAATGGCTTAATGTCTCCAATGGAATTGTACAGAAATGGATTGGCTTGCTAATATATATTTGCTTATTTAACCTGCCATATACTTTGAGATAAAATTTCTCAAAAGCCAAAAAATCCTTTAAATACAATAAAAATATGGTATACTCTATATCGTGTTAGAATCAACTAACATATAGATAAGAAATGGAAGGAACAATTATGCCGTTAAACTTAACAGATTTTAATAAGAAATACCGGATAAGCAAAGTCTGCGGGCAGGAAAAGCAGCGCCATTATCTGGAATCCCTGGGATTTATATGTGGAAGTGAAGTCGAGCTTCTGTCTGAAATTCATGGCTATTACATTGTCATGGTTAAGAGAAGCAAAATCGGGATTGAAAAGAGTATGGCAAAGCGAATCATCCTGCACGCCGCTTAAACCAAAAGAAGCTAAAAAAAATGCTGGTATCAGCAATTTACAAAAATATTAAAAGAAGGATAAAGGCAGGTTTTTAACTACAATATGGAAAAGAACAAGATTATATTACGTCTTTGTTATACAGAATTTATAATATTTGCAGGTGTTCTTGCAACTATGATTTTCCATTTCAGAAAAGGATTTGGAAAGTCTTTTTTTACGCTTATGATCATAGCGATGCTAGCTGGATGCGGAGTCTCCCTTGCGCTGAAAGACTATCTGAAAAGCATAATTCAAAGCTCCGGTTTTGATGTTGCCGGAGTACATAATAAAAAAGCTCTGGAAAAAAGGCTGCAGCAGCTTCAGGAAGCAGATGATACCTTAGACACAGGCATTATGATGTTTGACCTGAATAATTTAAAAATGATTAATGATACATACGGGCATGAAGAAGGAGATGTGTTTATCCAGACATTCGCGTCTTTTCTCACCAGAATTCTTACAAAAGACAGCTATCTCGCCAGATTCGGCGGAGATGAATTTATGATTATCCAGAAAAACACAACCTGGTCACAGCTTGAGCAGATGAATATCCGTCTCCAGACAATGATTGATGAATACAATCAGACAGCAGACCACCCATTAAGCTATGCAGTAGGATATGATCTCAGCTGCAAAAATCACTATTATCTGATTATGGATCTGCTTAAAACTGCTGATCAGAAAATGTACCAGGATAAAAAATATAAAAAACAACAGCTGGCAAGTAAACAACAATATATTATCCAAAATGGGCTTGCACAAAGCATTTCATCTGATTCTCTGAAAGAGAAAATATTTACGATTCTCACAAACGCTAATGGTACAAAACAATATGCCTTTCTCATGACAGATATCAGCAACTTCCATCTGATCAATGACTACTGGGGATATGAAACAGGAACCAAAATCCTGAATTTTGTGCTCAAAAGAATGGAACTTTTTCAGGAATCCTTATTTGTAAACAGATATCACTCCGATATTTTTGTAGCAGTGATCGATACAACCGGATATGACACAAGTGAGATAAAAGAACGCATTGAACGACATAATACTCAGATTACAAAGGAAATTTTGCAGTCGTATCCAATCAATTATTTCCATCTGAATACTGGCATTTACTATCTGAAAGATATCAATATTCCGGCAGAAGAAATCATTTCCCATGCAAACATCGTGCGCTGTATCGCAAAGACAAAATTATCAGGTGTATGTGAATATACTCAGGATATTGCCATGAGAGAACAGCATAAAGCAGATACGATTCACTCGTTCAAACGCGCATTAAGCCAGAAAGAATTTAAAGTTTATTTTCAGCCTAAAATACATGGTAAAGATCAGACACTTGCAGGTGCAGAAGCCCTGGTAAGATGGCAGCGGGATGCCAGGACGATCTGGTATCCGGATGTGTTTCTTCCAATTCTGGAGGAAACAGGAGAAATCCAGGCGTTGGATTACTATGTGTACGAAGAAACTTTTATCTGGATGAACCAACGCCAGAAAGAGGGAAAGAGAATCGTTCCTGTCTCTTTAAATGTATCACCGGTTCATTTCCGGGATATCCAAAGTTTCACTAAAAAAGTAATGAATCTGATAGAGAAGTATGAGATAGAACCTCATAATCTGATATTCGAGATCACAGAAACTACTTTTATTCATAACATTGAAGCCGTAAATGCCATGATCCGTTTCTTTCACGACAAAAATATACGGATATCCATGGATGATTTCGGTTCAGGCTATTCCTCACTGAATACTTTAAAAGATATCCTGTTTGACGAAGTTAAAATAGACAAGCGTTTTCTTTCAGATGATCTGTCCGAAAATGGAAAGATCGTCCTTCAGGAAATTTTTCATCTGTTAAAACGGACCAAGAAATTTATTGTTTGTGAAGGTGTGGAAACAAAAGAAATGGTAGATTTCCTTGTAGAAGAGGGATGTGATGAGCTTCAGGGGTATTACTACTATAAGCCTATGAATCAGGAATCATTTGAACAATTGTTGCAAAAAACATTCTAAAATTAATCTCTGTAATTTACTGATATATAAATAAGGCTCCGGTTACTAATCAGTTCATAAAACATCAGTAACCGGAGCCTTTATTTATATCAGATCAGTAAGTTATCTGCTCAGCATTGTCATAATTATCTTCCTCTGTACCATCCAGACTACCGTCAGTATTATCAGCCGTTGTATCGTCAACCGGATAATCAATCTGGTCTGAAGAGTCATCTCCTGAGTCATCACCAGATGTCTGATCATCATTCCCAGTATCAGAAGATCCGTCCTCATTATCAGTATTATCATATTCCTGATCAGAATTATCCTGTTGATCATCATAAGTATTATCATTATAGGAAGAATCATCATAGCTGCTGCCATCATCTGAATTATCATCATAATTGCTTTCCTGCGTATAAATGGGAAATCCATTCTCCTCAGCCTGTTCTTCTGCCTGCGCCTGAGCCTCTGCTGCTGTTTCCGGTGCTTCTATAAAGTTTGTAACCGCTTTTGATACGGTATTTCCGGTAGGAGCGACAGCAGAAATTGCAAACATCGCACCACAAAGCAGAACAGCAGTTCCGGCAATCTGAATTTCATCTATATGTCTCATAAAAATATATCTCCTTGTAAAAAACTTAATAACATAACATGATTTCTGATCTGATTATATACCTTAAATATGTTTTTTTGTAGAGTAAATTTTAACCAATCGAATAATTACAAAAATAAACGTTACTGTTCACTCCGTTCTCAGTAACGTAGCCAAAATTCATTCCAGATTGCCTGCGGCAATGGAATTTTGGCTTGTATGTCTCGGGATTTTGGCATATTTATGCCAAAACACCTCGCGGGATAGTGGTGTGTGAACAGTAACATACAATCATATTGAAAAAAACTGAATATTGAAAAAAGCTGGATTCTATCCTCGAAATCTGCTATTATATAAAAGATATATATATTTTCAAACTATAAACAAAACAGAGGTGGCATTTATGAGCTGGTATAACGAGGCAATATTCTATCACATTTATCCACTGGGCTTAACCGGAGCACCAAAAACTAATGATTACAGTGTGTCAGTCTCCCGTCTGAACACATTACTCCCATGGATCGATCACATCAAAGAAATCGGATGTACTGCATTATACATCGGACCTTTATTTGAGAGTGTCGGTCATGGATATGAAACCACTGATTATAAGAAGCTTGATTCCCGTCTGGGTACTAACGAAGATCTCAAAAATTTCGTAGCAGTCTGTCACGAAAAAGGAATTAAGGTTATCTTTGACGGTGTATTTAATCATACAGGTCGTGACTTCTTTGCATTTAAAGACATTCAGCAGAATCGTGAGCATTCCAGATATCTGAACTGGTACTGCAATGTAAACTTCGGCGGAAACAACGAATATAATGACGGATTCTCATATGAGAACTGGGGCGGTTACAACCTTCTGGTAAAATTAAATCAGAGAAATCCGGAAGTTCAGAATTATATCTGCGATGTAATCCATTTCTGGGTATCCGAATTTGATGTCGACGGAATCCGTCTGGATGCGGCAGATGTGCTTGATTTCGATTTCATGCGTGCACTTCGCCGCACAGCAGCAGAAGTAAAAGAAGACTTCTGGCTTATGGGTGAAGTTATCCATGGTGATTACAGCCGCTGGGTAAACGGAGAGACACTTCACAGTGTAACGAACTATGCACTTCACAAAGCACTCTATAGTGGTCACAATGACCATAACTATTTTGAAATTGCTCATACAGTGAAATATCTTCAGAACATGGGAAATCTGGATCTCTACAACTTTGTGGACAACCATGATGTAGAACGTATCTATACCAAACTGTCAAATAAAGCCCATTTTGCCCCGGTTCATGTATTACTTTATACACTTCCTGGAGTTCCAAGTATTTATTATGGATCTGAATTTGGCATCGAGGGAAAGAAAGAGAAATTCTCCGATGACAGCCTCAGACCTGCACTGAATCTGAAGGACTATGCAGATGCCATAACAACAAATCCAAACACAGCTCTGATCGCGGCACTTGGAAAGGTGAGACAGCATACACCTGCATTAAGTTATGGAAGCTATACAGAACTCCATCTGACAAACCGCCAGTTTGCATTTGCCCGTGATCTTGACGGAGTCCGAGTGATCGTTACTGTAAACAATGATGACAATGCAGCAGGAATGAGCCTTCCGGCTGGAAATTGTGCAGAATATGTCGGAACTCTTACCGGACAGAAAGTATCTGTTGAGGGTGGACGCATCAATGTGACGGTAGCCGCAAACAGCGGTGAAATCTGGGTACCGGCAGATACAATGACAGAAGATACACAGATAAAAGTTGAAAATGCAGCAGAGGTTCAGGCAACATCCGATACTGAGACATCTGCTTCCGCTGAGACATCCGAAACTAAAAAAGCTGAAATTAAAGAAGCAGTAACTAAAGAAACAGCACAGGATCTTGCAGCACAGGAAACTGCCGCAGCGAAAGAGGAATCTGCCTGCGCAAATGAAACATGTGCAAAAGATGCTGACAAAACAGATGAAACTTCGGATACAGCAGCCAAAACAGTAGCCGATTTGAGCAAAGCACCGGAAGATATGACAGTAGCGGAACTGCAGCTTTGCATCCTTGCTAAAATGGCAACGAACGGTCCTGTTACCGACCAGATGAAGAAAACCGTATATGATAATATCTGGCATGACTCTCTGGTAAACTGGTTTAAGAGTTTTCGTTAAGATTTAACCAGTCAACTTACTAAACAAAGGAACTACGCAATGAAAAGAAAAGTAAAGATACAGAGTTTTCCTATGTAAATAAAAAGCTTACTTCTAAGAAAACATACTATTACAAAGTGCGGGCATATCGTACTGAAAATGGTAAGAGAGTATACAGCAGTTATTCTAAAGTAAAGAGCGTTAAAGTTAAATAATATAAAATCAGATAATAACTAACCAGAAATTATAAAAATATCGGGCAGGATAAGTTCTTTATTACACTCTTATCTGTCCGATATTTTTATTTAAGGATTTGTGGACTTTAAATTTTGCAAGTGCTACAATAAAGAGCGTATAAAATCTACCTGAAAGGATAAACGAAAATGAACGTTCTTAAAATTATTTTACCAGTACTGGTGATGATCGGGCTTGGCATCTCATGTAGAAAATGGAAATTCCTCTCTAAAACAGGAATTAATGACATGAAGTTTCTGGTAACAAATATCATGCTTCCGGTTGCGATTTTTCATGCACTGGCAACTGCTGATTATAATCTTGAAACAGGGAAGCTGGTTCTGATCATGTTTCTGATGCTCCTGATTTCTTTTGGCATCGGATTTCTCCTGAAACCGTTAATGACAGGTGTTTATCAGAAATATCTGCCATTTATGGTCAGCGTATATGAAGGCGGACTGATGGCATATCCTTTATATACAAGCTTATGCGGACAGGAGAATCTTTCTCAGATCGCAGTACTGGATATCGCAGGACTTTTGTTTGGATTCAGCATCTACATGGGAATGTTGGGACAGACAGAAAATGGTGAGAAAATAAATGCAAAGAGCCTTGCGTTGAGTGCCGTTAAAACTCCTGCATTTATTGCAAGTGTGCTGGGAATCATTGCCGGACTTACCGGTATTATCCGGTGTCTGCTGGAGAGTTCCTGGGGAAATGTATATCTGAGTGTGGAGAATATCCTGACGACTTCCGTTACTGCCATCATCCTGATTGTGGTAGGATACAGCTTTGAACTGACTCCTGAATTATTAAGTCCGTGTATCAGAACAATTTTATTACGTACAGCCTTACAGGCAGTAATGATCGCAGGTGTTCTTTTCACCGTACATAGTTTTGTCGAAAACAATAAGCTGCTGGATCTTGCAGTCATCAGTTATATGTCTGCACCTGCTACATTCAGTATGCAGACTTTCCTCAAGAAAGAGGAGAGCAGTGCTTACGTTTCTACAACCAACTCCATGTATTGCGTTGTATCCATTCTGGTTTATATGGTTCTGGCATTTACAGTTTCTTAAATGTAATGCGCCCTTGTCGATATCTGGCAGGGGCATATTATATTGTTCGGAAATTTTCTTATTATGCACATGATTTTACTTTTCTCATATTCTATAAAGTGAACAAGCATCTAAGAGGTTCTTATGTGTAATTCAGCAAATAGTAATCCTAATTATCATAATCCGCAGCAGCATGTTCACGAAATTACGGGAAGCACAGCTACCGTAAACGGATGCCGTGAATGCCACAACCACCGTTTTTGTACAGTTTCCGGCGAAGCTATTCGAATGGGAAACTCTCATGTACACGAAGTAAAATTCCGTACTGATTTTTCTGATGGACACTTCCATGAATTTTGCGGAACATCATCCCCTGCGATTGATGTCGGCAATGGAAAGCATGTTCATTTTGCAAAAACATTTACTGATATGCGTGACGGACACCGACATCAGTTTCAGGTGGCATCTTTGATTGACAGTCCGACTGATTTCGAATGTAACTGCCACGATTAAGCCAGTGAGATATGGATAAAATCATTCGCTTTACCTCGCAATGTTGCACCAGATAGCTGTTCTGCAGCTTGACTAAGAGTACAGCTGTTAAGCGTGTTACTGCCTGATTCAGTAACACGCTGCTTTTATTGCCATTGATATCTGGCAGGTGCAGAATACGTACGTTTACCGGGATAAGCTTCATATCAAAAAAATCCTGATTAATCTTCTGGGAAATGCAGTGAAATTAATTTTTTTGCCATTGACTAAATATTTTTTTGATGCTAATATAGGACTATAATTATTGATAAATCAATAACACAAAATCGTACGGGAGGAATCATTCATGAAAACACTTGAAACTAAAAATGCACCAGCAGCAATCGGACCATATTCTCAGGCAAAAATGACAGGAAACTTTGTATTTGCTTCCGGTCAGATTCCGGTAGACCCAACAACAGGTGAAGTTGCAGGAGATACAATTGAAACTCAGGCAGAGCAGTCCTGCAAAAATGTAGGTGCAATTCTTGAAGCAGCCGGACTTGGCTTTGACAATGTCGTTAAAACAACCTGCTTCCTTGCTGAAATGGCAGATTTTGCTGCATTTAACGCAGTCTATGAGAAATACTTCACAAGCAAACCAGCGCGTTCCTGCGTTGCTGTTAAACAGCTTCCAAAGAATGTTCTGTGCGAAGTAGAAGCTATTGCAGTTGTTGAATAATCTGAACAAATAAATAATGTTTTTATCAAATACAAGGAGAATCGTTTCGTATGATTCTCCCTGTATTTGTTTTAGCATCATAGGAGATTACTCCACATAATGTGCCTATGAATTGCCATAAAAAGGAGGTTTATATTGTATGAAAAACAAACTTCAAAAACAACTGATAGTAACCGGATTATTAGTTTCTGCAATGGCGGTATCATTTCCGGCAAATGGAATTACAGAGAACGTATGTGCCGCAGAAAGCACAGATTCTTCCGAAAATAAAGAAGAACTACAGACACTTTTTGATGAATCAGTAGAAGATGCCATGATCATCGATAAGGATGAAATTCTCCCTGTGGTAAGCCTGGATAAAGGAGAACCTTATGCCGTTTATGATGAAAATGGCAGGATACTTCTCTATACTTTTCACAAATATCCGGATAGCTACCCGGATGGCGCTGATGTAAAACTGGAATGGGGAAATGTATGGACATTTACAGGTGGAGAACTTGAAGACTGGTATCAGAAAAATAAAGATGGTGTCACTGACTGGCAGACAAGAATAAAAGAGCTTATCGGTCTGCGCCCTGATAATGAATCAGATCACTTTACTGCTATGTGGGTAAAACCGGAAGATGTATTCCGGCCGGCATATGTATCAGAAATCGGAACGGTAGAAATGACAGATTCATTTTCCGATGATGTCAATGAAGAATATAAGGCATGGTTTGACGCAAACATTATTTCCAGCTATTTTGATGGCAAATATCCATGGACACGACTGGGATATACATATGACTGGGCTGATAATGGACAAGAATATGGTTTATCTGAATTTATCATCAAAAAAGATAGTGATGTAACAGTGGCATATACCGTTGATCTTGAAGAAATGATTAAAAAACTGGATGAGAATTCCTGGAACCCGGAAAGTGAAGTCCAGAAATAACAAACAGAAATCCACTACAAATCCTGGTATCCATTTCACTTTGTATTCTTAAGGATTTTAGCATATTCATGTTAAAACACCTTGTGAGATAGCAGATTGCTGAATAGTTACGAATTATCAGTTAATACATTTCATTCCAGATACTTGCAATTCATTCCCTGCATTATAATATTGGGCATTCTTATGATAGGCTGAAAACAGTTAAATTATTATAGAACGCATAATTAACAGTAATATCAAATCAAAAGATAATACTAAGGAGGTCCAATATGAAGAAGAGAATTGCGCTTGCACTATTGGGTGCATTACTGGTAATGGCATCTGCCCCGACACTGGAGAAAAGACACCATAAATATTTCCTGCGTTTTACCTATACAGAAGAAGTAACACTTACCAAAACACCTGTGAAAGAACAGGTCATCTGCAGCGTGGACCTGGGGATCAATACCGATGCAGTCTGTACCATCATGCGGGCAGACGGAACTGTCCTGG
>OGXF01001007.1_pt1 | contig 22747 bp, 19 predicted proteins | sample 1576191 | NCBI WGS metagenome assembly OGXF01 (sample SAMEA3541545, study PRJEB24748) | human gut metagenome | biome: human gut; feature: human-associated habitat; material: faeces | place: China | collected 2012
CCAACGACCTGCTGCTCAACGGCAAAAAAGTCGTGGGCATCCTGTGCGAAAGCGTTCGGGGAGAAGTGCTCGTCGCGCTCGACGGCGGCGAACCCCATCTGGCGGTTCAGCTCGGCCATCTCCTTGATGCTGAAGTAGCCGAGCTTGTCGTCGTAGCCCTCGACGAGGCCGAACGCCTCGTCCGTTCCGTCGAACTCGAGCAGCCACCAGTCCCATCCGCTCACGCACGAGAAGTAGTGGGCGTAGACCGTGGGGTCCTCCGCCCCGTCCTGCTCGTAGAGCCTCGGTGCCGTCTTGGCGATTTCCTCGGTCATCAGTTGCTGCATGTCTTCCTCCGTTCCGGGCGCGTGGCCCTTAGACTCTCGCCCCTGCGCGCAGAAGCGAAGCGCTGCGTCGGCGGCGCTTGCTTCTGTTACTGCAGAAGCCGCACCGGAGCGGAGCGGGGTCAAGGGAGGTCCACGGCAATCCCCGCCATTCGTATCGAAGAGGAGAATTGTGGGCGATTCCGTGGGCCCCCTTGAGGCCGTGCAGCGGAGGTGCCACCCGGTCGCGGAGCCGTGGGCATATCCCGGCGAATGCCGAGTTTGTAATCCCGTTGCGGCAGCTTTCTCGATACTGGCTATTCACGATGCTTGCGGCGCATGCCACCGTTGGCCGATTATTAGCTGGCAGCTAAGGAATGTTCTCCAAATGAGCCTATGATTGGGGTGTTTTAATCCCGACCCGGAGATTGTTCCATGGCGAAAAAGATTGTTGTGAGGAACGAGAAGCGAGGTTGCCTGTGGTGGTGCGGCGTCTTCTTTCTTGGATGTTTGGCCATCGCTGTGCTCGCCTATGCTCTGTGCATTGCGGCGGGCGTTGGCCTTTGGTTCTTGATGAGGTACTGCTGGCGAAAGCTTGTTGTTCAGGCACCTGACTCGAAGTTCGTCAAGAAGATGAGTTCCGTTCCGCCTATCGTTAGGCAAGTGGCGGCGGGCCTTGTTTGCGCCATGCTTTCGCTCATGCTAATGGCTGGCTTGGGCAACGCTTCGTCCAATACGACGAACGATACGACCGTCCAGACAACTCAGACCCAGGCTCAGACTCAGAAGAAGAAAACCGAGAAGACTAAAAAGAAGTCTGACGATAAGGCCAAAGAAGTCACTAAGACTGAGTCAGACCTCATCTCGCCAACCGACCTCGTTGTGAGGTTTGTCGACGTTGGCCAGGGCGATGCGACCATCATTGACTTTCCTGATGGCAAGACGATGCTGATCGACACGCCGACTGGAAAGAGCAGCGTCGTTAAAGCCGCACTGCGTGCTGATGGTCGTTCAACGATTGATTGGCTTGTGGCGACGCATCCCGATGCCGACCATATCGGCGGACTAGATACCATTATCTCCTCGATGGATATTGGTTCTATCTGGGCGCCTGAAGTCAACGGTTCCACGCAGACCTATACCCGCTTACTGACGAGCATTTCGAATAAGGGCATGGGCATTGAACCTGCCTATGCTGGACGTCAGATCGCTACGGGCGAGAACTACGCAATCGATATTCTATGGCCGCAGCAGGGGGCGAGCTATTCCGAGGACAACGCGTATTCGGTGGTTATTAAGGTTACCTACGGGCAGAACACGTTCCTTTTTACGGGCGATGCGCCGGTAGAGGCTCAGAATAACTGCGTTGACGGGCATGTTGATGTGCTGAAGGTCTCGCACCATGGCAGCGCCTCGGGCATGAACAGCTCGCTTGCCTCCAAGCTGACGCCCACGATCGCCGTGCTTTCGTATGGCAAGAATTCCTACGGGCATCCAACTCAGGTCGTTCTTGATGCCTTGTCATCGGTTGGCGCACAGGTTTACGGTACCTATGCCCATGGCACTGTTACCGTTGTGTCCAACGGTACTGATGTTACTGCTTCAAAAGCCACTGAGGGCACTATTGAGGCCGCGAGCCAAGATTCCGGTGCGGACTCCCAGGGTATTGGCTCTGGCGGCGGTGGCGGCGGATCCAGCGGCACCACCGAGCAGCCTGCCGCTCCGGCACAGGCGCCGGCCGCGACGGATTCTGGACAGGATGAAACGGTCGTCGTCACGCCAACGGGCGACAAGTACCATCGCCCTGGCTGCCGCACTACGTCGCGCAGCAAGAGTTTGACTGAAATGCCCAAGTCGCAGGCTCAGGCGTCCGGACTTGGACCCTGTGGCGTCTGCAATCCCTAGAGGAGGACGATATGCAGGCAATCGTTGACCGCATTGAAGGCGATATGGCGGTGCTCGAGGTCGACGGCACCAAGTTTATGGATGTGCCGCTCGATGAGATGCCCGAGGGGTGCGCCGAGGGGGACGTCTATGAGGGCGGACCCGGCGCATGGGTGAAGGACGACGCTGCAAAAGCTGAGCGGCTGAAGACCAACGCCGACCTGATGGCTTCTCTCTTTAAGCACTGATGATTTGGGGGCCGAGTGCAGCTACAATCGAAATGCTGCCGTCGGAGGGATAAATATGAATAAACGCCGCTTCTCTATGGGCATGCTGGCCCTTATCGCATGCTGTCTTTTTCTTGTTCCGGCAAGGACGGTCTTTGCGGACGAAACGATGACTCATATTGAGGGAACCGTTTCGTTTGATGACGATAGCAACTTGAGGGGGCAGAGACCCGAGAGCCTTACCGTCCTCGTTGGAGTTGGCCCCAAGGCGAAAGGCATCCAGACGGGCGATGAATTCGACCCGTCAACGTGTGAGGCAATTAAGGCTTGCGTTGTGAACGCCAATAACAACTGGACATACAGTGCGGATGTTCCCCAGAGGGATTCATACGGCAATGAACTGGTCCCTGTTGCGTCCTTTCTATTTGACGCAAATACTGCAAAGGACAATCTACCGCCCTATGCTGTTTCAAAGGACGGCTTGAACTTTAACTTGTTGTATCGTCCGCTGAAGTTCGATATCCCCGTAACGATTAAATGGAATGATGGTAACAACGCGGATGGGACCCGTCCGACTAGCGCCTCTTTCGGGATTGAGGGCGGCGGTATGGGCGCTACCACCCTTTGGAGGGCGCAGAGCAATAACACGGACGCCTTCAATGATTTGTCGCTTTCAGACTTCCCCCTCTACACACTTTCGACCGTATGGGCGGGGTCTGGTTCGAACTACTGCGTCAATAAGACCTTTTCACAATGGACTACATATGCTCGAATTGGCGAGACGGAACTCGTTCTCGGATCTACGGTCGAAAAAGCTGGCTATTCCTACACCATGACTGAGCAGATGGATAAAGACAACGTTCCTTCTTATGAGATTGTGGCCTTTCATCAGCCGAAGTCGAGTGGCGGTTCGAGCGCCGGTACTGGCACCGATACCAACAATAAGCCGGGCGGCACCATTCCCGACAACCAGAAGCCGGATGAGCAGGTGAAGCCTGCTGCGGACGAAAACAAGACGGACAAGAAAAAGAATGACAAGGCTTCCACTAAACCCGAGCAGAAGACCTCTGAGCTGCCGAAGACTGGGGATAGCTCAATTGCCGCGGCGGTTATCTTCGTTGCCGCTGGTGCGGTGTTTACTTTCCTCGGTATTTCCCTGAAGAGGCAGTAAACATTAATCACAGAATAGTTGTCGCATAAAAGCTATTTGTCCTTTGTGACAGGCCCGTACCCTGAACGCGAATTGTTTGGGGTGCGGGCCTTTTTCTACGCTGGTCCGCCCGGTAATGGAGGTTTATCCATGGGAGTTGAGGTTGATGGCGAAAAGACGATCGACGTGTCAATTCGTATCTATCCGTATGGTGTCATGCATCCTCATTGCACGTGCTTCGATATAAACCGATGGAATGTGCGAATGATATGTAGGCGGAAGCATGAGTCAAATCAATTAAAAAATCTTTTCACCCCGTTTTCACTCCTCAGAGAAGGAGAAAAGGGGCGCGAAAAAGAAAAAGCTCAGAAGCAATTACGCTTCTGAGCTGCACTAATGCAATGGAGCCAGCGACCGGGCTCGAACCGGTGACCCCCGCTTTACGAGAGCGGTGCTCTACCAACTGAGCTACGCTGGCGGCCATGTGGTGACGCAACTGAGGCGTCAACGGCTGTCTATGATACGGGACATCACACATCCGCGCAAGTGTTCTGACGGCTTTTCTTACTTTAAATGCACTAATATTGGAGACGTGATGTCTGCGGCGTCCATTTGGCGCTTGACCTGCTATTGAGCTGGTGGCCGACGTCCCGCTCATATGGGTCTCAAACAGAATGGGGCAGCCATGGCTCAACCCAGGATCCTTCTTACACGTATCGATGATCGGTTTATTTACGGGCAAGACGTTGAGCTGTGGAACGAGGCTGTGGGTTCCAACCTCGTCCTAATCGTCAACGACGAGATCGCGACTGATTCGCGCAAGTGGGCGCCTATGAGGGTCGCGGCGCCCGAGGGTGTGTGGACGCGGTTTTTCTCGGTGCAAAGGACCATCGACATCATTCATACCGCAACGCCGCGCCAATGGATTCTGATTATGGTGGCCTCACCCGCCGATGCGCTCGCGCTGGTTAAGGGCGGTGTGCCGATCAGCAAGATCAGCATTGGTCATATGCAGGCAGGGGAGGGTAGACGCCCCGTGACGTCCGCAGTTGCCGTGGGCGAGGAGGACGTCGCTGCCTTCAAAGAGCTGCAAAAGCTCGGCATTGAACTAGAAATCCGCTATCTCCCCAGTTCCGCCCCCGACCCCATCGGCAATCTGTTCGGCACTTGGGGACGTTCCTTTTGTGCCGGCCTTTTAGGAACGTCCCCAAGTGCCGGCAGATTGGGACAGTCCTTCTCGTCTGGCAGTGAAGACTGTCTCCAATGACTAGGTAGCAAAGCGCCCGTCGGCGGTGCCGGCGGGCGCTGGTGTGCGATATGTAGCGTTGTGGGCTTAGTGCCTCATAAAGTGGTACTCGATCACATTGCTGTAGGGGTGACCCGGGCCCACAATGCCCTGCGGGAACAGCGGCTGGAGGGCAAAGCCGGCGCCCCAGCCATAGTTGGCGTCGTCCTTGGCGTGCTTGTCGCCCAGCCAGTTGCCGGTGTAGAGCTGCACGCCCGGGGCGGTGGTGTAGTAGTCCAGCTCACGACCGGTCCACATCTCCTCGACGTGCAGGGCGCGGCGTAGATTACGGCCGTACTGATAGCCGCCAATGCACAGGCAGTGGTCGTAGCCGCGTGCCTGCTTAATCTGCGGATCATCGGCCTCCATGCCAGGCGCGACGGGGCGCAACTCGCGAAAGTCAAACGGCGTGCCCTCGACCGGAGCAATCTCGCCGGTGGGGATGTTCTGCTCGTTAATGGGCAGGTAGTGGGCAGCGTTAGCAACAAAGAAGTGCTCGCAGTCCATACCGGCGTTATGACCGGCAAGGTTAAAGTACGTGTGGTTGGTCATGGACACGTAGGTGGCGCGGTCGCTCTCGCAGCCATACTCGATACGGAAACGTCCGGTGTGCGTCACGGTAAACACGGCCGTAAAGGTGCGGTTGCCGGGGAGACCCAGCTCGCCATCCTCAAGCGAGGTGGTCATGCGCACGGCATTGTGGACCTCGTCGAGCTCAACATCCCACACGCGTTTATGCAGGCCGTGCTCAAGATCGCTGTGCAGGTTGTTGACGCCTTCGTTGGCCGGCATATGCCAGTCCGTACCGTCGATGGTGATCGTGGCGCCCGCGGTGCGGTTTGCCACGGGGCCGATGGTCGCGCCAAAGCAGGCGGGGTTGTCAAAGTAATCCTCGAGCTTATCGAAGCCAAGAACCACATCGCGTACGTTGCCGGGAATGTCGGGCACATCGATGCCCAGCACGGTGGCGCCATAGTCCATAATGCGAACGCAGATCTCGGGCCCGTTGAGGGTGTAGCGATGAACGGGGGTACCGCACGGCGCGGTGCCGAAAAGCTCGGAAGTGATCATTTGGTTCCTAACATCGAGGTATTTCGGACAAACTGTAGCGCGAACAGGCGAGATTATCACTACACCCCACTAAAGCACGGGGTATTTTTCTCAAAAAAGTGATGATTACTGCTGCATGGGCGCTCATTTCTAACACGCGCGAGTCTGATACAATTTGTTCGTTATTGTTTGAACGATATGCGCGCATAGAACAGCGAGGATTCATCGTGATTAAGGCAGAGCGACAGGATAAGGTTCGGCAGCTGCTCGAGGAGCAGGGCACGGTCTCGGTCAAAGAGATTTCTGATGCGCTGGGCGTTTCGGACATGACGATTCGCCGCGACCTTGAGGAACTTGCGAGCCTGGGCGAGATCGAGCGCGTGCACGGCGGAGCCCGCAGTGCACAGGGCCGTCCGCACGCTATGCTGCGCCATGAGTATTCGCACAGCGAAAAGCGAACTAAGCATGCCGAGGAAAAGCTGCAGATTGCGCGCCGTGCTGTGGAGCTTATCGAGGAAGACTCGACCATCTTTTTGGGTACGGGCACCACGGTTGAGCAGATGGCCTCGATGCTGCCGACGTTTCGCCTGCGCATTGTGACCAATTCGCTTTCGGTGTTTAACCTGCTCGAGGCGCGCGAGGACTGCGACTTGTGCCTCGTGGGCGGTATGTACCGTCGCCGCACCGCCGCTTTTGTGGGACCAACGGCCGAGGATACCCTTCGCGCGCTGGGCATCGATGCGGCGTTTATCGGCGCCAACGGCATTCTGGATGGCGACGTGTCTACGTCTAACATGGATGAGGGCCGTATCCAGCAGCTCGCTTTTAGCAAGGCAGACTCGCGCTATCTGATCGCCGACTCCAGCAAGATCGGCAAGCGCGACTTCTATACCTTCTGCCGCCTGGACAATTTGGATGCCGTGGTGTGCGAGCCGGGTATTACCGCCGAGGACCGCACTGCCATCGAGGAGCACACGCAGGCCATCTGCTAGCTAACGCTGCAGGCGATACGTCTGCCCTCTGCCGGCGCGGGGATTATCGCTTCACAATGACGCGCAGAATGACATGCATATGCGCTCGGGCCAAGTATTCAGCTTGTGGGCTAGACCAGGCGGGCGTAGTCCTGTGACTGATGAAAGATGTGGGCGATATAGATTGTTTCGTGCTCAAACTTGTATAGACACACGTAGTTGTTGACGGGAAACGATCGGTAATTACGTGCCGCCAGCTCTTGCATGTGCGAGAGGGGACGTAAAAGCGGCTGCTCGCGAAGCAGATCAAGCTGATATTCAAACTCAGCGACAAAATTGCCTGCTGCGCGCGGATTCTTGAGGATTTGAGCAAGGTATCCGACAATACTCTCGTACTCATATCGCGCGCTTTTGAGGATTACGACGTTATAGGTCATATTTGTCTCGTATCGAAGCCGCGAAGGATTCGTAATCGCTGTAGTCGCCTTGCGATATTTCGTCTTCTGCCAACATCATACGAGACAGCAGTTTTGCCTTGGCGATTTCTTCTTGCATGAGGCGATACTGGTCGCTGCTGATGCAGTGCATGGCCTCGTAGCCGTTCTTGGTTACGGTAACGTCGCGCTCAGACTCAACAAGTGCGGTGAATGTGGCGGTGTCCTTCATGTCTCGGACGGGCACACAAGCGGACATGGGTACCTCCTTTGCGTTGGGACACAATTGTACCACGGTATAATAAAACATCGGCTTCGTCGAATTATCTCAATCTATAACAGTTGGAAGTAGAAAACCGGGTTAGATGTTACAGATCGAGATATTCTGCTTCGGGCTACCCGTTTGTCTCGATCTGTAACAGGTAGGGCCGGAATACTCGGTTACGTGTTACAGATCGAGATCTTCAAGTTCGGGCCGCTCAAAACGAAAAAAGCCGCATGCGAACCCATGGAGGGATTCGTATGCGGCCGACAGGGGGTATGCGGCAAAAGTTAGGCCATGAGCAGGCCGGTCTCCGCGACGTTCTTGTACCAGTACGCGCTTGCCTTGGGATAGCGCTTCTGGGTCTCAAAGTCGATGTAGAACAGGCCGTAACGCTTGTTATAGCCGTTGGTCCAGGAGAACTGGTCCTGCAGCGACCACACGAAGTAACCGTCGACGTTCACGCCGCCGTCGATTGCCTTGAGGATCCATGCGAGATGCTGGCGCATATAGTCGATGCGAGGGGCGTCGTCGATAAAGCCATCCTCGAAGTCGTCCTTATAGCCCATGCCGTTCTCGGTGATGTAGATCTTCTTGTAGTTGGGGTAATCGTTCTTAATACGCAGCAGCAGGTCGTAGAGGCCTTCGGGATAGATAATCCAGTCCCAATCGGTGGTGGGTACGCCTTCGCGCACGCATGACTCGCCCACGCCCTTGAGGAACCAGCGCGAGGAGCCCTTGTCACCGGTGCCATTGTGGTTGATGTCATTTTCGCCCTCGGCGGCACGCAGGAACTGGCACTTGTAGGTGTTGACGCCCAGGCAATCGTTGTAGGGGAGCGCGGCGGTCAGCGCGGCGATGTCCTCGTCGCGGACGTCGAGCTCGCCGCCGGCGATATGGGACAGCTTGGTCGCAGCCTCCATCGTGTCGGCGGCATAGTGGCCGCGGAAGGTGGCGTCGAGTACCCAGCGGTTGTTGATGACGTCGGCCATGCGAGCTGCCTCGCAGTCGGCGGCGTTGTTGGGGTCGAGGGGATACTTGGGCTCCAGGTTCTGGACAATGCCGATCTCGCCCTCAAAGCCACCCTCATGGAAGGCGACGACGGCCTTGGCGTGGGCCACCATCATGTTGTGCATGAGCTGGAAGGCCTTGTCCAGGCGATACTTCTCGCCGTGCGGCCAGTTGCCGACGATAAAGCTGCCCTCGGCGGTCGCGGGAATCTCGTTAAAGGTAAACCAGTGCTTGACCTCGGTGAACTCGGCAAAGCAGAACTTGGCGTACTCGACAAAGGCGTCGATCGTCGTGCGCGTCAGGAAGCCCTCGCCGCCGTTCTGGTAAAAGGCCTCGGGCGTATCAAAGTGATCGAGCGTGACATAGGGGATAACGCCGGCTTTATTGCAGGTGGCAAAGAGCTCGTGATAGAAGGCAACACCCTCGGGGTTAATCTCACCAGTGCCGCTGGGGAAGATACGGCTCCAAGCGATGGAGACACGAATGCCGTTGATGCCGAAGCGCTGGCACAGGTCGATATCGACCGGGTACTTGTTGTAGAAATCGCTTGCGGGGTCGGGGGAGAAACGGCCCTGAGCAGCCAGGAAATCGTCCCAGGGCACTTTGCCCTTGCCGTGTGTACGGGTCTCGCCCTCAACCTGGTAAGCAGCGGTGGCGCCGCCAAACACAAAGCCGTCGGGGAACTGCATGGGGTTGGTCATGAGTCATCCTTTCTGTGGGATACGAATAGGGAGAGGTGCCCGAACCGGGAATCCGGGCACCAACAGAGGGAGGAACTAGTCGAGGTTCTCGCGGAGCCACTTGATGGCGCCAGCGGGGTCGCGAGTAAGGTCGATATATTCCTTACCGCGGGGAGCGAGCAGCTTAATGCCCAGGCGATCGGTGTCGGCCTTCATGTCGTTGTAGTAGCTACGAACCTGCGGGGCGAGCACGATGACGTCGTACTGATCCATGATGGCAGTGTGCTGACCATAGGCGCCTGCGGAGGAAGCGATGTTCTCTCCGGTCTGCGCGGCACCTTCCTTGATGGCGTTGGCGAGCATGGCAGAGGTGCCGGCGCCGGCGCACAGGACGAGGACCTTCAGGCCATCGACATCCTTCTTGGCGGATGCATCGGCAGCGGGCTCGGGCTGATCGGCGACAGGCTCGCTGCCGGCGGCGGCAGCGGTCGTCTCGACGGAAACGGTAACCTGCTCGACAGCGGGCGCAGGGGCGTTGGCGGCGATGGCAGCGGCACCATTGGACTCGAGACCCAGCTCGGCGGCGCGCTCGGCCTCCTGGTCGCAGAGCAGCTTATCGTATGCCTTCAAGAACGGCAGGTAGATGATGGCGTCCAGCAAGATGATGATCGCGACAAATACCAGGGCGATAAGCTGGAAGTTCGTGGTGATGAAGATGCCGATGGGGGCAGGGGTAGCCCAAGGCACCACGAAGGAGAAGCCGTTCATGCCCACGTTATCGATAAAGAACTTGGCAACACTCACGTTGACGCAGCCGGCGGCAACAAAGGGGATGAGCATGTAGGGGTTAAGAATCATCGGCGCGCCAAAGAGCAGCGGTTCGTTGACGGCGAAGGCAACAGGAACAATCGAGGCCTTACCGACGGCTTTGAGCTGTTTGGACTTCATAAAGAGAATCAGCAGAAGCGGCACGATGAACGTGGCGCCGGTGCCACCGAACTCACCAACGAGCGACATGTTAAAGGTGAGGGAGTGGGCGGGGTGGCCGCCTGCCAGCAGAACCTGCAGGTTCTCGGCCTGGTTGGCAAGACGGATGGGGTCGATGCCCGGCTGGACGATCGAGGGACCGTGGACGCCGATGAACCAGAAGAACGCGGTGGCTGCCTGGATAAGGATAAGGCCAGGATAGGTTTCTGCAGCGGTAAAGAGCGGGGAGAGCAGTTTGATAAGCAGCTCGGAGAACGGAACACCCATGAGGTTGCGCACGACGACATCGATGATGCCGCAGATGATGACGGCACCGCCAAAGGGGATAATGTCGCGGAAGTTCTGAGCGATGGCGCCCGGGACCTCCTTGGGCAGCTTAATGGTCAGATCGCGCGAGACGCAGAATTTGTAGACCCACACGGTGATGAACGCGGCGATATAGGCCGAGAACAGACCGCGCGTGCCCATGCTGGTGCAGTCGAAGACCGAAAGCTCGGAGCCGTCGAACTTGGTGGTGAACTGCGTAACGGCGAGCAAAAGCATACTGCACTGGGCGGCCACCATGGTGGAGCCGTCGTTGAGCACCTTGCCGGCGGGCATGCGACGGTTCATGGAAGCCGTAAAGTTCTTGGCAGTGGTGCCGGCAACCATGATGCCCATGACGCCCATGGTGAAGTTGTACAGCTTGTTGCACCAGTCGATGAGCGGCTGGGGCAGCGTGATGCCGACTACGCCGGGAAGGGTGGCAATGAGCAGAAAGATCGAAGAGGTGAGGACGATGGGCATGCACCCAAGGAATCCGTCCTTAATGGCCTGGAGGTAGATGTTCCTCGAGATCTTCTCAAAGAACGGTTGATGCTTTTCGAGCATCTTTACGATGGCGTCCATAGAGCTCCTTTGCTACTTGATGCGCGATGCATGTGGATGGAACTGGTCGTCGATGGATGGTCAGGACTGCCCGGAAGCCTTCCTGCTTAAGGAAGGCATTGCGAAATGACAACGTTGTCATTTCGTTAATGACAACGTAAGACATTTTTGGAAGAGCAACAAGGATATACGGGCGAGCGGTCGATATTGTCCGGTGAATGGTTGATTTATCAGTCAGGCAGGTAGTGTATGCTAGAACGCAAAAAAACAAGCGATAGAGAACCGAGTGGAGAAGCAGTGGCAACGATGGACAAGAAAAACGTCTCGATGAACGATGTGGCGATTGCCGCGGGTGTTTCTCTCAAGACGGTGTCGCGCGTGATCAACGAGCCCGATAGCGTGCGAGAGTCGACACGCGATAAGGTCCATTCCGCAATGGAGGCGCTCGGGTTTCGAACCAACTTTGCCGCGCGTTCGCTCAAGTTGGGCCGTTACGGGTGTATCGGCGTGGTGCTGTTTCACTTGTCGGGCGGCGCCGTGGACATGATTGACGGTATTGCCGATGCCGCCGAAGAGCGGGGCTTTGCTCTCACGATGATCAAAAAGCGGGCGGGGGAGAAGATGACCCTTGCCGATGCGGCGCACAGAATGTCGCAGCTTCCCGTCGACGGCATGATTTTCAACCTGCGTCAGATGGTCGATGACTTTGATGCCTTTGAGGCACCGAAGGACCTCAAGACGGTGATTATTACGCCGATGGAGCATCCTACCTGCTCCACCGTCAGTGACGACCAAGAGGGCGGCGCGCGCATGGCGTGCGAGTACTTCTTGAATCACGGGCACAAGAGCGTGTACTTCGTTTCTGGTAAAAAAGAGTCACTGTCGAGCCAGTGCCGTATGAAAGGTTGGCGAGCGGCACTCGAGGCGCGTGGCATTGAGCCGCCCGAGCCTCTGCAAGGCGATTGGAATGCGGATAGTGGCTATGCCGCGGGCCTTGTGCTTGCCGATAAGCCCGATTGCACGGCGGTCCTCGCTGCTAACGACTGCATGGCAAACGGCGTGATGATGGCTCTACGTGACAAAGGGCTCGGTGTGCCCGACGACGTGTCCGTGATCGGCTTCGACGATGAGCTTTATAAGACGATTCCCAACTCGATTCTGACGTCGGTGAAGTTTCGTCACCGCGAGCTGGGCATCCGTGCGCTCAATGAGGTCGTCGCAGGTCTGGAAGCCCCGAGCTCCAGAAGCCGTACGCTCGTCTCGGGCGTGTTGGTCGAGCGCGCGAGCGTGCGGGATCTGCGGGCGTAGACGTGCTCGGCTCGTTCATCTCAACCTGTAACAGTTAGGGCCGAAATACTCGGCTAGATGTTACAGGTTGAGATTGAGAGGATTGTCCTGTGCGTTTATCTCAATTTGTAACAACTAGACGTCCAAAACCGGTTCTAGTGTTACAGATTTAGACAATTCGACCCGGTCTCCCCGGTTTGTCTTGATTTGTAACAGCTAGGGACCAAAAACTCGGTTAGATGTTACAGATTGAGATAAACGGCTTTCGACCTGCACAAAAGGGCCGGGGGCAGCGCGTCGTGTGACGTGCCGCCCTCGGCTGAGAAATGGGGACAGGTTATGTGGGCGGGTAACCCCGTCAGCCGCTAGTCCAGACGGCGGGTCTGCGCTACGTGCTTGTACCAGTAGGCGCTTGCCTTGGGCGTGCGCTTCTGGGTTTCAAAGTCAACGTAGAAGAAGCCGTAACGCTTGTTGTAACCATTGGTCCAGGAGAACTGATCCTGCAGACTCCACAGGAAGTAGCCGCCCACGTTGACGCCCACCTCCATGGCCTTGAGCAACCAGCGCAAGTGCTGCTCGATGTAGTCGATGCGCGGCTGATCGTCCACAAAACCGTCCTTGTAGGGGTCCTTGTAGCCCATGCCGTTTTCGGTAATGAAGATCTGCTTATAGTTGGGGTAGCGCTGCTTAATGTAGACGAGCAGATCGAACAGGCCCTCGGGATAGATGATCCAGTCCCAGTCGGTGGTGGGGATGCCAGGCTTGTTCACATGCTCGCCAATACCCTTAACGCGCCAGCGGCCGGTGCCCTTCTCGCCCGTACCGTTGTGGTGCAGGTCGTTCTCGCCATCGTAAGCCTTGAGGAAGCGGCACTGGTAGTTGTTGACGCCCAGGTAGTCGTTGTAGAGCGCTGCCTTGCGCATAATCTCGAGGTCCTCGTCCAGGATCTCGATGGTGCCGCCCGAGACGGCAGCCAAGCGGTTGGCGCACTCGAGGGTGTCGGGCGCGTAGTCGCCGCGGAAGGTGGCGTCGAGCAAGAACTGGTTCTGCAGCACGTGCTCGTTGTTGGCGGCTTTGATGTCGGCGGGGTCGTTCTCGTTGAGCGGATACTTAAACTCCAGCGACTGGATGACGCCGATCTTGCCCTTAAAACCGCCGTTGTGGAAGGCCAGTACTGCCTTGGCGTGGGCGAGCATCATGTTGTGCTCGCACTGGAAGGCCTCGGCCAGATGCGCCTTAACACCACCGGGGAAGGTGCCCTCGATGTAGGTGTTGGAGGCGTCGGCCCAGATCTCGTTAAAGGTGAACCAATAGGTCACCTGGTCGGCGTACTCCTTAAAGCAGAAGGTGGCAAAGTCCACAAAGGCATCGATGGTCTCGCGGTTGAGGAAGTCGCCCTTCTCAAAGAGGGCAAGCGGCGTGTCAAAGTGATGCAGCGTGACGAACGGCTCAACATGGTGCTTATGGCACTCGGCGAAAAGGTCGTGGTAGAACTGAACGCCCTCGGGGTTAATCTCGCCGGTACCGTTGGGGAAGATGCGGCTCCAGGCGATGGAGAGGCGAATGCCGTTGATGCCAAACTCCTCGCACAGCTCCAGGTCGACGGGGTACTGGTTGTAGAAGTCCGAAGCGGGATCGGGGGAAAAGCGCCCCTGGGCCTCCAGGAAGTCGTCCCAGGCAACCTTGCCCTTACCGTGAGTGCGGGTCTCGCCCTCTACCTGGTAGGCAGCAGTGGCGCCGCCAAAGACAAAGTCCTCGGGAAACTGCGCGGGCGGGTTGGTTACGCTAGCAGGGTTAACGGACATGATGATCCAATCGTCTAAATCGAAGGGCCAGCCGGTCTCGGATAGTCGGCTGGCCCTGAGCGTTACTTACTTCGAAAGTTGTTCGGCGACGAAGGCGAGAGACTTGTCGCCGTTCTGGGAGAGCTCGATGTACTGCTTGCCACGGCAGGCGACGCACTTGTTGCCCACGCGCTCGCAGTCCTTCTGCAGGTCGGCCAGGTAGCTGGCAGCCTGCGGGGCCAGGACGACCAGATCAAAGTCGGGGAGCATGTCCACGTGGTTGCCATAGGCCTCGGCAGCGGTCTCGAGGTTAATACCGCGCTCCTTGGCGGCCTTGGCCAGCGCGTTGGCGAGCAGGCCCGAGGTTCCGCCGCCCTGGCAGAGCACAAGCACGCGCTTGCCGTTGAGGTCGCTGGCGGTCGTTGCCCCGGCAGCGGGTGCTGCAGAAGCGGCGGGGGCGTCAGCCTTTACGACCTCGGCAGCGGCGCCGGCGGCAACGCTCTTGGCGTCGGCCTTACCCTGGAAGGCGTCGTTGAGCTTGGCGGCCTTCTCGGCGTTCTTGGCGGCGAGCTCCTCCCGGGAGATTTCGGCCTCCTCGGCGCACTTCTGGGCGTCATAGGCACGGAAGAAAGGGTAGTACAGGGCAAAGTCGACGACCAGGATAAGGGCGAGCATCACAAAGGCGAGCGGCTGGAAGCCCAGGCCCATGATGGTGCCAATGGGGCCGGGGACGGTCCAAGGCAGGGTGTACATAAAGCCGTTCATGCCCAAGAAGTCGATAAAGACCTTGAGGATCCAGATGTTGGCGATCGGGGCAAAGACAAACGGGACAAAGAAGACGGGGTTGAGCACGATGGGCGCGGCGAACAGCAGCGGCTCGTTGACGGCAAAGCACACGGGGACGATGGCGGCCTTACCGACGGCGCGCATCTCCTGGGACTTGGCCAGGAAGCAGAACATAAAGACCAGGACGAGCGTGGCGCCGGTACCGCCCATGCAGACGACGAAGTACTGGGCACCCTGGGTCAGGACAGCGGAAGCGTGCTGGCCAGCCTGGAACGCAGCCAGGTTGTCGGTCATGTTGGCAACGAGCGCGGCGGCGATGGCGGGCTCGACGATCGAGGGGCCGTGGACGCCCACGAACCAGAACAGGCTCATGGCGCCGTAGATCACAGCGAGGCCGATGTAGCCATCGGCAGCGGTGAACAGGGGCTGGAACACCTGGATGACGCCCTGGGCAAAGCAGAAGCCAAAAGCAGCGCGGAAGACGATGTCAAAAACCCAAAAGACGGTGATGCAGACGGAGAAGGGGATGATGTCCTTGAAGGTCTGCGAGATGTTGGGCGGAACCTGCTCGGGCATCTTGACGGTGATGTTGCGCTTAATGAAGAACTTGTAGATGATGCCGGTCACAAACGCAGCGATGAAAGCGGTCAGCAGGCCCTTGGAACCAAGGTAGGTGGTGTTGAAACCGCTGGCGGCGTCCGTGGCGATCGTGTCGCTCGAAAGGAGCAAGAAGCCGATGATGGCCGCGCACATGCACGAGATGAAGTTGATCTGGTTGTTCTTGGGCAGATCGCGGTTTTGAGCGTCGGCGAAGTGCTTGGCCGTGGTGGCGGCGCAGGCGATGGCCAGGATGCCCATGGAGTAGTTGTAGCACTTCCACAGGGCGTTGTTGATGTCATCGGGCCAGTAGAAACCCCAGATGTTGGGGACCGAGGCTACTAGGCAGAAGATGGACGAGAAGATGATGATGGGGATGACGGAGATAAAGCCGTCGCGGATCGCCTTGAGGTACTTGTTGCGGGCGATCGCGTTGAAAAAGGGTTGGCCCTTTTCGATGATGGCGATGAGTTGCTCCATGCAATGCTCCTAAGAGTCGGTGGGTTAGCAACGATGGTAGCTTTTGACTTTCGGTTGCCAAAATGTTGACGTTGCCATTTTGTGACACATAAAAAGAAGCGAACCGGTGGTTCCTGTGCCTGCGAACCGTCGATTCCTTACGCGTAAACGTTTGAGCCGCCCGGTGGCTCTGTGTTTGCACAATGGCAACGTTAACATTTGGGCGCCAAAAGCCGTTCGGGGAAGCAAAAATGTCGGTGAACGGTAGGTTTTGGGTGGTAAGCGTATCGTTGGAGAGACGTTGGATATACTTAAATGTGTTCAAAATGACTGCGCAGGATGCCGTCAATGGCATCGTTGACATAGAAAGATCGACCTATGGCCGCTGTTAAAAAATCGGTATCTGTCAAAGACGTGGCGCGCCTCGCGGGCGTCTCGGAGCAGACGGTCTCGCGCACCGTGCACGATTCGCCCAGTGTGCGCCCCGAGACCAAGGAACGCGTGCGTGCCGCCATGCGCGAGCTGGGGTATCGCCCCAATTTTGCCGGCCGGTCGCTGCGCCGCGGCAAGTTCAAGACGGTCGGCGTCGCCATGTTCAACATTACCGGTACCGGCAACCTCGACCGTATGGAGGGCTTTGCCGCCGCTGCCGACAAACACGGCTATGCCATCACCCTTACTAAAGTAGATGGACACCCCTATACCCTCGAGAGTGCATCGTCGCGTATGAGCGCGCTGCCAGTGGACGGCGTGGTCGTGATCATGAACCGCATGCCGGCGGACTTTGGCACCTTTGAGCCGCTGCCCGGCATGCAGACGGTGCTCGTTACCATGTTGGAGCACCCGCTGTGCTCGACGATCGATAACGACCAGTTCGATTGCTCGCGTCAGGTCGTCGAGTACTTGCTGGGGCAGGGGCACAAGACCGTGCACTTTATCTCGTGCCCCGAGCGCTCGCTTTCGGGCATGCAGCGCGAGGAGGGCTGGCGCGAGACGCTGCGCGCGCATGGTATTGAGCCGCCGCGATTCATTCGTGGCGATTGGACGGCGCAGAGCGGCTATGCTGCCGGTCAGGCTCTGGCAGACGATCCGACCTGCACGGCCATCTATGCCTCCAACGATGCCATGGCATATGGCTGCATCCGTGGGCTCGAGTCGCGCGGGAAGTGCGTGCCCCAGGACGTGAGCGTGGTGGGTGTTGATGACAGTCTGGGCGACATCGTGCCCGATTGTCGCCTGACTACGGTGCGCTTTGACAACAAGCGCGTCGGCATGTGGGCGGTCGACAAGATTGCCGGCGCCGAGGGCGTTGAACCCGGTGTGGAGCACATGCTGTTTCCGGGCGTGCTCGTCGAGGGCGATACGGTGCGCGATGTACGCTAGGGCGCGGGTCTGTTTGGGTTTCCGCTAATGGTGTTCGATATTGTTTGGATTGGTTTAAAAACCGTTCACGGGCGAAAAGTGACCGTTCATAGCTCGAAATTACGTTTTGCGCTGTTCCTTTTTGTTTGAATGTTATTGTTTCTGTCATACACAGCGCAGCGCGTATGCCCGGACGCGATGCTCTCCGTTGGTTCATATGTGAAAGGAACGCAATATGGCAACCAAAGAAGAAATCTCGATGGTTGGATTCGAGATTGTCGCATACGCAGGTGACGCCCAGACCGATCTGCTTGCAGCGCTCGATGCTGCTCGCGAGGGTGACTTTGAGAAGGCCGAACAGCTGCACAAGGATGCCAGCGATGCACTTATCGGCGCCCACGACACGCAGACCAAGCTGCTTTCGCAGGAGGCCGGCGGTGGCGAGATGGAGATGACCTTCATCATGGCTCACGCTCAGGACACTCTCATGACCACTATGATCCTGGAGAAGCAGGCCCGCTTTACCATCGATGCCTACAAGCGCATCGCCGAGCTCGAGGCCAAGCTCGCCTAACGAGCCCTCACAACCAAGTCCCCTTCCAAAAGCTCTGCCGCTACCCGCGGCAGGGCTTTTTTGTCCTCCTCCAAGTTGCGGTGAAATGGGGACTGAATAGGGGCCGGCGGGCGCAAAACAATCCCTATTCCACCGCAACTCATCCCGAGATAGTCATTGGGGACGTTCTTAAACGACTAGTCATTGGGGACAGTCTTGGTGCGCTCCGTTCGTCCTCCCGTTCGATTTTTGCTCGGTGGGTATACTTCCTTTCGCATTAAACGCCGGACTGAGGAGGTATCCAAATGCCGGATAACGGGTCAATACAAAAAAGAGACGCGCACGAGATGGCTCATGGGCGTCCTGTCCAGATAGCCGAGCACACGACGGTAACCGAGCTGCAGCCCAGTCTGTCCGATGTCGTGTGCGCAAACAAAAAGCTGCAGATTGGCTTTATCGTTGCGCTCGTGGTACTGGCGCTGCTGTCGGGCTTTGTAGCTCGTCCGCATTTCGCCGATACCAAAACTTGGGACTCCACCATCGAGGTCATCGATCAAAAGAAGGGCAACGTTTTGGCGCTCACGACCTCGTGCGTGGCGCTGTCTGCGGGCATTACCGCGCTGCCGGGTGATACGGGAACGCCGGTTGCCGAGCAGCTCGCACAGCTTTCAGGCAACCTTGGTATCGTGCTTGCCGTGCTATACCTGGAGAAATATTTGCTCACGATTTTGTGGTCGGTTGGCTTGGGCATCTTAATCCCGTTTTCGTTGGTGCTCTTTGCGGTGTCGCTCGGCATTCACGGGCGCTGGAGCACGAGCGCTGTCCTGCGCCGTGTGGCGACGCGCGTGCTAGTGGTTGCCGTGATCGGTATGGCGCTTGTGCCCGCGAGCGTATGGGTGTCGCAGAAGGTCGATGAAACGTATCGCGTAAGTATTGAGCAAGCTGAGCAAAAGGCTGCGGACGCGGCCGACACCACGGACAAGTCAGCCGAGACCAGCTCAAAATCGAACAAGAAAAAATCCGAGGCCACGGAGTCCAAAAACGTGCTCGAGCAGTTGACTGATGGGGCATCGAGCCTTGTTACGTCGGTGACCAGCGGCGCCAAGCAGATGACCGACGAGATCGTGCAGCAGGTGACCAATCTGATTGAAGGCGTCATCGTGATGATCGTGACCTCGTGTGTTATTCCGTTGCTGGTGCTCGCGGCGTTTCTGTGGTTGGGGCACACGCTGCTGGGGATCGATATTTCCGGTCCGGCGAACTACTTAACGGGGCGCTTTCTGAGCGCTCCGTCCAAGCATGCCAAGAAGGGCGGGCAGTCCGTGTAGCTAAAACAGCTGTATATACCGGGGCATACTGCCGAAGGGCGGGCGAGACACGTTCTCGGCCGCCCTTTTGTTTGTTGAACACATGGCCGCTACGTCCGCGCCAGACCCAAACGGTCAGCAATCACCCGTGAATGGTATTTGTTCAAAAAAGAACAAAGATAAACAAATAATTCTTGCAGTTACTGTTCGAATGTGTTCAAATAAACATGAACAGTGAAGAACCGCACATTCAGATGCCCGGACCTGAACGCGATTCAACACTTCCAAACAGAAACTACGCACCTGCGTATCTCTCAAGGAGGATGTCATGAGGGTTGTAATCGCTTCCGATGCCGACGGTATGTCGATGAAGGAGTCCATCAAGGAGATGCTCATCGCCGACGGTTACGAGGTCGTCGACTATTCCGAGACCCCTGCCGCGGACTTTGTCGATTCCGCGACCGCCGTTGCCAAGGACCTGCTGGAGCACAAGGATTCCCAGGGCTTTGCATTCGATAAGTACGGCGTCGGCTCCTATATGGCCGCCGTCAAGATCAAGGGCATGGTCGTCGCCAACATTTCCGACGAGCGTTCCGCTTACATGACCCGCGAGCACAACGGCTCGCGCATGGTCACCATGGGCCCGGGCGTCGTGGGCACCGAGGTCGCCAAGAAGATCGCCCGCGAGTTCCTGCGTGCCCAGTACGCCGGCGGCCGTCACCAGATCCGTGTCGACATGCTCAACAAGATGGCCTAACGAGAGCCACCGAGAACTCGAACTTCTACCTCAACTTGTGAATTCAGACGAAAGGACGTTCTGATGAAGAAGACCATCGCAATCGGTTGTGACCATATCGTTACGGACGAGAAGATCTATCTGGCCGACCGCCTGGAGCAGGCTGGCTACAAGGTGCTCGACTGCGGCACCTACAGCCACACCCGTACGCACTATCCCATCTATGGCAAGGCCGTGGGCGAGGCTGTTGCCAGCGGCAAGGCCGACTTTGGCGTGGCCCTGTGCGGCACCGGCATCGGCATCACCAACGCCGTCAACAAGGTTCCCGGCGCCCGCTGCGCCCTGGTCCGCGACATGACCTCTGCCCTGTATGCCCGTCGCGAGCTCAACGCCAACATCGTGGGCTTTGGTGGCAAGATCACCGGCGAGTTCCTGATGGCCGATATCATGCTTGCCTTCCTGGAGGAGCCCTACGAGAAGACTCCCGAGCACGACGCCCTGATCGCCAAGATCGACGCCTGCAATAAGGCCGACGCCGAGGCTCAGGCTGACCCGCACTTCTTTGACGAGTTCCTCGAGAAGTGGGACCGCGGCGAATACCACGATTAGCGGGTATCCGGCGTAATTAACTAGTCCGTTGACGGCTCGCGTTTCTGTGAGGGGGCGCGAGCCGGTTTTCTATCAGCCCTATTGACTTGGCGGGCTGTCGTAAGAAAGGGAAGGCTCCTATGGAGTTTGTTCTTGATAACGGTTCTATTCGTGTGGCACTGAGCACGGCTGGCGGATCGTTCACTTCGATTAAAGCCAACGGTCGCGAGTACCTGTGGCAGGGCGATCCTTCGGTCTGGTCGGGCCAGGCACCCATTTGCTTTCCGATTTGCGGCGGCCTTCGCGACGGTCACGCAATGACCATGGGCGGCCGCGAGGTTAAGCTCGCCCGCCACGGCTTTGCGCGCAAACAGGAGTGGAAGCTCGAGGAACAGAGTGACAACATGGTTGCGCTGAGCCTAAGCTCTGTCGACCATGCCGAGTTGCTCGAGCAGTACCCGTATCCGTTTAAGATCGTTGCTCGTTACACGATTGATTCGGAAAAGGTGGCCGTGTCGTACGAGGTGACCAATGAGGGCACCGAGGACATGCCGTTCTTTGTGGGCGGTCACCCCGGCTTTAAGTGCCCGCTCGACGAGGGCGAGTCCTACGACGATTACGAGCTCCGTTTTGAGCAGCGTGAGGCCGCCGAGCTCTGTACTGCCGTTCCCTCGACGGGCCTGATTGATGTTGAGCATCGCAGCAAGAACCCCATGATCGGCCAGAACCTGCCGCTTACCCACGAACTCTTCGACTTCGCGGAGACCATCTTCGACGTGCTCGAGAGCCGCGTGGTTACGCTGACCAAGAAAACCGAGGACAAGGGCGTGCGCCTGACGTTCCCCGATATGCCGTACCTGATTGTGTGGAGCAAGCCCGAGGGCGACTTTGTGGCAATTGAACCGTGGGGTGGCCTGTCCGCCTGCTCCGACGAGGACGATATTCTAGAGCACAAGCGTGGCTGCCTGGTGGCCAAGCCGGGGGAGACCGTCACCCGCGGCTTTGAGATCGAGATCCTTTAACGAGCTATCGTATGTTTGGGGTGGGTCATGCCGCCCCGGAACAGGAGTTCAATATGATTCTGACCGTTACCATGAACCCGTCGATTGATACGCGCTATCAGCTCGACAAGCTGATCATCGACGATGTTAACCGTGTGACGCCCGAAAAGACCGCTGGCGGCAAGGGCCTCAACGTGAGCCGCGTGCTGCTGCAGCTGGGCGACGACGTGCTCGCGACCGGTCTGCTTGGCGGCCACATGGGTGCCTATATGGCCGAGCTCATGGATGCCGACGGCGTCAAGAACGACTTTGTGCCCATCGCCGGTGAGACGCGCATTTGCCTGAATATTCTGCACGAGGGTAATCAGACCGAGCTGCTGGAGAGCGGCCCGCAGATCGCCCCGGCCGAGCTCGAGGCCTTTACGGCCAAGTTTGCCGAGCTTGCAGCGAAGGCGGACGTTGTGACGCTTTCGGGCTCGCTGCCGCGTGGCGTCGATGCCGGCTACTATGCCGAGCTCGTCAAGATCGCCGAGGAGGCGGGCACCAAGGTGCTGCTCGATACCTCGGGTGCATCGCTGGAGGCCGCGCTGGAGTCCGACGCCAAGCCCGAGCTTGTGAAGCCCAATCTGACCGAGATCAACGGTCTGCTGAGCACGTCCTTCACGACCGATGATGTCGATGCTCTGCGCGAGGCGCTTGCCGCCGATGGCCGTTTTGCCGGTATTCCCTGGGTTGTCGTTTCGATGGGCGCTGCCGGTTCGGTGGGCTTCCATGAGGGTCGCGCATTCCGCGCCAAGACGCCCGCGATTGCTGCTGTGAACGCGACGGGTTCCGGCGACTCGACCATCGCCGGCTTTGCGCATGCCATTGCTGCTGGTGCCGACGACGTCACGGTGCTCAAGACTGCCAATACCTGCGGCAAGCTCAACGCCATGGACCCCAAGACCGGCCACCTGGTCATGGACCGCTGGGACGAGGTCTACAACAGCGTTGAGGTCGTAGAGTTGTAGCGGTTGCGACTCCTAATAGAATGAGCGTGGATAATCTCCTGCTTTTGGTGCCCATACGAGCTCAAAGTGGGAGATTTTCCACGCTCGAGTCATTAGTCGTTGGGGACGTTCTTGTTTGACTAGTCGTTTAAGAGCGTCCCCAATGACTACACGCAAAAACGGCGCCC
>OGXF01001072.1_pt1 | contig 21750 bp, 19 predicted proteins | sample 1576191 | NCBI WGS metagenome assembly OGXF01 (sample SAMEA3541545, study PRJEB24748) | human gut metagenome | biome: human gut; feature: human-associated habitat; material: faeces | place: China | collected 2012
CCCAACAGCTCCTCCCTGTTTCCGCCGCTGGCGGCGGTCGTCGCCGTTGCTCCCAAAGGGAGAGCCATTGGCATATCGGACAGCTTTCTGCCAGACGCCGAAAGTTTACTCTGACGTAAAAGATAGTGCCCTGCTGCAGAGGGCAGCGGCTTCGGAACAAGCATCCTTGTCAAGCTGCTGTGAATCTCTATAGCAGGGCACTACATTTTACGATAATAAAGGCTTTGTTCGTCCAGCGTGGGCCTTACCGGTACGCCAGTGGCTCCCCCTCTGGGGGAGCTGGCAAAGCCATCAGGCTTTGACTGAGAGGGCGCTCGGAAAAATAATCTTCACCGCAAAGAACCCGTTCTGGCTCTCTGTGGTCAGGGTACCTTTATACTTCTGAACGATGCGGTTGGTCACTTTGACGGCGTAATGGGCGGCACGGGTGTCGGCAGACTCCGCCGGGCGGTCGGGGCTGATGACGTTCACCACCACGAAGCTCTGCCGGGTGCAGACCAGCAGGTCGATGCAGCGGCGCTCCGGTTCCGGCACCTTCACCGCGCTTTCAATGGCGTGGTCCAGCATATTGGCAAAAAGGGCGTAGAGGTCGCCGGCCTCAAAAAAGCTCAGACAGCTGCCGTCCGTCACCGCGTTGAGCTGGATGCGGCGGGACTCGCAGAGCAGGCTCTTTTCCGTGAGCACCACGTCCAGCACCTCATTGCCGGTGTTTCGGCTGGCGTCGTAGAGCTGAGCGGCCTTTTCGGCCTCGTCGATGTGGGCTTTCAGCTCCGGGTCTGCCGGGGCGCTCGACATCTGGCGGAGCGCGGCGATCTGAAGCTTCAGCTCGTGGCAGCGCTTGTTGATGATCTGGACGTTCTGCCGCGCCACCTGGTACTGCTCCCGCTGGCGCTCATATAAAAGGTTGAGGGTGTCCATCTCCTTCTGCATGGCCGAGAGCTTGAACACCTCGGTCTGGAAGTAGAGCAGGGTCAGGAAGTAAAACTGCCCGACAAACATCGTCATGACGAGACTGCGATCCAGCGCCACCACCTGCCCGCTGCTCAGCAGCGCAGCCTGGAACATGAAGAGGATGCCGATGAAGGAGGCGCTGGTCAGCTGGCGCGGGCCGATGTTATACGCTCCTTTATAAGACATCTTCCGGGAGAGGGTGGTGCAGATAACAAAATAAAAGAATGCACCAGCGGCCAGCTGTGCCAGCATGACCGGCAGACTTCTGAGGTCGAGGGGCGTTCCCCGCCGCTCGAAGAATACTTCCACCAGATGCCAGCACTCGTAAGCGGTCTGGGAGGCCAGCAGGCTCCATACGGCGCAGTAGAGCGCACTCTTTTTGTCTATCTCAACGCAGGCGTATATCATCATGCCCAGCAGAACGAAAAACGCGACATAGAGTGTCAGCAGAGAGAATTGCAGCTCGTGGAGGCTGGTGCTCTGGGCCGCGGGGTCGAGCACATAGGTCAGCCCCAGCAGCGGCAGCAGCATCCCCAGCGCCCGCAGGCGGGCGTGAGGCCGGTGCTTGAGCGGGATGCAGAACGCCACCGCAGCAGTCCACCGCAGCAATGCCCGGAAGATGACATGGCGTGCAAGAAGATTCACAGCACACCTCCGATGTAGGACGCCACCGCCGTCAGGAAAGCCGCACGCTGGCGGCGGCTGATCTCCAGGTGGTCGGTGTTGACATGGACAAAGTCGTTCTCCACAGCCTTTACATATTGCAGGTTGACCAGATAGCACTGGTTGCAGCGGGAGAAATGGTACTGCGCCAGCTGCTTTTCGGCGCTGGCGAGGCTGGCACGGACGGAAAACTCACCCTTGGTGGTGTGATACCAGAGCAGCCGGTCATGGGTCTCGAGATAGTAGATGTCGCCGGTGGAGAGCACCTGCATCCCGCCTCCGGCCAGCTGTAAAACGACCTGTCCGCCCCGGCGGCGCTGCACCCGCTGGACAGCCCGGGAGAGCTTGGTGCAGAACTGGTAGTAGTTCACCGGCTTGAGGACATAGTCCAGTGCGTCCACCTCGTAGCCCTTGATGGCGTACTGCGCCATGTTGGTCACGAACACCAGCACGGCGTCTGCGTCCACGGCCCGTATCTTCTCCGCCGCGCCGAAGCCGTCCAGTCCCGGCATCTCCACATCCATAAAGATGATGTCATACCCCGGCTCGTAGTGCTCCGCGATGACAGCTCCATCCTCGATGGGCAGCACCTCGACCTGCAGGCTGTTCTCGGCGGCGTACTGCCGGATGAACCGGCACAGCTCGTCCCGCACTTCCTGCTGGTCTTCGACGACAGCAATTTTCAGCATCCCGCAGTCTCTCCCTTCTCCGTTCCATTCCATTTGCTGCTTTTTATTGAAACATACTTTGGTGCGAAATGCAACGGAGAAGTTCGAAATCGTTTCCTTCCCATCTGCAAAGATCCCCCGGAGTGCAGATTTATCATTATATTCAGGAAGCACATCCCTGCGGAAGTCCGAGTCCAAAAACAGCAAAACCGCCCCGGTTTCCGTAACAGGAAGCCGGGGCGGCTCGTTATGCTATTATAAAAGCGTCGGCACTTCCTTTGCCAGCAGATCAGCCAGCTGTGCGTGGCCCTTACGGGTTAGATGCATGAAGTCCACCTGATTGAACTCGCAGTCGGCAGCATTGAGGAAATGGACGTTCTGACGTTCCGCGACGATACGGAACTGCTCGGCCACACCCTTCGACTTTTCCACACAGCCCTCGCCCATGACGGCATCATGGAAGCCGTCGCCGATGCGGGGCGGGGCCACGACGAGGATGTTGGGAGCCTTGGTCCCCCAGCAGTCCACACTCCTGGCCTTGAGGATCAGCCGTTCCATCCCCGCGCCGATGCAGGCGGCATTGGCGTTGAACCGCTCTTTGACGTCGTTGGTGCCCAGCATGATGATGAGCAGATCGATGGCTTCATGGCTCTTGAGGAGCGAATAGGCCACGCTCAGAGCGTCCATCGACTCATGGATGGGGTCCACGAAAACGGTCGTCCGGCCCGAAAGGCCCTCTTCCGTCACGAGATAGTCGCTGCCAAGCGCCGTCTGCAGGCGGCAGGTCCAGCGCTCGTCCTCGTTGAAGCGGATGCCGTGGTCGGCACAGTCCGCCGGGTCGGCACAGTAGCCGTGGGTGTTGGAGTCGCCCAGACAAAGGATATGTTTTTTCATCGTCTCTTCCCCTTTCAGATCTCGCCCCGCGACTGGCGGAAATAGTAAACTGCGCCCACCATGCCGGCGTCGTTGTGGAGCTGGGCGGCGCGGATCTCCAGTCCTTCCGCAAAAGCGGGCATCACGGAGGCGCGCACTTTCTTGGCGATGGGGTCTATCAGCAGCTCCTGCTGTGCGCTGACGCCGCCGCCGATGAGGATGAGCTGCGGGTTGAAGATATGCACCATGCCCGCAAGGCCCTGAGCGATCTCATCCGTCCAGTCGTCCAGAAGCGCCAGGATGGTGGGGTCGCCTGCATGGGCCGACTCAAAGATAGCGCGGCCATCCTTCCACTTCGGGTTCCGGGGCTGTGCGCCCCGCACCAGAGCGGTGGTGGCGGCGTACCGCTCCCAGCAGCCCGACGCGCCGCAGGTGCAGAACACGCCATCCAGTGCGTGGGTGCGGAAGTGTCCCAGCTCACCGCCGAGGCCCCGCGCACCTTCCAGCAGGCGGCCTCCGGTGAGGATGCCGCCGCCGACGCCGGTCCCCAGCGTGACGCCGATGACGTCCGTGCAGCCCTTCGCGCCGCCCACCCACACTTCGCCCAGCGTCATGCAGTTGGCGTCGTTGGCGACCGTCGTCGGCAGGCCGAAGGCGGCTTCCAGCTCCGCCTTGATGGGTGCGCCGATGTAGTTGGGCAGGCTGCCGCAGGTCCCGGCCACGATGCCCTTGCGGCTGTCGATCTGCCCGGTGGCAGACACGCCGATGCCAGTCAAGCTCTCTGCGGGGATGTTCTGGGCGGCGAGGAACTCTTTTGCGGCCTTCAGCACAGTGGTCAGGATGGGGGTTTGGTAGCCGTCAAAGCAGACGCTCTGCTCCGTTCTGGAGAGCACACGGCCCTCTTCGTCCACGATGCCCAGCTTGACGGCAGTGCCGCCAATATCAATGGCAAGATACTGTTTCATAGTCGTATCTCCGTATTATTTGTGCATGGCGTTGATGGCACCGGTGAAGCGGGCGGTGATCTCCGCCGGGCGGGTGATGGCCCCGCCGACGACGAGGGCGAACGCACCGGCTTCCAGCGCCTTGACCGCCTGCTCAGGGTAATGGATATGGCCCTCGGCGATGATCTTTGCCGGGCATTCCGCGGCCAGCTTGTGGACAAACTCAAAATCAATATCGTTGATCCCCTGCGTTTCGGGGGTGTAGCCGCGCATGGTGGTGCCCACAAAATCAGCACCGGCCTCGGCGCAGAGCATGGCGTTCTCGAAATTGTCGCAGTCGGCCATGAGCAGCTGGTCGGGATATTTCGCCTTGATGGCGCGGATGAACTGGGCCGAAGTAGAGCCGTCGGGGCGCAGCGCACCCGTACCCTGCACGGCGAGGATGTCCACGCCGCAGGCCACCAGCTCGTCCACCTCCTTCATGGTGACGGTGATGTACATGGGGGTGCCGGGGTAATCCTTTTTGATGATGCCGATGACGGGCAGGTCCACCACCTGTTTGATCTGGGTGATGTCGCGGACGGTGTTGGCGCGGATGCCCACGGCTCCGCTCATGGCGGCGGCTTTCGCCATCAGGGGCATGACGCCGCCCTCTTTGGTGTAAAGAGGCTCCGTCTCAAGTGCCTGACAGGAGACGATGAGGCCGCCTTTGATCTGAGCAAACAGTGTTTCTTTCTCCATATCCATCAATCCTCCATCCTGATCTTGATGACCGCTTTGCGCACATGAGCACAGCCGGGGCGTGCCACGCCGGGCTTGTGCAGCTCGCCGGGGAAAAACAGGACGAACCGCCCCTCGCCCAGCGTGCCGCTGACGGCATCCGGACTGGTCCTGAAACCAATATCTCCCGTAAACTCCCCTGCCTCTTCGCCGGGCAGAGTCGTATAGCCCCAGCCCTCGCCACCGGTCAAATCGATTTGAAGGTCAGCGTACTTTTTGTGGTATTCGAGGCGGGTGCTGTCGGGGCTCAAATCGGCCTCCATCACGTTGATGAAGACGTTCTCGCCATCCACCTCGGTGCGGCCCAGCGGCAGATCGCTCAAATCGTGGGCCACATGGTAGGCGGTAAGATAGTCGATGGCGGTGTCAAGATTCCGGTGGAGCCCGCGATAACGGTTCAGGTGCTCCAGTGCGTCGCAGATCATGTTGATTTTCTCCTAACCAAGTGTTTTTTTAACAGAAGCACAAAGAGCGCCTGCCCTCTCCCCCTCATTGAGAGACGGAGAGGGGGCGCTTTTTGATTTTTCAGAGCTTTGCGATGGCGGCTTCGATCATGGCCTGTGCTTCGGCGACGATGGGCTCATCTTCCGGGATGAGGCCGGGCATCGGCTCGCGGACGCCGCCCAGCTCAAGGCCGTACATCCGGCGCAGGATTTCCTTCTGCACCGCGTAAAGGTTGCCGTGAGCTTCGCACATCTTATAAATGATGCGGTCGGCGTCGTACTGAATGGCGCGGGCAGCTTCGATCTCACCCTTGTTGATGTGCTCGTTCATGGCAAGATACAGCTCCGGCATGACGGCATAGGTGCCGCCGATGCCGCCGTCCGCGCCGATGACACGGCCGGAGACGAACTGCTCATCCGGGCCGTTGAAGACCACGAAATTGCCCTCGCCACGGGCGGCAATGCCTGCATCCTTGAACATCTGGATGTCCTGGGTGGGCATGGAGCTGTTCTTGACGGCAACGACGTTGGGGTTCTTGAGCATCTCGCGCAGCAGGCTCATGGTCAGGCCGGTGCCGGCCAGCTGGGGGATGTTGTAGATGACGAACTCGGTGTTGGGAGCCGCCGCCGACATCTCGTTCCAATACCCGGCGATGGCGTATTCCGGCAGATGGAAGTAGATGGGCGGGATCGATGCAATGGCATCCACGCCCACGCTCTCGGCGTGGCGGGCCAGCTCGACGCTGTCGGCGGTGTTGTTGCAGCCGACGTGTGCGATGACGGTCAGTTTGCCTTTGGCTTCACTCATGACGGCTTCCAGCACGGCCTTGCGCTCATCGACGTGCTGATAGATGCACTCACCGGAGGAGCCGCCCACATACACGCCCTTGACGCCCTTTGCAATCAGATGGCGGGTCAGCGCCCTGACGCCCTCGGTGGAGATATTGCCCTCTGCGTCGTAGCAGGCATAGAAGGCCGGGATAACGCCCTGATACTTGGTAATGTCTTTCATTTGTCCATGTCCTTTCTGATGATTCAAGCCCTGCACGCTCTCCGTTCGGGAAACGGCAGCAGCGCCCTCTTGCGGTTCCCAGCGTCTGCTTCGGCCCTTGGGCGGGCCTCGCATCCTGCTGACCGCGGCGCCAAAAATTTCTCCCTGTTTCCGCCGCAGGCGGCGGTCGGGATTTTAGCCTTTGACCGCACCCATTGCGATGCCCTTGGTGAAGTACTTCTGGAAGATAAGGAAGATGATGATGATCGGCACAGCGGCCAGAGCGGCGCCTGCCATGATAAGGCCGAAGTCGGTGCTATTCTCCGCCTGCAGCTTTGCGATGCCCAGCGAGATCGTCAGGTTACTGGTGCTGGACAGCATGATGAGCTGCATGAAGTAATCGTTCCAGCTGTTGATGAAGGTAAAGATGGCCAGCGCGCCGATGCCCGGCTTGACCATCGGGAGCACGATGCTGACGAAGGTGCGCGCCTCGCTGGCACCGTCGATACGGGCCGCTTCCAGCATCTCGGTGGGGATACCCTCACTGAACTGCTTCATCAAAAAGACGCCGAAGGGCCAGCCCACGATGGGGAAAATGACGGCCCAGATGGTATTGTAAAGGTTCAGTGCGCTCATCTCACGCAGCAGCGGGATGAGGATGACCTGCTTGGGCAGGGCCATTGCGCAGACGATGAGGGTGAAGAGCAGCCTGCGGCCGACGAAGCGCTTTTTTGCCAGCGCATAGCCTGCCATTGCGGCGGTGATGCAGGTGAGGATCATGGACATGACGGCCATGAACACGGTGTTGATCATCCAGCGCAGCGCGGCCGGAGCAGTCGGGCCGACGGAGAAATAGATCGGCTCTCCATCCGCGCTGAAAGAGCGGCTGAAGGGCACGGCCAGCTGCCACAGGGGTGCGCTCTTGCCTGCGAAAAGCTTCTGGTAGTTGGTCAGCACCCACTGGCTGGGCCACCACTCGGGGGTCGTGGAGTTGATGGCCGCGCCGGTCTTGAAGGAACCGGTGATGATCCAGTACAGCGGGAACGCGAACAGCACGGCCACGATGCTGATAAGAATGAACGTCAGCATCATGTAAGCGCTCATCTTTTTCAGCTTGCTGGGGTGACGCTTCAACGGTTTCTGTTTTTTTGCAGTTGCAGTCATTGCCCGGCACCTCCTTTAATTATCCTGACTGCCAAACCTGAACTGGACAGCCGACAGGATGGCGATGATAACGGCCAGCACAACGCCCATTGCGTTGCCGTAACCATAGCGGTAGAGCTTGAATGCAGTGTAGTAGATGTAGTACATGATGGTATCGGTGCTGTGGTTGGGGCCGCCGGAGGTCAGCAGCTGGATCAGTGCGAAGCACTGGAAGGAGTTGATGGTCGTGATGACCAGGATGTACAGGGTGGTGGGCATGATGGCGGGCCACTTGATGCGCCAGAAGCACTGGAAATCGGTGGCGCCGTCCACTTCAGCGGCTTCCACGATGGACTGGTCTACGTTGCCCAGTGCGGAAACGTACAGCACGATGGGCTGGCCGACAGAAGTAGTCAGCAGGATGAGGATGATGCAGCCCAGAGCGTATTTTTCATCGCCCAGCCAGTTGATGTTCTTGTCGATAAGGCCCACAGCCTTGCCCAGATAGTTGAAGATGCCGTAGTAATTGTTGTACATCCACTTCCACACGACGGTGACAGCCACCGAGCCGGTGACGACCTTGTATTTTGCCTGCTTTATTTATGCCGAAAGCAGGCAAAATGCACCACTCGGGCAGATCGACGATGGCCGAGCTGACCCACAGCGAGAACGCACAGGTCACAGGCACCGAGACGACCACGATGATGAAGGTGTTGCGCAAAGCGCCGATGAAGATGGGGTCTGCGAACAGCTCTGCGTAGTTGGCAAGACCCACAAAGACGTCGGCACGGTTCATGGTCGAGTCAAAAAAGCTCGTGACCACGCAGAGTATCATGGGGTAAATGACGAAGCCGAGAAAAAAGATGAGGCTGGGCAGAAGGAACAGGTAGGAAGCGATGGTCTCCTGCCGAACCAGTGCGCTGCTGCGCTTCGGCTCTTTGATGCTTGCAGTCTTTGCAGCCAAAGAAATCACCAGACCTTTCGTTCTGATTGGGTGCTTATCTCACACAAAATGCCCCTCCCTCGCCGGGATGTTCGAGGGAGGGGCCGTCATTACTTATTTGCCCTCAGGCGGAAAAGCTCAGGCTTTGGCGGCTGCGTTGGCGTTCTGGACAAAGGTTGCGACGGAAGTGGCAACGTCTTCGCCGGTGCCTACACGCTGGAGCATGTTCCACCACTCGGTGCGGGCAGTTGCCCAGCCCGGAGTGATCTGGTAGTAGTCGCCCAGATAGGCCATGAACTTGGTGTACTCGCTCATGATGGCGTTGTCGGCGTAGATGTCGCCCACACTGGCGCGGACCGGGAAGTAGGTGGAAGCCAGAACGCTGTCCTTCACCTGATCAGGATCAGCAGCGATGAACTCAATGAAGGTCTTGGCTGCCTTGACCTTGGCCTCATCGCCATTGTCGAAGACGCCAAAGCCCCAGATGCCGCCGCAGAGCTTCGGGTCGCCGCTTGCAGTCGGGAATGCCATGGGCATGATCTCGTCGCCGTCGTTGGTCAGGCCGGCGTCATTGTTGTCGGCGTTCAGCTGCTGGGCGATGTTCCAGCAGAATGCCATCTGCAGGGTGCCGTTGCGGAACAGGGTGATCTCGTCGCCGCCTGCGATGGAAGCGTCGAAGTTGATGCCGTCGGTGTCGTACAGGGTCTGGATGGCCTTGATGTTCTCGGCAGAGTCTGCGGTGTACTTGGTGTGAGCGTCGTCGGTGAAGGTGCCGCCGTACATATTATTGATAATAGCACGGGTACCCTGGTCGCCGCCCTGACCGCCGCAGTAGATGGCTGCCACGTTCTCGTAGCCGCCCTTGTACAGAGCGTCAACGGTGTTCAGGAAGCCTTCGGTGCTCCAGGTGTGCTTATCGGTGTCGAGATACTTGTCAGCGCCCACTTCCTTGACCTTGGTCATGTTGACGGCCATGCAGTGTGCGGTCATGCACAGGGGGTACTCGTAGTAGTCGCCCTTGTCGTTGTGGCAGGCGGAGTTGACGGACTCGTAAATGTCCTTCTTGGCGTCGTCGGTCCACAAATCGTTCAGCGGAGCCATGACACCCTTTGCGCCCCAGTTGGCCACCAGACGCTCGGGGCCTTCCATGATGAGGTCGGGTGCGCTGCCGCCCTCGATGGCGGTGTTCACCTGGTCATCGCCGTTGGTGTAGTCGAGATACTCAACGGCCACTTTAATGTCAGGATACTTTGCGTTGAAGCTGGCGATGAGCTCCTGCACGGTCTCGTCCTTGCCCCAGCCGCCGATGGGGTATGTCCACAGCTTGATGCTTGCGCCGGATGCAGAGCCGGAAGCGGCAGTAGAAGCTGCCATGCTGGTAGAAGCTGCCATGCTGGTAGAAGCGGACTTGCCGCCGCAGGCAGCCAGCGCACCCGCTGCACTCATAATACCAACGGCCTTCAAGAAGGAGCGACGAGAAATAGCGTTCTTCATAATAAGTTCTCCTTACCTATCATCATATCGGCGGTCCTTCATCCCTGACCGCTCTTGTTGGCCTTATTATAGAAAACTTCTTTCATCTTGTCCATCGGTCGCATCCACAATTTTCAGAAAGTTTTCTTGTCTATTCCGCACAAATATCTGGGATACCAGCCAGATTTTGGCCACTTTCACTAATTTTGACGCCAGTTGTAGCCGTTTTGTAATCATTTCTGCGTAGTTTGTCATTTTCAGTTTGAAAATCATTTTCGTTCTTCTTGCCGCAGTTTTGAAATTTATTTTCAGTAATAAGTCATACTTTTCCTCGTTTTTTGGATGCTCTGCACAGCTTTTTCTTCCGAATTATGGCGAAAGGCACACTTGTCAAGCGGCCAAACTTCTTTTATACTTTTTTTATAAAAATGCCCCCTTCCCTGTGCGGCGGGAGGGGGCAAAAGAAAGCATAAGGAATAGTGCGGGCATTGCAGCCTGCTCGAAGGAGCTTGACCATGGGTACAAATTTTTGGGAATTGCTGCATCAACGACAGGACCAGCTGACCAGATCCGGCCACGCGGTCGCCGACTACCTGCTGCAGCATGCGGACGAAGCGCAGTATCTCTCCATTTCCTCGCTGGCCCGGGAGTGCAATGTCGCCGAGGCGACAGTGTTCCGGTTCTGCCGGGCTTTGGGGTTCGACGGCTACCATGAGATGCGCATCGCGCTGGCGCAGGCCAATGCCACCGGCACACCCTCCAGCCAGAGGGAGCTGCAGCCCGGTGCCACCACCGCAGAACTTTGCGAGCACGCATACGCCCGCTTTCTCACCGCCATCAACGGCACCCAGAACGCTCTCTCTACCGAGGCCGTGGACGAGGCCGTACACCTGATGCAGGAGGCCAGGCAGGTGTTCTGCCTCGGACAGGGCGGCAGTATGCTCCTGGCAAACGACATCTGCGCCCGCTTCGCCAGCCTTTCCACCAAGTTCCGCACCGCAGGCGACAGCCATTTACAGCTGCTGACTGCCAGTCTGATGAACGAGGCCGACGTTGTGCTCTTCGTTTCCTACTCCGGCGCGACCCGCGATATGATGGAGACACTGCGCACCGCCAAGGCCGCCGGGGCAAAGATCATCCTCCTGACCCATTACGAGGACTCCCCCGGCGCATTGCTCGCGGATGTCGTCCTTCTCTGCGGCGCACAGGAAAGCCCGCTGGACTCCGGCAGCATCCCCATCAAGGCAGCATTCCTCTATGTAGGCGAAGTTCTGGTGCTGCGGTATATGCTGAATGACCCTGCCCATAGCAACACCGCGCAGGACCTCACCAGCGAGGCTCTGACCGTGAAAATGCTGTAAAAAGTTCTTTTCCATGTACTGCCAAAACTGCCCGGAACGACCTTCTCCTATCGTTCCGGGCAGTTTTTTGTGTTATGCAATAAAAATGACCGCAACACGCCCGTTGACTCATCTGATTCAAGGCATTATAATCGACGTATGGCAAAGTTTGTCGAAGAGCAGGAGCGAAAAAAGTATGGAGCATAGTCACCGCGATCGCACCTACAAAAAGAGCCGCTTTCAGCAGGAGCTGGAGCAGAGCGTCTCCCGTAAGCTGATCTCAAGCCTGCTGCTGGGATGTCTTTTGTTCTGCATTGCGATCGCTGCTGTGAATGCTCTCAGCCAGAACGCCCGGCGGGAAGACCATCTGGAGAGTGTCGCCTCCACCTTCCATGAGGTGTACAATAGCACGTCCGCCTTTCTGCTGGACGCCGGACACACCGAGCTGTTCCTCTCCGAGCTGCGGAATGATCAGGACAACCTGCGTTATCTTATCAGCCAGTACAACGTCTCGGCTCTTGTGGAGATACAGCTCATCCTTACCGACTCTGAGGGAAAGGTTCGGTTCACGACCTTTTCGGAGGGAGAGATGAATCTCCACCGGCAGGAATTCAACGGCATCGCCGTGGACAACGCCTGCCATCTTATGCGGACCGTCTACACCACGGTCTACCACTTCCGGGCCAACAGCTCAGAATACGTTATGATCCATCCGCTCTACCGGGATGGCGGATATCAGGGTGCCGCGGCAGTTTATCTGAATGAGAACGACTGGACAAAGCTGTTCAGCCAGTACCAGTACGACGCTATCCTCACCAAATCCAACGGTGATGTCATCACCTGTTCAAGCTCCTCCTTCCTCTCCCAGAAGAACGCCAACAAGTATCTGCCCGCCGATGCGGCGCAGTATGTGCGAGTGAACGGGAACCGCTATCTGCGCAGCAGCCGCTCGCTGGAAAACGGCACGGTGTTGGCTTACTCCTTCATCTACTCCCCCACGAATTACAGTTATCTCTTGGTGGGTCTGCTCCTGATCGTACTGCTGGGACTGAGCTGGGCAGCAATGTTCGCCCGTATCATGCACGCTATGACTGAGCAGATGGTAAAGTCGGTGGACACTCTCGTGCGGGAGATCCGCATCATCCGCAAGGAGGACCCTGATCACATCATCGAGATCGACACCGGCGATGAGATCGAGGAGATCGCCCGTCAGGTCAACAAGATGGTTCGCAGCATTCAGGAGCTGAGCCAGCGCAACATCGCTCTTGCCGAAGTGAACAACCGGATGGAGATGCAGAATCTTCAGGCGCAGATCAATCCCCACTTTATTTATAATACGCTGGACAATATCCGCTATCTTATCCCGACAGACCCCCAGCGAGCCCAGCAGCTGATCGGGCGGTTTATCGGCATCCTGCGCTACAGCATCAACAACACAAAGCACAATGTCCCTGTTAAAGATGATCTGAAATATCTGCAGGATTACCTTGTGATCCAGTCCACCCGCTTCGGTGCGAATTTCTCCTACGAGATCGACATCGACGACGCCTGCATGGAGTTCATCATCCCGAAGCTGCTTTTACAGCCCTTGCTGGAAAACAGCATCAAATATGGCTTCCAGAAGAAGCCACGCATCCATATAAGGGTACGGGGCTGGCTGGGGGAGGATGCGCTCTATTTCACGGTAGAGGACAACGGCGGAGGCGTGGACGAGACCATGCTGGAACAGCTGCGAGACATCCTGCGCTCGGATGAAGTGAACATCGAGCACAATGGTCTGCAGAACATCAACCGCCGCATCTGGCTGGGCTACGGCGGTGACAGCGGACTGACCATCGACAGCACCGAGGGCGAAGGCTTCACGGTGAAACTCAAGCTCCGGCTGGGAGGAATGTAAACCATGTATCGCGTTCTGCTTGTAGAAGATGAAGAGATCATCCGCAAGGGCATTCGCTACTCGGTACCGTGGGAGGAGTGCAGCTGCTCGGTGGTGGGCGAGGCAGAGAATGGGGCAGTGGGTGAAGAAAAGATCGCTGAACTGCAGCCTGACATCGTCATTACCGACATTACCATGCCGGTAAAAAACGGTCTTGAGATGATCGCCGACACCCGGGAGAAATTCAACTATATCGCCATCATCCTGACAGGCTACTCGGAGTTTGAGTACGCCCAGCAGGCTATCCGGAACGGCCTATCGGATTATGTGCTCAAGCCTCTCGACATGGACGAGATGCGTACTGCGCTGGAGAAGGCTGTCCGCCTTGCGGGGGATAACCAGTACCTCCAACAGCGGGAGGACGAGACAGAGGCCGTCCGCAGCCGGACAGCTCTGCCGCCATTAAGCGAAGATAAGGTCACTGACCCGCTGGTGCTGCGCATCGTAGCCTATCTGAAAGAGAATTACCGGAGCAAGATAACACTTGCTGACCTTCAGGAACAGTTCCACTACTCGGAACGGTACATCAACCAGAAGTTTCAGAAAGAGCTTGGCACAACGGTCATCGACTACCTCAACCGCTGCCGTATCCAGAACGCTCTGGAACTCATCCGGAAGGGAAAACTGCCCATCTCCCAAATCGGCTGGGAGTGCGGCATTGGTGAGTACAAATATTTTAACCACGTTTTCAAAAAATACATAGGCTGCTCGGTGCGGGAGTACCAGAGCACCTTGAAATAAGTGTCTATGAAAAAATACCGGACAGCCACTATTCGGTATTTTTTCCATTTGTTCTGCAATTTGAGTATTATTTTTGTGCTAGAAGCATTAAAATGGGACTATCGAAAGGTTTCAGGTAAAAAATGGAGGTTTTTACTATGAAAAAGATTTCTCGTCGTTCGTTCCTGATGGCTACCGGTGTTATCGCAGCTTCTGCTGCTCTGAGCGCTTGCGGCGGCTCCTCCGCCAGCACCTCTTCTGCCGGTTCCACCGCTGCTTCCACTGCCGCTTCTGGTTCTGCCGCACAGGGCGGCGGCGACCTCGTGATCTACTCGCCCAACTCTGAGGGCCTGCTGAACGCCACCATTCCTCTGTTTGAGGAGAAATACGGCGTCAATGTCGAGCTGATCCAGGCCGGCACCGGCGAACTGGTCAAGCGTATCCAGTCCGAAAAGAACGATCCCTACGCAGATGTCCTGTTCGGCGGCTCCTGGTCGCTGATGTACACCAACGAGGACCTGTGGGAGCCGTATGTTTCCGCCAACGACGCAAACGTCATCGACGCCTACAAGAACAAGTGCGGCTTCATCACCGGCAACGTGCTGGACGGCAGCGTCCTCATCGTCAACACCGACCTCCTCGGCGACATCAAGATCGAGGGCTACGAGGATCTGCTGAACCCGGCCCTGAAGGGTAAGATCGCCACTGCCGACCCCGCCAACTCCTCTTCCGCTTTCGCACACCTGACCAATATGCTGCTTGCAATGGGCGGCTACGAGGACGATAAGGCATGGCAGTACGTCCACGACCTGTTTGAGAATGTGGACGGCAAGATCTGCGAAAGCTCCAGCGGCGTTTACAAGGGAGTTGCCGATGGCGAGTATGTGGTGGGTCTGTCCTATGAGGACCCCTGTGCTCAGCTGGTTCTGGACGGCGCACCTGTCAGGATCGTTTACATGAAGGAGGGTACTGTCTTCCTTCCTGCTTCCGCCACCATCATCAAGGGCGCAAAGAACATGGACAATGCCAAGCTGTTCATTGACTTCATCCTGAGCGAGGAAGTACAGAACATCTGGGGCAGCACCCTGACCAACCGTCCTGTTATGAAGGACGCTGCCACCAACGACGCCATGATCCCGATGGCAGACATCAATGTCATTGAGGAGGACATTCCCTACGTCAGCGCCCACAAGTCGGAGCTGGTGGACAAGTACACTGAGATTTTCACCGATCTGCAGAGCAAGTAATTCAAAGGGCAGCAGGAGGCTAGTATGAGCAGAATATCAGTCAAAGACGCAGTAAAGCGCTACGGGAATAATACGGTCATCCCGGACCTGGATCTGGAGATCGGAGATGGTGAGCTGTTCACCCTGCTGGGTCCCTCCGGCTGCGGCAAGACCACTCTTCTCCGTATGATCGCAGGCTTCAACTCCATTGAGGGCGGCGACATCTTCTTCAACGAGAAGCGCATCAACGATATGGACCCCAGCAAGCGCAACATCGGCATGGTGTTCCAGAACTATGCCATCTTCCCGAACCTCTCCGTCCGAGACAATGTGGCATTCGGTCTGAAAAACCGCAAGGTGGACAAGGCTGAGATCAAGAAGCGGACGGATGAGTTTCTGAACCTGATGCAGATCATGCAGTATGCCGACCGGATGCCCAACCAGCTTTCCGGCGGTCAGCAGCAGCGTATCGCACTGGCTCGCGCACTGGTCATCTCGCCGGATGTGCTGCTGATGGACGAGCCGCTTTCCAATCTGGACGCAAAGCTCCGTGTCGAGATGCGCAGCGTCATCCGCCACACCCAGAAAAGCGTAGGCATCACCACCGTGTACGTCACCCACGATCAGGAAGAGGCAATGGCCATCAGCGACCGTATCGCCGTTATGAAGGAGGGCGTCATCCAGCACGTTGGCACTCCCCGCGACATCTACCAGCGCCCGAAGAATGTCTTCGTCGCCACCTTTATCGGCCGCACCAACATCGTGAATGCCCACGTCAAGGACGGCATCATCACCTTTGCCGACGGCTATCATGAGCACATCGACGCTCTGGACAAGGCTGCCGAGCAGGAGGTGCGCTGTTCCATCCGCCCGGAGGAGTTCATTATCTGCAAGGACGGCACCGATGGCATCCACGGCACCGTGCAGGAGTGTACCTACCTCGGTCTCAACACCCACTACACCATTGACACCGATCAGGGCGACTCGGTGGAGATCGTAGAGGAGTCCTCCATTGGCGAGGGCCTCAAGAAGGGCGAGAAGGTGCTGCTGAAGGTCAAGAAAGAGAAGATCAACGTCTTTACCAAGGACGGCGGTACCAATCTCATCAGGAGCGACGCTTATGAAAAACAATAATAAGTTCCGTCTTGATGTCTGGGGAGCCATTACGCTGGGGACCATCGCACTCTATGCACTGTTCCTGCTTTACCCGATGGCATACCTGATCCGCCAGTCTGTGCTGGACCCCGACACCGGCGGCTTCACGCTGGCTTATTTCACGAAGTTCTTTTCCAAGAGCTACTATTTCGATACCCTGATCAACAGCTTCAAGGTGTCCATCACAGCGACGGTGCTCTCCATCGCCATCGGCACCCCACTGGCATACCTGTTCACGATCTTTAAGATCAAGGGCAAGCCGGTGCTGAATATCCTCATTGTGGTGGCATCTATGTCGGCTCCCTTCATCGGTGCCTACTCATGGATCCTGCTGCTGGGTCGCAGCGGTATCATCACCACCTTCTTCAAAAACCTCGGCATCGCCATCCCGGACATCTACGGCTTCGGCGGCATCGTGCTGGTCATGACGCTCCAGCTGTTCCCGCTGGTGTTCCTCTACGCCAAGGGTGCATTGAAGAATATCGACAACTCCCTCATCGAGGCGGCCGAGAACCTCGGATGCTCTGGCATTGCCTGCTTCTTCAAAGTGGTCGTACCCCTGATCATGCCCACCCTGCTGGCTGCGGCTCTGCTGGTGTTCATGCGGTCCTTTGCAGACTTCGGCACCCCGATGCTGATCGGTGAGGGCTACCGTACCTTCCCTGTTGTCCTTTACACCGAGTTCATCAACGAGGTGGGCGGCAGCGACGGCTTTGCAGCCGCTATCGCCGTCATCGCTATCGTCATCACCACGCTGGTGTTCCTCGTCCAGAAGTACGTTTCCAACAAGAACGCCTTCGCCCTGAACAGCATGCACCCCGTGGAGGAGCGGGAGGCCCGCAAGGGCATCAACGCTCTGGTGCATCTGGTCGTCTACCTTGTAGTGGGCATCGCCATCATGCCGCAGGCCTACGTCATCTACACCTCGTTCAAGAACACGCAGGGTAAGATCTTTGTGGACGGCTACTCGCTGCAGAGCTACCAGACCGCCATCGGCAAGCTGGGTCGCAGCATTCAGAATACCATCATCATCCCCCTGCTGGCACTGGTCGTCATCGTGCTGCTGGCTGTTCTCATCGCTTATCTGGTGGTGCGCCGCCGCAATGCCCTGACCAACGTGGTGGACATCCTCTCGATGATCCCCTACATCGTGCCCGGCACGGTCCTTGGCATCGCGCTGCTCATCGGCTTCAATAAGCCCCCGCTCCTCATCAGCGGCACCATGCTCATCATGGTAGTAGCCCTCATCATCCGGCGTCTGCCCTATACCATCCGCTCGTCGGTGGCTATCCTGCAGCAGATCCCCATGAGCATTGAGGAAGCTGCTATCTCGCTGGGCGCTTCCAAGATGAAGGCATTCTTCCGCATCACGGTTCCCATGATGGCTTCCGGCATTATCTCTGGTGCCATCCTGAGCTGGGTCACCATGATCAGTGAACTGTCCACCGCCATCATCCTGTATACCGGCAAGACCAAGACCCTGACAGTCGCGATCTATACCGAGGTCATCCGCGGCAACTACGGCACTGCAGCCGCATTGTCCACCATCATGACCATCCTGACCGTCATTTCCCTGCTGGCCTTCAGCAAGCTCAATGGCGGAAAGGATATCAGCCTTTAAGTGATCCTCCCGTTCTCCTTCGAGCACTGAGTTTCCAAACCGGGCTGTTTCTCAGCAACGCAAATAGCCCCCAACGGAAAAATGAGACAGGCTTCCCGAAAGGTGGGTCGCCTGTCTCATTTTTGTTGTAAGTTGGACGCTTGGGGACTTCAGACCTCTGCGATCCCGTCCATTCCTTCGCTTGTGAAGATCTGAGATGGTTTTCAGATCACGCTTTCCGAGTTTTTTGCAAAGGCAGAGGGAAGTGAGTCTGTCCCGGTAGTACTTACGCCCCAGCAGATGCAGGTCATGGAGATGTTGCAGGATTTCAAGAATGTCCGGCTGTCCGAGCAAATCTGCTTTCAGGAGCAGCCATTCCAGCGATTCCGGCAGGTACAAGCTGAACTTTGCGTTGTCCTCCTGCATCAGGCGATAAATGTCGTTCATCTGCGGGCCAAACGCCGCACCATCCGCAATTACCAGAACCTTCTCGGATTTCATTGGGAAGATCTTTTGTTTGATATTATCTTTTCCTGCCGCAGAGATACAGACAATGCCGTATTTCTCGCCGACTTTTGTAAACAGCTGATACCCTGAATTTGCATCCTCTGTCAGCAGCTTTTCAATACCTTCCAGCTGCACATTGCTGGCTGTCAGCGAATCATAGACCGGGTACGCCTTGTTATAGGTTCGTTTGAATCGGCTGGTGGTCTTTTTCAGTTCCAGAATAGCGTTTACGCTGTACGGCAGGGTGCTCAAATCTTCTCTTGTGACCAGCACATAGTAGTTGTCCGAATGCTGGATCGCACGGGCAAAATCCAGACTTGAAACAAAGGTACTGCCTTCATCCACAAACACGATGCTGTCATGGGTCGCATTCAGCTGCAATTCCCAGTTGACACCAGACAGCACCCGGCACGGTTTATCACAGCTCACTGTTACGCCGCTCTGTCGGCCGTAAGTTTCGTACGCTTGCAGCATTTCAACCAGCGTTGTTTTTCCGGTGGCACTGTCCCCTCGCAGAATCGTAATGTTCCGTTCCAGTTCGATTGTGAAAACGACCCGTCCGCTTCGGACTTCGATTTTATGTTTTCCCTTCATCCTATCGCCTCACACAAACTGAAATGCAATCGGCATCAGTTCTTCCATGCTGTGCACCACATCACCGGTGTTCAGGACTTTCACATCCACCGGGAATTTTTTCTTGCCGAAATCCATGAGATGCCGCAGGTTGATAGTCAAGTCCTTCTTTTTCGCCAGCTTCAGAATAAAAGGTGCACAGTTATCGCCACAAGTCGAGGCATTGAATACCTTTTCCGGGTCGTTTGCCATCAACAAAAGTGTTTTCGTGCCGCCGGACAGTTTTTCCGGCGAGATGACACCCAGAACCGGGCTTTCCACCGCATGAGGGCCTTTGACATCGGACTTATCAATTTTCTTGATGACCTCTTTGGCAAAGTCAGAAGTCAGCCATTCATCCTCATAAGTGTAATTGAAATAGACCGAAGTATTGTAGACTGCCTCCGGCATATCTCCAAAGTAGATGTTCAGCATAGTATCACCTCGCAGATGTGAGTCACTTGTTATTATTGTACCTTCTTTCCACTCACAAAACAAGATACAAAATGCCCGCTGGCTTTTGATAAAGAAAACCAGACCTGTCTGATTGGACGAAAGCCATCCCAAATGTCGAAACTGGATTTACTGTGATCTGTAATGATTTTTTCATTTGTCACAATGAATTTGAAGTGCAAAGATAGAAAATACGCTGCCTTTGGTCAAATCGCCCTATAAGAAATCCCAAAAAACAGTTTATTATCATCCTATTAGATATCGATCTATGGATAACAGTGTCATAAACCACCAGATAGAATGCTATGCGTTTTTATAGTAGTTGTTCCTCCTGATCAATTTCTATTTGATTCATAACATCCTGATAAATCACAAAAAGAGGTGTTTTTTATGACAATGGCAAAGAAGCTCCCACTTTTAGCACCTTCCATCCATACGTTTGAAGTGAATGGAACGTATACCGATTGCGAAGCGAAGCGCACTGTATTTGTGGCAATTCAAAAAATGGTATCCGCTGGAAAATACTATCGGATTCCGTATCATGGCTCCTCGAAAAAAGGCTACTCTTATAAAAGAAAAGATGGCGGTTTGACCATCACATTGGCAGATTATCCAGATTTTAAGAAGCGATACATAACGTTATCTGGTGTGAACCTCGCTCGGATTGCAGGTGATCCATCTCGTTTAAGTTTAACAGATTTATCGCCAGGAGGTTTGGCCATGCAAGAGCAGGCATTTCTGGATGAATTGGATCAGCTTGGACTCCTTAAAATTGAGGATTCTGTTAAATGGAAAATGCACTGGTTGGATATTACACAAGACTTCTATGTAAAATGCGATCCCTCGCTGATGGTAAAAATTATTCGCTATGCAGGAAGCGTTGACCCGTACAGAAAAGGTCGCGCACTACACTATAACCAGCACAATGAGATCCGAAGCTGTAAATTTGAAAAAACGTGGTACGATTTTGCACTCTATGACAAGCATCAGCAGCTCTTGAATTGTGAAAAGGAGAGCTATCCGATTTCTCCAGACGATTTGGAACGCTCAAAAAATCTGGTTCGATATGAAATTCAATTAAAGCGTCCCAGTCTGAAAGAATTTGAGCACGATAAGTTGGAATCGAAATCTTCAAAGCTCCAGTTTGGAAATCATGCGCTGTTTCATTATTTTGATAAAATCAGTGATGATATTCCGCTCTTTCTATATCGGTATGCCGTCGATTATTTTGGTAAGCATTCGTGGTATAACGTTCTAACTGCCCTGAAAGCCGTACAAACGAGCAATCTTGATGACGATACCAAAGAACTTGTCAGTGCGTATATCGAAGCGCTGGATGAGCCGGAACCGACCGATATTCACATCGAATATGGAGGCTGCTTCTACGGTGCGTTCTTCCATACCGACTTTCTCACGGCGGCGTGTCTGCTGGTTATATTCCCACTTTGGAGTCGTATAGGTATAAGGAACAGCTTTCATGGCTTTATTTGCACCATCCAGTACCGGAAGCCACATCTCATGCGAAACACCTTCAATCGTGACTGAGGTGTATACCATGAATCCGGTTATGGGGTCATAAACATAGAGCAGGCCGTTGAATTTCTTGACTTCGTAGCTGGCAGCGGGATACAGCTTCTTCACCTCTGCCCAAGCATACGCCCAGCTCACATATTTCAGTTCCGTGTTGCCGGACTTCTTGACTTCCAGATGATCTTTGAAGTCGATAGCGAATAATTTTACGAACGGATTTTCTGTGGCCATAAGATAACCTCCAAGAAAAAAGGCGGCAGAGTATTTACTCCCTGCCGCCAATTACAAATGTTATGCCGCATGAACGATGGTGAACCTGCGGCTGCTTACATTTTTGCTGTACTGGTTGAAAATATCCGGCTGCTCTTTCCGCAGACGTTGGGAATCCACACGCTTGCTTTCGGAGGACACCCACGATACCTTATAGCCCGGTGCTGTGCCATAGGCAGCATCCTGCATTTTTAGCTTAACTTGCTGTTCGATAGCCGTTTTCTCCTGTTCCATCTGCTCGATTTGATCAGAAAGCTCCTGCCGCTTATCCAGAAGTCCATGCAGAGCACTCAGGTCAGCGGTCTTGTCCCGGTTGTCTACCTCATAAAGCTGGTTGATCTGCTGGGTGTCACAATCGCAACCGTTGGGTGCAGGGGGAATCTGGGGCACAGCATGGTTCGTCCAGAAACGTTCTTCCTTATCAATAAGGTCAGAAATCACCTGCTTATCTGTCACAATCTTGTGGATCACCAGCTCTCTGCCGAAAATCAGAGCCGCCACATACCAGCAGTCGAAACCGCTGACGGCT
>OGXF01001083.1_pt1 | contig 21496 bp, 15 predicted proteins | sample 1576191 | NCBI WGS metagenome assembly OGXF01 (sample SAMEA3541545, study PRJEB24748) | human gut metagenome | biome: human gut; feature: human-associated habitat; material: faeces | place: China | collected 2012
AAAGAAAAAAATAATACATCCCAGATGCGGCTTCGGAGCGTGTTTAAGATGCGAATAAGCATTTTAAACACAGCGACTACAGAGCAGATAGGATAGGGTAGTTTTTCTTTTTTCGTCTATACCAAATCTACAAATCAGTAGTTCTTGATTTTGTAGGAGAGCTGTGTTAGAATGTATACAAACAAATATTCGGAACGTATGTTTATAAAGAGGGTGATAATATGACAGAAACAGAGATTTCTCTGGAGAGAAAGTTAAAGATTTTAGCAGATGCGGCGAAGTATGATGTTGCGTGTACTTCGAGTGGGTCAAGTCGAAGAGGGAAGAAGGGGCATCTTGGGAATACGGTATCTGCGGGTATCTGTCATACATTTTCTTCAGATGGGCGCTGTGTTTCTCTTTTGAAGATTCTTTTTAGTAATGATTGTGTTTTTGACTGCAAGTATTGTCCGAGTCGTGCTGCGAACGAGAAGGAAAGAGCAACATTTACCCCGGAAGAGATTTGCAGGCTTGTGGTGGAGTTTTATCGTCGGAATTATATTGAGGGGCTGTTTTTAAGTTCTGCGGTGGTGAAGAGTCCGGCATATACGATGGAGCGAATGTATGAGGCGATTTATATGCTTCGGAATAAGTATCATTTTAATGGTTATATTCACGTGAAGGCGATACCAGGGGCACCGGATGATATGATATATGCACTTGGATTTTTAGTAGACAGAATGAGTGTGAATCTGGAATTACCTACTGCCGAAGGCTTGAAGAGACTGGCACCGAATAAGAAGCCAAAGAATCTGATTCGGCCGATTCAGCAGATTCAGAGAGGGATACAGACGCAGAGAGTAGCACTTGGTAAGGATAGCCGAATGGAGCGGGCGAAGGGAAATCAATATTTGTCGAATAGCATATTTAATGAGAAGAATGTTTCCGATATTCATGGGAAGTCCGTTGTTTCCCTCATGGAAGGTACACAGAAAAATGAAACCAATATAGAGAATAATAAAGATAATTTGCATGATAAAGATTTTTTACCGTCTGATTTTTTACAGAATATGGGGAAGAGAACACAATCCCGCTTTGTTCCAGCGGGACAGAGTACCCAGATGATTATAGGGGCATCAGGTGAGAGTGATTTTCACTTGTTATCACTGACACAGCAGCTATACCAGCAGTATGACATGAAGAGGGTTTTCTATTCGGCGTACGTTCCACTGAATGATGATCCGGAACTTCCGGCAATTGGAACCGCACCACCTCTTTTGCGGGAACATCGTTTATATCAGGCAGACTGGCTGCTTCGGTATTATGGATTTCAGGCGGATGAACTCCTAAGTTCGGACCGGCCGAATTTTAATACATTTGTGGATCCAAAGTGTGACTGGGCATTACGACATCTGGAATATTTTCCTATAGAGATTAATCAGGCAAGCTATGAACAGTTGCTTCGTGTTCCGGGAATAGGGAATAAGTCCGCAGGGCGAATTGTCAGGGCAAGAAGACAGGCGGCACTTGATTTTGAAGATATCAAGAAGATGGGAGTTGTATTAAAGCGGGCAGTTTATTTTATAACCTGTCGAGGTAAGATGAAGTATCATACACCGATAGAAGAAGACTTTATTACCCGACAGCTTATCGGGACGAATCAGAAAGATAACTGGAAGATAGAGCACCCAACAACATATAGGCAGTTATCCTTATTTGATGATTTTAATTTAACGTGAACTGCCCATCACCTAAAGAAAGCAGAAATGATATGGTAATTTTTACATGTAGAGATAGATTTGATGATATGATGACCTGTATTTACGAAGCGTGGGCATCCCATCTTGGACATAACAATATAAAGTTAAGAACAGAGCCGATTGGAACAATGGAACTTTTTAGTGAATATCGTCATGTGGAGGCAGATAAAGAGAAAACAGAGAGTGTGATAAGAACGATTCAACAAAAGATTTCCTTTCGTGCATATCAGATGGTATATCATGCAGCGATGGCAGCGGATGAAGAGGAGAAGCTTGATAGCATCTATCGTTTTTTAATATTGGGATTCCATTATAGAAGGCAGATTCTAGATTCACTACAGAATCCGATCGTAATGAAAATATTTGAGCTAGAACGAAAAGCAAGTAATGAAGCACATATATTTCGGGAATGTATTCGGTTTACCGAGATGGATCATCACATACTTGTGGGGATAATTTCTCCTAGATGTGATGTTATTACCTTACTTGCACCACATTTTGTGGATAGATTACCTTCTGAAGACTGGATGATCATAGATGATAGCAGAAGAACAGCAGTGGTACATCCGGCAGACCAGCCATATTATCTGACATCTCTTTCCGAAGAAGAAATGTCAGAATTCCTAGCAAGAGAATCTGCAGCAAAGGATACCGATAGTATGACTGCACTGTGGAAAACATTCTTTCAGACGATTGGGATTAAAGAACGTAAGAATCCCGTATGTCAGCGCAATCTTATACCGCTCTGGTATAGAAAGCACATGTCGGAAATGCAGGATTAATCCTGAAAGGATCGGGTTTCTAACGAAAAATTGTTCCAAAGTTTTCCTGATCGTAAATTTTAAGTAATTCCTGTACGCCTTCTTTTACTTCATCACGAGTAAAGTCTGCTGCTTCAAGTTCAGCATCAGCCATACGGTTTAGATCATAATAGAAGAACAGACCGACTTTTAATATGTCCGGATTAATTGGATTAGCATATTCATAGAGAATATCTTCTGCATCATTAATATTGCCATCGTTGATCATCTGCTTTAACTTAGGATAGAGCGTATTTTCCTGAAGAAGACCTTTTTCAGCATCAAGCCAGCATCCCGGTTTGATTCCATAGGCAATTTTAAGATAAGTTTCTATTAATTCATTTGTTAAGCGTAAGTCAAAATCATCACGAAGCATGTTGTAAAACCTCCTGTTTTTCATAATGTACTCACAGACTCTTCTCACAAAAGTAAGGATGTGAAGAATCCCAAAGTACATAGCATCATTAAACTTTATAATTATACACTAGAGTTCGCGGAAATTTCAATATTTATCTTATATTTATCTTATAGCAATCAAGTAAAATCCTGTAAAGGTTCAGAATTGCAAATGGAATATATTTACAAAAAATGGGATGCTTTACGAAGTATTATAGAAGAGTTATGATTAAAAATCTTTTGACATTAAGAATATTTTGTCATAAATTATAAGTATTAAAGAATGCTTCGTCATTCTTATTGCGAGATGCACATCATGCAACGCAGGATAATTTCTGTTGGTGTTATATAGTGAGAAGTAATTGGGGATGGAGAAATTGTATGGAAGATGCTTATGTATTACAGCTTTTAGAACCGAAGTTTAAAGAGTTTCATTTGTTGTTTTGTGGGTATGCGGAGTGTGAACCTCTGCATAGTTATGGACCGGCAACAAGGCCAAATTATATTATTCATTATGTAATGGGAGGAAAGGGGATATATCAGGTTGGGGAAAAGAAGTACCATATTTCCAAGGGACAGATATTTTTAATTGAACCAGAGAGCCTGACATTTTATCAGGCTGATAAAGAGGAACCATGGACATATTTATGGGTTGGATTTGGAGGAACAGAAGCAAAGAGTTTTATTCAGGATGTTGGATTGAACAGCAGACAGTTAGTCTGTCAGTGTGAAGGAGGAGAAGAACTTAAAGAAATAGTATTTTCCATGTTGAAACATACAAAATCAACAACAGAGAATTTGTATTATTTACAGGGAAGATTGTTCGATTTTTTTTCGGTTCTTGCAAGAGAAATTACATTGAGGCAGTTTGAAGATAATACAGCGGAAAGTATGCATGTTCAGGAGGCGATTGATTATATCAAGAATAATTATTCGCAGGGGATTACGGTAAATGATATAGCGGATTATCTGGCTTTGAACCGAAGTTATTTGTATACTGTTTTTAAAAAAAGCCTAAATATCTCTCCGAAAGCTTTTTTGACGAAGTTTCGTATTTCAAGAGCGAGGGAACAACTAACCTTAACGGATTTTTCAATTGAATATATCGCACATTCTTGTGGATATAAAAGTGCTTTAAATTTTGAAAAAGCATTTAAACAGGAAACAGGAGGTACACCAAGTAAATATCGCAAAGAAAATAGAAAGACAACAAAGGAACGTTTATTACGTGTACAAAAAGAACTGGAGGAATATGAAGACAAAAAGACAAAATATTTGTAGTTGCTAACGATAGTTATAAATCATAGATAGAAATAAATTACATATAAAATGATATAAACAACACCCGATAGACAACATTTTGAATGGTTTTACAAACAAAATATGCTAACGGGTGTTATTTTTTTTGGGTTATACTGTAATCAGTTAGGAACAAGCGCGCAAAATTCCTCAGAAAAATAATTAAATTAAGAGATAGATTGTTCTGGAGGAGGAAAAGGATGAGTAATCAAAAAAGTACAAATAAACATCCGCAGTATAAATATGCGTCTACAAGAGAAAAATATTGTTTTGGTATTGGTGCGATAGGTAAAGATGCCATTTGTAATCTGGTTGGCTCTTTTTTAATGTTATATTTTACAGATACCTTATATTTAGCACCAGCTTTTGTTGGTGTGCTGTTTCTGGTGGCAAGAATATGGGATGCGATTAATGATCCCGTAATGGGAATGATCTGTGATAATACACATACAAAGTTTGGAAAGTTCAGAATATGGCTTGTTATTGGAACATTGCTAAATTCTGTTGTATTCGTACTATTGTTCCATAGCTTTAATTTATCAGGTACTTCATTATATATTTATGTATCGGTAATGTATATACTTTATGGAATGACATATACGATCATGGATGTACCATATTGGTCCTGGCTTCCAAACTTAACAAATGATCCGCATGAGCGGGAGAAAGTGTCTGTTATTCCAAGATTTTTTGCAAGTCTTGCAGGATTCTCAGTAGCAACATTTGGATTGTATATCATTAATCATTTAAATAAAATAGCTGGGGAGAAAAATCTCTATGCAGAAACAGGATATACATTATTTGCGATAATTATTGCAGTTATCTTTATTGTAGCAATCGGTATTACTGTATTTAACGTAAAAGAAGAATCAACAATCGGAGTTTACGCAGAGAAAACAAGTTTAAAACAGGCTTTCCGTATCATTATTAAAAATGATCAGTTACTTGCTTTTATTGGAATTTTACTTACATTTAACCTTTGTACACAGATTGCAAAAAGTTTTGCCGTTTATTATTTCAAGTGCGTATGTGGAAATGAATATTTATATTCTATTTTTGGATTTGCCATTATTGCTGAAATGGCCGGTTTGGTATGTTTCCCTAAAATTTCAACAAAGATTAGTCGTGAAAAAGTATATGCATATGCGTGTGTGCTTCCGATTGCAGGATTTATTTTACTTGGAATCGCAGGATTCATTGCACCAAAAAGTGCAGTACTTGTTGTAATCTGTTGTGCGTTATTATTCTTTGGTTCAGGACTTTCCTTAGGAGTTACAACATGCTGTATGGCAGATGTTATCGATTATGGAGAAGTAAAATTTGGAGTTCGAAATGAAAGTGTTACCTGTTCAGCACAGACATTTTTGATGAAAGCAGCAACAGCAGCAGCTGGAGGCTTAAGCGGAGTAGGACTTCAGGTTGTAGGATATAATGCAAAAGCAGCAGTACAGAGTGCAGGAACTATTTTAGGTATACGTGTACTTATGATTGTCATTCCGGTTATCCTTGCAGTAGTTAGTTTCTTAATTTATAAGAAATGCTATAAGTTAAAAGGTGCCGCAATGGAAGAAGTAACAGAGAAAGTAAATGAAATTCATGCACAGAGAAAAATAGTGACGGAATAAAAAGAGAGGCAGGAGAATCATTTATGGAAAAAATTATTTTTCACAAAGAAACAAAAACATTTCATTTATATAACGAAGAAATCAGCTATATTATGTGTGTCTTAGAAAACGGACATATGGGACAATTATATTATGGAAAAAGAATTCATGACAAACCAGATTTCTCCTACCTTGTAGAAAAATGTGGTCGTCCGATGACTTCTTACATTTTTGAGGGAGACCGAAGCTTTTCTTTAGAGCATATAAGACAAGAATATCCTGTCTATGGAACAACAGATTATCGACATCCGGCAATTGAAATTATGCAGGAAAATGGAAGTAATATTTCTGAATTTAAGTATGTAGGTTATGAGATTTTAAAGGGAAAACCATCGTTAAAAGGACTTCCGGCAACTTATACAGAAAGTGAGGAAGAGGCAGAAACATTAAAAATTATATTAAAAGATAGTCTGACAGGAGCAAAACTTACATTATTATATACTATTTTTTCTAAAGGAAGTGCAATAGCCAGAAGCGCACATATATGTAATGAAGGAGAAAAAGTATTACATTTGCAGACGATGATGAGTCTTAATTTAGATCTTCCGGACAAGGATTATGTGTGGATGCAGCTTTCTGGGGCATGGTCTAGAGAACGATATGTAAAGAATCGTATATTAGAACAGGGCATTACTGCAATAGACAGTATGCGAGGAAATTCTTCACATGAACACAATCCATTTATGGTACTGAAACGTCCGAATGCAGGAGAAACATCGGGAGAGGTTATTGGATTTAGTTTAATCTACAGTGGAAATTTCCGAATGCAGGCAGAAGTAGATACCCATGATGTAACAAGGATTACTGTAGGAATTAATCCAGATCGATTTGACTGGAAATTAGAACCAGGGGAGGAATTTCAAACTCCGGAAGCGGTTATGGTCTATTCTGATCAAGGGTTAAATAAGATGAGTCAGACTTTTCATCGTTTGTATGCAAAAAGACTTGCCAGAGGTTATTGGCGGGACCGTCCAAGACCAATTTTAAATAATAATTGGGAAGCAACTTATTTTAATTTTACAGAAGATCGTCTTGTTCAAATTGCTTCTAAAGCAAAAGAATGTGGAGTAGAGCTTTTTGTATTAGATGATGGATGGTTTGGACAAAGAAATGATGACCATGCAGGTTTAGGTGATTGGGTTGCAAATCCAGAAAGACTTCCGAATGGTATTAAAGGATTATCAGAGCGAATTGAAGCGATGGGAATTAAATTCGGACTGTGGTTTGAACCGGAAATGACCAATAAAGATTCTGACTTGTATCGTGCGCATCCAGATTGGATTTTGCATACACCGGGAAGAAATGCATCTCATGGCAGATATCAGTATGTTTTAGATTTTTCACGCAAAGAAGTAGTAGAGTATATTTATGAGATGATGGCAAAGATTTTATCTGAAGCAAAAGTTTCTTATATTAAATGGGATATGAACCGTAGTATTACAGAATGTTACAGTGTGGCACTGCCGGCAGATCGTCAGGGAGAAGTATTCCATCGTTATATTCTTGGCGTATATGACTTATATGAGAGACTGACATCAGAATTTCCAGAAGTACTTTTTGAATCATGTTCAAGCGGTGGTGGACGTTTTGACCCCGGAATGTTGTATTATGCACCCCAGGGATGGACGAGTGATGATTCCGATGCGATTGAACGTTTGAAAATTCAATACGGAACCTCTCTTTGTTATCCAATAAGCAGTATGGGAAGTCATGTGTCGGTCATTCCGAATCATCAGGTATTCCGAAAAACCCCGTTACATACCAGAGCAAACGTAGCTTATTTTGGTACTTTTGGCTATGAGCTTGATTTAAATAGTCTGAAAGAAGAAGAAATCGCAGAAGTAAAAGAACAGATTATTTTTATGAAAAAATATAGAAAATTATTTCAGTTTGGTGATTTTTACAGACTCAAAAGTCCATTTGAAGGAAATGAGACGATTTGGATGGTTGTGAGTGAAGATAAAAAGACAGCAATTGTTGGATATTATCGTACGTTAAATGGAGTGAATCAGGCATATAGTAGAATAAAATTACAAGGATTAGATCCAGATATGCTTTACGAAAATATTTTAAATAAAACAGAAAATTATGGAGATGAACTGATGAATTTTGGTCTGATTACAACAGATGTAACGGCAGGAGAAGTTCCGGGTGATGCAACTCCATGTACAGATTTTGAATCAAGAATTTATATTTTAAAGGCAAAAGAAAAATAAAAAGGGTAGTATGTTATGCAAAAAGAAAATCAGATAGAATCTAAAATAAGAATTCTGTTGATGGTAACAGGTATTTTATTGATCGGTCTGTGCGTATCTTTCCTTCGAATTGCAGGCTTTGGTGTCGATCCATTTAGCGGAATGAATCTTGCAATCAGTGGATTTATTGGATGGTCATTTGGTAACTGGCAACTTGTTATAAATATCGTATTACTAATTATTGTATTTTTTACGGTGCGGCATTGCATAGGGTTAGGAACAATCATCAATATGGTATTTGTAGGATATATTGCAGACTTTATTTGTTTCCTGGTAAACGACGTTGCACAGATACATATAACAATGCCGCTTCGTATTATTGCATTAATACTTGGGCAATTCATGGCATCAATGGGAGTAGCATTGTATATGACAGCAGACATGGGAGTTGCCCCATATGATGCGGTGGCTATTATTATTGAAAAAGCAACAAAAGGAAAAATTCCATTTCATATTGCAAGAGTAAGTTCAGATATTACAGTAGTGATGATCGGGGTGCTGTTTTGCATTATAGGTAAAAACAGCGTGTGGAGTATTGTAGGAATCGGAACGATAATCAATGCATGTTGCAATGGGCCGATGATACAATTTTTTAAAGAAAAGGTTATAAAACATTTGATAAGACAAAAATAAAAAATAAGTATATTTATAAAAATGATTTTGATCTATGTATTTTGGCATAGAATCAAAATCATTTTTTTGTTATAATATCTTTGCCAAAACAGGAGGAAAAATAAAATGGTAAAAATAGATTTAATTACAGGATTCTTAGGTTCAGGTAAGACCACATTTATAAAAAAATATGCAAAGTATCTTATAGATCAGGGATTAAATATCGGTATATTAGAGAATGATTTTGGGGCAGTAAATGTCGATATGATGTTACTTCAGGACATTGCAGGAGAAAAATGTACATTGGAAATGGTAGCAGGTGGATGCGATAAAGATTGTCATAGAAGAAGATTTCGCACAAAACTCATTGCAATGGGAATGTGCGGATATGACAGAGTGTTAATCGAACCGTCCGGAATTTTTGATATGGACGAATTCTTCGATGCCCTTCATGAATCTCCGCTTGACAGATGGTATGAAATAGGAAATGTAATTACAGTCGTAGATGCAATGCTTGAAGAGAATCTCTCAGAAGACGCAGAATTCATCCTTGCATCGGAAGTAGCCAATGCAGGCATTGTTTTATTAAGTAAAGCGCAGGAGGCAGCAGAGACCGATATAGAGCGCACAAAAGCACACCTTAATAAAGCAATGGAATCTGTCCATTGCGACCGCCGATTTGGAAAAGAAATCTTTGCCAAAGACTGGAATAAACTTTCTGACACAGATTTTAAAAGAATTCAGTCAGCAGGCTATGTTGGTGCAGATTATGAGAAAAAAGACATTGCAGAAGAAGATGCATTTCAGTCATTATATTTTATGAATTTAACTATACCGGTAGAGAAACTTGAAGAAAAAGTAAAACAAATATTTAACGACAAAGAATGTGGAAATATCTTTCGAATAAAAGGATTTATGCAGTCAAAACCAGATCAGTGGATCGAACTTAATGCCACACATCAAAATATTACTATACAACCGATAAAAAAAGGACAGGAAATCTTCATAGTAATAGGAGAAAAACTAAACAAAGAAAAGATAAATACTTATTTGTAGATTTCATATTGACGAAAAAAGAAATACTGTCCTATCCCATCTGCTCTGTAGTCGCTGTATTTAAAATGCTCATCCGCATCTTAAACACGCTCCGAAGCCGCATCTGGGATAGGGCAGTATTTCTTTTTTCTGTCTAATCTAAATCTACAGTTTGGCAACATGGAATGAACCAGAAGACTACAACTTTCCGAGAAATTAAATTCTAAAGGGTTGACATTCAAATTGTTGTGTATTACTGAATTGCCAAAAAATTATGGAAAAGAGAAAAACTTTTTATAAGTATTGTGTTTTATGACTTTACGCTATAGAATTCTAACCATAGACTTCTGGACAATCCCCATCTTCCCATCCAAGATTTAAATACTGATTTCATCTGGAGCCAAACAGCAGAAAAGCAGAAATTTTATATATAATAGAATGTGATGTCGGAGCCAGTAAAAATGCCGAATAGGCATTTTCTACGAAGCGACTATCTTCACATTCTATTATATATAAAATTTCTGCTTTTCGTCTCTTTACTCCATCAAATTAGTATTTTAAGTTTTCTAAAACTTTTTGTGGGACTTCCATTTCTCCCTGACCTGTGAAGAGGGAGATATGTGGTTTATTCTGACCATGAAAGTCCGTTCCGCCGGTTTCGATGAGTCCCCACTGTTTTGCAAGTCCTGCAACGTATTCTTGTTCTACCGGTGTGTAAGTGTTGTAATATGTTTCGATTCCGATGAGACCGGCTTCTTTTAATTCTCTAACTAAAGCTTCTTTCTGGGAAGAATCCAGCTTTTTATAGAGCATGAGGTGGGCGAGAACAGGGATGCCGCCACTGTTTTTGATCAGATGAATAGCTTCTTCTGGAGTAGGCATGATGCGTTCTACATAGCAGCATCTTCCTTCGGCAAGGTATTTGTCAAATGCCTCCTGAACGGAAGAAACGTATTTCTTTTTCATGAGAAGTTTTGCGATATGTGGGCGGGCGATTGTTTCGCCGGGTTTGTCGGGTTTGATTTCATCCATAGAAATTTTAAAGCCCTGCTCCTGAAGCTTTTGGATAATCTTTTCATTACGTCCGTCACGACTTTCGCGGCAAACGGCAAGACGGTCAAGAAGTTCTTTATTATGTATGTCGATATTGTATCCGAGTACATGGATTTCAACACCATGGTAATCTGTAGAAATTTCAAGACCGGAAATAGCTGTCAGTCGGTCTTTGTGTTTGGCAGCAGCTTTTTGGAATTCATCGATTCCGGCAACAGTGTCATGGTCTGTGAGGGCGATGACAACAGGGCTGTCTTTTTCTGTGAGTTTTAAAGCTTTATTCACAATTTCTGTTGGGGAAAAGGTTCCGTCAGAAGCTGTAGAATGGATATGCAAGTCAATATAAGTTTTCAAAAAAAGTTCTCCTTTCTTTAATTTGATCGCAAATTACATATTGTTTTGTTATGTAGGAGCGGTAATCATCAATCAACTATTTATAGTATCGCAGACTTAGTTAAAAAAAGCAATGTTTAGAACAATTTTTTATAGGGCTTGAAGGAAATTGACGGAAAAGATGTAATAATACAATAGTTGTTTGTAATAATCGCATAAAGGTGTTAGAATAGCTTTATATAATTTAGAATCTGAAAAGGAAGACAGAGGATATAACGGAGGTTAATTATAATGGAAGATATTATGAAGGCATTGCTGGACGTGGTAAGAGCACAGCATAGCGCAACAGAGGGAAGTGAAGAGAAACCGTTTGATATTAATGATATTATAGATATGGCTATGAATATCACTGGACGACCGGAAGAACCGGCAGAACAGCGGGAATTATCAGATACGATTCAGAAGATGGCAGAATCAATGGCTCCGGATATTTTTCCTCCAAAGACATTTGAGGAGATGGATGATTCTGAGAGAGCGGCTTCCGCAGTGAATATGATAGAAGAACGTTTGAAGAATGGTGGAAGAAGAAGGGAAGAAGCACAGCAGCCAGTGCAGCCAGTACAGGCACCAGAGGCAGTTTCACAGCAAGAACCGGAGCCGGTACAGCCGCAGGTACAGGCAGAGGCGATTTCTGCTTCACAGCCGGAAGTAGAACAGCAGATATTTAATAATGAAGATTATGGGAATGGGAATGCCTATGATATGTTTGGACAGGATGATGTGAATCCGCAGGAAGCAGCGAATCTGAATGATTTAATTTATAATAACTTTATGCAGATGATGGGATTGAATGATCCAAAAGTAGAGTATCCGTTTGATCGTTCTCAGATCCGCTACGGAAGAGAGAAGACAGCAACAGAGATGCTTGCGGAGGATGAAGCGAATCAGGCAGAAGAGAGAGCGTTAGAAGAACAGAGAAGGAGACCGGTTTCTGCATGGGAGCTGGCGCAGGCAGCTGTCGATAAAGATGAAGAAGCGCACCAGAAGGAGGAATATGAACCGAAAGAGATGCAGATGCCGGAAACGAAGTCAGCTTCCCAGTTAGCAGCAGAGGCAATTGCCAAAGCAAGGGAAGAAGATCAAATGAAGCTTGAAGCGGAAAAGAGAGCGGAACTTCTTATGGAAGAGGCAAGAAAGCGTGGAAAGGACCCGATGGAATTTGCGCTTCATCAGCAGGAGATTCTGAATTATATGGAAAAAAATAGTGATGAATTGGTTTCATTTGAAGATTATGAAGATTTATCTCCGGAAGAAAAGTTAGAAATCGAAAGAGAGCTTTATAAAGAAAAGCAGTTAGAAGCAGGAGTTGCACCGGAAGATATCACAGATGTGCCGGATGAGATTAAGGAACAAGTTGGTGTTTTACCACAGCAGGCACAGAATTCACAGGCTGAGCTGCAGCAAGATGGAACAGGAGAAGGAGAGGCAGCAAGTGATGCCGGGGCACAGGGAACAGAGCAGATACCAGCATTTTCAGATGATATGCTTCGCATGATCAGTCAGGAAGTTGTGCAGGAGAATGCAGATATGATTTTATCTGAGGATGCGAATGCAGATCTTGGTGTAATTAATGAGACGATTTTTGAAAACCTGAAACGAATGATGAGTCAAAGTGGTGGTACGGTAAGTCAGGAAGATATGGAATCTCTGATTGGAGAAGTCATTTCAAGAAATACTTCTGAGACACCAAGTGTAGAAGAAAGTAATGTTTTACCAGAAGAACCGGAAGTAGCTGCAGTACCGCAGGAGACACCAGAAACAGGGGCAGTATCTGCTGTAGAACTTGCTAGAGCCGCACAGCAGGCAGCAAGACCGGAGCCACAGGAAGTAAGAGAGACGAAGTCGGCTGTCGATATTGCAAAAGAGGCGCAGGAGATTGAGGCATTGAAAAAAGCGTTGGCAGCTCAGGAAAAAGAAGAGGAACTTAGCGAGGATGATTTAAGCTTTGATGAGCTTGATTTAGATGATGATGCAGAAGATACAGTTGGTACTGTTGCAACACAGTCAGAACCACAGCCAGAAGCTTTAGAGGAAGCATCCAAATCTGAGCAGAAACCGAATGAAGAACTGGAAGTGAAGCTGGAAGCAGAAACGGAGCAGAAAATAGAAGCGGAAACAGAACAAAAGGAAGAAAAGGAAGAATCCGAGCAGGAAGCAGAAGCCAGAACGCAAGGCAATCCAGTAGAATCTGTAGAAGCAGAAGAGATTGTTCCAGAGACAGAACAGCCGGAAGAAACTGCTTTAGTTGAAGAGGAGCCGGAAGAATCCGATGAATATGAATATGTTGATCCGAGTGAACTGGTTCTTGGGGAACATACACAGGCTGAAATTGATGAAGCACTTGACAATCTTGCTTCCCTTGGACTGGAAGGAGAGGTGTATGAGAGAGCGAAGAGAATGCTCTTACTTGAATTAGCAGGCTCAGAAACAGTACTTGATGCATGGTTAGAAGAGCAGGAGAATGGTAAAAAGAAGAAAGCAACCGTTTCCGCATTAGATAAGGAAGAAGACACGTTAGGAGACTTAGAAGATCTTGATGAAGATGATCTTGAAAGAGAACTTGAGATCGCCATGGATGAAGATTTTGTAGAGGAAGAACTTGAAGAGAAAAACACAGAAGAAAATACAGAAGATTCCGAAGAGCCTGCTGTAGAAAATGTTGAAAGTACAGAAGAAACTGGTGTACAAGATAATACGGATTTCGAAGAAACAGAAAAGCTGAATGAAACAGAAAGTATGGAAAATACAAAAGTTTCTGAAGAATCAGCAGAAAATATTTCAGCAGAAGAAGTAGCCACAGAACAAGTAAGTAAAAAACTAGCAGATCAAGAAGATTCTGAAAAAACAGAGAACGTTAAAGACGTAAAAGAATCCGAAAGCAGCGCTCTTTCAGATGACGAAGACGAAAAAGCAGAGGATGAGGCAGCACAGAAAGACGTAGAAAAAGAGAGCGAGGCAGCAGAATATATTTCTGAATCGGAACATACGATTCAGGTAGAGAAGACAAGACCGGAAAAAGAAGAAAAGAAATCTGCACGAGTGAAAAAAGATTCTCGCAGTGAGCGCAGCTTACATTCCAGAAAGCATAAAAACGTGGTAAAACGTAAAGAAAAAGCAGCACCGGAAAAAGAAGAAAGAGAATTTACTGCGGTAATCCCTACCGGAAAAACAGTAGAAGAAAAAGAATTCCAGGTAAGTGTACGTAATCCATTTGTTCTCAAAAACTCTGCAAGTTTCATGGATAAGTTTGAAGAATATATCGTGGATACCCAGGAAAACCGTAAGTTAAGCACAGGCTTTAAGCGTTTAGATGCGATGCTTCGTTATGGACTTCATAAAGGAAGCTATTTTGTAGATTCTATGCCACAGTGTTTAAAGAATGGATTCATGCAACAGATCGCAGACAGAGCAGCGGAGAGCGGCGTTGATGTACTTTATATTTCTACAGAGCTTTCCAGATATGACCTGATGGTAGATACCGTTTCACGTTTAAGCTATGAAATGAATAAAAAAGATGAAGAAAAAGCCGTATCTTCTATGGCAATCATGACCGGAGAAAAAGGTGCAGATATTCGTTCCTTAAAAGACGAATTAAACTGGTACAGAGGCAGAATCAGTGAGCATCTTTTCGTACTTGATCAGGAAGCCGTATCGGAATATGTCGACAATATGGAAGACGCTTCAGCAAGCGACATTTTAGAAGAATTAATCCGTTCTATTGTAACAGAAGGAGCACATAAGCCGGTTGTCTTTATTGATAATATCGAAAATATACTTTCAGTTGAAGACTCCGAAGATATGAAACCTCTCATGGATGGTATCCGTAAACTTGCAAAAGAATTAGGAATTCCGATTCTTATGTCCTACGGATATGCACAGGCTGAAAGCGAAAGCGAATTAGACCCTGACGAAATAGCATTCCATGAATCACTCGGAAATATGTGTGATGTATACCTTGAATTAAAATATGCAGACATGATCACAGAAGATTACGAGGAACTTACAGAAGAAGATATTGAAGAAATGGTAGAAAACGGAGAAATGCTCCTCATAAATGTTCTCCTTCACAAAAACAGAAGAACAATGAAAGCATCCTGCCAGATACAGGCAACTCCGAAATTTAACTACTACGAAGAATAAAAACACCCACCCAATCACAGCCAAAAACAAATGCTTTAAATATAAAGGAGCCAACAAAGAGAAAAAACGAAAGCCTAGGTATAGCAAATGAAATGTCAGAGCAAGTAAAAAAGCAGGACAGACAATTTCTAGGTGCGAATACCCCGATCACAGCCAAAGACAAATGCTTTAAATATAAAGGAGCCAACAAACAGAAAAAACGAAATCCTGGGTATAGCAAATGTAATGTCAGAGCAAGTAAAAATGCCGAACAGGCATTTTCTACGCTGCGATATCTTTACATTTGCTATATCCAGGATTTCGTTTTTTCGTCTGTTATTACAACTTAAAGCATTAATCCGTTAATCCTATGTCGTCAGTTACTATTTTTATTTTTGCACTGATTTTCTGTAACTCATCGGTTGGTTCATAATTCTTTGTACCAAAGAGGTATTCGTGTGCCTTGATCGCATTCGACTTGGCAGTGATAGGAAAACCATAATAAATACCGCCGTATCGCTCATCTTCTGATTGAAACGGATAAGCCTGTGAGTCTGTGATTGAGGAGCGGGCCATGGAAAATGTTAACTTTGTAAGGTCGTTATCGGACAGGCTTGTTTTACACTGTGGGAGGACGGTACTGATTAACTTTCCAAGTTTGAATGGCTGCTTTTTGGCGGCGTTCATAATACCTTCAAGAACAAGACGCTGATGGTTTGCTCTTGCGTGATCTCCGCCTTCCATGTAACGGATACGGGAGTAGGCAACAGCCTGGTTTCCATCAAAGGTGTAGGTTCCGACTTTGTCGAATTTAGGAGAATTCCCTCCGTTAATATGATTCATATTTCCAATATAATCATTTAGGTTTTTCAGTTCTTTCTCGGAAGTAATCGTAAGAGGGATTCCACCGAGTACGTCTACGGCATCAGCTAATGCTTTAAAGTTTACGGTGGCAAAATCGGTGATATTCAGGTCAAGATTTCGATTGATAGTGCGGAGTGCTAATTCCGGACCACCGTAGGAATAGGCAGCATTGATCTTATCATATTCTCCATCGATGCTTACATAAGTATCTCGGTAAATAGACATCAGCTTTACTTTATGATTTGATTTATGGATGCTGGCGATGATGATACAGTCTGTTCGGGAACCGGTGTCTGTAATTTTGTTATCCTGGCTGTCTACACCAAAAAGAGCAATGTTTTGATAATCTTTAATGTTAGCATCCGTATCATTGACAGTTACATTTGATTTATCCAAAGGGTACTTTTTGATTTTAGAAAAAGCACCTTTTACCGAAAAACGAAAAGCGAAAAAGGCAATAATTCCGATTAACACAATAAAAAGAAGCAGGGGCAGCAGGCAGCCATGTTTCTTTTTCGATACTTTTTTCGGTGGGTGATTCGGTTCATGCTCATTCATACGTTTGGTTTTCTTTCCAGAGGAAGCAGCGGAAACCGGCTTATAAGAAGCATTCCTTGTTTTAGAGGTACGGTAACTTACAGAACTTTTATTGGAAGTCTGTCGCTTCTTCTTATAATTATCTGTGTCGTAAAATGAATCATTTTTCATAATAAATATGCGTCCTTTCTAGGCTTAGTGTACGGTTGTGTCATGAATATTTGTCAAGGACATAGTACACTAGTAAGCATTTTTATTGACAAATCCTTTAAATACAGTAAGGAATAAAATCTTGATATCAAAAGAAAGTGTCCAGTTTTCAATATAGAAAATATCATGTTCAATACGTCCTTCAATAGAAGTATCTCCACGAAAACCACAAACCTGTGCCCAACCGGTCATGCCGGGACGAACCTGATGCTTTATCATATAGCGTGGAATCTCTTCTTTGAACTTTTCAACGAAAAGAGGGCGCTCAGGGCGAGGTCCGATCAGACTCATATCTCCTTTTAATACATTAAAAAGCTGAGGAAGTTCATCAAGGCTGGTCTTACGGATGATCTTTCCTACCGGTGTGACACGAGGGTCGTTATGAACAGTCCAGGCCTTTTGTTCTTTTGAAGCAGACTGTACACCCATAGAACGGAACTTGTACATTTTAAAAGGTTTGTTATGAAGACCGACTCTTTCCTGGCAAAAAATAATCGGACCAGGAGAACTCTTCTTTACAAGAACGGCAACAACAGCCATAATCGGTGAAAAGAGAATGATGCATACGAGAGAGCCGACAATATCCATCAGACGCTTGATACACTTATTCACTGTATTTGTAAGAGGAACATTACGGATATTAATAACCGGAAGTCCATTCAGATCTTCTGTTACCGGGTTGGTAGAAATAAATTTATAATAATCCGGGACAAACTTTGTATGCACGCCGGACTTCTCACAGACAGCAACCATTTCCCCAAGCTTATAATATTCCTTCAGGCTTAATGCGATAGCCACTTCATCCATGGAAGTATTCTGCAAAAACTTTTCAACATCTTTTAATTTACCAATACAGAAGGTATTACGATAAGAAAAATCCGATCGGAGATTATCATCGAAAATACCATGAATCGTATATCCCCACTGCGGATTGGACTTAATACGATCAATATAAGCTTCTGCAGCAGCACTGAATCCAATAACAACAACGTGCTTAAGGTTATATCCTTTCCGGCGGGTCCTTTCTAATGCATAACGGATCGCTGCGCGTTCTGCAATTGTAAGAAGCATGGAAAGTACATAGAACATCAGTTGAAGACTTCTTGAGACATGTGGAATCTTCATAAATATAATATATATAAAGAAGAAAACCATTCCAATGGAGTTCGCCTTAACAAGATTGGCGTACTCGGCAGTCTGATTCTGAAATCTTTTTGGTTTATATAAGTTAAACTTTGCATATAAAATAAGGTATACAGGAATCAGAACAAGAAGTATACCCTGGTATTGCCATAGCTGTCTCCAGTAACCAAAACGAGGAAAAATATCCTTGAAAAGAGGACATATATATCGAATATAGTAACTAAGGCAGAACGAACAATAAATAACCAGTGCGTCTAAGACGACGTGAAACCGATTAAGATATTTTTGATTCTCTTTAATCATAAAAGTGTACCTCCATCACCAGTAAAGTTATGTATATATATTACTGGGATAATTTTCTAACTTATTATACAATAGAATAAGTCATTCTACAAGGTCATTTCTTTTCGCCGATTTACGAAAAAAGTGTGAAAACATGCAAAACGGGTATAAATCCATAATTTTGCCATAAATACAACACAAATTCATCACACATCGTTGCTAATATAAGGTTACAAACTTAGAGAAAGGGGAAAACATTATGAACGAATTTGAAAATAATAACGGATTCCATAATGAGAATGTAGAGAACAATCCGATAAATGAAGTAAATAGTAATAAAGAATATAGTAACGGAGAATATAATAACGGAGGGCTTACTGTAGATGTAACACCGACAGAAGAAACGGCAGTACATGAGCAGGCAGAAAGTCATAGATATTCGTATAAAGAACAGGGAACCGGCGGAAATTCCGGTCGATATGATTATGGTAACGACAGTCATTATAGTAATTCTTATAGTGACAGTTATAATGACAATTATAGCAATACTTACAATAATAACAGCAATTATTATAGTAACATTCCACCGGAACCGGATAAGAGACGAAGAAAAAGAAAGAATGACGATAATAATAAAAATGGAAGTGGAATAGGTAAAAAGATTGCAAAGCTAGTTGCTTCCGCAGCAATTTTTGGTCTTGTAGCAGGAACTTGTTTTGTTGGTGTTTCTGTAGCAAGGGATAAGTTTTATCCTTCCACTGCAGATAAGATTGAGACAACATCAGGAACAACAAGTTCTAAGAAAGAGACGTCTTCCGGAAGCAGTTCAAACAGCCAGAATGTTGCAAGTGTAGTTAATGAAGTAATGCCATCCGTTGTATCTATTACAAGTACGATTCAGTCTTCAAACTACTATGGATTTGGAACACAGGAATCAGAAGGAGCCGGTTCTGGATTTATTATTGCAAAGACGAAAGATTCCCTTATGATCGCGACAAATAATCACGTAGTATCCGATGCAACAACCCTTACGGTAGGATTTGTAGATGATACAACAGCAAAAGCTACAGTTGTAGGAACAGATTCCAGTGCAGACCTTGCAGTTATTTCTGTAAAGATAAAGGATATCAAAGACTCTACAGCATCAAAGATTAAAGTTGCAACACTTGGAAGTTCTGATGATTTAAAAGTAGGAGAAGAAGTAGTAGCAATCGGTAATGCATTAGGATATGGCCAGTCTGTTACGACAGGTGTAGTCAGTGCAAAGAATCGAGAAGTATCTTTAACAGATGGCACAATGAATCTTTTACAGACAGATGCAGCAATTAACCCTGGTAACAGCGGTGGTGTACTTATCAACATGGATGGTCAGGTAGTTGGTATCAACAACGCCAAACTAGAAGATACATCAGTAGAAGGTATGGGATATGCCATCCCGATCACAACAGCTAAAACAATTTTAACAGACTTAATGAATGCCGGCAGCGTAAGCACAAAGGATGCTGCATTCCTTGGAGTAGTAGGACGTGATATTAACGAATCTTATTCAAGTGCCCTTGGAATTCCAAGCGGAATTTACGTATCCCAGGTAGTAAGCGGCTCTCCGGCAGAAAAGGCAGGAATCTCAGCAGGAGATGTTATTGTGAAGTTTGAAGGTAACAACGTTTCTACTATGTCTGGCTTAAAAGAAAAGCTTGCGATCAAGAAAGCAAATACAAAGGTTAAGATTACATTTAAGAGAGCAAATCAGAGCGGAACTTACGAAGAAAAAACAGTAACAGTAACACTTGGTAAAAAGAGTGATTTCAAAAATGTAACAACGGATAATTCCAGTGACAGCAGTGAGTCCGACGATAGCTCTAACAATGGAAATTCTAACGGAAACTCCAATAATGGAAACAATAACGGAAATTCAGGAAACAGCAATGGCAATTCCGGTAATGGTGGTTATGGATATGACAATGGCAATGGTGGAAACAGCAGTGACGGCTATATGAATCCATATGACTATTTCTTTGGAAATAATTATTAAATAAAAAGTGTTTTTCTGTATCCAAAGTCAGAAAGTTAAAATCTGCGATATTATAAAAATGCGCCTTAGAGCAAGTTCAAACTGCAGTTGAGCAGTTTGGACACAGTGATACGAAGCATTTTATAATATCGCAGATTTTAACTTTCGTCTCTTTTTTCAAAAAAACACTTGACATCTCATTTTACCCATGCTATTATACTAAAGTATGAACGCCGAAGACAGCAGGTGCCGTAAGGCATAAAGTGAGAACACCTGCCGAGGAAGTTATATTCAGATATTTTTATTCTTAGAATATTTCTGCTCTTTGTCTTTGGACAGAGAGTTTTTTTATTTCATCGAAAGATGATCTGACGGCGGTACACACAAATATTTAAGGAGGTGCACCAGGAAGATGGCTAAAGTAGAATTAAAACAGCCTATTGTTGACGAGATTAAGGCTCAGCTTGACGGAGCGAAATCTATGGTAGTTGTAGATTACCGTGGAATTTCCGTAGCTGATGTAACAGAACTTCGTAAACAGTGTCGTGAAGCAGGTGTTGTTTATAAAGTTTATAAGAACACTATGGTAAAACGTGCTGTAGAAGGTACAGAATTCGAAGGCGTTGTAAAAGATTTGGAAGGAACAAACGCATTTGCAATTTCCAAAGAAGATGCAACAGCTCCAGCAAGAATCGTTGCTAACTTTATTAAGAAAGCAAAATGCTGTGAGTTAAAGAGCGGTGTTGTAGAAGGTACTTACTACGATGCAGCAGGTATTGCAACAATCGCAACTATCCCATCAAGAGACGAACTTATCGCCAAATTTATGGGAAGCATTCAGTCCCCAGTTACAAATTTTGCCCGCGTAATCAAACAGATCGCAGAGCAGAAAGATGGTGGAGCTGCAGAATCCGAAGCAGCAGCTGAATAATTAATATTATAATATAAAGATTTATGGAGGGAAATAAGATGACAACTCAGGAAATTATCGAAGTTATTAAAGGTTTATCCGTATTAGAATTAAATGATTTAGTAAAAGCTTGTGAAGAAGAATTTGGTGTATCCGCAGCAGCAGGTGTTGTAG
>OGXF01001085.1_pt1 | contig 21480 bp, 18 predicted proteins | sample 1576191 | NCBI WGS metagenome assembly OGXF01 (sample SAMEA3541545, study PRJEB24748) | human gut metagenome | biome: human gut; feature: human-associated habitat; material: faeces | place: China | collected 2012
GGGGGGGGGGAGCCGTAATCTGGTGGAGAACACCTACGACGGCCGGTTTGACCGGTCGGAGGGACATATCCTCTCCCGCAAGGAAGGAGGTGTCCGCTGTGGCATCGGCCTGAGCTCGGTGCGGGAGACGGTGGAGCGCCACGGCGGGACGATGGATCTCTACCCCGGAGAGGATGTCTTTCAGGTGGGGATCACCCTGCCGATTCACAACAGATGATGAACACTCAAATTAGTAAAGAGAAGATTACTGTAACGCGCCCACAAACTTGTAGTAGATTGTGATGATTTTCTCCTTGCCGATGCGGTTGATGAGTTCGTTGAGCATACTTTGTCATACATCGCAAAAGTTGCGAGGGCATTGGATGTAATTTCTATTCCTCGCTCAATTCTCTTCTGTCTTAGTCTCTCCTTAGTAGAGTGGGATCTTCTGGTTGGTTCATCATGAACCTATCCTCGGTCCACCGCCAGGGCAAAATCTCCCCCTGGCGGTGGATCTTTTTATTTTGAATTCACACCAGCCGGTATAGATCGGAACTGAGACTCCCATTCTCCCGCCAGCGCGGCTCTCTGGTGAGCAGACCGGCTCCGTAGAGATCGTCCAGCGCCCGCTTGACCGTGGAGCGGGAGAGACCCAGTTCGGCGGCTATGGTCCGGATCCCAGGCCGGCACCGCCCCTCACTGTCGGCGTGATCTTTGAGATACATATAGACCGCTCTGGCCCTGTGGCTCAGATCGGAATGGTAGATATCCTGAAAATAAGCCATACACGATATAGTCAGATGAGCGGCAATCATGGCTCGATAATATTAAAATACAACTCCGGTGTGGTCATACTGGTGCACAGATCCTCAAACAGTGTCATATCTCCACTTTCTGTTGTGACAAGCTTAGCGATATTTTCCTGATCACTGTTTGCAATGGCAAGAATGCCGGTGCGGACGGTTGAGAGCGTCAAGTCGGCCTCCGCCGTGCCATCGTCCTTATAATACAGCAGGACGCCGTGGTGGAGCTTCAGGAAATAATCCTCGCCGTCCGTGAGCTTAAGCCGGATGGTAAAGGACGTATCTGCAAGCTTTTCTGTATCGAGCATGATACCCATGTAGTCTAACATTGTCTGCGCATCCATGCCCTGCGCCGTCGTGCCGGCACCGATGCTACTGACCTGTGGATAGCTGCCTGTACCGTTTCGCAGCTCATATGCTGCGGCGAGATACGCGTTGCGCCACGCGCCGGACTCCGCCTGATAGCCAAGCTGCTCGAGCGCGTCCGCGCAGAGATACCGCGCGTCCATATTTTCAGAGTCTGCGAAGACGAGCGTGTTTGTGATCTGCGCGACCCACTGGTATTCGCCCTTCTCATAGTCCGCGCGCGCCTGTTCGAGCACTTTTTCGGGATCGCCGAGATATTCGACGAGCTTTTTCGCGTATTCGCTCGGCTCCAGCTCGTTCAGGTGCACGGGATTCGCATCATACCAGCCCATGTATTTCTGATATACCGCGCGGACGTTGTGGCGAAGCGTGCCGTAATACTGCCGCGTGTACCAGACCTTATCCAAAGCCTCCGGCAACTCGATCGTGGCGGCGATCTCCGTCGCGGTGTAGCCCTGATTGATGTACAAAAGTGTCTGGTCGTGGATGAATTTATAGACAGCGGCGGTATTGGTTAGATATTCCTGCACCACATCGGCTCCCCAGTGCGGCCAGTTGTGTGACTGGAACACAACCTCCGCGTCCGAAAAGAGCGTCTGCGCCTGCGTGATGTACCGCGCCCAGTCGTTGGCGTCGCGTACCTCTGCGCCGCGCAACGTGTAGAGGTTGTGCATCGTGCCGGTGCAGTTTTCCGCCATCCAGAGCGCCTGTTTGTCAGGGAAATACGTATTCATCTCCGCGGGAGACTCCGTGCCCGGCGTCAGCTGGAAGACAGCCTTCACGCCGTCAATTTCCGTCTCAAAGAGTGTGTCGGTGACCTCATATGTCGGTGCGAGATAGCCCGTGCCGCCCTGCACGGCGGTCAGACCGATACCGACGGAAAGCCGTCCCTGCTCGCTGTACGGCAGGAAACTGCCGTACTGGTAGATCGCGCGGCGCTTCATCGCCGTCCCAACCAAGATGTTTTCCTTCATGACCGCGTCGGCAAAGCCCTGCGGCACGATGATGGCTGTCTTGCCTGAGGCAATTTGCTCGTCCAGCGGAAGCGATGCGTCCGCCACATCTTCTGCGCCGATCAGCCCCTCGATGCCGCCGTAGTGGTCGACATGCGCATGACTAATAACGACAGCGACAATGCGGTCATCGCCCATCTGCTCACGGAAGAGCTTCAGTGCCTCGGACGCAGTATAGCGGCTGCTGCCGCAATCCATGATGATCCAGCCGTTTTCACTGCGGACGAAGGTGATGTTCGAAATATCATAGCCGCGCACCTGATAGATGCCGTCCGTGACCTCAAACAGGCCGTAACGGGCGTTGTACTGCGTGTTGCGCCAGAGGCTTGGGTTTGCAGACGTGGGCGCATCGCCGCTTTCCCGCACGAAGTCATACGCGTCCTGCGACCAGATCGTCATGCCGTTTTCGGCCTGGATGACGAGCGAGTCCGGCGCAAAGATGAGGCCGCGGCCTGCAAATTCGGCCTCCTGCTCGTCGTCAAAATCGAGCAGCTGATAGACCTCGGCGTTGGTCTGCGCTGTAATTTCTGTTGCAGCTTTGCTTTCGGCATTCAGCGGTGTGGATTCTTTAGATGGCGCTTTGTCGCAAGCGGTGACAGAAAGCAGCAATAAGATCATGAGTGCTGCCGCAATCATTCGTTTCATGGGCACTTCCTCCGTAATGAATATGATTGTTTAAAAAGAATCCGGCGTTCAAAACACCGGATTCTGAAATGATTTATTTCCCAAGTACACAGGAGAACTTGATCTCCTTTTCCACTTCACTCAGGTCGAGTTCACCACCGTCGGCGACAGTGATGCGCACTTCATAGAGCGTTCCGTCGGTGAGTTCCGTCACAGCCTCACCGGCCTCATCCGTGATCGACCATAGCTCAGAAGCGACCTTCGCCAGCTTGCCGTCCATGCCATAAGCGTAGAGCATCAGATCAGAGGCGCTGCCAGACAAATTATTCATGCGGAAAGCGACCGTGGTGTTAGGATGCACATTGCGGATAGTCACAGTGCTGCGCCAGCTCGCGACCGTACCTTCGCCGCCGGCCTGCTCAAACTGCTCCTGCGAAAGGACGTTTCTTGCCGCCTTGTCTAAGTCTACCTCACGATACGGCATCTCCGGCAGATACACAAAGCGATCCTGCAAGCGCAGCAGCTCCAAATAGCCCGTCGGGCAGTAGAGCGCGTTGCCGCTGTTTCCGGCGTACATCCCAATGGCCATATTGTTGTAGCCAAACCTGTTGGAAACATCCATCGTAAAGACGGTCTCGCCGGTCTCAAAGTCCAGAATGATGTACTGCCACATCCCGGTGGTCAGATCCTGCACGTAGCCGTAGATATAGCCCGTCGCGGTGGAGAGCTTGAGCATCGATGTATCGCTCAGGTCATTTCGAGACCAGATGCTCTTCATCTCATAGCCGCTATCGGTTTTCACGGTGTCCACGCGCTCGACGCCCGGGGCAATCATAACATTACCCTTCATCAGCCAGTTCTGGTCATAAATGTTGGCATAGCTCTGAATTGAGGAGTCGCTGTTGGGGTCGGCAAGACCTGCGTTGCCTGCGCCGAACCAGTTGCAGACAATCGTGCTGACCGTGCCTTCACCGTCGTCATAGACGATCGCAGAGTTCTCAACCGCCACCTGATACCCCTCGGGCAGATCATCCAAAACCGGCATACTGGCTACGACCTCGCCGGTCTTCATGTCGAGCGCAAGAAGCTTCACGGGGTCTGCGTTGTCGGTGAACATCACAAGGTTCGGCGTCAGCGTGGGCGAGCAACCGCCGCCCCATGCAAGACCGCCGCCGGTGGTCTTATCGCCTTCACCGCTGACCTTTGCACCAACGCTCTCATACGGCGTGCACCACGCAACGTCCACGCCATTGTCGGCGCGCAGCAGATAGCAGTTCATATTGGTCAGAATGACTGCGCCGTCACGGGAAGCGGCGATGCCGTTTTCTGCACCCTCGCCGGGCGTCAGCTCATAGACGAAAACTGCCTTCGAAAGATCCGTCTGTTCGCCTCTTAAAATCGCATCGATGGCCGGACGGGCAATGTAGCCGAGAACGCCCTGCTGCTGGCGCTCGGGGTAGATACGGAAGCCGCCCGTTGCAAACCAAAGGTTTCCATCGTAGTCAAAGACCACAGACAGAAGATTCTGCGTCAGCTCCTTGCCGAGCGCAGCCTCAGCTGCAGCCTTGATGTCGATGTCCAGAACCTTTTCAAATTCCGGAATGACGCTGCCGTCTTCCTCCGTCGCACGCAGCATCAGCACATGGTTGTTGCTGGTGGGGCAGACGATACGGTTTTCGGAGTCAAGGAATGTGTAGGAACTCTGGATGACGTAACCACCGCCGTCGTGCTGCTTCGGGGAGAAATAGCCGAGCGTCTTCGTCTCTTCGGCGTTCAGATCGCGGATGGCGATGCCGCCGAGCAGCGGCACGACCGCATGACCGTAGCTGTCAAAGTAGATGGCAGGGGAGGCGTTTGCGTTCGTCGTCTCGTAGGAGACATTGATCTCCGGATAGATGCCCAGCGGCAGAATTTCATCCGTGGAGTCGGTGTTGTACCCGTCGTGGTGAATATTCGCGTCGCTCTTTGCCATGTAGGGGTTTTCCTCCACCTGTTTGGGCTGCAAAGCCTTCACGGGCAGTGCACCGGATAACGGCGCAGAAGATTCTGAAGTTGTACCTTCGTCTGCGGGTGTCTGTGTTCTACCACAGGCGGCCATTGACAGACACAATACTGCTGCCAGCATAAGGCATAGCGCAGAACGGATGATGCTTCTCTTTTTCATGAATAGTCCTCCTTGTTGGTTTCGGCGTAGTTGGGCCGGAGTTGAGCAACCAAATTTTTCTCGTTCAGCCAGACGCAAAGCCCCTGTTGGAAAGCTGCTTTTGTTACCGGCTCCAGCAGAAAATAATCTGCACGCAGTCGGAAAGCATGAAGCGAAAAATCCAGATCGCTGCACCAGATGATGCGCGTATTGCGGCAAAGCGCACGCAGATGTTCCACCGCATTCAATCCGTCGACACCCGGCAGGGCGATCACCGCATTGGTCGGCGGCGTTTTCCGTGTGGTTTCAAAAAACTGTTTCTGATCGCGGAATGTTTCAATTACGGGAAACCGTTCACATTCGGCACAGAACTGCGAGATCTGCTCTGTAAAAAAAGCTTCTTGCGCTTCACTATTTGTCAGCACGGCAATTCGGTACACAGCGCTCCTCCTTTCTGCCGTCGTTGACGTTTTCTGCTTGTCAGTATACGAATGCGCACACGCTTTTCAAGCTGTTTGGCACGAAAGCCCCGTTTCCGACACGAAATCTGGCTTTGCTGGTGTGCCGGGGCAGGACATCTGTGATATAATCATACCGGAGTTTTTTACGGAGGGGAGGAGTAGGTCAGCATGAGGATTGCAATTGTGGATGATCTCAAGACCGAACGCGCACTGCTGAAAGAACGCTTATCGCAGCAGCTGGCGCTTCGCGGTGCGGAAGCGGATATTTTGGGATTTGAAAGCGGCGAGGCTTTTCTCGCGGCAGAAAAAGAGCGGCGCTTTTCGGCCGCGTTTCTCGATATTTACATGGAGGGCTTAAGCGGCATGGACGCGGCGAAGGAGCTTCGAAAGACGGACACAGACTGCCTTCTGATCTTCACCACGACATCTACCGATCACGCGCTCGAAGGCTTTCAGGTACGGGCACTTCACTATCTCGTGAAGCCCTTTTCCGAGGAAGAACTCTCCGGTTTGCTTACCGAAATGCTTGCAAAACTGCCGCGTCCTGAGCCGGTTCTGACTGTGAAAGTCAGCGGCAGCGACATTCGTCTTCGCTATCGGGACATTATTTCCGCCGAGCATTTTGCTCATAGAATCAACATCCGCACCACCGCCGGAAAAACGCTGGCCACGCGCCAAAGCTTCAAGGCGTTCACCGAGCCGCTTAAAAAAGATCCGCGCTTTTTCGTCTGCGGCCGCGGTGTGATCGTCAATTTAGAGCACGCCGCTGATTTTCGGGATGCCGCCTTCTGTATGACCGACGGCAGCCGTGTCTATGTCAACCAGGAACTTTTGAAGCCTGCCCGGCAGGCGTTTATGGAATTTCTGCTGCAAGGGGAGCGTATGAGATGAAAGATATTCTGCGTCCGATGCTGGAACTGTTCGTCGCACTCCCTGGCCTTTTGCTTGCATATTTCCCTGTAAAATCCTATCTGAAGCAGTCACCAAGAAACCTTGCCGCCTGGCTTCTGCCGCTGATGGCGGGCCTGGGCGTCGGCGGCGGGCTCGTCTGCTATCGGCTTCGCATTTCCACTGTTTTTGTCCTTGCGGGTATCACGCTGCTTGCGATTGTTCTGTATACCAGAACGCTCCGGATATCCCTCTGGAAATCCGGAACGATCGCGCTGTCGATCTGCGCGGTATTTGCCTGCCTGAATAGCCTTTCCAGAGCCGTCAGCGCGGCGATTGTCCTGCATATGCAGCTGCCGCCGGATGGGCCATGGTTCTGCTTTGCTGCCTGCGTTTTTTATAACGCAGTTTGCTGGGTTTTTGTGCTGGCGGCATCCTATCCGTCGACCCATGCGGTGCGTGCGATGGTCGAGGACGACAATTTTGCACAGACATGGTATGTGTTCTGGGTTTTACCGTTGGTGTTCATCCTTCTAAATCTGTTCATGATCCCGCGTTACCAGACAACACTTCAGACAGGAAGGGTCCTGCAGGGTTACATTGTGCTCAGCATCGCGCTTCTGGTGCTGCTTCTCTGGTTCAACACGATTTTCCTTCTGATGGCGAACAGCCTCAACCGCAACGCAAGATTACAGCAGGAAAACCAGCTGCTTTCCATGCAGCAGCAGCGCTATGAGAGCCTTAAAACCGCCATCGAAGAGGCCCGGCAGGCGCGGCACGATATGCGCCATCAATTAAATCATATTTCTGCGCTGGCCGAGGCTGGTGAACTGGAGGACTTGAAAAGCTACCTTGCAAAAACTGTCTCCCGCATCCCGAATCTCGATATGTGCTTCTGTGAAAACCGTACGGCGGACAGTGTTGTCGGCTATTACTGCGCTCTTGCAAAGCGCGAGGACATTCCCTTCCGCACCAAGCTCGATCTGCCGGAATCGCTTCCGATCGATGAGGTCGATATGTGCCTGATCTTATCCAATCTACTGGAAAATGCGCTGGAAGCCAGCCTTCGCACCGCACCCGCCCGCCGGCAAATCGAAATAACAGCATATGTGCATGCCAAGAGGCTTCTTCTGATCGAGGTCGTAAATGCATTTGACGGTAAAGTCAACGAAAAAAATGGCGTTTTCCTCTCATCAAAGCGAAAAGAAAGCGGAATTGGTATCCAGGCTGTCAACCATATTGCGGAAAAAAACGGCGGAACAAGTACGTTTACCCATCAGAATGGCGCTTTCTCCGCCAAAGTCATGCTCTGTGGATAAGTGGAAATACATACTACTCCCAAGTAACCACAAAGCTCCCCTGGAAAGCGTTTGCCTTCCGGGGGAGCTTATGTTTTACTTCCATGCAGCTCGTGCTTTTACAGTCTGTATTCCAGCTGGCAGTCGAACGGTTCGGCCTCTACATGCTTTTGCAGGGGCTGGGCCGCATCTACACAGCCCAGAGAGCGGTAGAACCGCTGAGTCTCTATGGCGGAGTGGGCGGAGATACGCCATCCCTGTTTTTCTATGCGGTTGCTGCGATACGACACATATCCGCTGATCCAATCGAGGCTCATTCTCATGAGATATGATCAGAAGGACGTGCTTACCTGATATGACACTGCTCGTAAATTCACCCCCTTTTTTCGGCAAATAAGAATATTATTAAGATGTTTCGTTATAGATCCACCCCCGCAAAATGCATAGTAAGAATAAACGCGGCTGGGTATTCGTATACCCGACCGCGTTTGTTTTTGTCCGCTGTTATACGGGCAAACAGTCTTTTATTGTAGAAGGGGCATTCCAGCAGAGCCGTGTCGTTTGGAATGCCCCTCCTGTTTTAATTCTTGGTTTGCAGGTAGAATAACTACTTTCTGGCTCCATCCGCACCGATGGTCTTGCCGTCTATGACGGTATTTACCGCCATAGAACCATCGGCATAGAAGTAATACTGCTTGCCGTCAATCTGCTTCCAGCCGCCGGCAAACATCGTTCCGGTCGTCTTATCCAGCCAGTACCACTTCTGGTCATCGGAGAGCCAGCCCTTCACTGGCTTCCCATTTCTGTAATAGCTCCACTGGCCGCTGTCATTCTACTGCCAGCCGTTTGCGGTCTGCGGGTCAATGACGATTTCCACAAACCGCCGCAGGACGGTGGCGACTTCGGCTCTGGTGGCGGTTCCTGCAGGGTCAAAGCGATTGTTCGTCTTGCCCGCCAGGATGCCCGCCTGCTGCATGGACTTAACTGCCTCCTTTGCCCAGGAAGAAATGCTTGCGTTGTCCGCAAAGGTCACGGCTTCCAGGGCTTTCGGAACTGTGTAGCCCAGCTTGACAGCGTAGTTCTTCATAATGACCGCCATCTGCTCCCGGTTGATGTTGGTATCCGGGGCGAAGGTGGTGTCTGTTGTTCCGCTGACGATACCGGTCTTTGCCGCCCAGTTGACATACGGTGCATAGTAGGCATCGGCTTTCACATCGGTGAATTTGCCACTCTGGTAATCAGCAGGATCAACACCCGCCAGCCGTCCAAGAGCGGTGACAAACATCCCTCGGGTCATGCCGGTATTGGGGCTGAATGTGGTTTCGCTGGTGCCATTCAGCAACCCACGGCTGACCACAAAGAGAATGTTATCCTTAGCCCAGTGGTTTTCGATGTCGGTAAAGGCTGGCATTTTAGCATCATAGCCCACGCCGTAAACACCGGGCTGTGTCAGCTCAAAGATGACTGCCTTCTGGTCGGCATCATAGTTGGACTTGGTGATCCACTGGGGCTTACCATTTCCATCCACAGAAACCGCATAGAGGTTGCCGGTCTGCTCGTTCTTTGCCGGTGTGTACGGAATGGCAATGCTGATAGTCTTTCCATTCAGGTTGCTCAGCTTGGTTTCCTTGCCGTTTTTGACTTCCCACAGGGAGATGTCATAAACGGGGCGATTTCCGATAGTCGCCTTTGCCTCAATAGAGGAAACGGTAGTTTTCTTCACCTTCAAGATAATGTCGCCGCTGGTCTGGCGGTTCAGCTCCTTGAGGGTATCCAAGGTGAAGCCGAAATCGGTCATCCGGTCTGTATCGATGGTGAAGCGCTTGACATTTTCCTTCACCAAAGTATCCAGTGCATCCGCTTTCAGCGTGATTTGTAGACCGTCCAGCTTCTTATCAATCTCCACAGGGACTTCCACCGCAACACCATTTTTCTGATTACCATGCTTTTTCGCATCATCCTTTGCAGCCTTGATGGCATCCGACACCATGGGATTGGTAATGGTCACATTGCCCTTAGCGTCTGTCTTGACCTTCTCACTCTGCGCCGTGGTGGGGACATTGGGTTCGTTCACATCGGGGCGTTGGATGATGGTGGCATCGTTGTTAACGGAACCCTCCCCATCATTGGAAGATGAGCCGCCGGAGGAGGAACCTCCACCGCCGCCGGTGTACGTCCAGTGAGCGTAGACGATGGTATCTGCATGGAATACGGTATCCGTCGTGATCTTTGTTCCGCCGCTCTTTTCGGTGTACCAGCCGTCGAAGCTGTGCTTGCTTTGAGATGCGCTGGGCAGAGAGGTCAGCTTCTGATTGGTGGTGGTCATGCTGCCGACAGAGGGCATACCGCCGTTTCCGTCAAAGGTGACGATGAACTCGGTAGCGGTGTTTTGCTTCGTAATCAGCGCAAACCGCGATGTGGATTTGTTCCCTGCGCTGTCCTGTGCGCAGAGGGAGAGAACACCGCTGTTTTCATCCAGCGTACCGGGAATGGTAAAGGTTCCGTCGCTGCCTGCATTGACCGATGCACCATCATCTCCGTAAATGATTTTGCTTCCCGCATCCGCTGTGCCGGTGATCTGATACGCACCCGTGGTCATATCGGCATAGAATACCGGATCGGAGAGCGTCAGCATGGGTGCTGTTTTGTCCACGCTCACCAACAGGAATACGCTGGTCACATCCTTTGCGGTGCTGTTCTCAATCTCGGAAATGCCGTCGATTTTGAACATCAGGTTGCCCTCAAAGTTGGGAATTGGATAAGCGCCGTCAGAATCCGTCGAAATCTCGTTGTCGCTAGTCTTGTCCATTCTTGTGACTTTGTAGGTGACGTTCTCGGTCGTGCAGCTTACCGTCAGCACATCGTCCTTGCCGTCCACATAGGCGCGATATACGCCATGTTCATCGGCTGTGCAGGTCGTTCCATTCACGAAGAGCATCATATCCAGCGGCGTATATTCAGGCAGATACACACCATTCTCCGCAGACTCGGTTTCCGCGCTGTAATACTTGCCGCCCTCGATGGTTTTATAGGCACTAACGCCCACCTTGTAAGTCTCGTTTGCAGACAGGTTTTTAGACTTTGTTGTTTCTTCTCCACCCACAGTCAGCGCCATATTGATGGAGGTCGTTTCTTTATCGAGGTCGTAACCAAAGCCGGTGTCGATCCAGTCGTTGCCGTCTTTCTGATAAATCGTCACGGCGTAGCCGTCGGCATCAGTCACGGCACCCCATGTCGCCGTCATGATCTCGTTTCCGGCCAGCTCCAGCGTAACAGTTTGGGGTGCGGTCGGCTGGTTTTGGTTCTGATAGCTTACCCGAGTATTAAACTGCTGATGGTCGATGGCGACAAGGCCGGTCAGGGTTTCCTTTTCGCCGTTCTCGTCGATGCTTTCCACGCTTTTTTCTGTCATCAGGAAAGAGGTCACATAATATTCGCCCGACGGGGCCAGCGCACCCATGGAGGGAATATTGACCGAGATGCTGGAGCTGTTCGTTATCTCCTGCTCGTCGATCAGATAATCCGCGCCGCCCTTTTCTTTGGCAAAATAGGTGCGAAGCACATACTTTGTGTTTTCCTCGGCGTATTTGATCTCACCGGACACCTGCTGATTGTTCAAAGTCAACTCCAGTTCTTCAAACGGAGCAATGGAAACGCCCTGGGATTTCTGCGTGTCAAGCGAAAGTGAACCCGTGTTGACCTGATAGGTTCCGGCATCTTTCAGCCGCAGGATCGCCACGCGGTAGTCCTTATTGTCCGTCTTGTTATGTATGATGTCGGTGGTCGCGTTGATGTCCTTGTTTTCATCGATTTGCCCATCTTCGCTGTTTTCTGTGTCATAGTTCACCCAATGGATTTCGAGTTTGTCGCTGCTGTTTTGCTTCGTAACAGACAGGCTGTTTTTTATTTGCTCTTCGGTGACGGTGTTCTCAAACGCCAGCAGAATGTACGGCGTTTCGTCTGTGTCGGCGCTGACCGTAATTTCAGTTGAGTTCGTACTGTTTGCAGGGACAGACTCCCCGGTATCTTCCGAAGACGCAGCTTGTTCGGTTGAGCTCGTACTGTTTGCAGGGACAGACTCCCCGGCATCTTCCATAGGCGCAGTTTGCTCGGTTGAGTTCGTACTGTTTGCAGGGACAGACTCCCCGGTATCTTCCAAAGACGCAGCCGGCTCGGTTGAGTTCGTATTGCTTGTCGGGGTAGATTCCCCAACAGCTTCCAAAGACGCAGCTTGTTCAGTGGGGCTCGGACTGCTCATCAGGACGGTATCTTCGCTATCTTCCAAAGACATAGCCTGCGCCACTGGCTCAACGCCTTTTTCCGACCAATCCCATTCGGGTAGTCTGCCAAACCACTTGGTTTCCACATCCCAGCCGCCACCCCTGCGGAAGTTGGTCTCCACGATATTCGGCACAAGCACCCACAGCCGCGCGTCGATGATTCCGGCATACACGCCGGTCATCGCGCCGAGGTACACGTCGATATTGCTGAATGCCTGCTTCATGCCCTCGTCAACGCTGACATCCTTAATCGGGAACTCCGTCTGTCCGCCCACAATGAGGTCAACGTCCCAACTGCCAAGCTTCCAACCGCCGATCACAGGCACATCGCTTGGGACCTGCACTTTGCTTTTGACAACAGCGTTGGCGCCGATGGCGAGATACAAATGCTGTTTATCATTTTTCGTACCCGTGCCGCCAAACGCGCCTAGCTCGATGGAGGTATCCAGGATAAACACATCTATTTCGGTGTTCGGCAGATCCAGCTCAAGGGCTTCGGAGCCGACAAAGTAGATGCCCGTGTAGTCCGTTCCGTTATAAGTCCGCTCCTGCCCGTTTAGCTTGAGGGAATATCCGAAACTGTCGATAATCGAGGCGTTCGTGCCAACGATACCTACATCGCTTGCCGTGAGGGAAATCTCGCTGGGGCCGATAACAACGTCGCCCTTGCCCTCAATGAGATGAAGATAGGTGCCTTTCAGCGTACCACGCAGTTTAAGAGGTGGGATAGCAAAATAATCGCCGTTTACCGTGTCGGCCAGGTTGCTGAAGCCCGCGCCGCCGCCGTTGAGCTGTCCAACGGGCACAGGCGGAATGAGGGGGATGCCGGGGCTGGCCGCGACATAGAAATACAGTGTGTTGGGGAGCAGGCTGCCGTCCTTTTGGCTACGTGTCAGTTCCAGCTCCGCCTCCGTTTCAAAGAGGTCAAAGGCATTTAACTCCAGACTGAAAGCGTATTTTTCCTTGCCCTTAAAGGTGTTGACCTCGCCCTCGACCTTTGCAAGCTCCAGTGACAGCGTTTTTGCCGTGTCAAACTCGCCCGTGGCGTGAACCCCGTTGACCGTAAATTCATTTTTCTCATTTAAGCCGTAGCCCAGTTCCTCAAGGGTAAAGCTCGCGCCCTCAAAAACAGTTTGGAAGCCGATCTCGCCGCTGAACACAAGATTTCCCGCCGCGTCGGCGGTGGCCTGTTCCAGCTTCGCCGTGGCATAGGGGATGTCCACATAGATCACGGCATCGTTCTTTCCGGGGTCGATCTCAAACGAAAAGCCGTCCTGCGTGAGTTTGATTTCCAAGTCCTTGCCGCTGCCGCTGTTTGGCTGATAGAACTTGAAGCTGGGCGCGTTCAGGCTCAGGCCGCTATGCTCAATCGTACCATCCTTTTTGATGATGAGCTTGCCATTCGATTTGTCCCACGTCGCCGTCACGGAGGGCGAGAGCAGCGCCGCCCCGCCGGTAAAGGTAAATTCCGCGCCGTTTTTGCTCTCGTACTCGCCGCTGATGAGGGCGACGGGGTTTCCATACTGCTTTTTCAGCGCGTCCAGCGCCGCATCGTCAGCCACATATTCCACCGTTACGCCGCCGTTCCCGTTTGCAAAGGCGGCTAAGCGCTGGGCGTTAATGGAAATATCTACCTTGTCCGGTTCTGACGGAACGTCCTCTGCGCCTTTCGCCAGGTTGCGGAAGCCCCAGAGGAAGCGCTGTGAATTTGGATAGTCCTCGCCATCGCTGAAATAGTAACCAATATCGTTTCTGCACTCCACGCGGGTGCTGTTGGGGTTATTGCCCGGCGTGACACTGACCGTATCGGGCAGATAGGCTTTGATGGTCTTATTCTCATAGTAGCCCGACAGTCCCACAAAAGGATTTGCCCAAGTGTAGCCGTCCACATAGACCTCGGTGATGTAGTTGTAGCACCAATCAGTCCCCTGTGAGAAAGATTGCCATGTATCCAGATTTTCTACCTTGCTCGTGAGCACGGAGCTTTCGGTGGATATTTCTACCTGCTCATCGTAATTGTAGACAGTGCGGCTCATTTTGATGGCAGGGCCGTCGGTGGCGTTCGCATGGCCCATGCCGCTGAAGGCGTCGAGGGGATAGCCCCATATAACTCCCATATCACCAGTCAAGGAACCGAATAGGTCATCTCTATTATTGTTAATTTTTATGTTATCAATGGACGTCAGCACGCCCCATGTGTCTGCCGACGTTTCATTTTCCTTGAGCTGCACAAGCTCATAGTAAACCGCAGTCGTCGCAGCAACGGATTTCCCGGATAGATTGACCGTCAGATCATACACCGCCTTGATAGCCTTCGCCGTTCCGTTCGGTGTCGTATCCACAAATTCTGCGCTTTTTAGGCGAAGTGTTGCAGGATGCGCCTTACCATAGCCATAACTTCCATAAATGATGAACTCACAGTATGGTTTTTGCCTGTCAATTGAGTTTGCGCTGTCCGCCGTCGCAGCCGGGGAGGTCGTGAGGGAACCATCATGCTTGTTCAGCGTCACGCGGATATAGTCATTTTGCAGGACGAGTGTTCCATCGGCCCGTGTTTCCGTCGTCACTGTCGAGCCGGTAGATGGCAGGATGTCCCCCACATAGGCGAGGGCCTGCGAGGGCAGGATGCCCAGCAGCAGGCAGAGGGTCAAAAGCAGGGATAGGAATTTTTTCATATTGCGTCCTCCTTATCTTTTCGTTCTCATTTTTGTTTTTGCCTCTCCCGTTCATGCAGTCGCATACAGATGACCGTGATCACCACGGCCAGCGTAAACACCGCCACCGCCACCAGCACATATCCGCCCGCGCCCTCATGCAGCAAGATTGCGCCGTACATTCCTGCGGTGTCCATCGGCTGGCCCTGCACCGTCCCTACCGTTCCCACAAGGGATAGGAACAGCAGGACGCACAGGGCAGACAGACTGCGGATGCTCCGCCGCACCTGTCTGCGGCGGTGTTCCGCTATTCGCTTTTTTACCAGCGCAACACGCTTTTCTGTATCGTACATACACGCAAAACCTCCTCTCTGAAAACTCAGCTTAAAAAGCCTTTCATTTATATAGGTACAAAAACGCGGAAAAACTCTCACCCCAAAATCATATTTTTTCAAAAAATTTGGGAGCCGCGCAAAGGCAGCTCCCAAAGGAAAAAATCTATTTCATTATGGTGTCAGACGGCGGGCAAGCAGCTTTCCCACTGTCAGAATCAGCACAGGCAGAAGATAGGCGATATACTGCGCCGCGCCGCCGTAGGCAATCAGCAGATTATAGATCGCATGAAAGGTGATGGCCGCTCCCAGCAGGCCGCAGGTTCCGGCAATCTTCAACCACGTCCGCCGCCACACATACGCAAGCCCTCCTCCGACGATGGCCCCGCAGATGACGTGCATCGCTCCCGTCCCAATGCCCCGGAAGAAAATAAAGGAAAAATGTCCGGCCCCGTTTTGGATCAGATAGCAGACATTTTCAAAGGTGGCAAAGGAAAGAGCGGTGATCACAGCGGCAATCTTGATCTGTTCCGCTTTCGGCTCAAATACCAAGAGGTAAAAGAGCAGCGGCAGGAGCTTCATCACTTCCTCCACCACCGGGGCGATCTCCGCAGTTGCGCCAAAGGTGTCCGCCCCATAAAGTGCGGCGAGAAAGGTATTGATGTAAGCGGAGAGCAGACACGCACCTATTCCCGCAAGGCAAAACAGGAAAAACTTTGTCTGCCGCTTTCCCATGCACAGGGCGGCGATCAGCAGGGGCGACGCCATACAGATAAAAATATTTTCAATATAGGTCATCCCTCCACCGCCTTTCCTGTAGCGGGCAGCAGAGCGAAGATACAGGGCGTCAGCAGAAGATCAAACCAGCAATAGGGGCTGGAAATGGAATCTCCCGGCCAAAAGCAGCCGGAAGTCCAGAGGGCATATTCTGCCGCCACATAGCACAGTACCCCAATATGGAAATATCGCATATCACGCGCCGCTCCCGCCTGCGTCCGGGCGTAAGCAAGCCCCCGGATCGCATGATAGGAAACAACGATCATCATACCGCACCAGAGCAGATTGGAGAGGATGTCCCCAAAGGTGCAGTAAAACACGCACAGCGGAACGCCGACCAAGAGGGCAATCAGGGCTTTGCGTGTCGCAAAGCCCCTTTCCTCCGCAGAGGAAAGGGCGTATTGCAGGATGTAAAGAAAAATAACGCTTGCCATCCAGCCGAACTCCGACACATAAAAGACCTGCGGCGTTTCAGAGAATAAAAGCAGATACAGCGTCCAGTAAAGAGAGCCGAGGGCAAAGCAGCCGTAAAAGCAGGTCAACAGAAAATACGTCTGTTTTCGGCTTTTCAGATACCAGATTCCGCTTAGGCTAAAGCCCAGCAGGGTAACGATGAATTGCAAAAGGTTACTGACAAGTTCCATCCGCATTGTCCCCCTTTTGCTCCTCCATCTGTTCCTCTTTGTTCAGCAGACGGATTCGGAAACACAAAATCGTCACGCATACGCCGAGAACAAAGGCGAGCAGCCCGATAACGATATATCCCAGCGCGGCGCTGCCGCCGAACATCGTTGCCGCTGTTTCAAAGCCGGAGGAAGTTCCCAGCTCGATTTGCTCCACAATACCGGGCATGAACAGGGAAACGCCTACGATCACCGCAAGACACGCTGCCACGCCGGAAACGGCGGCGATCCGTGCCTGCCGCAGCCTTTTTTGATGCTCTTTTTCCGCGATACGCCGTTTTACTTCTGCAATCCGTTCCTCATGGCTCAACATTTGTGATCCCCTCCCGTTCCAATAATCCGCGCAAACGCTCTTTTCCCCGGTACACCATATTGGTGATCTGCTTTACGCTTTTTCCCATGACCTCGGCAGCCTGCAAGTAGCTCATGCCTTCAAAATAGGTCAGATAAAGTGACTCCCGGTAATCTGGGTTTAATTCGTCCATGCAGAAATGCAAAATTTGATCTCTTTCCTTTGTTTGGACAACCTCCTCTACCAGTATTTGTCCGTCCGGTTCCTCAGTCAGATCGTCAAGATTGAAGGAAAGACGCTGTCTGCTTTTGTGGCGCAAAGCCATGTGCCGCGCCGTTTTATACAGGTAAGCCTTAAAACCACCGTCCCGGATGCGTGGCTTTTTCGTAAACAGATAGGAAAAAGCCTCTATCATCAAGTCCTCCGCTTCGTGAACGTCATGCAGATACCCGTTTATGTATAAGGTCAGCGGGTCGCCGTATTTTTTCATCAATTCGTCAAGTCCTGTTTCATCGCCGCTTATATATTGTCTGTATAATTCTTCATCGGAAATCATGTCATTCACTTCCTCGCCGTATCTTCTTTACAAAGACACTTCTCAGCGGTTTGTCTCTCTGCAATCCCGGCGATGTTTCTTAGATCGCGGGTCAGTGGGCTTCTCGGCGGTGTCTGGAATTGCCCATGACCGCCCAAAACGCTCCGCACCGGGAATACGCCCGTCTGTGCAGTATTGATTGACCCAACGCTCTGAAATCCCCCACTTGCGGGCGGCTTCCTTTATGGATAGATAGCCTTTCATTCGCGCTCCGCCTTTCCCAAAGATACATCAGGTGTCATGCTTGCTTTGTCAATATATCCTGTCTGAAATCTGCTGTATATATTATATGCGAATATCAGCATATTTTCAAGATGGGCTGCAGGAAGAAAAAAATATGGCTTTTCTTCCGGCTGCTTAAATCTTGAAAATCTACGGGGTCTCGTATATAATAAGAAGCGAAAGCGAAACAAAGGTTATCGTTTTCAAAGGCGGTGTGATAGAGTGTGTCCTTCTGGTGGATCCATCATGGACCTACCCTCGGTTCACCACCAGGGCAAAATCTCCCCCTGGCGGTGGACCTTTTTATTTTGAATTCACACCAGCCGGTATAGATTGGAACTGAGACTCCCATTCTCCCGCCAGCGCGGCTCTCTGGTAAGCAGGCCGGCTCCGTAGAGATCGTCCAGCGCCCGCTTGACAGTGGAGCGGGAGAACCCCAGTTCGGCGGCTATGGTCCGGATCCCCGGCCAGCACCGGCCCTCACTGTCGGCGCGATCTTTGAGATACATATAGACCGATCTGGCCCTGTGGCTCAGGTCGGAGTGGTAGATATTCTGAAAATAAGCCATACACGATATCCTCATGGGCGCAGGCTTTTCTGCCCATCAGGTGGCTCCTGGCCGTGATGGCCTGCTGAGGGATCGGCCTGCTGCCCCCGTCTGGCATCCGCCTTGTTGGATGCCGGCGCCGCGCCGCTTGCCGCGGGCATCCGCACATGTCGGCACATGATGGCAAGCTCCAGTTCCTGCTTATTGGCATAGGCCACAGAGCGGTCCGCTTTTTCTGGGATGCTGTATGGCTCCCTGAAGGTGATCCCCCATTCCAGGAACAGCCGCAGCCGGGTCCGCATGGGGTGGGTGCCGGTTTTCATGACGATGAAGTGACCTTTGGGGATAATAATAGCAGGCATTGCCTGTCCAAATTACTTGCATATAAAAAGGAACTGCCACGGTGATGTGGCAGTTCCTTTTGCTCTGGACGGTTTCGGTGATACCCTTATCAGGCCGGAGCATTTGGCATGGCCTTTTTCTTTTCTCAATTTTTCTTCATTTCCCTATTGACTTTTTATTTGCAGACTTTGCAGGATGTTCCGCAGATAATCTTGATCCAAAAACGTTTCCGCACGAACTTGCTGTCCATGTCGGGATTATGCCTGCGGAACCGATTGTACTCGGATGGAGAGAGAATTCCCTCGTTGTCCAAAACGGTGCAGATGCTCCATGAGCCCATCTCAGCCGCACTCATATCGACGATACGCCGTATGGCGGACGCATTTTCTTTATTGACGATTAGCCTTACTTGTCCTGCGTGTTACGCAGATACCCGTAGGGGTCAAGGGCACCCGGGTATTCTCCGCAATTGGCCTTGGTATGCAGTGAGGACTTGATCTTGGTGAAAATATCTTTGGATGCAATTTCTATTCCTCTCTCGATTCTCTTCTGTCTTAGTCTCTCCTTAGAGTATGTCCTTCTGGTTGGCTCATCATGAACCTACCCTCGGTTCACCGTCAGGGCAAAATCTCCCCCTGGCGGTGGACCTTTTTATTTTGAACTCACACCAACCGGTATAGATTGGAACTGTGACTCCCATTTTCCCGCCAGCGCGGCTCTCTGGTGAGCAAGCCAGCTCCGTAGAGATCGTCCAGCGCCCGCTTGACTGTGGAGCGGGAGAGGCCCAGCTCCGCGGCTATGGTGCGGATCCCCGGCCAGCACCGCCCCTCACTGTCTGCGTGATCTTTGAGATACATATAGACCGCTCTGGCCCTGTGGCTCAGGTCGGAATGGTAGATGTTCTGAAAATAAGCCATACACGATATCCTCATGGACGCAGGCTTTTCTGGCCATCTGGCGGCTCATCTCCGGGCTGTCCGGTTTTGGGGCAGGGCTCTCTCCCCGCTGCCGCCTTGCCGGATGCCGGCGCCGCGCCGCTTGCCGCAGGCATCCACACGTGATGGCGGCGCATGATGGCAAGCTCCAGCTCCTGCTTGCTGGCATAGGCAACGGGACGGGCCGTTTTCTCCGGGATGCTGTACGGATCCCCGAAGGTGATCCCCCATTCCAGAAACAGGCGCAGACGGGTCCGCATGGGGTGGGTGCCGGTCTTCATGACGATGAAGTGACCTTTGGGGATGGACTTGAGTTCGTCAGGAGTCATGAGGGGACGTTCCATCATCTGGATCGTCTGGCTTGGGTCGCTTTTCCCCTTGCTGATGTACCCGCTCATGACGGTGCGGCTGCCCAGCGCCTTGGACAGCACCTCGGCGGTCTGGGAGTTGGGGGCGAAGCCGCCAAAAATCGTATCCTGCACATTGTCCTGAATGATCTCCGCTCCTTCACGGCCATAGTTCTTTTCCAGCTGGGCGAGGGATTGGATGATCGGGACCAGAGTCAGCTTTCGGGAGCGTCCCGCCGAGAACAGGGGCAGGATGTCAAAGGCGGGCATGGTGCCCAGCTCGTCACAGAAGAGGACCACCCGGTTCTTCAGCTTCCCGCCATTCTCGTCCGCCACAGCGAACAGCTCACGGGAGAGCGTTTGAATCATGAGGCCGGCCATAAAGTTCTTGCTGGGGTCCTCCTCCGGGAGTATGAGAAAGATGGCGGACTTCTTCGAGGCAAAATCCTCGGCGTTGATGGCACTGTCAAAGCAGAGGACCTGCTCAAGCTCCGTATCCAGGAAGGCATTGAGGCGGGACAGGACGGTGGACATGACGGAATTCATAGACTGCTCCGCAGTGGTCAGGGCCGCGCCGGCAAACCACCGTGCCTTATGGGTGTCCGGCAGTTTATCCATGAGAATATGAAAGCTTGTTTTCCCCTTGGTCTTGCTGGGGGCCAGCAGATCCTGCACCAGTTTGAACACGCTGACGATGTGCCGCCGCTCCTGCGGGGCCTTGTCTGTGGGCGGCAGGTACTCTGCCAGCAAAAGGATAACGGCGGTGAGCAAGCCCTCTGCCGCGTCATAAAAGAATGCGTTCTGCCCGTAGTTAGAGGCGTCCCCCTCCGGGTTGACGATGGTCTTTGCAAGGATCTTGGCGTACTTCTCCGCCTTGGCGCGGGCGGCCAGGTTCTTCTCATCCTCACGACAGACATCCATGTAGTGGTTGATGAGGGTCAGCAGATTGTATCCATCCGAGCGAGTGGGGTTGCGCAGATCGATGACCGCCACCTGATAGCCGTAGCATCGGGAGGCAATGGTCCCGTAGTTCCGGGCCAAGTCTCCCTTGGTATCCAGCGCCAGAAAGCTCATACCGCTGGCGCAGGCATATTCGAGATTGGGGTAGAGAAAGAAGGCCGTTTTGCCCACACCGGAGGCGCCGATCATCAGGCAATGGATGTCATCGACATCCACGATAGCCCAGAGCGGTTTTGCTGTCGGTTTCTGCTTTGGACGCTTCCTTCTCGGAGCTCCTTTCCCTCTCCAGAGAGAGCGAACCTTTTCCGCCAGTTTTCCAGGCTTTTTCAGACCTCGGCCTCCCACGCAGCCCAGAACCAGTCCCTGGGCAGTAGGCAGATCCTCGCCCCTGCGCCACAGATCCGGCCGGAAAGGGATATGTCGGTAAGTCTTCTGGATCTCTTGCTTCGTGGCCCAGCGGGCGGTGCCGTGCTGGCCGTCACCCACGGTCTTGGACTTGATATTGTTCAGAGAGCCAACCCCTGTGAAGTGTACTGCCGCGCCGATGAGCAGGAATGCTCCGCCGCCCAGCAAGATCAGAGGGAGCAGTTCTGTCGTTGTCATAGGGTCACCCCCAGTTCCATGTTCAGCGTTGGCTGTGCTTCCCGCTGTTTTATTTGCTCCGCCTCATATTGGATGGGGACGCCCGCAAAGGCGGCGGCCAGCTCCAGCCATCTGCCCGCCAGAGTTTTCTTCTCTTCTTGGGTACGGAGCCCCACGGCATCTTCCAGGGCGAGGACACTCTGGAATTGTGGGGCGAGCTCTCTGTGGCGGTTTTTCAAGTTCCCCCGATTCCGGTGGGGGCGGATCCGTTCGCACAGTGATCCGGCCAGTTCTTCCTCTGTGGCCGCCATCCCCAGCTGCCGCACAGCTTCTTGTGTCAACCTCTTGTGATGATA
>OGXF01001111.1_pt1 | contig 21077 bp, 12 predicted proteins | sample 1576191 | NCBI WGS metagenome assembly OGXF01 (sample SAMEA3541545, study PRJEB24748) | human gut metagenome | biome: human gut; feature: human-associated habitat; material: faeces | place: China | collected 2012
GATTGCAAGGTCAAATTGATCCTCCTGCAAAAGCTGTCTGGCTTTCCGGCAGTTACGCGATGTTGCCGTTTTCCAGGTAATCCTTGAGCTCGCTGATGGCCATGTCTGCGCAGTTGGCCTCGGCCTCGCCGGTGCCGGCGCCCGAGTGCGTGGTGATAAACGTGTTGGGCATCTTGACGGTCTTGGGCGTGGCAAAGTCGCAGCTAAACCAGCTCAGCTTGCCCGCGCGCAGGGCGGCGTCGACGGCGTCCTCGTCAATGATGGTCTCGCGCGCGTAGTTAATGAGGACGGCGCCCGGTGCCAGCAGGTCGATCTGCTCGGTGCTGATCATGCCGATGGTGTCGGCCTTGCTGGGCACGTGTACGGTGAGGTAGTCGCAGCCGCGGCAGAGATCTTCGAGCGTGCCCACGCGCTGCACCTCGCGGCTCAGCACCCACGCGTGCTCGACGGAAATGAACGGATCGTAGCCGTAGACGTCCATGCCCAGGTCGACGCAGGCGTTGGCGACCTTGGAGCCTACGTTGCCCAGACCGATGACGCCGATGCGCTTGCCTTTAAGCTCGCGGCCCACAAAGGCCTTCTTGGCCTTTTCGGCATCGACCTGAATCTCGGGGTCGTCGGCGTTGTCACGTACCCAGTTCATCGATTGCACCACGCCGCGGCTCGAAAGCACCAGCATGCCCAGGACGAGCTCTTTGACGGCGTTGCTGTTGGCGCCGGGGGAGTTAAAGACGACGACGCCCTTTTTGGCGTACTCCTCGACGGGGATGTTGTTGACGCCGGCGCCGCAGCGGGCGATGGCGCGGATGCCCTCGGGCAGCTCGTAGCCGTGCAGGTCGGTTGAGCGCATCAGGATTGCGTCGGCCTCCTCGGCGGTGCCCACAAACTCGTAGCCCTCGCCAAACTCGACTTTGCCGTCTTTGGTGATGTCGTCGATGGTCTTAATCTTACGCATGGAAAAACTCCTTAGCAGGTTTTGATCTAAACAGGGTGGTTTGAGATGGCTGGTCGGCCCGCGTGCTGCGGGCTAGTTAGATCGCGGACTCAAACTATGCTGCGCTTCGAAGTCCTTCATGTACGAGGCCAGTGCCTGCACGTCTTCCATGGTTACGGCGTTGTAGACGCTGGCGCGCATGCCGCCCACCAGACGATGGCCCTTGACGTTTTGAATCTGGTGCTCGGCCGCGCCTGTGACAAAGGCCGTGTCGAGTTCGGCGTCGCCGGTGCGGAAGGTGACGTTGGCGATGGAGCGGCTGTCGGCCTGCGCGGTGCCGTGGAATAGCTCGCTGTGCTCGAGCAGGTCGTAGAGCAGATTGGCCTTGCCCCAGTTGCGCTCGGCCATGGTGGCAAGTCCGCCGGTTTGCTCTGCCCAATGGAACACCTTGCCGCATACGTAGATGCCAAAGGTGTTGGGCGTGTTGAGCATGGAGCCCTTGGCGGCCTGGGTCTTGAGGTCCAGGTACTGCGGCGTCTGCGTAAAGGCGGGGCGATCTGCGATGAGGTCGTCGCGCACGATAACCACGGTCACGCCCGCAGCGCCGGCGTTTTTCTGTGCGCCGGCGTAGATGAGTCCGTAGCGCTCAACGTCGAGCGGCTGCGACAGAAAGCAGCTCGAGACATCGGCGACCAGCGGCACATCGCCGCAATCGGGCAGCTCGTGGTACATGGTGCCAAAGATGGTGTTGTTCTGGCAGATGTAGACGTAGTCGAGCCCTTCGCCCGCGGCCTCGGCGGCAATGCGCGCGTTGATATTGGCCATGGTGGGTATGCGGTCGAAATTGGTGTCCTCGGAGCTAGCGAGCAACACGGCCTCGCCGTACTTGGAGGCTTCTTTGTATGCCTTGTTGGCAAAGTTGCCGGTCACGACGTAGCCGGCGCGGCCGCGGCGCATGAGGTTCATGGGGATGCCCGCAAACTGCAGTGTGGCGCCGCCCTGCAAAAACAGGACACGGTAGTTTTTGGGGATGCTCAGCAGGCGGCGCAGGGTTGCCTCGGCGTCGTCGATGATCTGCTGGTACATGCTAGATCGATGGCTCATCTCGAGCACAGACATGCCGCAACCGCGGTAGTCCATCATCTCGTCGGCGATCTCGGCGAGCACGCTTGTGGGCAGTGCGGCCGGGCCAGCTGAGAAGTTGTGCACACGTGCCATCTTCTAGTTCCCCTCGTTGTCGTTTGAACGTTCGGGATACTTTAGCACAGTGGAGCGCCAGGCGCGACCGCATCACGGTAAAACTCGAGTGCGCCGCTATGATTTACAGGATGGTTACATGGGGGAGGGTTGTCTTGAGGCTCGCATCCGATCCGCCTCGGCCTTTGCTTGTTTCCAGGGGCGTACGCGACCGTTGGTGAGGTCATCGTGGCCGCGGGCGATGGCACGTTGAATGTGTTCTTCGCGTTTCTGAATGGTAGTTAGTGCGCGCGTCTGATCAGAAATAGGCTTTACGACAGGCATACGAAACTCCTTACATAGAAGCATATGTATAACTCTATGTTGAATATAGCGGAGGGTGGCGTTGGGCGTGTGCGTGCCTGCATTCGTAAGCGCGGTTGTCTAGTAAGTGTGATTTGGGGCAATCTCGTCAAAGCTTCTGAGCTGCGAAAATGACCGTTAACCGGATTTAATTTTGTTGCTCAACATTTGACACTCTGGGCGTGGTAACTTTTTTACCAACAGGTATGATTATTGTCATGTGCGCCGCGCCTGCCTGCCGGGTTGCGGCGCACTTGTGACAGCCTTTGACACCCTTGGAGCGTGTACTGTGGATGTAACCACAAAAAGCGTTCGGGGGGGGGTGCTCACCCGCGAGCAATTCCTCCCGCATGAGATGCGCATCGTCGCTGCCCTGCGTATACAGGGCGCAAGCGACGAGCAGGTCATTGTACGCGTAAAGAGCGAGAACCTCTTTCAATATCCCACGGAGCGCATGGTCGCCAACCGCGCAACCGTGTGCCTTCGCCGCCTCGACGCCATGGTGCCCACGGACGCCGCATGCGCCGCGCGCGGCATCGACCCCAATACCGCCGTCGAGGCCGCGTCATCCCTAACCAGCCTTATGGCATCTGGCACTCCCACGCAGGCGGACCAGGCCATCTTCTACAGCATGATCTGCCGCTACGACATCGTGCGCGAGCTCGTGCTCGTCGAGGTAGGGGAGCGCCTGCAAAACTTTGATTATGCCTTTACGGCGGTTGACCTCAACGCCTTTATGACGCGCTTTACCACGGAGTATCCGGACGCCGCCCGCTGGACCGAGTCCACGGTCACGCGCATCAAAGGCTCGCTGCGCCAGACGCTCCGCCATGCCGGTCTTATCGGCGAGGGTCAGGGCCCGGAGTCCGAGCGCCTGTCACCACTCTTCCTCGATTCCGATGTCGAGCGAGCCTTGATTCAGCTGGGTGAGCAGTCGCTTATCGCGGCCCTTACCGGCAGGGCGGTGATGTAGCGTGGCTCCCGTCAACAGCGCCATCGACCCTGCTATCATCCCGGCGACGGACATCACCACCAATATCGGCATCCATTCCCGCCAGAGCGTCGTGGCGGCGCATGCCCGCTCCGAGCGCGCCCGCCAAGAATTTGAGCGCCGCGCGCAGCTCCTGCGTGAGTGCCTGTGCAGCGAGGACTTTTTGGCCAACAAGGGCATAGGTAACGAGATCGGCTTCCATACCTTCTGCTACGACCCTGCGCTGGAGTTTGAGGCGCGCGCGTTGTTTGACACCCTTTCACGCGATGCCGAGGCCGGCAAGCTCCCGTGCACGCTCAAGGTCGTAAACCTCTACGACGCCGTGCTGGCGATCCTCGAAAAGCGCCGTGTCCTCAAGGCCATTCCGCGCCAAGAGGAGCGCCGCGGCACCCAGCGTGTGCTTGAGGACGTGGCCAAGTTTTGTTCGCCCGAGAAGATCGCCGCGTTCATCCTCGAGCAAACCGAACCTCATGCACCTGGCGACGTCATTCTTCTGACCGGTGCCGGCGAGGTCTATCCCTTTTTTCGTATTCACACCCTTCTCGACTGCATGCAAGTCGATTTTTCCGACCTGCCGGTGGTCGCCGCCTATCCGGGCAGTTTCAACGGCTCTTCTTTCCAGCTCTTTAACCGTCTGCCGGCCGACAACTACTACCGCGCCATCGATATCTCGTAAGCACGGCTCCCCGCAGGCAAGTCCCTGCCGCCGGTAACAACCCTTTGCCATAACGTTCCCAAACCCAAAGGAGCACCCATGGACAACACGATCGTTCGCGACCTCTTTGCAAAAGACATCAACCGCTCCATCAACGGCGTGGTCAAGGTCCAAGATTCAAAAGATGGGTCCATCCGCCAGGAGCTTGACGAGTACGTGGTGACGCGCGAGTTGCAGAGGCACTTTGCCACGTTCTTCAAGGCCTACGGCGATGCCATCGATGCGCGCACCGACAAGATCGGCGTGTGGATCAGTGGCTTCTTCGGTTCCGGTAAATCGCACTTCCTCAAGATGCTGAGCTACCTGCTCGAGAATCGCCAGATCGGTGGTAAGAGCGCCATCCGCTACTTTGACGGCAAAATCGTCGACCCCATGGTCGCGGCTGCCATGGAGCGCGCGTGCTCGGTGCCCACGCAGGCCATCCTCTTTAACATCGATAGCAAGGCGGGCCAGTGGAAGCAGGGTGATACGGCTCCCACGGCGCTGCTTCGCGGCTTTGAGCGCATGTTCTACGAGGCGCGCGGCTTCTACGGCGAGGACCTCAAGCTTGCAAAGCTCGAGGACTACATCGATTCCCTGGGCAAGACCCAGGAGTTCCGCGAGGCCTTTGAGCGCGTCAACGGAGAGTCCTGGCTCCAGACCCGCGACACCTACAGCTACTTTGAGGACGACGTCGTCGAGGTGCTGCAGAGCGTGCTCGGCATGAGCGAAAAGGCCGCATGGAACTGGCTCGAGGGTTCTGAGGACGAGGTTTTGGCCCCTGATGTCTTTGCCAAAAAGGTCAAGGATTACGTGGACGCTCAGGCAGCGGCCCACGGCGGCAACTTCCGTTTGCTCTTTATGGTCGACGAGGTGGGTCAGTTTATTACAAACGACCAGGACCCAAGCCTTATGCTGAGCCTTCAGACCATCGTCGAGGAGCTGGGTGCCGCCTGCGGTGGCCGCGTGTGGGTGATGGTCACGAGCCAGGAGGCCATCGACAACCTGAGTCTGCCCGTGGGCAACGACTTTTCAAAGATTCAAGGCCGCTTCAATACCCGCCTTTCGCTTTCCAGCTCCAGCGTGGACGAGGTCATCCAGCGCCGTGTGCTCGAGAAGACCGCGCCGGCGGCCGATATGCTTGCACGGGTCTACGAGCAAGACACCGCCGTGCTCAAAAACAACTTTACCTTTGAGGGTGGCTCGCGCTCCGACCTTGCCGGCTACGCCAACTCCAAGGATTTTGTGGCCAGCTACCCGTTTGTGGGCTATCAGTTTAAGCTCCTGCCCGACGTGATGACCGAGGTGCGCAAGCACGGTGTCAAGGCCAAGCACATGTCCACGGGCGAGCGCTCCATGCTGAGCGCATTTCAGGAGAGCGCTCAGGTCATCCAGCATGACCAGACCGGTGCGCTCGTGCCGTTCTGGCGCTTCTTCGACACTATCTCCAAAGATCTTGAGCACGGCATCAGCCAGGTGGTTGACCGCGCGGTCCGTGCGGCCGAGAACGCGGAGGGCCTTGAACCCTACGACGTTCAGGTGCTCAAGCTCCTGTACCTGATTCGTTACATCGGCTACGTCAAGGCCACGGTCGAGAACATCTCCATCCTCATGATCGATAGCCTCGACGTGGACAAGCGCGCCCTCAAGGACCGCGTCAAGGAATCCCTCGCCCGTTTGGAGCGCGAGAACTACGTGTCACGCCAGGGCGATACCTATAGCTTCCTCACCGACGAGGAGCAGGAGATAGCGCAGGAGATCGCACGCACCCCGATCGACATCGCGCAGGTGATCGAGTCTATCAAAAAGCGCCTGTTCGACAGCATCTACACCGCGCGCAAGCTCAACCGCGGGGCCAACGACTTCCCGTTTGACCGCTATGTGGACGGCTCAATCCACGGTACCAGCATGGGCGGCATGGAGCTTAACGTGGCGACTATGGCGAGCGACCTGGGCCGTGCGGACGATACCGAGCTGGCCTTGGCTTCTTCGGGCAAAGCCATCGTGGCCTTGAGTGACGAGGCGGATTATTGGGAGACGCTCGTCAGCGCCGCCAAGATCCGCAAGTACGCCAAGACGCGAAATCTCCAGGAGCTTCAGCTGAGTACGCGCCAGATCGTCGAGTCCAAGATGCGCGAGGCGGCCTATAACGAGAAGGAGGCCGATACCCTTTTGAGCGAGGCCGTGCTCCATGCACGTTGTGCAGTCAACGGCCGCATGGTTGAGGTCCGCGCGGCCAAGCCCGCCCAGGTCTTTGAGCAGGTGCTGGCGCAGCTGTGCGATGTAGTCTTTGAAAAGGCCGACTATATCGGCGCGCCGGTCACGAGCGATTCCGATATCCGCTCCACTCTGGCGGGCAACGTCCAGGCGGGGCTCGCTGGCATGGACGCGGGCAACACGCGTGCGCTCAAGGAGGTTGAGGACTACCTCAAAGTTCAGCACCAGCGCCACCTGGATACCGCTATGGGCGATATCCAGCGCCAGTACCAGCAAAGGCCCTTTGGCTGGCGCGAGGTCGATATCGCAAATGTGGTGGCGCAGCTTGTGGTGGAGCAGCGCGCGCAGGTGCTGTTTGGCGGTCAGACGGTTCAAGCTAACGACAGCCGCATGGCGGCACTCCTGCGCAAGGATGCCGATAAGGCCCAGGTGCGCTTACGCGTGCGCATGAGCGACCGGTTGCTGCGCGCCACGGGCGAGCTCATGCGTGATCTGTTTGATCTCAAGACCGTGCCCTCCAACGAGGATAAGCTCGTGGCCGAGCTCAAAGAGCGCCTTGAGGGCTTGCGCGAGGCGTGCCTCGCCATGGCACGCGACTACTACACGGGCATCAAGCCGGCCTACCCGTATCCCGGTGAGGACGAGTGCGAGAAGATGCGCTCGGAGGTGGCCGACGTCCTTAAGGACCAGAACGAGGCCGAGGCGTTCTTGACCACGTTCACCAAGCATGAGGACCGCCTGCTCGATGCCAAGGAAGACTTTGACAGGGTGGTTGAGTTCTTCGGGTCCAACCAACGAACAGCGTTTGACCACGCCAAGGATTTCTTGAGCCGCACCGAGGGTATCGAGTATGCCTCCGATGACATTCCCGGCGCGGTGAAGAGCGTTGCAAAGGTGCGCGAGATCCTCAAAGATCCCAAGCCCTACGGCCATATTAAAGACCTGCAGCCGCTTATGGATCCCGTCGAGGACGACATGAAAAAGCTGTTGGGCATCCGCCGCAATGAGTTTTTGTGTCGCATCGAGAGCGATCTGCAAGACCTGCGGGCGCAGGCCGAGAGCCAAAAGGGCTTTGTCAATCAGGCCAAGGATGCCATAGCAGGCGCCGGCACCAAATACGAGTCGTTCAAAAACCGTGCCCACAGCGCTCAAAGTCTCAACGAACTGAGCGTTGTTGCAACTAACTGGGGCGACTGGCTCAGTGCGGCGGCCAACGAGATGTACGACGCTGTGGATGAGGCCCGCGTGCGTATGGACAACGAGCGCCGCACCACTGAGGTCACGAGTACGGGTGAGGTGGTCAAGAAGGTCTCCAACAAGGGCGCCGCATCGTCTGCTCCCGTGCCCGCGCCCAAGCCCCAGCGCAAGATCAAGACCGTGCGCCGCGCCGATCTGGCCAAGCCGAGTCGTCTCTTGTCCGCAGAGGACGTGGAGCGCTACGTGGACGACCTGCGCTCCCGCCTTATGCAGGCGCTCGCTGCAAACGACGAGATCCGTATCAACTAACCCGCGGAGCCACCGGTGCCAAAGCGCGCACCGGTGGCTTATGGCGTTTAGAAAGGCTCATCAACCATGAACGATTCTGCTCTTAAGAGCTTCTGCACCTGGGCCCGTACGGAGCTCATCAAAGGCGTGGAGGCGCAGATGGTGCGCTACGGCATCACCGAACCTGCACCCGCGCCCGTTGGGTCCGAGACCGTCAACGGCCTGCCCCTAAGTCCGGCTGAGATTGAGCAACGCGACGAGCTGCTGCGCATGCAGGCAGAGGTGGGTCACGAGGCGCTGCGCGACCGTGCGGCCTACACCTGGTTCAACCGCATCGTGGCCATTCGCTTCATGGATGCACGCGGATGGCTTCCCAGCCGTATGCGCATGCTAAGTCGTGCGGACGGCAGCCATGGCAGCGAGGCCGTGGAGAACGCACTGGATGTGGAGATAACGACGGCCGATACCGATCACATAGCCGAGCTCAAGATGGCGGGCTTGGATGAACCGTTGTGGCGCTACCTGTTTGTTGCTCAGTGCGAGGAGCTTGCCGATTGCCTGCCGGGCGTCTTTGAACGCGTGGGCGGAGCCATGGAGCTGCTGTTGCCCCAGGGCCTCATGATGGCTGACAGTGTGGTGGGCAAACTCAATGCCGGCCTCGCTGACGAGGACTGGCGCGAGGGCGTGACCGTTCTGGGCTGGATGTATCAGTACTACAATGCCGACGTCAAAGACGAGTTCTTCAAGTCCAAGCGCAAGGCAGCGGCGGCGGACATCGCGCCCGCCACGCAGCTCTTCACCCCCGAGTGGATCGTACGCTATATGGTCGAGAACTCGCTCGGCCGTCTGTGGATGCTCAACAATCCGGGGAGTTCGCTACGCGAGCGCATGGAGTATTACATCGCGCCCGATGCTGAGCACGAGGACTTCATCCACATCTCGAGCCCCGAGGATATAACCCTCTGCGACCCAGCGTGCGGCTCGGGCCATATCCTGGTTTATGCGTTTGAGCTGCTCTTTGCCATGTACGAGGAGCGCGGCTACCGCGAGCGCGAGATCCCGGAGCTTATCCTGACCAAAAACCTCGCTGGCATGGAGATCGATCCCCGTGCGGCTCAGATCGCCGAGCTGGCGCTTGCCATGTGCGCTCGCGAGCACGACCGTCGCTTCTTTAGGCGTGGCGTTCGCGCCGATGTTACCGTGCTCACGAGCATTCCGCTGGGGGAGGATGAGCTGCCGGGCAACAAGAAGCTCGCCGAGGAACTGAGCCATTTGGGCGAGATCGGCTCGCTTCTTAATCCTTCAGAGGACGAGATTGACGAGCTTAAGGCCGCCGCCGTGAGCTGTTCCGACGATCTTTTTGCTTCTGCGACCAAAACTAAGCTCGAATGCGCTGCCGCCATCTGCGAGAAACTGTCCCGTCGTTTTACCTGCGTCGTGGCGAATCCTCCGTATATGGGCAGCAGCAGCTTTAATCCATTCATGAGCAAGTGGATCAAGAAGAACTACCCCGACGTGAAGAGCGACCTCTTCTCCAGCTTTGTCGTTCGCATGTTCAGTCTCGCCAAGGACCACGGCGAGTGCGGAGTCATGTCGCCTTTCGTCTGGATGTTCATCGGAAGCTATGAGAAGCTCCGCAACGAGATTATCGACAACAGAACGCTAACCTCTCTCATCCAGCTTGAGTACTCGGGCTTCGCTGGCGCGACCGTGCCCATCTGTACCTACACGTTCCACAATTCGTTCGTCAAGGGCTACAAGGGCGGCTATGTGCGCCTTTCGGACTTCGTTGGTGCTGCTGTCCAGGCCCCGAAGGCCCTCGAGGCGATCCGAAACCCCGGCTGCGGCTGGTTCTACCGCCGCGACGCCGAGACCTTCAAACAAATCCCCGGCACCCCCATAGCCTACTGGCTTGGACAAGGGGCGCGTCTTTCGTTCAAGGAAGGAACGCCATTGTCTGTGATCAGCTCACTAGCGCAAGGGCTAAAGTGCGGCGATACCGATCTTTTCGTTCGATGCTGGTTCGAGTGTTCGAATCGGGACGTCCTAGGCGTTACGGGAGATCCATCTCGAGCGAAGTGGCACTTTATGCTTGATGGGGGTGACTACAGAAAGTGGTCAGGGAATCAGATAGATGTTGTTAATTGGCTGGATGATGGGCATGAGATTAAGACTAATAGGGACAAAAATGGAAAAGCAAAAGCCCGTGTCCAAAATGAACGTTTTTATCATAAAAACGGCGTGTTAACCTGGTCAGCGCTTACAAGTGGTCCGATTAGTGTTCGAAATTGTTCGGACAATTCTATTTGTGGCGGAGCGGGCTATTACATTGTTCCGGTTAAACAGGAAGACAGGTTATTCATTCTTGGCCTGCTTAATAGCTCTACAGCGCAATATATTAAGCTGGCGTTGAGCCAGACTTTTAATAATGAAGTTGGAGACCTTAAACGTATCCCTGTCCACGGGATGGATTCCTCTAATGAGGAAGTTTTAGAATTGGTCCAGAAATCGCTCCAAGCATCCGAATTTGACTGGGATTCGTTTGAGACCTCTTGGGATTTCAAACGTCATCCTTTGGTGTAGGTGGCAAATGTCTACGGATCGGTTTAATAGGCTTAAAGACAATTTGTCTCGCGTTGACAGCCTTCTCGCTCTTTATGAAATTTTACAAAAGGAAGAAGCCAGACGTCTGGTTAGCACCAAGCAAGATGCACGTTCTGCTGACATATTGAGGGCTGCCGTTGTTCTGCTTCACGGATCTCAGGAAGATTATGTTCGGGGGATGCTATCCGACTGGTTATTCGATAGGGCGGACTCAAAAGAACTCGAAGGCATTTCGTTGCCTGGTTCTGCTCAAAAGAGAGCTCAGAAATTTACGCTTAGGGATCTGGCTCAATATAAGAATGAACAGGTTTCAGATTTGATTCAATCGTCAATCGAATCACAGCTTTCATTGGTCTCTTTTAACCAATACTCGGAGATATGCAGCTGGCTTTCCAAGATCGGGATTTCGCTAACTCAGTTTAAGAATCAATCATTAATTGAGAACCTGATTAAACGTCGACACAAAATAGTTCATGAAGTCGATTTAAACAAGAAGTCTGGTAAGACCGAGAGTATTAAGGCTAGTACGGTCAGATCGTGGCGAGAAGCGGTTGAGAACATGCTTCGAATTGTAGATGAGCAAATTGAGGGATGGGACGCTTCCTGATGCGCGCCCTGAGTTCGTTTGTATATATCACAAGAGAGAGGCGCATAATACGCGATTTATTCGACTTCTATCTGCAATCAAGGCTTCAACGTTGCCTCTTGAGTGCGGTTTTCGGGTCAACATTAGAGAAGGACTACCATGGCCACTTTACTTCAAGAAAAATACGAGGCTCGCAAGGCCGAGGTCAATGCTCGCTTTGAGCAGCTTCGCGCTAACGAGGAGGAGCTCAACCGAATCTTTGCCAAGATCTACAACATGGAGGGCGAGGTGCCCATCGAGGTCGAGGACAAGTACGTCTCGGTGGCGCGCATCTTCGACGCCGCCGATGAGATTCCCGAGAGTTACAAGGGCAACAAATACGTGCGCACCAAGCGCGACGAGATCACCTCGCTCATAAGCTATGCCGTGGGCTGCATGTTTGGCCGCTATTCGCTGGACGTGGACGGTCTGGTCCTGGCCGACCAGGGCGCCACGGTCTCTGACTATCTGGCCAAGATGCCCGATCCCGATCACGTGACCTTTATGCCCGATGGCGACAACGTGTTGCCCATTACCGATGACGAGTACTTTGACGACGACATCGTGCGCTATTTTATTGACTTTGTGCGTACCGTGTACGGCGAGGAGACGCTCGAGCAGAACCTGGCCTTTATTGCCGAGGCGCTCGGCGGCAAGGGTACCTCGCGCGAGGTGATTCGCACCTACTTTTTGAAGGACTTCTTTAAGGACCACTGCCAGACCTATAAGAAGCGCCCCATCTACTGGCTGTTCGACAGTGGCAAGAAGAATGGTTTCAAGTGCCTTGTTTATATGCATCGCTACCAGCCCGACCTGTTGGCTCGCATCCGCACCGACTATGTGCATGAGCAGCAGGAGCGCTATCGTTCCCAGATAGGCTATGCCAACGACGCCCTTGCCAGTGCCGAGCGCGGCGAGCGCGTGCGTTTGGATAAGCGCGTCAAAAAGCTCAATGACTAGCTTAAAGAGACCATTGCCTACGAAGAGAAACTGCACCACTTGGCAGACCAGATGATCAAGATCGACCTGGATGACGGCGTCAAGGTCAACTACGCCAAGTTTCAGGATGTGCTGGCAAAGATTAAGTAACTGCAAATACGGTAAGGATATTCATGCCCAAGATCGATGTAGAAGAACAGCTCAAGCTGCGTTTTTTGCAGCCGTTGTCCTCATGTGCGCCGCGCCGTATTGTGGTTTGGCACGATGCGGACGGCGAGTTTGCTCCTGAGTTTGAGCGATTGGCTGCCGAGGGTTTCGGCGGCGCGGGGGCCGATGATGGCGTTATGCCCGCCCACGGTGACTTTGAGCGCCCGGTACGGTTTGTTGAGGCCTGTGAGGGCCGCATGTTTGCCGTTCAGAAGCTTATCAACCGCGATGACCTTGCGAGCGATATCTTGTTGTATCGTCGTTGCCCGCGCGGCAGGCTTGAGGGCGATTGGCTTGCCGATGTCGAGCTGTATGCCGATCAGTTCCAGGCTGACTATCTTTCGCTTTTGGCCGATCAGTTGGGTATCGAGAATATCGATGCCGTGCGCGAGAGTCTGCGCGAGCACAAGACGTTCTTTGATGCCAAGACCCGCTGCGCTAAGTTTGCCGCGTGTGTTCCGCATGCCGCGGGCGTATCCGATATCGAACTCGGCATTCTTACGGTGATATTTGGCGGTAAAGAGCTTGGCGACGCGCGACCCGCGTTTGTGCTGCGCGGCTGTATGACCACGCTGCTGCACGAGGGTCCCGAGGCGCTGGCCGAGTTGGTGGACAAGTACTGCGTGCGTGATGTGCTCTCTGCCTTCATCGTGCGTTGCTATGGGTTTGATGGGCCGCTTTACGAGCGTGACTCATTGCTTATGCTTGCATCCCATGTGCTCCTTACGGCGGCATCCACCGCGCTTCCCGAGGGAGCGCTCAAGGGGCTTGAGAGCCATGTGGCTCCCGCCTACGGGCCCTATTGCCTTGAGGCGGTGCGTACGTGGGACCAGACAGCCGATACCCAGGCATCGAGCGAGGACCTATTTGAGATTTGCCGTTTGGTTGAGGACGCCCGCGGACTCTTTGCACGGTTCGAGACCTTGCCGATCGATGTGCTGGCCTCGCTTGATGTGTTTCCGTGCGTCAGTGAGGCCGTGCTCTCGCAGCTGTTCTGCTCGTTTGCCCAGGGCGCGGACCGTGTTGAGGATGCGCGCGAATTTGCTGCGCGTCGCTGCGACCTAAGCTGGTACCGTCGTGTCGAGAGCTACTTTGACCTACTTGCTGCTGTGGCCGATATGTGCTCCTTTAGGCAGACACACGCGGGTGGGTTCCATCTGGCGCAGCCCCAGCAGGTGTGGGATGCCTACACGTCCGACTGGTATGCCATGGACGCTGCCTATCGCCACATGTGTACCGCGTATCTGCGGGCGCGTTCCGTCGGGTGCGATGCGCTCGAGGAGCCTGCCCGTGCTGTGGTGGACTGGGCGGAGAATCTCTACAGCAACTGGTTTTTGGCCGATGCCAATGCCTGCTGGGCGGTCGCTGCGCAAGGGGAGTGGGCCGACTGCGGCTACATCGATGGCCCTGCTCGGCAGGATGAGTTCTACTGGCATGTGCTGCCCACCTTTGTGGGCTCTGCCAAAACGACGGTCGTTATCGTGAGCGACGCGCTGCGCTATGAGGTGGCCCGCGACGTTGCGGCGCTGCTCGAGCGCGAGCGCGGCGGCAATGTCAAGGTCTCTAGTATGCAGGCGGTCTTTCCCTCCATTACCGAGGTGGGCATGCCCGCGCTGCTGCCACACCAGGCGCTTAAGCTTGCAACGGATGGCGCGTTCGTGCTGGCTGACGGCATGCCCACCGCAACGACTCCGCAGCGCGAGGCCGTGCTTGCCCACGTTGAGTCTACGGCCCGCGCTTTGCGCTCGAGCGCATACCTCAACATGGCGGGAACCGAGCGCAAGGCGCTGCTCAAGGACTCTAAGCTCGTTTATCTCTACCACAACAAGATCGATGCTACGGGCGAGAAGGCCGCTATGCAGGATGACGTCTTCGATGCCTGTGCGGACACCGTGGAGGAACTTGCTGCGTTGGCGCGTCGCGTGTGCACCGACGCCCCGGGCGCGCGTGTTGTTATAACGGCGGACCACGGCTTTATCTACACGCGTCGGGAGCTCAGCGAGTGCCAGATGCTCGGCAAACCGGACCTTCCCGTCCTTGACGCTCCCGTCATGTACGGCAAGCGTCATCTGGTGGTGCCCAACGAGGCCGTGGGTGAGCTTTCGGATGAGGTGCGCGGGGTGTTTGTTAATGTTGACATGGGACGTTTGGGCGCCGGTTTTGAGGGGTTTGCCCCGCGCGAGAACGTGCACTTCAAGCGTCCCGGCGGCACTAACAACTACGTCCACGGCGGCATGAGCCTGCAGGAACTCTGCGTGCCCGTTATCGGTTTTTGGCGTGCGCGCTCGGGTTCCAAGGACTTTGTCGACACGCGCGCGGCGACGCTGCGCGTACTAAGTGAGGGACGCCGAGTGACCAACTCGCTCTTCTCGGTCAACTTGATCCAGGAAGAACCCGCCCAAGGCAAGGTTTTGCCGTGCGAGTACGAGCTGGTGTTTACCGATGCAAGCGGCAACGAGGTGAGCGATACGGTCAAGGCGCATGCTAACAAGACTTCTGTTAACTCGCAGGAGCGCGTGGTGCATGCCAAGTTTGCGTTGCATGCAGCGGATGGATTCTCGGCCAAGGGTCCGTACTATCTGGTCTGCCGCGAGCGCGAGACGGGCAAGATCGTTTGGCGCGAGACGTACACCATCGCTGTTTCGTTTGCCCCTGTTGCTGACTTTGGTTTTTAGGAGTGTGCCCTATGTTTGATAGCCATGACGACGATCTGTGGGAAGTTCCCTCGATTGATGTGGATGTGCCGGCGCAGGCTGCGGTGCCTGTAGGGGAAGCTGTGCCTGCCCCGGAGGCTGAGACTGCCGCGGAGGCCGTGGCCGCCGCGCCTGTTCCGGAGCCGGTGGCGGCCACTGCACCCGATGATGTTGCAGCGACCGCCGAGGACGAGTCCTCGACCGATGGCTATGCCCAAGCCGTGGCCGAGGCTCCCGAGGACGACGGCTACGACATGGATGTACTGGACGGCAAGCTGCTCGAGCACTTTGGCGGCAAGATCGTGCGCAAGGACCTCACGGCCCTTATGAAGCGTGGCGCCAACGTGCCTACCTTTGTGCTGGAGTACCTGCTGGGCATGTACTGCTCAACCGACGACGAGGACGCCGTGGCGGAGGGCCTGGGGCGCATCCGCAAGATCCTCACCGATAACTACGTGCGTCCCGACGAGTCCGAGCGCATTAAGTCCAAGATCCGCGAGCTGGGTCGCTTTACCATCATCGATAAGGTGACGGCCAAGCTCGACGAGTACAAAGACATCTACGTGGCGTCGTTTGCCAACCTGACCATTGAGCCATTTGTGATGCCGGCCGAGTACGTGCGCGACTATTCCAAGATTCTCCAGGGTGGTATTTGGTGCATTATGAGCATCGAGTATCGTCGTCCCATGGAAGAGGAAGACGAGTTTGGCATGGAAGTCTTTGGCGACGATGCGCCGCGCCGCTCCAAGGCCAAGCGCAAAAAGCGCGGGCCCGAGGACTCTCCGTTTAGCGTGGCGTCGCTCACGCCCATCCAGATGCCCAACCTGGACCTGGACGCCATGATCGAGGAGCGTCAGTATTTCTCGCGCGACGAGTGGCTCAACATGCTGCTGCGCTCCGCTGGCTATGAGCCCAGCGAGCTTTCCGAGAAAGAGCGCCTGCACTTTATCGAGCGCATGGTGCCGCTGATCGAGCGCAACTACAATCTGTGCGAGCTTGGTCCCCGTGGCACCGGCAAGAGCCACATCTACAAAGAGGTTTCGCCCTACGCCATTTTGCTCTCGGGCGGGCAGACCACCACGGCCAACCTGTTCGGCCGTATGAACTCCATGCGCGCCGATCGCGTGGGCTTGGTGGGCCATTGGGATTGCGTGACGTTCGACGAGGTCGCCGGCATGCGCTTTAAGGACACCAACGCCGTGCAGATCATGAAGGATTACATGGCGAGCGGCAGCTACGCGCGCGGCCGCGACCAGATTAACGCCGATGCCTCTATGGTCTTTGAGGGCAACATCAACGACACCGTGCAAAACGTCCTTAAGACCACGCACCTGTTTGATCCGTTCCCGCCGGAGTTTAACAACGATTCGGCCTTCTTCGACCGTATCCACTATTACCTGCCGGGCTGGGAGATTCCCAAGATGCGTTCGAGCCTGCTGACCGGGCATTATGGCCTGATCACCGACTGCCTGTCGGAGTTTTGCAAGGAGATGCGCCGCAATGACTTTACGCATCATATCGACCGCTACTTCCGCTTTAACAGCGACTTTAACAAACGTGACGAGATCGCCGTGCGCAAGTCCTTTAGCGGCCTGGCCAAGCTGCTGTTCCCCGACGAGGCTATGGACAAGGACGACGTTCGCTGGCTGCTGGACTACGCTATCGAGGGCCGTCGCCGCGTAAAGGAGCAGCTCAAGATTATGGCGGGCGTCGAGTTTATCGACGTCAACCTGGGCTATATGGATGCCGACAATCCGCAGGACGTGCACGTGGTGCGTGTGCCCGAGCAGTCCGAGGATACGTTGATTCCCGATGGCCCGCTGCTGTCCGGTCACGTGTTTGGCGTGGGTAGGTCGCAGGGCGGCGAGGTTGCCGTGTACAAGCTGGAGAACAAGGCCGTTGCCGGCGAGTGCAAGTTTAAGCACGAGGGCGTTGCCTTTAATAAGCCGGTGCGCGATACGCTGGAAGCCGCGTTTGACAACTTTGTGAACCTGGCGAACCGTGTGGCGCCGGGCATGCACATTGGCTCCAAGGACTATCTGCTGTTCTATAACGACCTGCAGAGCAAGGGCCTGTCCGAGGAAGTCTCGCTTGCCGAGTTTGTGGGCCTGTGCTCCGCGGCGTGCAACCGCCCGGTGATGTCCGCGCTAGCGGTTCCGGGAATCTTGCGCATGTCGGGCTCTATGGATGAGATCCGCGGGCTCGAGGACATTATGCGCGTGGCCAAAAACGCCGGCGCCAAGCGCGTGATATTGCCGCTGAGCGCCATCGCGGGCCTGCAGAGCGTTTCCTCCGAGATTATCTCGGGGTTGAGCCCGGTGTTCTACATGGATGGCGACCCGGTCGATGCTGCGAAGAAGGCGTTGGATTTATAGGAATGCGAGCGTGCGGGCTTGCGTGCGCGAGGCGTTTGATGCGCACGTGAGCCCGCGAGCATGTTGGCGCGCTGCGCGTGAGGAGGCCTTGCCATGGCGGAAGAACGTTCTGCTGGCGAGCTGCTCGATGAGTTGTTTGGCTTTGAGTCGGTAGCCAAGCGTCAGACGGCGCTTGAACAGTACGATCGCGGGGAGTTGGTGCGTAAGGCGCGCTCCCGCGAGCTGTTGGGTGTGCTTAGGGGCGTCGAGGCTGCTGAGCGCGCCGCGCACGACTCTGCCGTACGGGCTGTTGACGGGTATGTTCGCCGTGTTGAGAGCGCTGCGCTTGCACGCGCTCGCAAGCAGGCGGGCATTGTTGGGCCGCTGCGGATGGAGCGGCGCTACGCTGCTTTTTTGCGTATGGAGGACAAGGCCGAGCTGTTGGCCCGCCTGGAGCAGACGCTTGCGTTTATCGAGGTAAAGCTGCGTGCCAATACGGCGGACAGGGTTCGTGCGGCGTACGATGCTGCGGGGGCTTTGGTGCTGCAGGGCGCGGCGCGTCTGAGTGACGTGTGCGTTGTGGATGCGGTGCCCCTGGATGCCGATCTGCTGTGCACGCAGTTGGAGCAGCTGCGTTGTGCCGCCGACGCAACGGACCTTGCCGGCATGATCACGGCGACGTTTGAGTCCGAGCTGAGTGCGACCGGCCCGCAGGGTGCTGACGCGTTTGCGAGCGATGTGGCTGGCGATGTGGCGCTGGAGCGCGAGCTTACTAACGTGCGCGGTGCCGCGCAGCGAGCGCGCTTGGCAGCCCAAGCGTATCGGGCCGAACGCGCTGCCCGCGTTGCAGGGAGCACGGTGGAGCCGGTATCGTTGCCGGGACTTGTTTGCATTACGTGCGAGACGGGGTGCGATGCCGGGGAGCTTGACGAGTTGCTCGCTCAGGTTAAGAAGTCGTTTGAGACCTATAGGCGCGTTGTTGCCGACGGCGGGTTGTTCTGTGCCTTTGGTGCCGGTTCGCCGCATGGGATTTGCCGCGGCAGTAGTTATTTCGACTACGATGATCGACTTGACGAAGACGTATTGGTGGGCGAGTACGACGGTGCTACCAGGCACAATGTTCGGCGCGAAGTTACGATTCCCGAGCTTGTGGACGAGGCTTCGGCCGACGGCGGCGCTTCGCTCGAGGTTGCCGTGGCGCGCATGCGTGAGTTTAACGGACGGCGCTACGATGGTGTACTGGACGAGGATCCTGTGCGCCATGTGAATGCGTTTTGGTATGGACTCAAAAAGCTCAGCCAGTATTGCGAGGACGCTGTGCGTGTGGATGAGCGTGCTTGGGATTGCTTTATCGATAAGGTGCAGTTTGCCTACGACGAGCCTGTGGGGCGTTTGGCCACACAGATGGATGACAAGCAGGTTGCGGCTTTCGTTGCAGCCGTGAATGTGCTCGGCGCTGCTGAGTAGGGGCCTGATCCGGTAGGGGGTTTCACCATGAAGATCGACGTTGATGTGGACCAGTTGCGCGAGAGCCTGCTCGACCGCGCAGGGAGTGCGGCCGGCGTGGGCTTTCCGGCCGCTATGCTCGACGTAGTGGATATCGAGGACGAGTTGCCCCAAGAGCTGCTAGCCCGAGCCGAACGCGAAGGCCTCGACCTCCGCGACTTTGCTGTCGATGACGACGCTGAATGATGGCTACCTTTGCTATTGACGAACATATGTTTGTATTTTATACTCATGCTTGAATATACGTCCAACTTCATGGTATAAATTAGGTGGTCATCTCTTAAGAGAGGGCTTCCAAGTGCCGGGGACGTTTTCCCCGGCTTTTTTATTAAGGATTGCCCATGCGAGAGCTGAGTATCTTTATTGATGAATCTGGAAGCGATGATCTTCGTGAAAGATACTATCTTGTGGCCTTTGTTTTTCATGAACAAAATATTCCCATCGCTGAGGGAATAGAGAAATATGAAAGGGCGGTAGCCGATAGCGGATTGCCGCTCCTTCCGTTCCATGCTTCTCCTCTCATGAATGGAAAAGATCAGTTCAAGGACTTGGACATCAGTGAGAGAAAAAGGCTGTTTTCACTATTTCGAGTTATGTTTCGACATTTGCCCATCTCGTACAAGGTGTTTGTATTCAAGACGCATCGGTACCGAACTCTCAAACAGATCGCTGATGCGATGCGGCGTGAAATCATCGATTTCATATTCGACATTTTGAGTTGGTTTCAGCAGTTTGATGCTGTAAAGATTTACTACGACGGAGGACAGGGTTCGGTTTCGAGTGCGCTTCACAAGGCAATCGATTACGCTTTGGCTAAAAATGCAGTTATCTATAAGCCGACAACTTCATCGGATTACTATTTGGCTCAGGCTGCGGACTATATCTGTACCATTGAGTTCACGAGTCTGAAATATCAGGCGAATAAGCAGACTAATACTGACCAGAAATTTTTTGGTGGTAGTACTGCGTTTAAAAAAGGCTTACTAAAAGAAATAAGAAAGAAGGCTGTCGTCTAATGGGCAGGCCTCGTATTGCATAAAAAATGCCGGAGGTAAGACCCCGGCTCTTGGAGGCCCCTCTATTCGAGGGTACCGACATCTTTATAACAGAAACCGCATGTCGGGTCTACACGAGACATTTCGCTCGATTTCCTGTTGACCTAAAAACAAAAATGCCGGGGGGATCCCCCGGCCCTTGACTGCCCTCCATAAAGGAGCGCATTCCATTTATACCATGGTTGCGATGCGAGCGGTGGCTCATTCGGTCTTCTTTTTCCTCAGCTTCTTGCTGAAGTTCTATTTAATGTGACAAAGGGACTGCCCCTTTGTCATATGGGGCGACGGGGTGTTTGTGCCCACGGCTGTGCGAAAATGCATGATAAACCGTCGCAACGGAGTCCAACGACGTCGCGACGGTTCTATTATGGCCACCCGCTGGCTAAGTGAGTAGGCTTTTTTGGAAATGCTGAGCACCCGAAGTCTTTGCTTCAACAAACCCGCAGGTCACAGACTTATGCTTTGGTGACGTGGTCGGTGATTCGACAAAAGCCTACTCACTTAGTCTCGAGAGACACTAACTGTCCTCAACGAGACCCCTGTCGGGGCGATTGATGCTCAAATGTAGCCAATACGGGACGGCTGTCCCTGGCCGCTACGACGCCAGCGTGGCGATGACGGCTTCGTCGCCAGCGTATATAAGGGTGTTGCCGTCGGGGATGATCGTTTGGTCTCCGCGCTTGAGCATCACCACGATAAACGGGTGCTTGCCCTGCGGCACGTCGCGCAGGCGCTGAACGGCCAGGCGTCCATGGGTCATCACGGTGACCTCGCGCAGTGTAACCTCGGCACGCTCTTCAAACGTCTGCGCGGCCATAACCAGAAGGTCGCCTTCCTCAATGACCGTATCGCCGTTGGGGAGCACCGGGTGCGCGCCGTCGCGTAGCGCCAGGACCACAAGCATGTCCGTCGCACTGCCAATGTCGGCAAGCGAGCGACCGGCAAACGGATGCCCCGCTCCCACCTTGAGCTTGACGAACGACATGCCGTCCTCGTCGCGGTAATCATTAAAGGTGCCGCATCGATCATGTCGAGCTTTTTTGCCACTGCCGGCAGCAACGAGCCCTGCACCACAATGCTCGACACGGCAATCACAAAGACCAGGTCAAACAGGTCGTGTCCACCGGGAACGCCGGCCATCACGGCAAAGAGGCTAAACACGACCGAGGCTGCGCCGCGCAGGCCCGCCCAACTGATGAGTGCAACCTGGCGGGGGGGGGGTCGTCTTAAAGGG
>OGXF01001140.1_pt1 | contig 20795 bp, 18 predicted proteins | sample 1576191 | NCBI WGS metagenome assembly OGXF01 (sample SAMEA3541545, study PRJEB24748) | human gut metagenome | biome: human gut; feature: human-associated habitat; material: faeces | place: China | collected 2012
TAGCACGGAGCAATCCGTAGGCATCAAAGTCGGGGGCTTTTGACCCCGACATCAATTTTTATCAATAGCCTCTTTTTTCATGAACTACAAAAAAGATGCTTTGCGAAATTCTCAGGTGTAAATAAAATGCAGAGACCTGTACTCTCATACAAATCTCTGCATTTTTATTTATCCCGTTCCTGCAAATTATCCGGCCCGAAGCCAAACGGAAACAGTTCCCGTAAAGAACAGACTTTATAATTTTCCTCGTCCACCGCAAGAATGATCTGAAAAGTCTCCGGTTGACAAAATTCCATCATCACCTGCCGGCACACACCACAGGGAGCTGTATAATCCACTGCAATCCCGTTCATTCCACCAACAATACAGATTGCTGAAAATTTCCTTTCACCCTCGCTTACCGCTTTAAAAAACGCGGTCCTTTCCGCACAATTCGACGGTGTATATGCCGCATTTTCAATATTACAGCCCGCATACACTTTTCCACCGGCTGTCAGGAGTGCCGCACCTACCTGAAAATGCGAATATGGAGCATAGGCATGGCTCATCTGCTCTTCTGCAATCCGGATCAGTCTCTGGATCTCCTCTCTTTTCATTCAACCCTCTCCCTTTAATCTTTTCTCTCTATGCCATTTCCTCACTGGTATATATAAAGAAAAAACGCTTTCTATTATTTGTTCAATTATAACATAATCCATCAATATAAAAAAGATTTGCTGTTCATATTTCATTATTTATGTTATACTATATTTATTATTCATGCTGTGAATAGTAACTAAAGGACAAGGAAAGAATTATAAGTAATAGAGGTGTATGTCCATGCAAGTAAATGAATCTTCAGAAAATTATCTGGAAACGATACTGATGTTGAGTAAGACTCATCCGGTTGTACGATCCGTAGATATTGCAACAGAACTTAACTTCAAAAAATCCAGTGTCAGTGTTGCCATGAAAAAGCTGAGAGAAGCACATCATATCATCGTTTCTCCTGAGGGCTTCATTACACTCACCGAAACCGGAAAAGAAATCGCAGATCGTATCTATGAACGTCATACCCTGCTTTCTTCCTGGCTCACCCAGCTTGGGGTAGACCCGGAGATTGCATCAGAAGATGCCTGCAGGATGGAACATGTGATCAGTGCGGAAAGTTTTGAGGCAATCAAGGCTCATATTTCCAAGTACCAGCAGTAAAATTTCAGACAATCCAAAAGCAGTTTTCTGCTTTCAGACTCTCTCCGTGTCAGTCCGACCGGAGGGAGTTTTTTCAGATCCGGTCTAATATTTTTTTCAGCTCCTCTGCTGAATGCCATAATTTTCTTTTTTCTTCTTCATTAAAATTGATTTCTAATATCTGCTCTGCACCATTTTTTCCCAGAACGGTCGGAATACTCAGACACAGATCCTGCAGTCCGTATTCTCCGTTTAAATGAACTGATACCGGTGCAACCGTATGACTGTCCCTGACCAGTGCTTCTGCAATCTTAGCCGCTGCCATTCCGATTCCATAATAAGTCGCTCCTTTTCGTTTAATGATCTCATAAGCACTGTCTCTTACACTACAGTATATTTCATTCATTTCCTCCGAAAATCCTTTCTGCCGCCGCAGTTCTGCAAACTTTTCCACTGGAATCCCATATATATTGGCACAACTCCACACTGCAAGCTCACTGTCGCCATGTTCCCCGACAATAAAAGCATGCACATTTCTGCTGTCAATCTCCAGTTCTTCGCTGATCAGGTATTTTAATCGTGCTGTATCAAGAACAGTTCCTGAACCGATGACCCGCTCTTCAGGATAGCCCGACTCTCTCAGTGCAACCTCTGTCAGAATATCTACCGGATTCGATACGATCAGAAGTAGTCCGTCAAAAGCAGTTTTTCTGATATTTCCGATAATTGAACGCATGATACCTGCATTTTTCTGTACCAGATCCAGTCTTGTCTCCCCCTCTTTCTGATTTGCCCCTGCTGTAATAATGAGAATTGATGCATCTTCGATATCGGCATATGTTCCCGCATAAATATCCATTGCATGGGCAAATGGAAGTCCATGACTGATATCCATTGCTTCTCCCTCTGCTTTTTCCATGACTGCATCGATCAGAACCAGTTCTGAAAAAATCCCTTTCTGCATAAGCGTATAGGCTATTGATGCCCCTACAAATCCACATCCGATCACTGCTGCTTTCTGTATATTGATCACCCCGTCTGCCTCCTTTTATTTTTGTTTTGCATCCTCTGCATAGATTTTCTTTCTACATTATTTGATCTTTCCATCACTTTTATTCCACAAACCCTTTTATTTTATGGAAAAATACTGGAATAAAAGGGGTTTCTTTTTAACCTGCTTTCTGTTATAATGATTGAGTTGTATAGCATTTGACAACATTTTGGAGTTGTATCGAAGTGGTCATAACGGGGCGCACTCGAAATGCGTTTGCCCTCCGGGGCACGTGGGTTCGAATCCCACCAACTCCGTTTTTCAAAAAGGTGCGTAATTTCAAGGATAGCGGAGAAAGCCTTTAAAATAAGGGTTCTCCGCTTTTTCTTTTACTGAAATGATTCTATTATTTTGGACTTTTTAAGCGTATTTTACAATCTTATGCAACACGAAATACGCAAAAAATATTATCGTTGCAACCATCGTAACTACCAATAAGGATGGCATATCCGAATATCTGCAAAAATCTTTTTCAACCATCAACTCAGATATTCAGAGGTTTCACAACTGGCTTATCGAGAATAATTGCTATCATGTTTGTATGGAATCCACTGGAAAGTATTGGATTCTCGGGGTAATCTCGCTTGCCTTGATGATTTCCAGCTTTGCGGAAATGTTGTTCGGATAGTCTGTCATTGTCTCGTTCTCCTTTTCGATAGATAGTGTGGGCAGTGAATAACGGTGGCACAGAAGCTCTGCTTGCAGCTCCTTTCGCATTTCCTGCAAAGCTCGTTATACTTCTTCCTGCCACGCTCATCAAGAAAGAACGCCCAAAACCGTTTCCCGCTGTATGGTTTCGGGACGATTCTGGGCGTTTTCTTTCGATATAACAATGGAACGCTATTCAATTATCTGTTGTACTTTTTCTTTCTGCTTACAACCGTTGTAGCAATGGCTGCACCGCCGCTGGTAAACAGCAGGGCAATCCACAAGGCAAGGCTGCTTGTATCGCCAGTCTGCGGACTCTTATCGGATGTTCCCGGTTTGGTACTGGCAGGCTTTTTCTCAAGAGCAGCAATCGCATCTTCGATAGCCTTTGCCATCTTGTCTACTTCAGATTGTTCCATAATATTTTTACCACGGACAACAGCTTTGACAGCAGCTTCTACAGCAGAGAAGTCCTTGTAGTTGTCTTTGTTCAGTGCATTTGCCTTGGCAATGGCTTCGTCGACCTTAGTGTAGTCGGCAGGTAAATAAGTCATTGCAATAGTCTGCGTATGAGTTGCTGTATCAGCCGTAATCGTAATATTGAGATTGAAAACCTCGCAATTATCTGCACTGACTTCGACAGTATAAGTACCCGTTTCCAAATCAACCGGGTTTGCTACTTCCTGACCATTCACTTTAATGACTACATTCGCCAACTCAGCAGGTGTTACAACAAAAGAAACTGCATATTTCGGTGCTGGCAAGAGGGGCGTTCCATTAGAATTAAATCGATAATTGCCGCCGGCAGTAGTAATCTCATTAAAGAAATCCTCAGTTTCCATATATTCAAGGGACTTTGCTGTACCTGCTTCCGTATACTTACTGCAAGCAGTAACATTTTCTGTTTCAATGAAATAATTGTTTTCAAAAACAGGTGTATCAGAAGAAACACCGCCGACAATACCGCCTAAACGCTTATAAGGTGTAGTGGCAGTATATTGAGATAGATCCACTTCCCCGGCGAAATAACAATGTCTTATTTCTGTTCCTGTGCCAACTGTACCTGCAATGCCGCCGAAATCCGTAGTTCCCTTACCAAGAGGAACTATTTTCCCGGTGGAATAACAATTTATGACCTTTGAGTTCTGAATCAACTGTCCAACAATTCCGCCAGTACAGGGTGTCCAAGAGGTCAGATCGCCCGTATTGGCACAATACTGTACGGTGCTGTTTTGAGCAAGACCTACGATACCGCCCATCTGAAAAGAGGTGACATCCTGCGTTATTGAAAAATCCCCCTTGTTTTGGCAGTATTCAATCGTGCTATTTATCGCATATCCGCACAAAGCCACAGTACCGTTAATATATTTGTCTTTATCCGTGAACGACACATTTGAAGCACAGTCAGAAATTTTGCTGTCTGCTGCAACGCCCGCTACCGTTCCAAAATAGACATACCCTGAATTGGACACATTCAGCTTGCCTTGAATTGTCAAACCGGAAATTTCAGCACCGTAAACCTCACTGAAAAACCCGAAAGACGGATACTCTGTCTTTCCGTAGTTTTCGGAAAAATCCAAATTGGAAATCGTATGCCCGTTTCCGTAAAATTTGCCGCTGAAGTAATGCAGCAGAGTTCCATCAGCAGCAAATACGCTGCCAATTGGTGTCCACGCAACACCTGTTAAATCCAAATCTGCATCAAGAGATACAACCGCATCTGTTTTATCGTCATATTCGCCATTGTCCACAGCTTTTGCAAATTCCAAAAGCTCATCTACTGTTGTGATTGAGGTTTTGCTGCTTTGCTCGTTCTCTTCTGCAAACGCTGTCATCGGAACAAGTGCCATCACAAGGCACAACGCAAGCAGAAGGCTTAAAAGTTTCTTCTTCATTTTCATTCCTCCAAAATAATTCTATCCGCTATTTTCTTCCTCCGGCAAACGCAAAAAGCCGAAGCCAAGGCATAATGCACCCTGTCTCCGGCAACCGGTTCGTTATAAATTGTATGAAATAAGACTTGACACGCTGAAAAAACGGCACTATGCTCCTGCCGAGCCGAGCCGAGCCGAGCCGAGCCGAGCCGAGCCGAGCCGAGCCGACAATAATTGTCGCATTTCCGTTTGCCATAGTCAAGTCCTCCCTCCATAATTTCTAAGGCAAAAGGATATGAATTCCCTTACCCCATAGACATACAAAAGTATTTTAGCAGATTTTTCCAAAAATCTCAAGTAGTTTTCAGAATATTGCTCTCATCTTTTTCTCAAAGCATTGCCTTCTTCCATTACTCACGGAACTTTATGGCTTGACCATTATCAAAACTGGTGCAAACTCAACCTGTATAAAATTTTCAATGTTCTTTCAATTTAGCCTTGACTTTTTATTTGCAGGCTACAACATTTCCCACGAGTTCGAAAATCTTCGAAAAATTTTTGTTGCGTCTTTTTTCATCTCATTTTAACATATTATCAAGGAACGGGGTTCTCATCTGAGAGGAGAAGGTTCATGAATTACAAAGAATTATTGTTTGATACACTTGAAAAGCTTGGTACTTCAAAGACAAACCTTGGTTACGATTATATTGTCTACGGCCTCCTTCTTATGGAAGAAGACCCTCACTGTATCTCTTGTATTACGAAATTTTTATACATTGATATTGCGAATCACTACGGCACAACATGGAAATGTGTCGAAAAGAATATACGAAATAGTATTCTCACTATATGGGTCTCTTCCAACGACCGTATGCTCAAAAAAGTCTTCGGCAGAAGCAGTTCTGACAACAGACCTACAAATAAAGAATTTTTTAAGTATACTTATGAATATCTTGATACAATAAAGCACCAGTGTGCTGCAGGTGCTTTACATCCCAGATTTTTTTGTCCTTTCTGTCACTCACATTGCCAGATAATGGAAAATATCTTTTCGCAAATGAATGACTTCTATGATATTGCTAACTGACTTTTTCCTGTTAGTTCGTCTTTCGCATTTCCCCTGAACTTCTGATATGATTTAATAAAATCCTTACTGCTGTTCCTCCGGGATACTGACTTTTTCATGCATTTTTCTCGCCAGATAAACAAATGGTGTATCTGCAATACTCGTAATGATAAAGATCACATAACTCGCCAGTGCGATACTGACCAGAGTTGGGAACTGATACATTCCCCAGAATGCCCCAAAAGTATACAATAATGTATTTAGTAACTGTGAGATCAGTGTCGACCCGTTATTTCTCAGCCATAATGCTTTTCTTGAATCTCCATTGAAATACTTTTTGGTAATCGCCCACCATTTATGATAAGCCCATACATCAAACCGCTGACAGATTGCATAAACCAGCACACTGACGATCATCAGTCTTGGTGTATTGGAAAAAATCTCTTTGATCGCCGGCTGTGCCCAGTCGCTCGCACTCGGTCTGTATAAAAGCCAGGACTGGGAAACTACGATAAAAAATAACGACGTAAAAATTCCGATATTTACTGCTTTCTGTGCTGCCTTTTTCCCGTCTACCTCACTGATGATATCCGTAACAAGAAATGTCGACGCAAAAAGGATATTTCCCAGAGTCTGCTCCATTCCGAATGCGTCCACCATGATCAGCACTTCAATATTGGCGGTAATCGTAGCGATCGCTGTAAAACAATACAATCCGCTTTTCCCAAATAATCTGTAAACCAACAGAACACTTCCATATATAACCAAAAGACTTAAAACCAATAATATCTCATTCATTTTCTTCTTTCTCCTTTTCTTCTCCTCCGACTCCAAAATCTGTATTTTGAAGCAAAATATCCACCCTTTGGTTTTCTTTATATTTCGGATAAATCTGTTCCACAAAAAGTCGGATCACTTCCTGATCCGGACGGATCGGTGTTGTATTTTCCACCATAATATTGATACAGATCCGTTCAAAATATTTTAATCCCGTTTCTATATCTTTCTGCATGGATTCTGCTGTCTGCCCACTGATTCCAAAAAGCAGACAGACTTCATCTGCCACTCCTGCGATCTCTTCCGGCATAACGCCTTCCATTCCTTTGTCAAAGACTTCTCTTCTGAACGTATCATCAAATGTCTCCACACCCATTTTAATCTTCAGCGTGATTCCCTGCTTTTTAAAATAATCCTTCCACTTCTGTACATGCTTATGATACATCCAGTGGACCTCAAACCGGAGCTGACTGATCTGCTTTTCTTTACAGACCCGCCTGATTTCTTCCATTGTCTTTTCATCAAGTTCCAGAAAACTTCCGGAATTGATTACCTCAAGACTGTGATATATGCCATTTACCTTAGAAAGTGCCTCTTTGTTGATCTTATAGTTTTCTTCTTCATTTCTGGAAGAATCCAAATGATAATCACAGAAACGACACCGCAGATAACGGCATCCGCTTCCCCGGAGCATAACAATCTCCCTTGGGTTTTTATCCGTTATAATACTATAGCGAACTGGATTTTCTGTCTGTCCCATCTTCACCCTTCTTTCTTTTTCTTTTGATGCGTGCCAACTCTGTTCCCCGGGAAAATGAAAATGAATTTTCAAGAAAAAGGAGATGCCTGACGGTACTGACCCCGAGAGACATCTCCTGTAAATCGTAACGATACCGGACTGAAAAGAGATAGGACCAGCATCTCACAGATCTTAAATTACAACTTTTATCCCTAGTTTTTTTTATAGACAGGATGGTCACGAACTGTCTTATTAATTACCTGTAGTACTCTAACAGATTTTCTTTCATTTTGCAAGTGAACTATTTCTTTTTTCCATTTCATATACAAAATCTGCAACATTCATGGTGGAATCTCTGTTGGAAACCAGTACGATCGTCTTTTCTTTTGCGGATTCCTTTAACGATTTCAGAATGCTTCAGAAATGTATACTTTCCTGCTATAAAAAAATCACCGTATAAAAAGGTTCTGTCCTTTTATACGGTGATTACTTTTTCCTTATTTTCTTGACAAAAAATGCTTGATAAATACATACATCACGATCACGAATGCCATCAGATATCCGATCGCACCAATTGCCGGGATTCCCCATAACTTTGGCTTCATATTCGTTGTACAGATGATGCTTGAACTGATCAGAAGTGCCATGACCCACAGTCCCATCACAATATTTCTCACCAGTCTTCTTAACAGCTCTGCCAGATCCTTTGATACATGAAGATCTAGATTGACCCTCGTCTGCCCTTTCATATATCCCTGCAGTGCATCTGCTGCCAGTGACGGAATCTCGATCGTCTTATGGATCGCTCGATACAGGTTCTTTCCACCGGACTTCAATTCTTTTTTCCAGTTAAAATTCCGCAGGAAATCACCTTTGATCCTTGCTGAAGCGATCTCTACCATATTGATCTGTGGACAGATCTCAGCAAGAACACCTTCCATCTGCGTCAGACCGCGTGCCAGCATCGTCAGACCATGTGGCATAGAAATCCGGTTCGTCTTCATAACTTCCATCAGATCCTGCATTGCCTCTGCCACGTCGATATTTCCCATATCCAGCTTGCCATACTTGATCATCAAGCTGCTGATATCCTCATACAGCTTACTCTGATCCGGTTTTCCCCGAAATTCTCCCAACGCAAGAACCGCATCCTGGATCATCCCGATATCATTGATCGCAATCCCCTGGATCGCATCGGAGATCAGTTCTCTGTCTCTGTCTGAAAGCCGTCCCATCATGCCCATATCAATCCATACAATTTTCCCGTCCGAAATATGTACATTTCCCGGATGGGGATCTGCATGGAAAAAGCCATCGTCCATGACCTGCTTGATATAATGGTCAACCAGCTTTGTTCCGATCTCTTCCAGATCGTAGCCCTCTTTTTCAAGCACTTCTTTTTCATCGATAGGATATCCTTCGATATATTCCATCACCAGAACATGATGCGTTGTAAATTCCTTATATAAAACCGGCGTCCTTACATACGCAATATCTTTATTCCGTCGGGCAAACTCTTCCATGTTGGCTGCTTCCGTCAGGAAATTCATCTCTTCCTGCGTTACGACCCACAATTCATCCAGCACCATACTGAAGTCGATGGTTTCTTTGATGCTGATCGGTGGTACAAGCTTGACCGCCTTATGCAGAAGACCAATGTCTCTTGCCATCGTATCGTAAATTCCTTTTCGCTGCACCTTTACGACAACTTCTTCTCCTGTCTTCAGCATTGCCCTGTGAACCTGTGCGATGGAAGCTGAACCTAATGTCTCCTTTTCAATTTGTGAAAAGACCTCCTGCCATGGATACCCATAGGAATCTTCAATCACTTCCTCCACTTCCGAAAATGGCATTGGAGCCACATCGGACCGCAGCTTCATCAGTTCATCACAGTACTTCTTTGGAAGTACATCTGAATGCAGTGACATGATCTGACCAATCTTAATAAAAGTAGGTCCCAGATCTTCAAGAATCAGCCGCAGCTTCTCCGGTGTGATCCCCCGGGTCAGCTCATGCTTTCTTAAAACTGCGGTTATCTCTTTTAATCTGGAACCCGACTTTTCATTCTTCATCTTTCTTTTCCGTAGCTGCTTCAGCAGTTTCTTTTGTTGCTGCTTCTGCCTCCGCATTCACTCTGTCTTCCGACTCTCCGTCCACAGCTTCTGCCGTTTCCATCTTTGCGAGCTGCTCTTTTAACTGCTCTAACTGCTCCGGTGTCATCTTTCCAAGAAGCTCTGTCAGTTCTTCCGGTGAGGATGCTTTCACTGATACATTCACATTATCCTTGACCGTCTTCTTGATATTATGCTTCAGCTCTTCGTTGAGGACTTTCCCCTGCTCTACTGTCAGCTCACCCTTTTTTACAAGCTCATCCAGCACGTCCTTTGACTTCTCTGCTGTCACAGCTACTGTTCCGATTCCTGCCAATAAGATCTTTTTCAGACCATCCGTCAATCTTTCCATACTCTTCTGCTCCTTTCAAGGTTCTAAGCCTCTTTACATTATCTGATTTTATACTCTTGTTATACACTTTTTTCAAAAAAATGTAAACCATTCCATTATTTTTGGAACAAAAATAATACAACCGATCACTGCAGAAAAAAGTGCTGCAATCAGCACTGCACCGGCAGCCGTATCCTTTGCGATCTTGGCCAGCGGTTTTCTTTCCTCCGTCACCAGATCAACAACTGCCTCAACAGATGTATTCACCAGTTCCAGTGCCATGATCAGTCCGCACAAAAGCAGACAGATACACCATTCTATCTTCGAAATTTCAAAGAAAAATCCCGCCAGCACCACCAGCACTGTCATGATACAGTGCATCTTCATATTCTGCTCCTGACGAATCCCGGTCAGAATCCCCTCGATCGCATACCGGAATCCTCCATAAAATTTATGATCCTGCTTTTTCTTCTGTTCCATAAGCACACTCCTCTAATGTCTCTGATCCTCATTGCTGTATACTTCACAGAAACGGGCAGCAAAAGCCGGTTCTTCCCCTCCTGCATATAAATGGGAAATATCTCCTACTTTTGTACCGCGGAAATACGCAATTCCCTGCTCTCTCTCTTCCGTTACCACCTCGGTCACAGAAGTCGGTGCAAGCACCAGCCCATGCCATAATACAAACGGGGAAACATTCCACAAATGGGATAATAATACACAGCTGATCGCAAAATGACAGAAAAAGGTAACCGTCTCTGTACTTTCTTTTTCTACCCGGTAATGATTTCTCTCCCTCACATATCCATGCTCTGCAAGAAATGCATCAAACTCCCGGATCACCCGGTCATAAACCACTTCCATATCAGAGCATTCTGCCACCTTGGAATTTCTCCATTCCCTGCGATCCATATATTCTTCATGCTCTGTCCAGTATCCCGGTGCCATATCCCATACATTCCTTATCAGATACTTTCCGTCTGCCATTTTTGCTCCCGGATATGCCCGGCTCAATTCCGGATCTTTATTCAGATCCAGCTGTGCCGGAAATTCCCGCAGCCACTCCAGTACTTCCGCATCTTTTCCCGTCGCTTTCAGACAGGGCTGTGCCGTATCCATCGCCCTGCCAAGGGGAGACTGATAACAACTTCCCATCGCAAGCGATGATGCCCTCTTTGCCAACAGTTCTGCCTCCCTGCGTCCTTTTTCTGTCAATGTATCATGTTCATAATCCGGGTCTCCGTGCCGGATCAATAAAATTCTCATCCTGTTCTCCTTCCGCTTTTTCTGTTGCACTTCCTGTTATCAGCTTTGTCGTTCTCTCTTTTTCTTACTTTCCTACACATCCCATACTGCTGCAAGCCAGCACTTTGCAAGCATCCTCCATGCACCAACTTCTTTTAAAACCTTCCGCAAGTGTTCTTTCTCATCCCGACTCCATTTTTCCGGTGCAGATCTGGAAATTCCATACTTCGCAAGCAGCTCCTCACCGGTCTTTTTCTCAAACCTGGTTTCACCTCTCAGGATTGCTTCGCCAAGCAGTCTGATCTGCTCCATCGTATAAGGTTCTCTGCCTCTTTCCTCCAGCCAGTCTTCTGTCGCTACAGACATTCCGTGAACACCATCTGAAAATACGTGATGAGCATACGGAACACCTGCCTCTTTACACGCCTTTGCAAAAAGATAACTGTTCTCTACCGGAACTGACTCATCTGTTGCTGTCTGCCACAAAAAGCAGGGTGGCGTATCTGCGGTCACATGCTTTTCAAGTGACATATAATCTAGATCCTTCTGATCCGGGTTCTCCCCGAATAAGGCGACAAAAGATCCCGGATGTGCCGCCTTTCCTGCAGTGATGACCGGATAAGCAAGAATCGCTGCATCCGGACGGTTGGACACCCGGTCATATACCGGATCCGGATCTTTTATATCCTTCCAATGCACACTTAAACTGGCACATAAATGCCCTCCTGCAGAAAATCCGCATACTGCGATCTGCTCCGGGGTGATCCGGTACTCTTCTGCCTTCCCGCGTATCATGCGGATTGCTCTTGAAATATCCTGAAGAGGCTGCATTTCCAGTGGAACTTCATCCAGCGGATTCACTGTATAGACAAGCACAAATACATTATAATCTGCCTCGTAAAAATCCATGGCAACCAGATGTGCTTCTGTCCGTGAAACCTGCCGGTATCCACCTCCCGGAACAACGATCATAGCCGGATGGATCTTATCATCCTCATGCATATAACTGACCATCACCGGAATAAATCCATGAGCTCCCTCATAAGAATATTCTTCTTTTTTCCAGATCTCTGTTCTCTGTCCTTTCATCTCTATAAGGCCTCAACTTCCAGATAAGGATTCTCTGCTTCATAAAATGCTTCTTTTTCCACGACCTCTGCAAGTGCTGCATCTAACGGCATCCTGCCAAGAACCGGCACTTCCAGTTCCGCAGCGATCTCATCAATATGGCTTTCTCCGAAAATGTGGATCTTTTTTCCGCAGTCTGGACAGAGAATATAACTATAATTTTCAACAATGCCAAGCACCGGAATATTCATCTGCTTTGCCATACCATACGCCTTTTTCACGATCATTTTGACCAGATCCTGCGGAGATGTCACGATCACGATCCCATCGACCGGAAGTGACTGGAATACGGTCAGCGGAACATCTCCCGTTCCCGGTGGCATATCCACAAACAGATAATCAAGATCTCCCCACATAACCTCTGTCCAGAACTGCTTCACAACCCCTGCGATCACCGGTCCACGCCAGATCACCGGAGCCTCCTCATCTTCAAGCAACAAGTTCACTGACATGATCTTTGTCCCGTCTTTTGCAATCCGTGGAAGGATACCTTCCTGCGTTCCCTGAGCTTTTTCATGAATACCGTACATTTTCGGAATGGAAGGTCCGGTAATATCTGCATCAAGAATCCCAACCTTGTATCCCATTTTTACCATCTGCCTTGCAAGTGAGCCGGTGACAAGAGATTTTCCGACGCCTCCTTTTCCACTGACAACTCCAATGACTTTTCCAATGGATGAATGTGCATTTGCCGGCTCGTGCAGATCCACTTTCTTACTGCTACAGGAACCTGCCTGTGAGCAACTGGAGCAAGCCGATTCTGAACATCCTTCCGTCTTCTGTTCTTCTGTCATAATCTTACCTCTTTCTTTCATGATCCCTGTTCTTCCACTGATATTGAACAGTTCACTCTTTTTTCTCTGTTGTTACAGTATACCACTTTCATCTTGCATTTCAAAGATTCTGTTCTATAATTATCCTATAAATAGGATGTCGGGGGCAAAAGCCCCGACTATGATACCTACGGATTGTTACACACTGTAACTTATAGATAGAAGGAGTGAAATGATCTTGCAAAATAATCAGACCGATCTTGTTCTTGTCCCTGCCGGACAATTAAAACCCTTAGACACTATCTGCGGATTTCAGGTGCGTCCCGGATTTTTTCTTGATTTCGGTGCAACCGTGATCCCTGGTGGAGTCAACTTCACGATCCAGTCGCATAAGGCAACCTCCTGCGAACTTTTACTGTTCCACCGGGAAGCGGAAGAGCCCTTTGCCGTTCTTCCATTTCCTGATAATTACCGCATCGGATTCTGCTATTCCATGATCGTATTTGGTCTCGACATTGAAGAATTTGAATATGCTTACCGGCTGGACGGACCTTATGACGAGAAGAAGGGACTCCGCTTTGACCGTACCAAAATCCTGCTTGACCCTTATGCCCGTGCCGTAACCGGGCAAAGCCACTGGGGACATAAAAATAATCCGCAACATGGCTACCGGGCACGTGTCGTTCATTCTAACTTCGACTGGGGGCAGCAGCGTCACACTTCCATCCCGATGGAAGATCTCATCATTTATGAACTGCACGTCCGCGGCTACACAAAGGATGCAAGTTCAGGAGTGAAACATCCCGGTACTTTCGACGGTCTGAAAGAAAAGATTCCTTACCTGAAAGGCCTTGGGGTCAATGCCGTTGAGCTGATGCCGGTCTTTGAATTTGACGAAATGCGGGATGCACGACTGATTGATGAAAACCTGCTGCTTGACTTCTGGGGATATAACCCGGTCAGCTTTTTTGCACCAAATACCAGCTACAGCTCTTCTAAAGAGTACAACCGCGAGGGAATGGAACTGAAAAGTCTGATCAAAGAACTTCATGACCAGAACATGGAGGTTATTCTGGATGTGGTTTTTAACCATACTGCCGAGGGAAATGAATTTGGCCCATCCTTTTCTTTCAAAGGCTTTGACAACCAGATTTACTACATGCTCACTCCCGATGGACATTATTATAATTTCAGTGGCTGCGGAAATACGCTCAACTGTAATCATCCCATAGTGCAAAATATGATCCTGGACTGTCTTCGTTACTGGGTGATCGAATACCGTGTTGACGGGTTTCGGTTCGACCTTGCTTCCATTCTCGGACGCAACGAGGACGGAACTCCTCTGCACCAGCCTCCGCTTCTCCGCAGTCTGGCTTTTGATTCCATCCTTGGAAATGTAAAACTGATCGCAGAAGCCTGGGATGCCGGCGGACTCTACCAGGTCGGATCTTTTCCCTCCTGGAAACGCTGGGCTGAGTGGAATGGACGTTACCGGGATGATATGCGTCGTTTTCTGAAAGGAGATGATTTTCTTTCCCAGGCTGCTGCCCGCCGAATCACCGGTTCACCCGATCTTTATGATCCGGTTTTCCGGGGCAGGAATGCTTCTGTTAATTTTCTGACCTGCCACGATGGATTTACGCTTTACGATCTCTACAGCTATAATGAAAAGCACAATGAAGCCAATGGCTGGGGAAATACAGACGGTGCAGATGACAACAACAGTTGGAACTGTGGTGTGGAAGGAGATACAACGGATCCTTCCGTCCTGGCTCTTCGCAGAAAAATGATGATGAACGCCTGTGCTGTCCTGATGTGCAGCCGTGGCACTCCTATGTTTCTCGCCGGAGATGAATTTGCCGATACACGCTATGGAAATAATAATCCCTACTGTCAGGATAATCTGATCTCCTGGCTGGACTGGTCACTTTTAGAGAAGAACAGAGCATTGTATGAGTTTTTCCGTTATATGATCCACTTCAGAAAAGCTCATGCTTGTATCCGCAAAGACCTTGAGCCTAGTTATCTCGGTTTTCCGTCCATGAGTCTTCATGGTCTCACTCCATGGAAACCTGACCTGCCGGAAAGCAGTCACACTGCCTGCGTTCTCTTTTCAGGTTATGATGACACTTTGCACAAAGAAGATCTGGTCTTCCTTGCCGTGAATACACACTGGTGTTCCGCTGCTCTGACTCTGCCTCAGCTCCCGGACGGCTATACCTGGAAGATTGCCGTCAATACAGGAGACAAAAAACAGCAGACATTCACGGATTCTGAAATACCTGCTGCCGGTTCCTCCGTTCTGCTTGGAGAACGGTCTGTTATTGTATTTGTGGGGGAAAGAAATTAAAGATGTCAGGGTCAAAAGGTCTGAAACCACGTGTGCTTGCACACTGGTGGTAGAATGACCTTGAGACCCGCCCCGATATGAGCATAAAAGTGGGGCGTAAGCACCATGATATGCGAATAGCGGGTAGGATTGTGGGAGTGCGTAGCACGAAACAATCCGTTGGCATCATTGTTGGGGGCTTTTGACCCCAACATCAATTAAATATAGTATCTGTTCGGGATTCCACTTAAATAATTTCAAAGAATGGCAGGGAAAATTGCTTTTCCTCTGCCATTCTTTCTGCCTGAAACCTTAACTCACTATTCAGGACTTTTTATTCTTTATCTTCAAAAACTTCTTTCACTTTTTCTTTGAAAGACTTCTTCTTTGACTTTTTGTCCTCTGCGTTTTCTGTATTTTCACTGCGTTTCAGTGTATTTCCTGTCAACTCATCAAATCTTCTGAGGGCTTCTTTTGCTTCTGCACTCAGATGATCCGGTGTCTGGATCACTACTGTAACCAGATGATCTCCTCTGACCTGTGAATTTCTCAATGACGGAACACCTTTTCCGGTTAAACGTACCTTTGTTCCGGTTTTTGTTCCCGGCTTGATCGTGCAGACTACATCTCCATCTACTGTCGGGATCTTGATCTCTCCACCAAGTGCTGCGATTGCAAAGGATATTGAAACTGTAGAGAGGATATTCATATCTACACGCTGGAATATCGGATGTCTGGATACATTTACCTCAACAAGCAGATCTCCTCTCGGACCGCCATTAACTCCCGGCTCGCCTTTTTCGCGAATACGGATACTCTGTCCGTTATCAATTCCTGCTGGAATAGTAACTTTGATCTTCTTCTTACTTGCGGTATATCCGGTTCCTGCACATTTTGGACACTTTTCTTTTACAACTTTTCCTGAACCGCCACAGGTCGGACAGGTCTGCACATTCTGTACAGTACCAAAGAAAGACTGGGATGTATAAACAATCTGACCCCTTCCACCACACTTTGGACAAGTCTCAGGAGAAGTTCCCGGCTTTGCACCTGTACCATGACAGTCTTCACATGGATCTTTCAGAACCAGCTCCAGCTCTTTTTCACATCCATGTACTGCCTCTTCAAACGTAATGCGGACACTTTTTCTGATATTGGCACCTTTCATCGGACCATTACTGGTTCCGCCTCTTCTGGAACCTCCGAACAGATCTCCAAAGATATCTCCGAAAATGTCTCCAAAATCAGCTCCATTAAATCCGCCGCCAAATCCACCTGCACCTCCGGCACCTCCCTCAAATGCCGCGTGGCCGAACTGATCATACTGACGACGTTTGTCAGCGTCACTCAGAACGGCATAGGCTTCAGAAGCCTCTTTGAACTTTTTCTCAGCTTCTTTATCTCCCGGATTCATATCCGGATGGTACTTCTTTGCAAGCTGACGATATGCTTTTTTTATTGTAGCATCATCGGCATCCTTACTTACGCCGAGTACTTCATAATAATCTCTTTTTGCCTCTGCCATAATACAACTACTTTACCTTTCTATAACCTCAAGAAATTCTACGAAGCTATATTCCTACAGCTTCGTAGAATCCTTTATTCTTCATACTTTTCTGATGTAAATCTTTCAGATTACATGGATCAGATTAAACCTCTTTGTAATCTCCGTCTACTACATCATCATTTGCAGAACTTTCCGGTGCCGGACCTGCTCCCGGTGTAGGGCCAGCCTGTGCTCCTGCTGCTGCATTCTGCTCATACATCTTTGTAAATAACTTCTGAGCACTTTCCATCAGTTTCTCTTTTGCAGCTTTGATCTCTGCAACCTGAGCCTCAGATGTCTCTTCCGGTGCAGATTTTGCAAGGATATCTTTCAATGCCTGTACGTCAGCTTCTACGGCTGCCTTATCTGCTGCATCCAGTTTATCTCCGACATCCTGAATTGCTTTTTCTGTCTGGAATACCATAGCATCGGCTTCATTTCTTGTATCAATTGCTTCTTTACGTTTCTTATCCTGAGCCTCGAACTCTGCTGCTTCTTTCACAGCTTTATCGATATCGTCATCAGACATATTAGAACCTGCTGTGATCGTAATATGCTGCTCTTTACCTGTTCCAAGATCTTTCGCAGATACATTTACAATACCGTTTGCATCAATATCGAATGTAACTTCAATCTGCGGTACTCCACGTGGAGCCGGCGGGATTCCATCCAGTCTGAACTGTCCGAGTGATTTATTATCCTTGGCGAACTGTCTCTCACCCTGTACTACGTTGATATCTACAGCTGTCTGGTTATCTGCTGCCGTAGAGAAGATCTGACTCTTCTTTGTCGGAATTGTTGTATTTCTCTCGATCAGTCTTGTAGCCACACCACCCATTGTCTCGATAGACAGTGACAGGGGAGTTACATCAAGAAGAAGGATATCGCCTGCACCTGCATCTCCTGCAAGTTTACCTCCCTGTACGGAAGCACCAAGTGCTACACACTCATCCGGGTTCAGAGATTTGCTTGGCTCTTTGCCTGTCAGTCTCTTCACTTCTTCCTGAACTGCCGGGATACGTGTTGATCCACCAACAAGAAGTACCTGACCAAGCTCGGAAGCTGTGATACCTGCATCAGAAAGTGCACGTCTTACCGGCTCCTGTGTCTTCTCTACAAGATCTCTTGTCAGTTCATCAAATTTAGCTCTTGTAAGGTTCATGTCGAAATGCTTCGGTCCTTCAGCTGTTGCTGTGATGAACGGAAGGTTGATATTGGTTGTCGTTGCACTTGAAAGTTCTTTTTTAGCTTTCTCTGCTGCTTCTCTTAATCTCTGAAGAGCCATCTTATCTGTTGAAAGATCTACACCCTCTTTTGCCTTGAAGTCTGCCAGCATATAATCTGTGATCTTCTGGTCGAAGTCATCTCCACCAAGTCTGTTGTTACCTGCTGTTGAAAGAACCTCGATAACTCCGTCACCGATTTCGATAACAGATACATCGAATGTACCACCACCAAGGTCGTATACCATGATCTTCTGCTCTTTCTCGTTGTCAAGACCATAAGCAAGAGCTGCTGCTGTAGGCTCGTTGATGATACGCTTTACATCAAGTCCTGCAATCTTACCGGCATCTTTTGTAGCCTGACGCTGAGCATCGTTGAAGTAAGCCGGAACTGTGATAACAGCTTCTGTTACTTTCTCTCCAAGATATCCTTCTGCATCCGCTTTCAATTTCTGAAGGATCATTGCTGAAATCTCCTGTGGAGAATACTTCTTTCCATCAATATCTACTTTATAATCTGTACCCATCTCTCTCTTAATGGAAGAGATCGTTCTTGCAGCGTTCGTAACTGCCTGACGTTTTGCAGGTTCTCCTACGAGACGCTCTCCTGTCTTTGTAAATGCTACAACAGACGGTGTTGTTCTTGCACCTTCTGTATTTGCGATAACTGTAGGCTGTCCACCTTCCATAACAGCTACGCAACTATTTGTTGTACCAAGGTCAATACCAATGATTTTTCCCATGATAAATTTCCTCCTCTATTTATTCTCTGGTTTTGATAAAACTCAAATTAATTTGCTACCTTTACCATACTGTGCCTTACAACACTCTCACGGTACATGTAGCCTTTCTGAAATTCTTCAGCAACAACATTTTCGCCGAATTCTTCATCCTCCACATGCATGACTGCATTGTGGAAATCAGGATTAAACTCCTGACCAACAGCTTTGATCGGTTTCACTCCAAGTGAATCCAGTGTCGTCATAAGCTGCTTGTAGATCTTCTCCATTCCTTCTGCGAACGGAGAACCTTTTTCCTCTTCCGGTATGGAATCTAATCCACGTTCAAAATTGTCAACGACCGGAAGAATTTTTTCTATGATATCTTTCGCACCGATCTCATACATCTGGGACTTTTCCTTTTCTGATCTCTTGCGGAAGTTATCAAACTCTGCCATCTGACGAGTGATACGATCATTTAACTCTTCGATCTTCTCGTCTTTTTTGTCCTTCTTATTTTTCTTTCCGAAGAACTTTTTTTTCTCACCGGATTTTTCTTCTCCCTGATCCTCTTCAGATCCGGTTTCTTCTCCGGCTTCTGCTGTATCTTCGGCATCTTCCTTTGCTTCTGCTTCAGCAGCTTCCTCTGCCTCTGCCGTTGTAGCATTGGTTTCTTCTGCTTCAGCTTTTGCTTTCGCCTCTTCTACAGCCTCTTTCACCATATCTTCTTTGCTCATGTTCTCTGTCACCAGCTTTCTACCTTTCTATCCTTTTGGTTCTTTATTATAAATCGCATCCAACTCACTTTGCAGGGTCTTCAGCGTCTTCATGACATGTTCATAATCCATTCTTTTCGGACCGATAATTCCAATCGTTCCCTTCATGCCTTCTCCAAGTTCATATGTGGCTGTTACCACGCTGCAGTCTTTCATCGTCTTCACCGGAGCTTCATCTCCGATATAAACCTGAATCCCGTGATTTTCCTCACTGGCAAGCGTCTCTGTGACCAGATCTGCCAACTGCTGCTTTTCTTCAAAAGCACTGATGATCTCCTGTGCACTCTGCTTATCACTCAACTCCGGATACTTGAAAATATTTGTCGCACCACTTGTATAGATCTCCATATCATTATCTACATGAATAATCTCGGCAACTGCATCCAGAACGTGTCCGATCACTTCACTGTGGATTCCTGCCTGCTCTTTTAACCTGGCGATCAGTCCCAATGTGATCTGATCGATCGACAGTCCGTTCAGTGTTGTATTCAGAAGCATATTCAGCTTCAACAGGTTCTCATTACTTAAGGTTTCGCCTACTTCAATAATTTTATTCTTAATTACATTTCCACCGAGTACGATCACCGCTACGATCTGCTCTTCATCCACCTGGGAAAGCTGAATGAACTTCAAAGTATTGCGACTGTTGACCGGAGTCGAAACCATCGTCGCATAATTGGTATTGGAGGCAAGAACTTTTGCTGCCTGCTGCAATACTTTTTCTACTTTGTCAGTCTTCTCAAGAAGAGCATCCTCACGTTCACTGATCTCCTGTTCTTTTTTCTCCATCAGCAGATCCACATAGAACCGATAGCCTTTATCCGACGGTATCCTTCCTGCAGAAGTATGTGGCTGGAAAATATATCCAAGATCCTCAAGATCCGCCATCTCATTGCGAATCGTAGCTGAACTGAGCTTCAGGTCAGTGTACTTTGAAAGAGTTCTTGAACCAACCGGTTCACCGGTCTCCAGATAATTCTGAATGATAGCTTTTAATATAGTAAGTTTTCTTTCTGTCAATGCTTCATCCATTGCCATCACTCTTCCTCCCGTTCTCTGACTCTCTTTCTTTCGGCTTATTAGCACTCCCTACTTTTGAGTGCTAACACCTTACAGATAATAAGATAGCACCTCATTTTCCGTTTGTCAACAGTGATTCTCAAAAATTTGTAGTTGTCGAACGGAAAATAGCCCAAAAGCAGGAAGGTTTTTGACAGAAGAGCGTCCATATCCGCACTTGTTGTTGCATCGCAGTGCAGGACCCGCTTTACCTCAGCCCGTTGACAACT
>OGXF01001141.1_pt1 | contig 20787 bp, 21 predicted proteins | sample 1576191 | NCBI WGS metagenome assembly OGXF01 (sample SAMEA3541545, study PRJEB24748) | human gut metagenome | biome: human gut; feature: human-associated habitat; material: faeces | place: China | collected 2012
TACAGAGTTTCGAAATGCTTGCCGTAGCCCGACTCGTTGCCCATAGACCAAGTCATCGATGTCGACCGCGATCACATCGAGGTCGACGGCATGCCCGTCAAGCTCAACCAGGGCGCCGTGTACCTGATGCTCTACAAGCCGACCGGCTACCTCACCACCATGAGCGACCCGCAGGAGCGCCCTTGCGTGGCCGACCTGGTCCCGCGCGACCGCTTTCCGGGCCTGTTTCCAGTGGGCCGCCTGGACCGCGACACCACGGGCCTTTTGCTCTTTACCACCGACGGCGACATGTCGCAGGATCTGCTGCACCCCAGCAAGCACGTCTACAAGACCTACCAGGCGCTCGTGGACGGACGGCTGTCCGACCGCGACTTGGAACCACTCCGCAGCGGCATCGAGCTCGACGACGGCCTGTGCCAGCCGGCGATCTGCCGCGTCATCAACGCGCGCGAGGCCGAGGCCGTAGCTCCCCAGGGCGTCAAACCCGGCACCACCGCCGTGGAGGTCATAATCCGCGAGGGTCGTAAAAACCAGGTCAAGCGCATGCTGGGCAAGATTCACCATCCTGTGATCCGCCTGCACCGCTGCAACTTTGCCGGCCTTGAGCTCGAGGGCGTGGCCAAGGGCTCATGGCGCGAGCTCACCGACCGCGAGGTGCAGATCCTTAAAAGCGGCGGCATCCCGCCCAAGCAGGCGAGCGCCAAGCGCAACGGCGGCAAGCCCCAAGATACGCCCGCCAGCCGCACGCGTCACCACGGCAGCCACGGCTCCGCACCCAAGCGCAACACCTACCGCGAGCGCTACACAGGCTAGGCAACCCGCCGCGCCCCAGCGCCCCGAACCATACCAGCACGTCAACCATCGAAAGGAAGCATTGCATGATCGTCGCCATCGACGGCCCCGCCGGTTCCGGCAAATCCACCATCGCCAAGGAGATCGCCCGCCAGCTGGGCTTTAACAAGCTCGACACGGGCGCCATGTATCGCGCCGTCACGTTCGCCGCGCTCGACCGCGGCATCGACCTGGACGACGAGGCGGCCATCGACGCCCTCGCCGAGCAGATCGAGATTCGCTTTACCAACGGCACCGGCGAGGACACGCGCCTGACCATTGACGGCCAGGACGCTTCGGCCGCCATCCGTACCCCGCAGGTCGACGTCAACGTATCCAAGGTCTCGGCCTACCCGGGCGTGCGCGCCGCCATGCTCATTCACCAGCGCCGCGCCGCCGAGGACCGCGATATCGTGGCCGAGGGTCGCGACATCGGTACCGTCGTATTCCCCAACGCGCAAGTAAAGGTCTTCCTGACCGCTGACCCGCGCGAGCGCGCCCGCCGCCGCGTGCTGCAGCGTCACCAAAACGACGCCCAGCCGCTTACTGCCGAGCAGCTCGAGGCCGAGGTCGACGAGACTCTCGACGCCCTTAAGCAGCGCGACAAGCTTGACAGCAGCCGCGAGGTCGCACCGCTCGTGCCCGCCGAGGACGCCGTGCACGTCGACTCCACCGCCCACACCATCGACGAGGTCGTCTCGATAATCGAGGACCTCATCAACCAAAGGAGGTAGCCCATGCGCCTGTTTAAGCAGACGCCCGAGGATTATTACAACGCCCCCTATGCCGAGTTCCCGGCGCTCATCCGCGGCACCGTCGTCGTGGTCATGGCCATCCTGTGGGCCTTCTCCAAGCTCATGTGGCGCTGGAAGGTCGAGGACGCTGACCTGCTGTTTGAGCGCCAGGACGGACGCGGCAGCGTGGTCATCTGCAACCACACCTCGATGGCCGAGCTCTTGGCCGTGGAGACGGCGCTGTTCTTTGGCGGCCGCCGCATCCGGCCCATCTTTAAGTCCGAGTTCGCCAAGAGCAAGATCGTACGCTGGGCCTTTAGCCGCGTGGGCGGCATTCCCGTGGAGCGCGGCACCGTCGACATGAAGTGCCTGCGCGCCGCCCAGCATGCGCTGCAGCGCGGCGAGGACGTCCTGATCTTCCCCGAGGGCACGCGCATCCGCTCGCGCGAGATCAAGCCCGAGGTCCATGGCGGTTTTGCGCTCATCGCTCAGATGGGCAAGGCGCCCGTCAACCCACTTGCCATCTGTGGCTGGTCCGACATCACGCCCGCGGGCAAAAAGCTCATGCGTCCCAAGAAGTGCTGGATTCGTGCCGGCAAGGCCGTCTCGCTTTCGGACGCGCCGGCCGGGCTTAAGCGTACGGAGCGCTTGGCCTGGTTTGAGTCCGAGGCTATGGACCGTGTCTATAAGATGCGCGACGATCTGTGCGCTGAGCACCCGGGCAGGTTCTAGCCATGAGCGAGAACGTGACGAACACCGCCGCGGCTGCGCCCGATCAGGACGGCGCGCCCACCATCGAGATTGCAGCTCACGCCGGCACCTGCTACGGCGTACAGCGCGCGCTCGATATGGCATTGGCGGCCGCCCCGCAGGCGGAGGAGAACGCTCAGGTCCACACCCTGGGTCCGCTCATCCATAACCCCATCGTGGTGCGCGAGCTTGCCGAGGCGGGCGTCGGTCTGGCCGAAACCCTAGACGATGCCGCATCGGGCACCGTGATCATCCGCGCTCACGGCGTGGTGCCGCAGGTGATCGATGCCGCACGCGAGCGTGGCCTCGACGTGGTCGACGCCACCTGCCCCTACGTGAAGAAGGTCCACGTGGCGGCCGAGCGCCTGGTGCGCGAGGGCTACCGCGTGATCGTCGTGGGCGAGCCGGGCCACCCCGAAGTCGAGGGCATCCTGGGCCACGCCGGTAATGACGCGCAGGTCGTGAGCTGTGCCGCCGACGCCAATGCTCTGTCGCTCAAGGGTAAAGTGGGCCTCGTCGTGCAAACCACCCAGACTGCGCAGAACCTCGCCGAGGTCGTGGCTGCTATCACCCCGCGCGTGCAGGAGCTGCGCGCGATCAACACCATCTGCGCCGCCACGAGTGAGCGTCAACAGGCAGCAGCCACACTTGCCAACCGCTGCGACTGCATGGTCATCGTGGGCGGCAAGAACTCGGGCAACACCCGCCGCCTGGCGCAGATTTGCGCAGACGCCTGCGAGCGCACGTATCACATCGAGGAAGCTTCTGAGCTCCAAGCCGCGTGGTTTACCGACGCTCACCACATCGGCATCACCGCCGGAGCCTCCACCCCGCAAGAACACATCGAGCGCGCCGTCGAGCGCATCAAGGAGCTTTGCCGCTAACCATGGACCAGACCGTACCCGCATACGCCGCCGAGGTGGCCGATTACGGGCGCAGCCGCGACCCCGAGCCGGGTGAGGGCGCGCTCGTAAAGAACGTGCGTCCCGAATCGCCCGCGTGGGATGTGGGTATCGAGCCGGGCATGCGCGTGCTCACGGTCAACGGCGAGGCGCTCACCGACATGATCGTGTGGCTCTGGGAGGCAGATGACGACACCGTCGAGCTGGAGGTATTCGATCCGCGCGACGGCACCGTCACCCCCGTTGAGCTCGATCGTTTTCCCGGCGAGGACTGGGGCCTTGAGTTCGATGGCCCCATCTTCGACGGCATGCGTACCTGCGTCAACGCCTGCGTGTTCTGCTTTATGACCATGCTCCCCAAGGGCGGCCGCTCCACGCTCTATATTCGCGACGACGACTATCGCCTAAGCTTTTTGCAAGGCAACTTTGTCACGCTTACGAACCTCACCCACGAGGACGTGCAAAACGTCATCCAGCGCAACATGAGTCCCATGAACGTGTCGGTCCACGCTGTGAGCCCCGACGTCCGCCGTCGTATGATGGGCCGTAACGCTCAGCGAGGCATGGACGTACTCGAGACCATCATGGCCGCCGGCATCGAGATTCACGCGCAGATCGTGTTGTGCCCCGGCATGAACGACGGCGAGGAGCTGGAAAAGACCCTGCGCTTTTGCGAGGAGCACGAGCAAATCACAAGCCTGGGCATTGTGCCGCTCGGTTTTACCAAGCATCAGAACCGTTTTAGCTGGTCCTACAGCGACAAGCCCGAGCTAGCGCGCGAGACCATTGCCATGATCCGTCCCTACCAGGACCGCGCCTATGAGCGCTTTGGCCGCCACACCTTCCAGATGAGCGACGAGTTCTATCTGGACGCCGGCATCGATCCTCCCGAGGCAGACTTTTACGACGGTTACCCGCAGTACTACGACGGCATCGGCATGATCCGCTCGTATCTGGACGAGACCGACGACGTGCTGGCTACCGAGGATGGCTCCGTGCTTTGGCACTGCACCATACCGAAACCCAGACCCACCACAGAATCCAGCACCGCGAGGCCATCGCCGCCCGCAGCCAGCACCTGCTGTGCCTCTCCGGCGCCAGCGCGCGCGACACCGTGGCGCGCTTTGTGGAGTCGCCGCATGGTCTCGGCGGCACTGTTACGGCCATCAAGAACCGCTACTTCGGCGGCAACGTGGACGTGACCGGCCTCATCGTCGCGTGTGACATTCTGGAGCAGCTGCCCCAAGACCTGTCGGGGGTTATGCTCTTTGTGCCTAAGCTCATGTTCAACGCTGACGGCATGACGCTTGACGAGTATCATCGTGACGATTTACTCGCAAGCCTTACCAGTCGCGGCGCCGAGGTTCATGTGGTGTCGACCATGCCGCATGAGCTGCTCGATACCCTGGAGCATATCCTTGGCATTGTGCCCGCAGACTCTACTAATTCCGCTGACCCTATCCATTAAAGGAGAGCAGATGAAACCTATCGTCGCCGTCGTCGGACGCCCCAACGTGGGCAAGTCCACGCTCGTTAACCGCCTGGCCCAAACCTCGGACGCCATCGTCCATGAGTCCCGCGGCGTCACGCGCGATCGCTCATACCACACGGCCGATTGGAACGGTCGTGAATTCACCATTGTCGACACGGGCGGCATCGAGCCGCTCAAGAGCGATGACGTCTTTGCAACGTCCATCCGCGACCAGGCCCTCGCCGCCGCCGAGGAAGCCGCCGTCATCCTGTTTGTGGTCGACGGCCGCACCGGTGTCACCGAGGAGGACGAGTCGGTCGCCCGCATGCTCAAGCGCTGCGACAAGCCGGTCTTTCTACTGGTGAACAAGCTCGACAACCCCGATCGCGAGAACGACAGCATCTGGGAGTTCTATTCGCTCGGCATCGGCGAGCCCACGCCGCTCTCGGCCCTGCATGGCCATGGCACGGGCGACCTGCTCGACGATATCGTGGCCCTGCTTCCGGAAGAAGAGGACGAGGTCGCCGACGAGTTCCCCGATGCGCTGAACGTGGCCATCATCGGCCGCCCCAACGCCGGTAAGTCCTCGCTGTTCAACCGTATCCTGGGTGCCGACCGCTCCATCGTCTCGAACATCGCCGGCACCACGCGCGACGCCATCGACACGGTCGTCGAGCGCAACGGCAGGCACTACCGCATGGTCGATACCGCGGGCATCCGTAAGAAGAGCACCGTGTACGAAAACATCGAGTACTACTCCATGGTCCGTGGCCTGCGCGCCATCGACCGCGCCGACGTGGCGCTGCTCGTCGTCGACGCCTCCGTGGGCGTCACCGAGCAGGACCAGAAGGTCATGGGCTTGGCCATCGAACGCGGCTGCGCCATCGTGGTGCTGCTCAACAAGTGGGACCTGCTCGACGACGACCGCAAGCGCGAGGCCTGCATGGAGACCGTCGACCGCCGTCTAGGCGTCATGGCTCCCTGGGCCCAGTACCTGCGCATCTCTGCCCTGACCGGCCGCAGCGTGGAAAAGATCTGGGCAATGGTCGACGCAGCCGAAAAGACACGCTCGCAGAAGATCAGCACCTCGCGCCTCAACACGTTCCTCACCGACCTGCGCGAGTTCGGCCATACCGTGGTGGACGGCAAGCGCCGCCTGCGTATGCACTACGTGACCCAGACGGGCGTCAACCCGCCGACGTTCACGTTTTTCGTCAACCACAGCGACCTGGTCAACGACACCTACCAGCGCTATGTAGAGAACCGCATGCGCTCGACCTTCGACTTTGCCGGCACGCCCATTCGGCTCTTCTTTAGGAAGAAGGAGCAAAAGGATGCTTAATCCGATTCTGCTGACCGCCATCTGCGCCGTGGTCTCGTTCTTTATCGGAGCGATTCCGTTTGGCCTGATCCTGGGCCGCGTGTTCAACCACACGGACATCCGCAAGGCGGGCTCCGGCAACATCGGCACCACCAACGCCCTGCGCGTGGCCGGTCCCAAGGTGGCCGCGCTCACCCTGCTGCTCGACTGCCTTAAGGGCGCCATCTGCGTCCTTATCGCGCGTCCGCTCATCGCGAGCGTGGGCTATGGCTTTCCGCCGAACATTATGGCGCCCGGTGCCCCTGGCGACTGGATGCTCGGCGTCATTTGCCTGGCAGCCGTGTGGGGACACATCTTCTCGCCCTACCTCAACTTCCATGGCGGCAAGGGTATCGCAGTTGGTCTGGGCGTCATCCTCGCCTGGTACTGGCCCATTGGCCTGTCGCTGCTAGGCATGTTTATCGTGGCCGTCGCCATCACCAAGTATGTGTCGGTGGGCTCGCTCGCCGCTGCCATCGGACTTCCCATCGCTGCCTGCGCGGTCTTTCCGTACAGCAGCCTGGGCCTCAAGTTTTGCATGGCGATGATCGGCATCACCGTAGTGTGGGCCCATCGCTCGAATATCCAAAAGCTCATGGCCGGTAAGGAGTCCAAGCTCTCGTTTACCAAGCGCGTCACCGAGCCCGACGATAAGTAGGAGAGAGTCATGAATGTTGCGCTGATTGGCTCCGGCTCCTGGGGAACCGCCGTCGCCGGCCTTGCTGCCGCGCGAGCCGAGCGCGTGACCATGTGGGCCCACAGCGAGCAGACGGCCGCCGGCATCAATGGCGAGCACCGCAACCCCCGGTATCTGGTGGGCTACGAGCTGCCCAAAAACGTTGTCGCCACGACGGAGCTGGCGCAGGCGCTCGACGGCGCCGAGGCCATCATCTTTGCCGTTCCTTCGACGCACCTTCGCAGCGTGTGCCACCAGGCCGCGCCCTTTATCGCCGCCGATACCCCGGTTCTGTGCCTCACCAAGGGCATTGAGCCCGAGTCTGGCCTACTCATGAGCGAGGTCATCGCCAGCGAGATCGACAACGAGGCGCGTGTCGCGGCGCTTTCGGGCCCCAACCATGCTGAGGAAATCTGCCGCGGCGGGCTTTCGGCCGCCGTCATCGCCAGCGAGGACCAGCAGGTGGGGGAGACCTTTAAGGACCTGCTCCTGTCCACTGCCTTCCGAATCTATCTGTCGCAGGATATGACCGGTGTCGAGGTTTGCGGCGCTATGAAAAATGTCATCGCCATCGTGTGCGGCATCTCCGCCGGCACCGGTGCGGGCGACAATACGCTCGCCCTTATCATGACGCGCGGCCTGGCCGAGATCAGCCGACTGGCGCACGCACGCGGCGGTCAGGCCATAACCTGCATGGGGCTCGCCGGCATGGGCGACCTCATCGCCACCTGCACCTCGGAGCATTCGCGCAACCGCACCTTTGGCTACGAGTTTGCCCACGGCGTGTCACTCGACGAGTATCAGGAGCGTACGCATATGGTGGTTGAGGGCGCCGTCGCGGCCCGCAGCGTCAGCGAACTTGCCCGTTCACTGGGCGTAGACATTCCGCTTACCTTTGCCGTGGAGCAAACGCTCTACAACGGTGTTACCTTGGATAGGGCGCTCGAAATTCTTACCGATCGCGTCCCCTCTCAAGAGTTCTACGGACTCACCGACTAGCGCAGAAAGGCTTCTACCATGGGTTCCATCAAAATCGCTCCATCCGTCCTCTCGGCCGACATGGCCAACCTCAAGGGCGAGCTCGACAAGATCGCCGGTGCCGACTACGTGCACTTTGACGTTATGGACGGTCACTTTACCGGCAACCTCACCTTTGGCGTTGACATCCTCAAAGCTGTCAAGCGTTCTACCAACGTGCCGATCGATGCGCACCTCATGGTGTCGAACCCCGACGAGACGGTCGATTGGTACGCCGACGCCGGTGCCGACATGATCACCGTGCACTACGAGGCCTCCACGCACCTGCACCGCACGCTCACGCACCTGCAGCAGCGCGGCGTTAAAGCCGGCGTGGTGCTCAACCCCGCCACGCCCATCTGCGTACTCGAGAGCATCATCGACGTCGTCGACATGGTGCTGCTCATGAGCGTGAACCCCGGCTTTGGCGGCCAGAGCTTTATTCCCGGTACCATTGCCAAACTGCACGAGCTCAAGGCCATGTGCGAGCGTCACGGCGTTTCGCCCCTCATCGAGGTCGACGGCGGCATCTCTTCCAAGAACATCGCCGATGTCGTCAAGGCCGGCGCCAACGTGCTCGTGGCCGGTTCTGCCGTATTTAAGTCCGAAGATCCCGCTGCCGAGGTTGCGCTGCTGCAGAAGCTGGGCAACGAGGCCGCACAGGAGGCATAATCCCTTATGACCGCAGGTCAAAACCGCATACCCGTGAATCTTGACTATGCCGCCTCGACGCCCATGCGCGCCGAGGCGCTCCTTGCGCAGCGCGAGTACGACGACAGCGAGCTTGCCGGCGTCAACCCCAACTCGCTGCATTCGCTTGGGCGCAAGGCCGCTGCGCGCCTAGAAGTGGCACGTCGCGAGATTGCCCGCAGCTTTGGCGCGCGCGTCCGCCCGTCCGAGATCATTTTGACCAACGGCGGCACCGAGGCAAACCAGCTGGCGCTCCTCGGACTTGCCGAGGGCGCTCGTCAGCGCGATCGCAAGCGCGACCGTGTCATCGTTTCGGCCATCGAGCACGATTCGATTCTGGACAACCTGCCGCTGCTGCGCGCCTCGGAGAAGGAGAAACCGAGCGTGCGCTCCTGCCTGCCGATCTCGAGGATGCCGCGGGCCGGCATGCCGAGCATGAGCAGGGGCAGGAACCCCCCTATGAACAGGAACAGGAACGGGATGAGCACGAGCAGACGCGCATCCTCGTCGGTGAAGACCGCCATGAAGGCGAGGACGAGCGAGAAGACGAGGGCCATGCCGTTGAAAACAATCGTCAACGGCTTGATGGCCGTCCAACACAGGCGCGCCTTGGTCATGGGACCGTCGACGGCGTCCGAGACTTCGATGCCCTCTTCCTCCAGACGGGCGAGGAGGTTGAGCGAGCACACCCCCTCGAGGCTTATCGAGCAGAACTTCCGGTCGCCCTCGAACAGGTCGATCCTCATCATCTGCGCGTGAAGCGTTGCACGGGTGATGTTGCCAAACGTCGTCTCCTTGCGGATGCCGAAGGCGTTACGCGAGAGAATGCGCCCACCGTCCACGTCGATACACGGGATGCTCAGCAAGGCCCAGATAGCCATACCCGCGAGCGCCATGGCATGACCGAACCACACAAGTTCGTGGTCCCACTCGCCCAGCGAGACGCCCTGCCAGACGTAGACACCCAGCATGAGCAGTTCGAACGCGACGGCGCAGCAGGCGATGATCGTGCGGATGGCTGCGGGCATGCGCACCGTGAAGCAATCGAGGCTGTCCGTTGCCTCGCTGCGCTCGCGCGCGCCGCGGCGGGCGACCCATGCAGTGAGCGGGCCGACGATGAACACGGTCATACCGACGCGCAGAATGGATTCGAGCAGATTACTCATAGGGGCCACCGCCTCGGGCTCTGGAGATTAACTGCAGGAAACGCTGCCAGAACGATGGGATGCGCACAACGTAAGGAGCCGCGTATCGGCAAGCGGCGGCATCGCAATCGCCCGGCGAACAGATGATGATCGGCGCCGGGCCAGACGAATTAAACAAAAGGGTGGTCGACGGCGCCCTCGCAGGCGCACCGTCGACCACCCTTCACGTCGCAGCGACCCTACAAGCCGTCCGAAACGAAACGCACTCCGCCAGAGCGCTACCCAATCTTGCGGATGCTCGGGATCGCCCAGGTGATGCCTGCTAGGATCACCATTGCAGCACCGATAAGCACGAAGCACGCGCTTACGCCGATGGCGTCCGCGAACAAGGTCGATGCGACGAGCCCCACGGGCATAGCCCAGCTGCAGACCGCTCCGTACAGACCGAAGACGCGGCCCATGCACTCGGGATCGACGCGCTCCTGCATGAGCGCCATCTGCGGCGCGCTGTACAGCGGACTCGAGACCCCCATCGCGAACGTAAGCCCCAGAAACACAACGAGCGCGGAAGGGGGCACGAGGCCGCCCGCGAGCGTGCCCGCTCCGAAGAGGCCGATGGCCAGCGTGCACGAAAGCGCGCGGTTCTTAAGGCCACCCGTCGCCCCGATCCAGCCGCTCGCCGCGATCATGCCGACCGAGAACGCGATCTCCGCGATAGCCGACTGCGTAGTGGTGCCCCCAAAATGGTCGAACACCATGAGCGGGAACAGCGCGGATATGGGCGAGAACAGGACCGAGAAGGCGAAGCCGATCCAGAGCATGGCGAACAGACCGTGATGGCGTTTGAGCTCGCGGTACCCGTTGGCCGTCTCCAATAGGAAGGCCCGCACCGCGCGGTGCGACGCCTCGGCGTTCTCCTCGGGCGTATGGCGCTCGGGCGCCGGCGTCTTGATGCCGGAGGTCGCCACCGCGATGCTCGCGAGCACCGCCCCGGCGACATCGAGCGCGATCATGAAAGTCAGACCAAACGCCGGGTAGACCGCCGCGGCGATGGCGTTGCCGATGATATAGCTACCCGACTGCATGAACTGCAGCATGCCCGCCAGCTTGCCGAGCACCTCGGGCGGGGCGATGAGCGGTGTGAGCGCGTTGAAGGCGGGCGTATGGAGCGTGCTGCCCAGCGCACGGACGAACAGCACCGCCGCCACAACGGCGACAGAAAGGTCGCCCCGAAGCGAGCCGAAGACAAGCGTGAGGCTCACGGCCGCGATGAAGAGATCGGCGCCGATCATGAGACGCTTGATGGACGTGCGGTCCACGATGGTGCCCGCGAAGGCGCCGAGGAGCGCCATGGGCAAGAAGGCCGCGAGGCTCACGAACGACAGGGCGCTCGCGGAGCCGGTGGTGAGGGTGACGTGCCAGATGAGACCCATCTGCAGAATGGAGCTCGTGAGCACGGAGAAGAACTCGCCGATCCAGACGATGGCGAGCGAGCGCTTCCAAGAAGCGCAGGGATTCGGTTGTGTCATGGAATAATCCTTTGATGCGATCGGTGGTATGCAGCGAAGTACCGGTCGCTCACGCGACCGTGGCTAGAGCCAAATCCTCATGGAAGCAAGCATGGTGCAGCTCCCCTTTCCAAATCTAGAGGTAAACCTTCAGCCGTGAGTGGGGCTATTATAGGGACTTGCGAGCCAAGATGCAACAGGAAGACCTCTACGGAGCGTAGATGCCGGGCGCCCCGAACCACTTATGCCATGAGAGACGGCATCCGATTCTCCTTGACTTGGTCTCAATGTGATATCACAAAGCAATCAGCAGTCGCACGGACTGCTCGGGGATTCGTCTCCTCCCCATCGCAATCTGGAGGCGGCGCCGGGGCCGTCACGCAAACGCCAGCGCAGTCGTGAAAGGAACTCACAATGAGCGTGGAAAAGCAACTCAAGGCCAAGTCGGGCTACGGCATGCTCGTCGCCGTGGCGGTGGCGCTCATCGTCATCATCGGCCTCTTTATCTGGAGCACCATCGGGCTCGCGAGCACGCCCGACGGCGTCGACGCGACCGCAGTCTACGGATGGGGGCTCGGCCTCAGCATCCTCGCGTTTTGCCTGTGGTTCATCCCACTCAACGGATTCTTCTCGCTGCAGCCCGGCCAGGCGCGCGTGTGCATCCTGTTCGGCAAGTACGTGGGCACCGTCCGCGACGAGGGCTTCTTCTGGGCCAACCCGTTCTTTAGCAAGAGCATGGGCGGATCGGCCGGGATCGGCGAGATGATCGAGCTCGAGATGAGCGATTCCAAGGCCGCCAAGGGCAACCCCACCACTATCTCCACCCGCGTGCGCACCCTGAATGGCGAGCGCCTGAAGGTCAACGACAAAATGGGCAACCCCATCGAGATCGCAACCGTCGTGGTGTGGCACGTCGCCGATACCGCCAAGGCGCTCTTCGACGTCGACGACTACCAGAGCTATGTCGCCATGCAGGCCGAGACGGCGCTGCGCCACGTGGCGAGCGTGTACGCCTACGACCACCTGGAGGACGAGTCCGATGCCGCCGGCGCCATCACGCTGCGCGCCAATGTGGAAGAGGTCTCCGAAGCCCTGCGCTGCGAGCTCGCGATGCGCCTGGCACCCGCCGGCGTGGAGGTCGACGACGCCCGCCTCACCCATCTTGCCTACTCCCCCGAGATCGCCCAGGCGATGCTGCGCCGCCAGCAGGCGGAGGCCGTCATCGCCGCACGCAAGAAGATCGTCGAGGGCGCGGTCTCCATGGTCGACATGGCCGTGAAGGAGATGGCTGCCGGCGGCACCATCGAGCTCGACGACGAGCGCAAGGCGCAGATGGCCAGCAACCTCATGGTGGTGCTCTGCGGTGAATCCGAGGCGCAGCCGGTGCTCAACGCAGGCTCGCTGTACTAACCCCAACACCAATGAGTAATTTGGGGACGGGTGCAAAATTGCACATTCGACAAGAAGGCACGTCATGGCACGCAAGCAGTATCCACTCCGTATAGACCCCGCTATCTGGGAGGCCGTCCAGCGCTGGGCGGACGATGAGATGCGCAGCGCCAACGGTCAGGTGGAATGGATCTTGCGAGACGCCCTCAAACACGCGGGAAGGCTGCCAAAGAAAGAGCCCTCGTCCAAGGACGCGCCCAAAGGCGAGGAGGGCTAAGCCGGGAAGACAGGGTGACCTGTATCGTCTTTTCGGACACGCGTTCAAGAGGAACCTATTTTCCCCTAGAATGCAGGGCAACAGACGAAAGGACGAGCCATGGCAAACCAGCCGGCGAAATACACCGACGAGTTCAGGCGCGAGACGGCCGACTACATCATCTCGACGGGCAGGCCCATCACCGAGTGCTGCGCCGAGCTCGGGCTGAATTCCAAGACGGTGAACAAGTGGGTGCAGAACCGCAGGCGCGAGCTTTCCGGCGAGCCCGACCCCAAGGCCGAGGACCGCGAGCTGCGCGAGGCCAGGAGGCGCATACGCGAGCTCGAGATGGAGAACGCCTTCTTGAAAAAAGCCGCGGCCTTCTTCGCCAAAGAGCAGGGGTAGCCGCGCGCTACCGGCTGATGCTGGCGGAGAAGGCCGAATACCCAATCACGCTCATGGCGAGGATCCTTTGCGTGAGCAGGTCGGGCTTCTACTCGTGGCTTTCCAACGGCTGCCCCGAAGACGACTGGTCGGCCGAGCGCGAGGCCGTGAGGCGCGTCTGGCTGGAGTCGGACCGCAGGTTCGGCGCGAGGTTCGTGAAGTGCTTCCTGCCCGCCGAGTTCTCCGGATTGACCCTGTATCGGGTGCGCAAGCTGATGCGCGAGCTGGGCATACGCGGCTGCACGCCAAACCAGCGCAAGCGCACCACGATTCCCGACCCCAAGGCCAAGCCCAGGCCCGACCTGGTGCGCCGCGACTTCACGAGCCCGGTCCCCACCTACAAGCTCGTGGGCGACATCACCTACCTGCGCACCGGCGAGGGCTGGCTGTACCTGGCGACCGTGATCGACCTGAACACGCGCATGGTGGTCGGGTGGTCGCTGTCGAGCCGCATGACCGCCGACATCGCGGTGGCGGCGCTGGAATCCGCCAAATCGAGAGGATACGTGGCGGGCAACGCCATATTCCACACGGACCGCGGCGCGCAGTACACCAGCAGGCTTCTGGCCGAATGGGCGCGCGCCAACGACGTGCGGCTTTCCTGCAGCCGCACGGGAAACTGCCACGACAACGCCGTCGCCGAGTCGTTCTTCGCCACGCTGAAGAACGAGATGTACTACCGCAGGCGATTCGCCACCAGGGCCGAGGCCAGGCACGCAGTCGTCGAGTTCATCGAGGCGTACTACAACAGGCGGAGGCCGCATTCCTCGATAGGCTACAGGGTGCCGGCCGAAGCCATGGCCGACTTCTTCGAGCGGACCGATCCCAAGCTCGCCTTCTTCGAGCGGCCCGATCCCAAGCCCGACGCGATGCCTATGGCAGCATGATTCCTCTCAATTCCGTGTCCGAAATCTTGACACAGGTCACTTCTTTGCCATCTCGCGCTCCTCGCGGCCGGGCTGGCGCGCGTGCAACTTCGAGTTCGAGAGGCCCCTTTCGAGCTGGCTCAAGCCATACTCCGTATCGAGCTCCTTCACCGTTCTCACGCGGGATTTCGCCGCCGCCCTCGCCGGCCCGTCGTTCAGGCGCCGCCCAGTCTCGAGGTCCGTCCTATTGATGGCGAGGTGAGCGGCGAATCGGGCCGATCCATCCGACCTGCACCTCTCCTCGTGCAGCACAATCACGATCTCCTGGTTGGGATAGCGATTGGCGATGTAGTCCCTCGCGTACTCCATGCAACGCGAGGGCGTCATCGGCCCGCCGTTGCAGGAGCACTCGTCCGGGTTGAAGCCGATCACCTGATGCTGCATGTACGTGCACCTTGCGCCCTGCTTCCCGGGCCGGTTGTGCCCGGCCGCCTCCCGGGTAGCGTCCATTTCCTCGAACCATCGGTCCTCATCGATGATGTGCTGGGTATCGTGGTCCAGGGCTTTCTCCCTGTCCCAATCGAAATACCGCTTGAGGTTTTGGAGGTGCTCCCTGCTCATGACGCTCGTCTGCTTGATTGCGGTCATTTTCCAACTCCCTTCAAAAGCCGTTGTCAGTCGACGAAGAGACCGGACCATCCATCGGCAACAGGCGGCTCCGCGGCGTCTCCCTCAAATTCGGGAGTCCAGAGATCGACGCCGTCCTCCCGACCCATTTGCCTTGATATCAGCCTAGCCTGGTATTCCATCCTCTTGGCCGCCTCGTGCTCGCGCGTCCCCAGATCGAAGTGCTCCTTCGTCGGCATCCGCGTGCAATCGCAGACGGGAGCTCGTAAGCACCCCGCATGTTCCCTGCCCACGCCGTTCTCCGCGGTCTTCACCACGATGACACCGTCCTTGTCGGGGGACATCTCCGTCCACTCCCAGGGATGGATTAGGTCATCGGCGTGCTCGCTGTAGGATGTCGACCCCGTACCGCCCGAAGGCCCCCTGCTCGAGCTGGTTCCCATGGTGTGCCGCGTCGTCTTCCCGACAAGCTCCGTGAAATACTGGCGGTCCTCGGCCTCGCCCAGCTTCATGGCGACCTTGACACCGCAGTTCGCCAGGATCTTCTTCCGTCCGTCACGCTCGCCGTACTTGTTGAGTTGGGATATATTCTGGACCGCGCCCATCCAGAACAGGTCGTAAGAGCGCCCGAGGCTAAGGAGGCTCGGCAGGCACTCGACCTTCGGCAGGTTCCCCCATTCGTCACCGAGGATGGACACCGGCCTCGGCAGCCTGCCGCCGGCTGCGTCCGCGATGGAATACACGGCGGTATAGAGTTGCTCGAACAGGACCGCCGCGATCGCGTTGTAGGGGGAACCCTCGTCCATCACATGGAGGAACAGCGCGGTCTTCTCGCCCAGGATTCTCCCCGGCTCGATATCGTTGCCCGAGGTCATGCGCGCAATCGGCGCCGAAGCGTAAATCCTCAGGTTGACCTTGAGCGTGGAGACGATGCTCCTCAGCTCGTTGCCTCCGCTCGAGATGAACTGCGAGGCACGCGAGCGGGCAGGATGCCCCTGCGGCAGGGCGCGGAACAGGCCTTTCAGCGGCTCGCACGGGTCCTCGCCGGCCCCCTCCGTCCCCACGCATATGATGTGGTAGACCGTCGCGAGGTGCCTGCAACTCCGCGGGCAGCCCCCATCCAGCACGGTCAGAAGGATCGTCGCCGCGAGCAGCGACCGTGCGGATTCCGTCCAGTGGCTTGCCTTCGCATCGGTCTCCCCCGCGATGAGCGTACGGGCGACGGCGTCCGCGGCCTGCTCCGCCCCCGGCAGGTTACCCCCGCTCGCGAGCCTATCGACCATCTCCAGGGGATTGAACGTGTCGCTCCTCTCGGGATGCTGGGCATCCAGCAGAAGCACCCGGTAGCCGCGGCGCTCCAGCTCGTCGCCCGTCAGCTCGATAAGCTCACTCTTCACGTCGGACACTATGATGGTCTGCGGCCTCGATTCCCCATCGTCCGCCCCATACGTCAGTAGGTCGATTGTCGGAATCAGAAGCGACCTTGATTTTCCGGCTCCCGTTGAACCGTCGAGGAACATATGCCGCCTAGGCTCGAACAGATACTTGGAGCCAAATAACGTCTTCTCGTAGCCATATACGAATCCCCTGCTTTTCGGCTGTCCACGCCCATCCCAAATCTCTGAGCCCCGGACGGCCTCGGGCCCCGCTTTCACGCGCGCCCCGCCGAGCACGCCCCCATCGGCGGCCCGCCCCTTCGAGGAAGCCGATAGCTGCATGAGCATGTATACCGACAGGAACAGGGCGAACGAGGCGAGACAGCCTGGGATGCAATGAGGCGCCACGTTGATCCACCACCAGACGATACTGTCCGCGCTCAGGGAGAATCCGATTGAGCTGAGCTCGATCGGAAGTCCGAGGACCACGCAATCGAGGGGGATGGCGACAAGAGGCGCAAACCCCGCGGTAAGCAGCGCCGCGAAAACCAGCGCCATGACCAGCTTCTGCTTCACGTGAATCACCTAACCCCTTGCGCGGGCGAGCAGGTCGTTGACCCAGCCCACCGCGGTCGAGACGATTGAAGTCGCCCGGTTGAGGTTATCGAGGACGACCGGGTCGGACCCATAGGTGTTGAGGGCTCGGACCGCCTGGTTGAGGTTCGTGCCGATCTTCTTCAACTCGGTTCTGATACCGGCAAGCTCCCCCGTATCGGCGACCCTGACCGGCTTCTCGCCGCAGAGTAGGGCGGCGTCACGCATGAAGGAAGATGCCGGCATATTCATTGCCGCTGCCTTCTTCTCGATAGCCCTACGCTGCGCTTCGTTCATTCGCACGTTGATGTGCGCGTTCATGGAAGTCATAACCATCCAATCCGGACGGGGCCGGCACAACAGCCCCGTCCCCTTTATTTAGTTGACATTGCTTGAAGCATCTGACCGATGCGCCCAATCCTTGCCCACGCCCATACATCAAAGGGAACTCCTGGCAATGTTCCGAGATATATACGGTATGGACGCCATTGCTCCCTATAAACATCGAGAGCATCGAGCAGGCGTTTCCGTTCCCAAATGAGCTCCGCGGCCGAAAGCAATGGAAGGTCTCTATTCTCGGCTCGAGCGAGCTCATCAGACGACAAGCATGGGTTGGGCGCCCGGTACCCGCCGATGCAGGGCCCGGGCTCCATGACTACTCGGATTCGATAAAACGAGCGTTGGGCGCGTCAAAGATATAATCTATTTTCACGCACGCTCCATAACGGTTCTTCACGACCGCGGCGACAACCGGGCGCTGGGACTCCGTCATATTTGCCGCGCGCTCGTCCGCTCTATCGCCTTTAACGATTAGTGGCATAACCAAATCAGCGCCGTATTCGAACGCGCTGCTGCCGCCAAGCGAATCAAGACCGATATTCTTTTTGTCATAGTTAACTCGATTTATAGAGGAAATTGCAATTAAGGGGCAGCGCAGCTCGTCAACCATCCGCCTCAACTCAGATGCAACATATTTCAGCCCAATCCGTTCATCGACAGAATTGAACTCCGGCGGCAGAGAGACGATTTGAACATAGTCAACAACGACGAGTGGCGGCTCTCCGAACCTAAGCGCGACTTCCTTGACGCATTCACTCATCGTCCGAAGCCCCATTTCCTGATGCAGCATATGCATCCGGGGAGCAATTGTGCTTCGATAGATTTCAGTCGCATCCGTAAATATTTTGAGCCTCTCGCCCGTCAGTTTACTTGCGAACATGTCTGAATAGTTCAGGGCACCTTTCGTCAGACGTGTGATGCTTTTCGCGAGCATTCCAGAAGTGCGGAGCTCGCCTTCGAAAAACACAACCGGATGCCCCGTGAGTGCCCAGTAATCAGCAATTTCGTGAACAAACGTGGTCTTACCAGTCCCCGGCCCGCCGGCTACGATGCAGAGATAGTCGCGGATACCACCCATGGCCTCATCGAGTTTAGGATGCTGAATGTGTCCAAGGGGTTCGGAATAGATAATTTGCTTGCAGAGGTCATCGAAGCCTTCGCTCATGGGCTTTACGCCTGGCATGGCTTTTCCACCTCCAATTCGTGGAGGTATGCAAAAAAGCTCGACTCAAGGATATAAATACGGCGGTGCAATGCAATCGCGCGCCCGCTCTCCTTCATCATCTTCGAGGCAGTGACCGGACTCAAACCGGTTATCTTGCATACTTCGGAGATACCAAGAAGACGCTCGTGGCCCAAGTAGGGACCATAAGAAACCGCAGGTGAAGCCTGTACGGCAACGTACGGTTCGTTAGGTTCGACCGACATGGTAGAATCCTTTCAGGCTGGCTCGCCCCTCCCCCTTCGTCGCCAAACTTAGATAGGGAAGGGCGGGCGGCTTTTTAATCAATGACCGAAAACGAAATAACTCCTTTCAAACCAGCTGGTCAGGCTTTTGCTTGAACCTCAGTTTAATGCTATTAATTGTTAGCTTTCAATCTTTTTTCATTCTTTTTTCGACTTAGCATCAAACAATCATAGACATACCTTCTTACCTGCGCTAACATCATGAAAAACGACAGGAGGAAATATGCCACGTCTCCCAGTATCAGGCATGAAGATGAAAAAAGTTAAAGTCGGAACAACTGTTCAGCTCCAAACTGCTGACGAAATCGAGTCCCTCCGCAATATTAAATCGGATTCTATTAGGACCCCCGGCGAGGCAATCGATTTCGTCTTCAAGCTCATCATGAGACTTGATCCCGAGGTCGCGCGTGCCCTAGACAAGACCTGTGTCCAAGGCATCTCGTCGATTGACGATGAGCTGAGCCGCCTGCGACACGACGGATCCGAGAAGATGGCCGTCGCATCAAAGCGCCTTCAACAGGAGCAATTCTCCGCACTCCACGAGCATCTATCCAATCTGTACGAAGATGATGAGGTTACCATGGGCATGAGACGAGTAAATCTCCGTGGCGACGATTTTGCAGTCTTCCCTTCTGATTGGGTCCTCTTGGAACCCGAAGGCGCTGCAAAGGCATGCAGTCAGGTTAGCGTGATCGAAATACACGGCGGAGCCAAATACTGTGCCCCTCATTTCGTCTTCTTTCACGACGGTCAGTACGACAAGAACGATAAGCTCGAGAAAGCGACCGAATTATGGCCGCAAATGAAAGACGTCCGTCGAGATGAAGTGAAACTCGTGGCGGACAATAACGGCAAGTACCTCAACATGGAGGAACATCTTGCCGCACCGATTATTTGCTACTTTAACCTTCTCGACGCTTCGTACTATCAGTCGGTCGAAATGACACCTCCGTATAATGCCGTAATCAATCGAATCCGTTAAAACGATAGGGCCCCAATTGGGCCCTATCGTTTTAGTTTTTTAGAAGATTGTCCAGCACTGATGCTGCCTTCTGATCGTTTGCCTCGATAAAGTGACTATAGATAGACAGCGTCGTCGATGGGCTGGCATGGCCCAAACGCGCCTGGATCGTCTTAATATCCGCGTTTGCGCCAACGAGCAGAGTCGCCTGCGTATGTCTCAGCTCATGAGGCTTCAGCCCGCTATAACCCGTATAGCGGGTACGTTTGACGCCGTCACTCCCAACGACTTCCCTGCTCTCCTCAAAAGTACCGAAGCCGTTTCTCGCCGAAAACAGCCTAAACGCCCTCGAATAGTTGTGTCCGTCCATCCGGGTCACAAAAGCCCGTTTGCCGTCAACGGCATCGGCGACCCCAATGGAATGGACAATGGGCGTTTCGCCGGTCTGGCCCACTGCAAAGGAATCGAACTCATCCCGCTGTATGACTTTCCATCTGTCCAAATAATCGGCAAGCTCATTTCCAACCGAGATCTTACGCCTGCTCATCTTTGATTTAGGCGGCCTCAGCCTTCTGTCATTCGTGTATTGCTTTACTATCCTTAAGGTCTTGGCGACAGGGTCATAGTCCTCCCATGAAAGACCCAGGGCCTCCCCTTTTCTCAAGCCACAGAGAAGCAGAAGCATTGTGCACGTGATAAAGGGAGACGGCTTCTCCTCCAAAAGGACCGCAAGCAACCTTGCGGCCTCCTCGGCGCTCAACGCCTTACGAGCTTCAACATTCTGCTTGGGCAGCTTCACTCCCCTGCACGGGTTTTTGCCCACAAGGTCGTTATCGACGGCATCCTCCATTACCTGTTTGAGCTTGATGTGGATGCGGCGAATTTCACTTTCGCTGAATCGGCCTTCTTTTCTAGCCTTGGCATAAGCAGTGCGAACGTCATCCGATTTAAGCCGAGTGAGATCGGGATTGCCGAACAGCTCGCGTATGTGACGAATGTCCAAACCTTCACGCTCATAAGCAAGAGGTGATCCCATGGTCGACTCCCTGTTCGCGTGAAACCTGTCCGCATAATCTGATAGGCCCAGAGGACCATTGCCACGGTTGGAAGCGCCCTCAAGTTCAGCTCTATAGGCCTCCAGCGCCTTGGCGACTTCACTCGGCCAGTTTTTCGGGTTCTTGCTTCTGCAGTGAACCCTGCGTGACGGACTACGGCGGTACCGTCCTGTCTCCGGATCTTTTCCCAGGGAAAAATAAATCCGATAGACGCCTTTGCTCTTATCGATGCATTCCGATGTGCCGCGAGCGGTCTTTTTTATCAATCCCTGCAATCATATCCCTCGTTAGATTTTCGATTAGGCTTGCTGGCAAAGCTGTAAAGGCTT
>OGXF01001159.1_pt1 | contig 20450 bp, 19 predicted proteins | sample 1576191 | NCBI WGS metagenome assembly OGXF01 (sample SAMEA3541545, study PRJEB24748) | human gut metagenome | biome: human gut; feature: human-associated habitat; material: faeces | place: China | collected 2012
CCACGGAAACGCGCCCCGTCTGGACATCCCAGAAGCGCATCAGAAGTTTTAAGATCGTCGATTTTCCGGAACCGCTCGCGCCGTGGATGCCGGTGATTTTTCCCGGTTCCAGTTTCAGCGAATACTGATCCAGAATCGTCTCGTCTTCGTAGGCAAACGTTACATTCTGCGCCTCGGCTCCTGCAAATGCGTGGTCACCGCCGGATGCCGCATCTCCCGGAATTTCCTCCACCAGCGGCGCTTCCTCGAGAAGGGAAAGCACACGCTCGCCGCTTGCCAGCGTCTGATTCAGGTTATTCGACAGGCTGGACAGCGCCACGACCGGGCCGAAGGAACCCATCATCGCGACTGTGCAGGTCAGGACTCCCTCAAATCCGATCCCGCCTTTCGTGTAAAGATAGATCGTCAGTGCCAGCATGCCGAACGATGCCAGAAGAATCACCATGTTGGTGACAGACCGCTGGGAGCCTTCCATGCGGCTTAAGTTTTCCTGCACAGAAGCCAGTTCTTTCGACCGCCCTGACATCTGCTCTTTCCGTTTTTCGCCCTGTCCGTACTGAATCGTCTCGTCGAGGCCACGCAGGGAATCCAGCACGAAGCTGTTCAGCTCGCCAAAGCCTGTCCGGAACTCCATTCCTTTCTGGCTTCCGCGCTTTCCGTTCCACATCGGGATCACAACGCCGACCGTCAGATACGCCGCAAGTGCAAGCAGCCCTGCCAGAACATGGTATCTTCCAATGAAGCATACCATAATCAGAGAAGTTAATGCTGCAATCGCAATCGGGGAAATCGTATGCGCATAGAATACTTCCAGAAGTTCGATATCGGTTGTGATAATCGAAATCAGATTTCCTTTGTCCCGTCCTTCCAGCTTCGCCGGGCAGAGCTTCCGCAAAGCTGCAAACACTTTATGGCGGATGATCGCCAGCAGTTTAAAAGCAATAAAGTGGTTGCAGTACTGCTCCGCATAATGCAGAATGCCGCGCAGCACCGCGATCACGATCATCACCGTGAGTATCGTTTTTACCGGGGTATGTACAAGCCACATGTTTTGCACCGAAAGGCTCGTCCCTGCCGCGCCCGTCAGTAAGCCATGCACGATGACCTGTCCTGCCAGAATCGTCAGGAAGATCGCACATAAATATCCCATTGTTCCAAGAATAATTGCCGCCATCATAATATGAAGCAATGGCTTCACCAGCCCGATCAGGCTTCCCATAATCCGGAGGGCGCTTCTGCGTTTTGCTGTATTTTTCTTCTCGTTCATCATGCATTCCCCTCCTTTCCATAGTTTTCCAGTACCATCTGGCTGTCGTACAGATGACGGTATGCGCCGTTCTGTTCCATCAGTTCCGCATGCGTTCCACGCTCGCAGATGGTACCGTTTTTCAGGAAATAAATCTGATCTGACTGTACGACGTTCGCAAGGCGGTGGGAAATCAGCAATACCGTTTTCGTCTTTGCGAGTTCATGAATCACATTCATGATCAGCTCTTCACTCTCGACATCAATATTCGATGCGGCTTCATCAAAGATATACACCGCACTGTCGCTCCGAAGCAGCGCCCGCGCAATCACAAGACGCTGGCACTGGCCGCCGGAGAGGTTTCCTGCTTTTTCGAGAAGCCCTGTCTGCAGTCCGTTCTGTGTCTGTAAGAATCCCAGCAGATTGACTTTCTGCAGAACCGCCTCCATCTCCTCCTTCGTCGCATCCGGTTTCGCCATGCGCAGGTTCTCTTCTACGGTTCCTTTAAATAAGTAACTGTTGTGGCGGACCAGAACAACGTGCTTCATCAGATCCGTCTCAGCGACTTCCGAGAGCGGCACACCGCCCAGGGTGATGCGCCCTGTATATCCACGGTTCTTTGCCGCAAGGATACCCGCAATCGTACTCTTTCCGCAGCCGGATTCGCCGACCAGCGATACAAAACTGCCCGCCGGGAGTGTAAGGTCAATGCCTTTTAAGATTTCCCGGTCTTCTTCATAGGAAAAATGCACATCCTCCAACACAACATCCAGCGGTCCGTCCGGCAGCGTCCGTTCTCCCGCCTGCGGCTCCGGCAGATCAAGGATTTTGAAAATCTTGTCACTCGCCGCCATGCCGTTCATCGCAATGTGGAAGAACGATCCGAGCAGACGCAGCGGCAGGAAAAACTCACTCGCCAGCAGCACAATGCAGAGCGTGCCGGACACGGTGAGGTTTCCTTTCAGAAATTCCGATACCGCCACCGCCATGCCAACCGCCGCGCCGCCGTATGCTACGATGTCCATCACGCTCGTTGAGTTGAGCTGCATCGTCAGAACTTTCATCGTGATCCGGCGGAAGTTCTGGGATTCCACATCCATCTCGTCGGCTTTCTGCTGGTCGGCCTGATAAATTTTTAATGTCGTCAGACCCTGCAGATTTTCAAGGAAGGAATCGCCAAGGCCGGTGTAAATGCTCCAGTATTTGTTCAGCAGCTTCTTCGCAATCTTCTGCACAACCACAATCGAAATCGGGATCAGCGGCACACAGATCAGAAGAATCACGCTCGCTTTCATGCTCACCCGGCAGAGGATCACAAACAAGGTGAGCGGCGCAATCAGGCTGTAGAACAGCTGCGGAAGATACTTTCCAAAATAGGTTTCGAGCTGCTCCACGCCTTCCGTGGATACCTGTACGACCTCCGAGGATGATACCTGTTCGCTGTAGGATGCCCCCAGTTTCAGCATTTTCTCATAAATTTTCTCACGCAGAATCCGTTTCACATCCACACACGCAAGATACGACGACCGCGCGCCCATCCGCTCGCAGAAAAAGCGGATCACAACAACAATTGCCAGTGTAAAAATCGTCCGTTTCACAGCCGCTGCCGTTACCGCACCATACACGACCCGTTCCAGCAGATCGGCGACCGTAAATACCGCGATCACCTGCGACAGAAGCGCCGCCCACTGCCACAGAATCGTGTACACGATATACTTTTTCGCGTGGGACAGCAGCCCCACCAGTCTTGTTTTAATCATAAGTACCTCTCTTTTATGCTTTTGCTTTTCGCTTCTCTCTCATGCTGCAAATCAAATGCCAGATAGCTAAAATCGGATGATACAGCAGCATCCTCGGCCCCGAAAACCGCATAACGGCGCGGATCTTTTCCCGCATTTCCGGCTTGTAGCAGTGTACTTTGCAGTTTGCGCAGAATGTTTTCTGTTCCATGAAGGGACATTTCTGGCTCCGCTGTTTTGCATAGTCCGCTAATTTCTGACATTCCGGACACATTCCGCCGGATGCATGCCCCTCTTTTCCATGGTTCTTCCGGCAGTACAGGCGGATCATCTCTTCCACGACGTACTGTTCTTTCTGCCGCTTTTTTTCTACTTTGTTCATTTTGTTTCTCCTAGGATATGATCTTCTGTTTTTACGGTTTTGACCCGCAGGAAGAAATACAAAATATGGCACATCCATACCACAGCAATACAGATTCTTCCGATCGGCACATTCTTCATAGCAAAAAAGCCGATCGCCATCACAACCGTTACCATCCCGATAATTTTACATTTCGTTCCTACCGTCATCGCCCGATGCTGTACGAAGCTGTCGAGATGCTTCTTATATAATTGAGTTCCAATAAACCAGCTGTGCAGCCGCTCCGAACTTTTCGCAAAGCAGAACAGGGTCGCCATATAGAATGGAACTGTCGGCAGAATCGGAAGCACAATGCCGATGGTGCCAAATCCCAGGCACAGAAAGCCGAGTACGATCCAAAATATTTTAAATGGACTCTTCACAATTTTCCTCCTTTCTCACCGAATATTAAAATAGAAAAATAGCCGCTCATGGTTCTTGCGAATACATGAGCGGTTAGTTGTCGCTTACGCTAGTTATAGATTAACATTATTTAACTTTCATGTCAAACACATTTCACTCCTGAGAGAACGCTCCTCTGCTTGCAGAATAACTGCTGTTATTTCAACTCACGAAGTGTGATACATCATACTCTAAATAATTCCACCAATGTTTGAAGATTCAACTCACGGAGGGCGACAAAGGAATCGGGCCGGTTGTGTGGGGACGCATCATTTCAACTCACGCCCTCACGGAGGGCGACGCTGCGCCTTCAGTTCATCCGTCAATCCATTGATGTTATACTCAATATACGGGTGCTGCCATAACGGTAGGCGGTTAGTCCTTCTACGGAGGGACTGTGACTCTCCGATTACATAGAAACCCTTTATATGGGAATTCCTTGGAAAGGAGGGCTAAGCCATGAGTATTATCGACTTCATAGCAGTTGTAAGTTTCGGCTTAACCTGCTTTAGCCTTGGATACAACTTCGGCAAAGATACTGCGAAATCACAAAAATAGCCGCCCAGTCCTGCAAACTTTGGCGACTATTTTTACATAAACCAATAAATATGGACTAACCGTCTATCGGTAGCACTCTTTTCAATATCATAATATCATGCATTTCAGAATATGTCAAAATCTTCTTTTCACATATCCCGAAATCTCCGATACCTCTCCTCTACCAGTTCTTCCCCATCCATCTTCTCATACTTTTCCAGGAATCTCAGAATTTTGCCTCTCAATTCTTCACACACCACTGGCATTGTGTCCACCGTAAACTCCCCCGGCTCTTCCACAATCTCTTCTACAATTCCCAGTTCCTTCAAATCCCCCGCCGTCAGCTTCATCACCTCGGCGGCCTCCGGCGCGCGTTTGCCGTCTTTCCACAGGATGCTTGCAAATCCCTCCGGCGACAGGATGGAGTAGATGGCATTCTGCATCATCCACACTTCATCCGCCACGGCGAGTGCCAGTGCACCGCCGCTGCCGCCTTCTGAAATGACAATAGAAAGAACCGGCGTTTTTAACGCTGACATTTCATACAGGTTCCGCGCAATCGCCTCGCCCTGGCCGCGTTCTTCGGCTTCCATTCCGCAGAAGGCGCCTGGGGTGTCTACGAGACAGATAACAGGCCTGTGGAATTTTTCGGCCTGTTTCATCAGACGCAGGGCTTTGCGGTAGCCCTCCGGGGACGGCATGCCGAAATTGCGGCGGATGTTTTCTTTCGTATCCGCGCCTTTCGCCTCGGCGATGACCGTGACCGGTGTGCCGTCAAACGATGCAATACCGCCGATGATCGCCGCATCATCGCCATACAGTCGATCACCATGAAACTCAATAAAATCAGGAAACAGCTCCCGAATATAATCTTCTCCCACCGGTCGGTCCTTTTTCCGCGCTTTCTGCACACAGTCCCAAGCCGATGTTTTCTCTCCCGTTTCTGGTGCTGCCAAAGACCGCTTCACGTCTCCATCCCCCAAAGTCAGCACTTCCGAGGAAACTTCGATATCTTTCCCATGCATCCGCAGAATCTCCGACAGCACCTCTTTCGCCTCTTCTCTTGGCAGAATCCGATCCACAAACCCATGCTCCACTAGAAACTCCGCCCGCTGGAATCCTTTCGGCAGTTTCTGTCCTATTGTCTGCTCAATAACCCTCGGTCCCGCAAACCCGATCAGTGCATGCGGCTCCGCCAGAATAATATCCCCCAGCATCGCCCAGCTCGCCGTCACGCCGCCCGTCGTCGGGTCCGTCAGCACACTCACATACAAAAGCCCCGCATCACTGTGTCTTTTCAGCGCCGCCGACGTCTTCGCCATCTGCATCAGAGAAACAATCCCCTCCTGCATCCGCGCCCCTCCCGAGCACGCAAATAAAATCACCGGCAGCGAAAGCTTCGTCGCCCTCTCCACCGCCCGCGTAATCTTCTCCCCAACAGCCTCACCCATACTGGCCATCATAAACCTGCCATCACAGACCCCGATCACCGTCTCCATCCCGTTGATCCGTCCCTTACCAGTCACAACAGCCTCCGTAAGTCCTGTTCTCTCCTGCAGAGTCCTCACCTTCTCTTCATACCCCGGAAACCCCAGCGGATTCCCCGCCGTCATCCCCTGATCCCATTCCTCAAAACTCCCATCATCCAGAAGAAACTCAATCCTCCGATACGCATGCACCCGAAAATAATTCCCACACTTCGGACAAATATAAAGATTCCTCTTCACATCCTCCGTAAAAATAGCCCCCTTACAAGCATTACACTTCTTCAAAATCCCCTGCGGCGCCTCCGGCACCACCCCATCCGCCGTGTGCTCCTTCCGAAACACCGTCTTCTTAAAATACTTACCCAGCATCATACCACCATCACTCCTTACGTCATAACACTTTCACTCTATTGTCACCATAACAATCTTCCAACCACACACCTCACCCATCGAGGCATTCATTCTCTCTTCACCGCTCACTCCTGTCATCCCAGCCGCACCGCCCCGCGGTGTCGCTGACCACACTCTCCCAGTCGTGTGTCTGATCTCAGCCGCCCGGCAGTACAGCAGAGGGGGGCGGCCTTAGTGTTTCTTTCCTCTGAAACCGCGCCGTCCCCCTCTGCTGTACTGCCGGGCGGCGTCCGTCTCTCACAATCTCTCCGTCAACCGCTCCACAAACTCAATATCCGCCCTCCCGGCCAGATACTCCTCTTCATTTAAAATAGAATACAAATAATCAACGTTAGTGTCGACTCCCTCGATGACGACTTCCCCCAGCGCACTCCTCATCCGCGCAATCGCCTCCTCACGCGTCCTCCCATGCACAATCAGCTTCGCCAGCATCGAATCATAAAACGCCGGAATCACATACCCGTCATACGCCGCCGTATCCACCCGTACTCCAAATCCCCCAGGCAGATGCATCTCCGTAATCTTCCCCGGACAAGGCCTGAAATTCTTCGCCGGATTCTCCGCATTAATCCTGCACTCAATCGCATGACCCGAAAGCCGTACCTCCCCCTGCGTCACCGACAGCGGCATCCCCGAAGCCACCCGAAGCTGCTCCTGAATCAGATCCACCCCCGTGACCCACTCCGTCACCGGATGCTCCACCTGAATCCGCGTATTCATCTCCATAAAATAAAAATTCCCGTCCGGCTCCAGCAGAAACTCAATCGTCCCCGCATTCACATAATGCGCCGCCTTCGCCGCCCGGACCGCCGCCGAGCCCATCCGCTCCCGCAGCGTGTCATCAATCGCCACACAAGGCGACTCCTCAATCATCTTCTGATGATTCCTCTGAATCGAGCAGTCCCGCTCCCCAAGATGAATCACATTCCCGAACGAGTCCGCCATAATCTGAAACTCCACATGACGCGGATGACGAATCAGCCGCTCCACATACATCGTCCCGTCCGCAAACGAACTTTTAGCCTCCTTCTGCGCCGTCTGAAACGCACTCTGGAATTCCCCGCGCGTCTCCGCCATGCGCATACCCTTGCCGCCGCCTCCAAGCGCCGCCTTAATCATCACCGGAAAACCAATCCGGTCGGCCTCAGAAAGACCCGTCTCCCAGTCAAAAACAGGTTCCTTTGTCCCCGGAATCACCGGCACACCGGCTGCCTGCATCGTATTTCGCGCTTCAGACTTATTACCCAGCCGGTCCATCACCTCAGGCGACGGCCCAATCCACGTAATGTGGCACTCCTGGCATCTCCGCGCAAACGTGCTGTTCTCCGACAGGAATCCAAATCCCGGATGAACCGCATCCGCCCCCGTCACAAGCGCCGCACTCAAAATACGTTCCATATTTAAATAACTGTCCTTCGACGGTGCCGGCCCGATGCACACCGCCTCATCCGCGAGCTGCGCATGCAGTGCCTCCCGGTCCGCCTCCGAATAAACAGCAACCGTGAGAATTCCCATCTCACGGCATGCCCGGATAATCCGGACCGCGATCTCCCCACGGTTTGCAATCAAAACTTTTCGAATCATTGTGCTGCCCCCACCATAAAGGTCAGTTCCGCCTGCGCGACCACCTTGCCGTCAACCGAAGCAACCGCTTCCCCGACGCCCATCGGTCCCTTGTGGCGGATAATTTTCGTCTCCAGACGAAGCTTGTCTCCCGGTTTCACTTTTCCCTTAAAGCGGCACTTGTTGATGCCGCCGAAAAATGCAATTTTTCCCTTATTCTCGTCAAGAGAAAGAATCGCAACCGCACCGACCTGCGCCAGCGCCTCGATAATCAGCACGCCCGGCATCACCGGCTCCTGCGGAAAATGACCCGCAAAAAAATCCTCGCGGTACGTCACACATTTATACCCAATGCCGAATTCGCCCGGCTCAAAATCTTCTATGTAATCCACCAGCAGAAACGGATGTCTGTGTGGAATAATCTCCTGAATCTGTTTCGTTGTCAAACTGTTCATTCGCTGCTTCCTTTCTCGTCCCGGCTTTACGCTTTTACCCGGAACAGCGGTTTTCCGTAATCAACCATCTCGCCGTTTTTCACCAGAACCTCCGCAATCACGCCGTCCACTTCGCTCTCAATCTCATTCATCAGCTTCATGGCCTCCACAATCGCTACAACCTGTCCCTTTTTCACGGTGTCGCCAACCTTCACAAACGGCTCGGCATCCTCTGCCGGAGCTGTATAAAACGTTCCGACCAGCGGGGATGTCACAAAAACGCCTTCTTCTGCTTCACTGTGATCCTCAGCCGCTGTACTTTTTCCTGCCGTTTCTTTTCTCTCCGGTATGGCTGCTTCTTTCGCTGTCACGCCATTTGCTCCGCCCATCATCTCTGCCATCTGCAGACCGGCACCGGATGGAACCCCGCTCATCTGCACCTGCACCGGAGCTGCTTTTCCATGCTCCATGGCAATCTTGATCCCATCAGCCTCGTAATCAAACGCGGTCAGCGAAGAATCCGAAACTTTATCAATCAACTGTAAAATCTGATCTAATTCCATCTTATTTTCCTTTCTGCACCGGAACACGATGCCGCTTTATTCATATTTCTGAAACAGCAGCACCGCATTGTGGCCGCCAAAACCAAGGGAATTGCTCATTGCCAGTTTCACATCGGTTTCCACCGGAGCACCGATGCAGTAATTCAGATCGCATTCCGCATCTGCTTCCTTTGTTCCAATCGTCTGATGCACGAAGCCGTCCTGAATGGATTTCGCACAGACAACAGCTTCCACACCGCCTGCCGCGCCGAGCAGATGACCGACCATCGATTTCGTCGAGTTGACCAGCACATGGTCTGCCGCATCACCGAAGGCTTTCCGGATCGCACGCGTTTCAAACAGATCGTTGTGATGTGTGGACGTTCCGTGTGCATTAATATAAGTAACTTCTTCCGGTTTTACTCCCGCTTCTTCCATCGCAAGCTCCATCGCACGTGCCGCACCGCTTCCATCTTCCAATGGAGAAGTAATGTGGTACGCATCGCAGGTTGCGCCGTATCCGACTACCTCTGCATAGATCTTCGCGCCGCGCTGTTTCGCGTGCTCCAGCTCCTCAAGTACGAGAATGCCGGCGCCCTCGCCCATGACGAAACCGTTCCGGTCTTTATCAAATGGAATCGAAGCCCGCAGCGGATCTTCCGACTCGGAAAGTGCGGTCAGTGCCGAAAAGCCTGCCACGCCGACCGGCGTAATTGCGCTCTCCGCGCCGCCTGCCACGCAGATGTCCGCATCGTTGTACTGAATTGCGCGGAAGGCATCGCCAATGCAGTGCGTTCCTGTCGCACACGCCGTCACCACGCTGGTACATTTTCCTTTCGCGCCGAGTGCAATCGCAACGTTTCCCGCCGCCATGTTCGCAATCATCACCGGAACGGTAAACGGGTTGACGCGGGAAGGATTTCCGGCATCAATTTTGGCTTTCGCCTGCTCGCATGCATTCAGATCACCGACGCCGGAGCCCACCAGAACGCCGACGCGGAACGGATCTTCATTCTCCATGGAAATGCCGGCATCTGCAAACGCTTCTTTTGCTGCCGCAACGGCATACTGGGAGAAAGTTCCCATTCGTCTTGCCGCCTTGAAATCCATGCGTTCTTTTGCCACGAAGCCTTTGACCTCGCCTGCCAGATGTACTTTATATTCTGCTGTATCAAATTTCGTAATCGTTCCGATTCCGCAGGCTCCCTTGCGGACGCCGTTCCAGAATTCCTCCACGGTATTTCCAATCGGGGTTACCGCACCCAGCCCTGTGATGACTACTCTTCTCTTCATTCCAACTCTCCTTTTCTTAGATCACCATGCCGCCGTCGCAGTGAATCACCTGTCCGGTGATGTAAGCTGCCGCTTCGGATGCCAGAAATGCAGCCAGGTTTGCCACATCCTCCGGCTTTCCGAAATGGCCGAGCGGAATCTGGGATACGGATGCTTCTTTCACTTTATCCGAAAGAACCTCCGTCATATCGGTCTCAATAAAGCCCGGCGCAATCGCATTGACGCGGATGCCGCGGGATGCCAGTTCCCGTGCTGCTGTTTTCGTCAGGCCGATCACACCTGCTTTCGATGCAGCATAATTTGCCTGTCCGGCGTTTCCTGCCACGCCGACCACAGAAGCCATGTTGATGATGCAGCCGCTCTTCTGACGGATCATCGGCCGTGCCGCAAAGCGGATGCAGTTGAACGTTCCCTTGAGGTTTGTCTCAATGACACGGTCGAAGGCTTCCTCCGACATGCCCATCAGAAGGCCGTCCTTTGTGATGCCCGCGTTGTTGACCAGAATATCGATTTTCCCATACAAAGCAAGAACTTCCTTCATCCACGCTTCACACGCCGCAAAATCCGATACATTGCACTGCATCACGCAGCCGTCTCCTCCTGCCGCGCGGATTCCCGCAAGCACGGTTTCGGCCGCCTCTTTTGAACCATTGTAATTGATGACAACAAAGGCTCCCTCCGCCGCCAGTTTTTCTGCAATCGCACGCCCGATTCCGCGGGATGCGCCCGTTACTACTGCTGTTTTTCCACTTAACATCTCATTCTCCTGCTGCATAATCCACTATCTATAATAAAGTTTCGCACACCTGATGCATTTCCTCATAGGTGCGGATATTGTAACCTTTTACATCCCGGTTGATTTTTCTTAAAAAGCCGGTCAGTGTTCTTCCCGGTCCGATCTCCACGAAGGTATCAACGCCGTCCGCAATCATTGCCTCGATGCTCTGCTGCCACCGCACACCGGATGCCACCTGCTGGATCAGAAGGCCGCGCGTCAGTGCAGTATCACGCACATACTGGCCGGTTACATTCGTCACATACGGAATCTTCAACTCCATAAAGCCGACGCCCTCGAGCGCTTCGGTCAGCCCCTGGGACGCAGCTTCCATCATCGGGGAATGGAACGGGCCGCTTACGTTCAGCGGAAGTACCCGCTTTGCGCCTGCTTCTTTTAACTTTTCCGAAGCCTCTGCCACTGCCGCCTCATATCCGGTGATGACAATCTGACCCGGGCAGTTGTAATTGGCAATGTAGGCGCCGGAAATCCCGCTCAAAATCTCTTCGATTTTTGCAGCTTCCATGCCGAGCACCGCCGCCATCGCGCCCTCGCCTGCCGGAACAGCCTCCTCCATCAGGATGCCTCTTCTGCGGACGACCTTCATCGCATCCGCCATTTCCATACCGCCGGCGGACACAATCGCGTTGTACTCGCCAAGGCTGAGGCCCGCTGTCACATCCGGCGTAAGGCCGCACGCCCGGATGGACTGCTCCATCGCCATTCCGGTTGTCAGCAGTGCAATCTGGGTAAACTCTGTCTGATCCAGATGTTCATTTTTCTCAAAACAGAGTCTTTTCATATCAATCCCGATCAGCTCGGATGCCATATCGTAGACGGCTCTCGCTTTCGGACATGCTTCATAAAAATCCGCGCCCATGCCGACACACTGGGAACCCTGTCCAGGAAACATAAATGCTGTTTTACTCATAACCGCGCCGGTGCTCCTTTCAGAAGTTCTTCCATCTCATTCATCATCTGCTCTATGATTTCTTTGCAGCTTTTCTCGTCTTTTACCATACCTGCAATCTGTCCGGACATCACGCTTCCGGTTTTGACATCGCCGTCCACAACGGCTCTTCGAAGACCGCCGAGCGTCAGTTTTTCCAGCTCTTCGAACGGAGCTCCCTCTTTTTCCAGTTCCAGATAATGGCGTGTCATCTCATTTCGGATCGCCCGCACCGGATGACCGGTTGTGCGGCCTGTCACGCGGGTATCAATATCTTTCGCCTTGATCACCAGCTGCTTGTAATTTTCATGCACAACGGCCTCTTTCGAAGCGACAAAACGCGTTCCCATCTGAACCGCCTCGGCACCCAGCATAAAGGCTGCTGCCATGCCGCGTCCGTCCGCAATTCCACCGGCCGCAATGACCGGAATTTTTACGGCATCTGCCACCTGCGGAACGAGTGCCATCGTTGTCGTCTCGCCGATATGGCCGCCGGACTCACATCCTTCTGCCACAACGGCATCTGCGCCTGCGCGCTCCATTCGTCTTGCAAGAGCCACAGAAGCGACCACCGGGATGACGCGGATACCAGCGTTTTTCCACAGTTCCATATATTTCTCCGGATTTCCTGCGCCCGTCGTAACGACTTTTACGCCTTCCTCGGCAACCACTTTTGCCACCTCATCCGCATACGGGCTCATCAGCATGATGTTGACGCCGAACGGTTTGTCCGTCAGTTTTTTTGCTTCGCGGATTTCATTCCGAACCCACTCTGCCGGTGCCGCCGATGCTCCGATGAGGCCAAGACCGCCGGCCTCGGAAACTGCCGCTGCCAGATGATGCTCCGCCACCCAGGCCATGCCGCCCTGAATGACTGGATACTGAATCCCGAGTAATTTTGTCACTTCTGTGATCATGAATCGCTTCCTCCTGCTTCCCGATCTTTCTTAGTTTTTGTGCTGCTCCAGATACTCTGCAACATCACCGACAGTTACCATCGTTTCCAGATCCTCGGTCGGGATTTCCACGCCGCAGGTGTCCTCGAGGGACATGACCATTTCAAACAGATCCAGGGAATCTGCTCCGAGATCCTCTTTGAAGGAAGTCTCCGCTGTGATGGTATCGATATCTGCTCCCAGTGCTTCTGCTACGGTTTCTTTTACTTTTTCTAACATGTTTTTGTCCTCACTTTTTTTCTTATTCTTCTTATTTTATATGGGCGTTTCTTACCATTCCAGGTACGCCGCGCCCCAGATCAGTCCTGCTCCGAAACCGGAGAGAACGATTCTCTGTCCTTTTTTGGCTCTGCCGGACCGGTTCCACTCATCCAGCAGAATCGGAATGCTCGCCGCACACGTATTGCCGTATGCTTCGATATTCCGCGGAAATTTTTCTTTCGGCGCCTTCAGTCGTTTTGCCACGCCGTCGATGATGCGGCTGTTTGCCTGATGAAGGATAAACGCATCAATCTCCTCGACCGGCACCTCGGCTTCTTTCAGCACCTCGCGGATGACTTCCGGCACGCGGGATAAAGCAAACTGGAACACGGCACGGCCGTCCATCTGCAGATACGTTCCCTTTTCGCAGGTCAGCGACACGCCTTTTTCTCCATCGGAATGGATCTTTTCGCACGCTTTTGTCTCCTGCTCCTCCGCCGTCAGCACAATGGCTCCCGCGCCGTCCCCGAACAGAATGCAGGTTCCGCGGTCGTGCCAGTCCACCAGGCGGCTCAGGGCATCTGCGCCGATCAGCAGCACGTTTTTTGCCTTGCCGCTCCGGATATACAGCTGGCCCAGCTCATACACCGCAAGAAATCCGGTGCAGGCGGCGCTGACATCGAGACAGGCGGCACGGAAGGCACCGATTTCATCCTGCACAAGACAGGCGGTATTCGGAAAGATGCTCTCCGATGAGGAGGTTCCGACGAGAATCAGATCCAGCTCTGTCGAACAGATCCCGGCATTTTCCAGCGCTCTTCTCGCCGCCTTTACTGCCATTTGGGCAACCGTCTCCTCCCCGGCTATGTGGCGCGCACCGATTCCTGTCCGCTCCCGGATCCAGATATCGCTCGTCTCCACCATCTTTTCCAGATCTTCATTTTTCCATATCGTCTCCGGTACATACGAACCGGTTCCCGCAATTCTGCCGTTTTTCACCTTACTGTCCTCTTGCTTATTTCATTCTCAAACATTTTTCTTTTCAAATGTTTTGATATTCAAAGTATATCATCAAAATTCATTTTGTCAACCTTTTTTTATTGCTTTTTCCATTTCCCACTTCTATAATGAAACTATGTTCGGGATTTTTTCGAAACTATTTTTTCCGGATTCTATTATTTTGAGCCCCGGCGCAGGTTCTCTATCGAACACTCCGGCAGGCTCCAGAAAGGACACCAAACTTATGCAGGTTCCAATGTCATCCTATCTTGTGGAAATCAAACCACAGATTCAGGAACTGATCCGTCTGCTCGAGCGCGAATTCGATTATGTCAGCGTGCTCTGCACCGATGTCAAAGGTACGACCTACCGCGTCAGCATGCATCAGACCACCGTCGGCGATTATCACTTCTGTGAACGCGGCTTCGTTGTCCGTGCATGGCAGGACGGTTCCTACACCGAATATTCCTTCAACAACCTCACCGATGCCGCAGATCTTGCGGAGGAAATTACTTCCGCGCTGAAATCCGAATTTCAGGCATTAAAGGCACTCGGCATTGCGCAGATGGAGTCTCCTCTCGTGCAGGAAGAAGCCATCACCAAAACGATGCAGAATGAAATCGAGATTGACCCGGAGACCGTCTCCGCAGAGGAGATTCTCTCCCACCTTTGGAAGCTCTGCGACGCCGGCGCTGCCCATGAAGGAATTCTGGAATTCCAGAGTACCGTCAGCTTTGCCCGTGTCAACAAGCTGTTCCTCTCCTCCAAAAAGGATCTGATGCAGTCCTACGCTTTCTCGGAGGGCTCCCTTTCCGCAATCGGCACAGAAAACGGAAAACAGAATATGTCGTACCGTTCCTGCTCCGGCCTGAAAGGCGTGGAAATCTTAAATGAGATGGATGCGATTGTTGAGGAAATCATCGCCGTTCTGTACGACAAGCTCCACTCCGATCCGGTCACCCCTGGCATGTACGATGTCATCACCGCACCGGATGTCACCGGCGTGATTGCACACGAGGCATTCGGCCACGGTGTCGAGATGGATATGTTTGTCAAAGACCGCGCACTCGCCAAAGAGTATATCGGCAAGCCTGTTGCCTCCCAGCTCTCCTCCATGCACGACGGAGCAGTCGGCGCACAGCAGGTCAGCAGTTATCTTTTTGATGATGAGGGAACGCTCGGCACCGACACCACGGTCATCGACCACGGTACACTCATTACCGGCATCAGCGATCTCGTAAGCGCACTCCGCCTTGGCACCACGCCGACCGGAAACGGAAAACGCGAGAGCTTCGAGCGCAAAGTCTACTCCCGTATGACCAACACCTACTTCACCGCAGGCACAGACAAACTCAATGATATGATCGCTTCGATTGAGCACGGCTATCTTCTCGAAAGCGTTCAGTCCGGTATGGAAGACCCGAAACACTGGGGCATCCAGTGCATGGTCGGACTCGGCCGCGAGATCAAAGACGGTAAGCTGACCGGAAAAGTCGTATCTCCTGTCACCCTGACCGGCTACGTTCCGGATCTCTTAAAGAGCATCTCCATGGTTTCCGACAAAGAAGAGCTCTTCGGCTCCGGCATGTGCGGAAAAGGTCACAAAGAATGGGTCAAAGTCAGCGATGGCGGCCCGTATCTGAAATGTAAAGTGAGGTTAGGCTGATGAACGAATTATACGATGTATTAAAAGCAAGCAAAGCCAGCGACTTTCTGATCCGCGAAGAGCAGACCGAATCCCGCGAGGCATTTTTCATCGGTCAGAAGCTCGACATGAGCCGCGCGAAAAAAGTAACTCATACGTTTCTGACCGTCTTTGTCGACAGTGAGGATGGAAAATTCCGCGGAAGCGCAGAAAAAGAGATCCACCAGGGCATTTCCCGCGAAGAAATGAAGCAGGAAATTGACCAGGCGCTGTTCGCCGCACAGTTTGTGCAGAACCCATGGTACCCTGTTGCAGAGCCATCGGATGCCCAGGCAAGCGCCGACATGGCTGATGCTTCCCGCGATCTTACCGCTAAACTCGTAAAACTGGTGCAGGCTATGCAGGAAATCAAGGCGGAAGAGGATTCCCGCGTAAACTCCTATGAGATTTTCGTCAACCAGAAGCAGACACACATCCGCAATTCCCGCGGTGTCGATGTCACCTTCTCCGGCTTTGACTGCGAGATCGAGGTTGTCACAAACTCCCGCAAGGATGATCATGAGATTGAGATCTACAAGGATCTCCGCTTCTCCGACAAATCTGCCGAGAAGATCATCGCCGAAGTGCGCGGAATGTTCCACACCGGCCGCCAGCGTCTGAATGCTGTTCCGACCCGCCAGAATGAGCATGCTGATGTTCTCCTGACCGGAAATGCCGTCGGCAGTTTCTTCCAGTATTTTGCCATGCATACCAACGCTTCTTATCAGTACATGGGCGTCGCAAAGGCAAAAATCGGTGAAGCCATCACCGGCGCGGATGCCGATCCGCTGAATATCCGCCTCGTGCCGACGCTCGACGGCTCTGCCAAAAACGCGCCGTACGACGAAACCGGTATGCCGGTAGCCGAGCGCGTTCTGTTTGAAAACGGCATCTGCCGCTCCTACTGGGGCAGCCTTCAGCATGCCCATTATATCGGCATGAAGGATACTACTTCCATGAATAACATGGTAGTTGAAGGCGGTTCGAAAACACTCGACGAGCTGCGCAGCATGCCGCATATAGAAATCACCGATTTCAGTGCGTTTGATATGGATGCCGTAAGCGGCACCTGCGGCGGTGAGATCAGGCTCGCGTATGAGAGCGACGGAACCACCTCCCATCCGACAACCAGCGGATCACTTTCCGCCCGTTATGACGATGTGCTGAAAAATCTGACTTTCTCGAAAGAGACACAGCAGATAAACAACCGCGTGGTACCGTGTGCGGTACTGCTGCGGGATGTGACGGTGGCGGGAGAATAATTTTTCATTCTGCAGCATACGAAAAAGGAGCATCTCCAGGTTTCAAGTTCGAAACCGGAGATGCTCCTTTTTAATTTTCTGTGTTTATGTTCAGTCTTTTCTTCGTCTTCTGGATTTCTTTTTGCTTCCAAAATCCAGAACAACGACCAGGGTGTTAAGACCCAGATAAGTTTCAACATCTTCTGCCGTTTTGATATTGTCATTCAGCACAGTCTGCAGTGTCAGAATTGCCAAAACAAGAACAAAATTTCTAAACAGTAATGGGGTCTGACCCCAATGTGGTTATTTATAATCGTGTGTTTTCAGTGTTGTCGTAATCAGGCTGTGGACCGGCGTATCGTCTTCCACGACCAGTATCAATGTCTTATTCATTTAAATTCACCTCACTGAGCGGCAGCGTAAAACGAAAATGACAGCCGTGCGGAGCGCAGTCACGAAGCACCAGTTCCCCGCCATGCGCATTTACAATGGAACGGCACAGCGCCAGCCCAAGGCCAAGGCTTCTGCGGCTGTCACTCACCTTATTTTTTCCGGAATAGAACATTTCAAATACATGCTCCCTGCACTCCGCCGGAATGCCGGGTCCATTATCCTCCACCGCAATCCATACGTTTTTTTCTTCTTTTCCGGCTGTAATCCGGATCTTGGATCCTGCCTGTGTATATTTTACTGCATTGTTGATCAGGTTTACCAATACCTGTACAATCAGCTTTGCATCCATGCGGGCGAGCAGTACATCTTCCCCGCAGTCCACCGTAATTTCATGTTCGTTTTTCCGCCGTTCTACATGGCGCAGCGCCTCACGGACTACATCCTCAACCACCTGATCGGATAACTGCAGTTTTACACTTCCATCTTCTATTTTCGTAAGCGCAAGCAGATTTTCCACCAGTTCAATCAGCCATCCGGCATCCTCATAAATATCCGAAAAAATCTGTTTCCGCATCCCTTCGTCCAGTGCGTCAAAGTTACTGATCAAAGAGTCTGCATTGCCGAGAATTGATGTCAGTGGTGTGCGCAGATCATGGGAAATCGTCCGCAGCAGATTCACCCGAAGCTGCTCATTTTTCGCCATGACTGCCGCCTCTTCTTTTTCTCTCGCACTTTGTTCCCGATCCAGTGCCATGGCGCACTCTCCCAGAATAGAAAGCAGGATACTGTTCTCAAACGCATCCAGTGGCTTTTGTCCGATGAAAATGCCGATCACACCATATCTGTTCTGTGCCGCATAGATGGAAAGGTACAGATACGGTTCTTCAGAAAAACGTTCTGTCATAGCTCCCGCCCGTTTCCGGTTTTTCAGAACCCACTGCAGGATTTCCTGTTCTTTCTCATTAAAAACTTTTTCTGATTTTATTCCTGTTTCGGCGTTATAAAGAGTTCCCTGCACAATGCCGTTTTTCTTTTTTTCTACCGGCGCCACAACCAGATTTCTTCCCAGAAGCTTTATCAGCTGCGTTGCCGTAATATCAAAAATTTCCGACGCATCCTCTACCTTTTGCAGAAGCTGGCTGGTATTAAAAAGAATCTTGGTTCGAAAGGCATCTCGTGCAGAAAGCTTTGCATTTTCTTTCAATTTTGAAGCAAGCGTACTGGTCAGGATTGAAGTGCCAAGCATGATCGCAAAGGTCACCGGATAGCCGGAACCATACGCATGCAACGAAAGCCTTGGCTCTGTCATAAAATAATTAAACAGGACAACACTTGCCACAGAGCTGACCACACTACAGGTATAACCGCTGGTCAGAATAGATGTCAGCATGACGCCAAACAGATATACCGTAATAATATTGGCATCCGTAAAACCGAGCCGAAAAAAGATTTCTCCGATTCCGGTCGCAGCAGCCAGAATCAGAACCGTAAGCATCAGTTCTTTCCAGGAAGGCAGCTCCATCCACTCCGGAAATTTTTTTCGTTTCTGATATCTCCGGTACACGTCTGAGTCTGGAATGATGTGAATTTCCAGATCAGGCACAAGATCCGTCAGACGCTCGGTCCACACCCTTCGCTGATGGAAATAGCCCTGTTTCATCATGCTCTTTCCAATGACAATCCGCGTCACCTCGGAAATTCTTGCGTATTCTGCAATCTGCAGGGCAATATCCTCACTGTGTGTCGTTACAATTTCTGCCCCGCTCTGCTCTGCCAGACGAACATGCTTCTGCAGCCTTGCCAGATCCTCCGGTGTTTTTTCTGTTTTTTCTGCTGTCTGCACATACAATGCCGTAAAGCCGGCCTGAAACGCCTGTGCCATCTGCGCCGCAGTCCGAATAATTTTTTCATTGGATGGCGAAGAGGACAGACACACCAGGATATGCTCTTTTTTTTGTTTTTCTTTTTCCAACTGTCTCACCCCGCCTCCTATTGTAGATCATAAACGAAGAGAAAGCTATAGTCAGGAAATCTTTTTTTCTCCCGTTCCCTGTTCTTGTTTTCTGTTTTCCGTGAAATTTTGTCCCGTTTCCGGTTCCTCTCTTCTGTTTTCCGTGAAAAATGTCTCTATCTGATCTACGAGCACGCCTCCAGACAAAAAACCGACCAGGGTAACGAAGAGCAGTCCTACACTTAACACAGAAATCACCTCTCTTTCAGATTCGAAAACATTTCTGGATCGCTTTATATTCACCAAGAACCAATATGGTAGCATCGCCATTCAGAACTGTCTCCGGAGACACCGCAACATCTGTTTTTCCATATTTTCTTGTTGCCAGAATATTAATACCGTATTTTTTCCGGATATCCAGCTGGCCGACATTTTTTCCAATCCAGTTCTCCGGGATTTCAACCTCAAAAATCGCATACTGACTGTCAATTTCAATATAGTCAAACACATGATCCGAGCTGTAACGAATTGCTGTCCATTTTGCCATCTGTTTTTCTGGATAAACAACCTGATCCGCTCCGTTCCGCAACAGGAATTTTTCCTGTACATCCCGTTCTGCCCGGGACACGACCCATTTTGCGCCCAGCTCCTTCAAAAGACACGCGGTTTCCAGCGAATCCTGAAAGCTGCTTCCGATCGTCACAATACAGACATCATAATTTCCCACACCAAGGGATCGCAGAAAGTCTGCATTGACACTGTCACCGATCTGTGCATTTGTCACATACGGCATCACGGCGTCGATCCGTTCCTCATTTCGGTCTACCGCCATCACCTGATGTCCAAGCTGATTCAGATGCATGGCAATATGTCTCCCAAATCTTCCTACTCCAATCAGTAAAATATTTTTCATCTCATCTCTTCCTCTCTTCTTATCCTACATTTATTTTTTCCAGCGGCATTTTTGCATGTGCGCTCTTTCTCCCCGGCATCGCAGCATAAACAAGCGTCAGACCGCCAACCCTTCCAAGAAACATCAGTGCGATCAGAATTCCTTTCGAAAGAACACCGAGCTGCGGCGTAATTCCAAGCGTCAGGCCAACCGTTCCAACAGCAGATGCTGTCTCAAACAGACACTCAGAAATCGGCAGATTTTCTGCCACACTGATCACCATTCCTCCCATCAGCACCAGAAAAAGATACATCATCAGAATCGTAGATGCATTTTTTAATACCTCCTGGCCCAC
>OGXF01001164.1_pt1 | contig 20383 bp, 17 predicted proteins | sample 1576191 | NCBI WGS metagenome assembly OGXF01 (sample SAMEA3541545, study PRJEB24748) | human gut metagenome | biome: human gut; feature: human-associated habitat; material: faeces | place: China | collected 2012
CTCTGGAGTAGTAAACTCTGCACATCTTGCGGTATATAAAATTGTTCCTCCGCGGTAAATGATATTGGAAACACTGGTGCTCTCCATATCTACGATCTCTTCCTGAAGAAGTCCCGCATAGCCGCGCATAATTCCCTTTACCTTCATGCCTTTATTGATAGCCGTGCGAACTACCGCACGAATAGCCGCATTCATACCCGGAGCATCACCGCCGCTTGTCAGAACACCTATTGTTTTTACCTGTTTTGCCATGGTTATTTCCTCCTGTCGCGCTGTCAGCGCCTGCTGTTTATTTCTGCATGCTGCCTGTTGCTGCCTGCTGTTTATTCCTGCACGCCGCTTTCTGCTGCCTGCACTTTACCTTTTCTTTTTATCTCTTTCTGTTATGTCTCAGACCGGTACGATTTCCCGGATTGGAATTGTTTTCCTCAAAATACAATTCAGAAGTATTCTATATCATTTTTCCTATCTTTTCAATCCCTTTTCTACAAGTTTGATATTTTTTTCACCAACAAGTTTTTCTAAAAACTCCATTATTGTCTCATTTGCACAGATTTTCCAGGCAGGAGGCAGGATTTTTTTTGCACGTTCCTTCTCCAGATAAATAATAACTGTGTCATTTCCCTCTGACTGTTTCAATGCTTCCAAGATTTCCGGACCCTTTTGATCATATTCCGCTTTATCAGAAAACTTTATCCACAGTTCCTTTGGAACCGCATCAAAAGGAATTACCTGCTCACAGATCACCTTTCCCACCGGCTCATCGCCTATAGAAGCTCTTCCCCGGATAAACACCCGCTCATCTTCATTGAGAAAACTCCTGTTATTCTCAAAATCTTTCGGAAATACCAGCACTTCTACAGAGCCTACCATATCTTCAACCGTAACAAAGGCCATCATTTTTCCCGTTTTTGTAGTCTTTACTACCTTTCCGGAAATCATTCCTCCTATAATGACTCTCTCTCCATCAGTGGCTGCAGCCCTGCCTGTTTCCTCATCTACTATAAAATCTGTAGTCTTTGCTGTTATGCTGTTTTTCCAGGTTTCCAGATAGGAGTCCAACGGATGGCCGCTGACATAGATCCCCAGCATTTCCTTTTCAAAGGCCAACAGCTCCTCTCTTGGAAACTCCGGCACATTGGGCATGGTAATCTGGAACTGCTGTTTTTCTTCCTCAGAAGCAAAATCAAAAAGACTCATCTGGCCTTCCATGGCATTCTTCCGTTCCTTATTTTTCTGTTCCAGCAGTTCCGGCGCAATCATCGTCTTCTGCCGCCGGTTTCCTGGCATGGAATCCAGCGCTCCTGATTTGATAAAGCTTTCCACGGTTCGTTTGTTGATCTCTTTATTTGTCATTCTCTCTACAAAATCATCCATTGATACAAAAAGACCATTTGCCTCCCGTTCCCGGATAATCGCATCCACTACATTTCGTCCTATACTTTTAATTGCAGAAAGACCATAGCGAATGGCTCCGCCGGACACGGAAAATCCGCTCTGCCCTTCATTGATATCCGGAGGAAGAATGGCAATTCCCATCTGGCGGCAGCTTAAAATATATTCTGACACCTTGGTAATATTGTCCATCACCGACGTCATCAGAGCTGCCATAAATTCCCTGGGATAATAATATTTCAAATATGCTGTCTGATATGCCACCACTGCGTAGCAGGCTGCATGGGACTTGTTAAACGCATATTTCGCAAAATCGATCATTTCGTCATAGATATGGTTGGCTGTTTTCTCGCTGATTCCATTGTTAATACAGCCCTTTACCCCTTCTTCCTCATTTCCGTAGACAAAATTCTTACGCTCCTTTTCCATAACAGCAGCCTTTTTCTTTGACATGGCACGGCGCACCAAATCGCTTCGTCCCATGGTATAGCCTGCCAGATCCCGAACAATCTGCATTACCTGCTCCTGATACACAATACACCCGTAGGTAGGCCCCAGAATAGATTCCAGCTGCGGACAGTCATAGGTAATCGATGAGCGATCATTTTTTCCCTTGAGATATCGGGGAATGAAATCCATAGGTCCCGGACGATACAGAGAAATTCCCGCAATGACATCCTCCAGATTTTCCGGCTTCAACTCTTTCATAAAGCTTTTCATTCCAGAACTTTCCAGCTGAAAGATTCCATCACATTTTCCCGTGCCAATGGATGCCAGAACGTTCTTATCATTATAATCAATTGTTTCCATGTCCAGGTGAATGCCATATCCTCTCTCCACCTGCTCTGCCGCATTCTGAATCACAGTCAGAGTTCGAAGACCCAGAAAATCCATCTTCAACAGCCCCAGCTCTTCCAAAGTTGTCATGGTAAACTGGGTGGTAATGGTTCCATCTGCCGCTCTGGATAAGGGAACAAACTCATCCATAGCCCGCTGACCAATTACCACGCCTGCCGCATGCATAGAGGTGTGTCTGGGAAGTCCCTCCAGGCGCATTGCCATATCAATCAGATACTTGACCTCATCATCCTGCTGATAGGCTTCCCGAAGCTCTGGATTTTGTTTCAATGCCTTCTCCAGAGTCATTCCCAGATCCGTTGGAATCATCTTTGCAATAGCATCGCAGCGGGCGTAGGGCATATCCAGAACACGTCCTACATCCCGGACTACTCCCTTGGCTGCCATAGTACCAAAAGTAACAATCTGTACTACCTGATCCTTGCCGTATTTTTCCACCACATAATCAATCACTTCCTGCCTCCGTTCAAAGCAGAAATCTATATCAATATCCGGCATGGATACACGCTCTGGATTCAAAAAGCGTTCAAATAGAAGATCATAGCGAATAGGGTCAATGTTTGTAATTTCCAGACAGTAGGCTACAATGCTTCCTGCTGCCGAACCACGCCCCGGCCCTACCATAATATTGTGGGATCTGGCAAAATGAATGAAATCCCACACAATCAGGAAATAGTCTACATATCCCATGTTATGAATGACATCAAGCTCATATTCCAGGCGCTTTTTTAAGGTTCCGTCATCCTTGGGATACCGCTTTGCCATGCCGTCCAGACACAGCTTGTTTAAATATCCCCAGGAATCATATCCCTCCGGTACTTCGTATTTGGGCAGCTTGGTTACGCCAAATTCAATTTCCACGTTGCAACGCTGTGCAATCTTGTGCGTATTATCAATCGCCTCCTGAGCATAGGGAAACAGTGCCCGCATTTCTTCCTCGGATTTGCAGTAATACTGTCCGCCTTCATAACGCATTCTGTTTTCATCCGTCACTCTTTTTCCCGTCTGGATACAAAGCAGAATGTCATGAGGAACCGCATCCTCTGCCAGAATATAATGAATATCATTGGTTGCTACCAGATCGATTCCCAACTCCCGGCTCATGCGCAGAAGTCCCTGATTTACTGTTTTCTGCATGGGAATTCCATGATCCTGAAGCTCCAGGAAAAAATTTCCCTTTCCAAATATAGTTTCATAATGAAGGGCCGAACGGCACGCTTCTTCATACATCCCCCTTCCCAGATATCTCTGCACTTCGCCGGCCAGACAGGCCGACAGGGCAATCACGCCTTCATGGAAGGTTTCCAGAACCTCATAATCCACTCTGGGCTTATAGTAAAAGCCTTCCACATAGCCTTTTGACACAATCTTCATCAGATTGTGATATCCCTGATCATTCTCAGCCAGCAAAACCAGATGGTAATACCGATCCTCGCCGCTTGCGGTCTCCCGATCAAAACGGGAGCCAGGAGATACATAGACCTCGCACCCAATAACGGGCTTGATTCCCACCTCTTTTGCTGCCCTGTAAAAATCAATCACACCGTACATGGCACCATGATCGGTAATTGCCAAACTGTCCATTCCCAGTTCCTTTGCACGGGCTGCCAGCTCCTTAATTTTACAGGAACCGTCCAGCAGGCTGTACTCTGTATGGACATGCAAATGTGTAAATGCCACAGCTTTTCTTCCTTTCTATTTTATTTCCAGCACTCTGCCCGCATCCTGTTCGGCTGTCTTTTCAGCCGTTCTTTCCGCTTCTCTTTCGACTGTCTGCTCTTGACTCGCCTTCAGGCCGCTGCCCTTTTCTTTCGGCAGGGCTGTGATCCCTTTTATTGTAACAGTTCAGTCTTACTTTTTCTTGTCCGGCTGAGCTGTTACCTTTCATTATATCTGGAAATAAAGTTTTTTTCCACTGTTTCCAGAATGGACAAAGGGCAGGTATTTCTGATTTCCAGAAATCCTGCCCATTTTCATCTATCACTTCATAAACAATTTCGAGTGGGGATTACCGATTGCTCAAATACTGCTCGATCTCTGCAATCGCCTTCTCCTCATCACTTCCGTCTGCGCTGACAACCACGGTCTCTCCCACATCAAGTCCCAGTGTCATCATACCCATAATACTCTTGGCATTCACGCGCGCATTCTCGCTCTCTACATAAATCAGGCTGTCATACTGGCTTGCAATCTGCACCAGCATGGCCACCGGTCTTGCCTCAAGTCCGGATGCGAGTCCAATCGTAATTGCTTTCTTTACCATAATTATCCTCCTCATTTCTGAAAGCATGTATTATGCTTCATTGCCTGGATACTGCTCTCTTAGCTTTTGGGCCAACTCTCCCAGCTTCCTGAGCCTGTGATTTACGCCGGATTTGCCAACCGGCGGATCCAGAGCCTCTCCAAGCTCTTTTAGTGTTGCTTCTGGCTTTAACAGGCGCAGCTGCGCAATCTCACTGAGATTTTCCGGCAGCTTGTCAAAGCCAATTTTGTCCCGGATGAAAGTAATATCCTTCATCTGTTTTACTGCAGCCGATACTGTCTTATTGATATTGGCTGTCTCACAATTGACCTGTCGATTTACGCTTCCGCGCATTTCCTTGAGAATCCGGATATTTTCCAGTTCCATTAAGGCCACAGGCGCTTCCATTACGTTCAGGATGTCTACAATCTGGCTGCCCTCTTTAATATAAACCACATAGTACTTCTTTCTCTGTACAATCTTGGCGTCCAGACCAAATGCAAGAATCAATCCCTGAAGCTGAACTGCCTTGGCCTCAGCAGCGCAGACAATTTCAAAATGATAGAATTTCTCCGGATCGCTGATAGAACCGGAGGCCAGAAATGCTCCGCGGATAAAAGCCCGCTTGCAGCAGCTCTGCATAATTACCACATTCTGAGCCAGAGACAGATTTTCTTCAATCTCCCCATACCTGTCAATCAGCTTGGTGGCCTGAAGAACCCGCATTGCGTCTTCATGCCGGCTGACCCCTACCGTGTAGGTACGAAGCCGATGGCCTTCTGCCCCCTGGCGAATAGAAACATCAGTACTTATATTAAATGTTTTTTTCAATAATGTAAAGTACTTTCTTGCAACTGCCGCATTTTCCGTGCTGATTTTAATCCGATACCGATCGTTTTCCGATATCTGAATCCTGCCGCACAGACTAATAATCGCCGCAATTTCAGCAATCTGGCAGTGTCTGGCAGGACTAAGCTGCCGGGATAATTCCTCCTTAACTCTTGAAGAAAATGACATTTCCCACCTCAGATGCTTATTTTTTTCGTATTCTGTCCTTATCAATGTCCCTGTGCTCCAGCTTCAGCCCCAGCTCCCTGTGTCCGCTTAAATACTGGTAAACGGCCTCTGCAATCGTCACAGAACGGTGTTTTCCGCCAGTACATCCAATGGCAATGACCAGCTGATTCTTTCCCTCCTGAACGTAATTGGGAATCAGAAACTCCAGCATATCGTACAGCTTTCCCAAAAAGAGCTCTGCCGTTCCTCCCTGATGAACATAGGCCTGCACTTCTGCTTCCTGCCCTGTGTGACTTCTCAGATTTTCCTCATAATAAGGGTTGGGCAGAAATCTCACATCAAATACCAAATCTGCATCCACTGGAATCCCATATTTAAAACCAAAGGACAACACAGTTACAAACAGGTTCTGATAATTCTGGTTATCAACAAATATTTTCTCCAGTTCCTGGCGCAGCTCTCTGGTAAGAAGCTGACTGGTATCAATAATAATATCCGCTTCTTTCTTTAAAAAATCCAGCCGACTGCGTTCTGTCTGAATTCCAGTATCTACACGGCCCTTTCCTGCCAGAGGATGAGAACGACGGGTTTCCTTATAACGCTTAATCAAAGTTTCATCGCTGCAATCCAGAAACAGCACCTCGCAGGGAAGGGAACCAGATTTCCACTGTTCCAGAATCTGCCGGAACCGGGGAAGATCCTCTCCGCTGCGAATATCAATTCCCAGAGCCACTTTCTCATGTGCGGATGACTGCCGCATAGCCAGATCGGCAAACGGCTCCATCAGAGGAATCGGCAGATTATCTACACAATAAAATCCCAGGTCCTCCAGTATTTTCAGGGCAATGGTCTTTCCTGCGCCGGACATGCCCGTTACAATGACCAGCTTCATGGCTTTCTCCTCCGTTTTAGAATTCTCCCAGAAGCTTTACCTCCAGCTCCAGCTCCACACCGGAATTCTGGAAAACCCGCTCCTTCACCTGGCGGCACAGCTCCACAATATCCGCTGCCGTAGCGCCGCCCCGATTAATCACAAATCCACAATGCTTTTCTGATACCTGAGCGCCGCCTACTCCAAATCCCCGCAGGCCGGCCTCATCAATCAGCTTTCCTGCAAAATATCCCGCAGGCCGTTTAAAAGTACTGCCCGCGCTGGGGTACTCCAGGGGCTGCTTTTCCCGTCTCCGTCCTGCATAGTCCTGCATCTGGCTCCGTATTTCCTCCTGGCTGCCCATCTCCAGCAAAAGCTCTGCCTCCAAAATTATATAGCCCCGGGAAAGAATGCAGCTGGTCCGATATCCCAGCTCCAGCTCCGACGCATCCAGAATTTTCACCTGACCGTCCCCTGTCATAACTCGGACCCGCGTCAGAACCTGACACATTTCCCCGCCATAAGCGCCTGCATTCATCACCACAGCGCCTCCAATGGTGCCAGGAATTCCTGATGCAAACTCCAGTCCTGTCAGGGATGCTGCAAGGGCCTGCTTTGCCACTGTATAAAGCAGAGCGCCTGCGCCTGCCCGAATGGTCTGTCCTGTAATCTCAACCTGATTCCAGTTTTTTCCCAGAACAATCATTACACCGTGAAATCCCTTATCTCCTACCAGAAGATTGCTTCCATTTCCCAGAATATACCACGGAACCTGCTGCTCCCTGCAAAGGCGGATTATCTCCGCCAGCTGCCCCTCTGTATCCGGCTCCACCAGCCAGTCAGCCGCTCCTCCTGCACGGAAGGTCGTGCGGCGGCTCATAGGCTCATTCTCATGCACCTGCTCTTCCGGCAAAATCCGGCAAAGTTTTTCTGTAAAATTCTTCATCTGACTCCTCATTTACTTCCTGATTTTCCCGGCAGAACCGGAAATTTTCTTTTAAATCTGAGGTCTTCCCAGATTTGCCTGTACACGATTGTACAGTTCCTTGGCTGCATTATAGCCCATCTTCTTCTGGCGATAGTTGACAGCCGCAGACTCTACGATAATTGCCAGGTTCCGGCCCGGACGGATGGGAATATTGTGGCATACAACCTTATTTCCCAAAAATTCCGTATACTGATCCTCCAGTCCCAGACGATCGTATTCCTTATCCTTATCCCAGTCCTCCAGCTTAATTACCATGTCAATATTCTGAGTATCCTTCACGCTTTCTACACCAAACAGCGCTTTTACATCAATAATGCCAATTCCTCGCAGCTCAATAAAATGCTTGGTAATATCCGGCGCGCTTCCCACCAGAGTCTCATCGCTGACCTTGCGGATCTCCACAACATCATCTGTAACCAGGCGGTGTCCACGCTTAATCAGCTCCAAAGCAGCCTCACTTTTTCCAATACCGCTCTCGCCCATAATCAAAACGCCCTCACCAAATACGTCTACCAGTACGCCGTGAATGCTGATGCAGGGCGCCATCTTTACCTTCAGCCAGCGAATCACCTCTGCCATCAAATCAGATGTGCTCTTGTCGGAAACCATACAAGGAACCTGATAGTGAAGACAGAGATCCTTCATATCTTCATCAGGCATCTGGGAGCGGCTGTAGAGCACACAGGGAATTTCACTGGATAGCAGTCTTTCATACATGGCAATCTTCCTGTCCCTGGGCAGCGTCTTAATATACTCCTGCTCCACAAAACCAATAATCTGTACTCTTTCCCGATCAAAATGATCGAAGAAACCTGCCAGCTGCAGTGCCGGACGGTTTACATCCGGATGAGACAGCACAACCTTATCTGTATCAATTTCCGGAAGAATATTTTTCAGATTCATCTTATTAATCAATTCTGTAATCGTAACTCCGTACATCGCTTCCACTCCTTTTCCTCTATGTCCTAACATTCTTTCATACTATCATATCCGCGGGGAAATGTCATCCACAATCACGGTATCCCCTTTTTCTTTCCTGCGGAAAAACTGGTACACACTTTCCGCTGCTGCCCGGTTCATACCAGGCACCTGGCAAAGCTCCTCAACCGAAGCCTCCCGCACCGCGTCCAGAGACTGAAAGCTTCTCATCAGAGACTTTCTCCTCGTATCCCCAATTCCCGGAATCTCATCCAGAATCGACCTTACCTGGCTTTTGCTTCTCAAACTGCGGTGATACTCAATTGCAAACCTATGGGCCTCATCCTGAATTCTGGTGATCAGACGAAAGCCCTCCGAATGACGATCGATCGAAATCTCCTCATTCTGATAATAAAGACCTCTTGTCCTGTGATTATCATCCTTCACCATACCACAGACCGGAATCGAAAGCCCCAGCTGCTCCATCACCTCCATAGCAATATTCACCTGACCCTTTCCACCATCCATCATCAGAAGATCCGGAAATCTGGTAAAGCTTCCAAACTCTTTTTCCACTCCCTGATTTTTCAGCTGTTTCTGTTCCTCCATACCATGGGTAAACCGTCTGGCAAGCACCTCCTTCATAGAAGCATAATCATTGGGTCCTATTACCGTCTTAATGCGGAATTTCCGATAATCGCTGCGCTTTGGCCTTCCATTTTCAAAGACCACCATAGAGCCTACAGATTCATATCCGGAAATATTGGAAATATCAAAGGCCTCCATTCTGCGGACATTCTCCAGCCCCAGCCACTGAGCCACCTGATTCATAGCTCCTATGGTCCGCATCTCTTCCCGTTTATTCCTTTCATTGTCCTGAATCAACACAAGAGCCGCATTCTTCTCCGCCAGCTCCACCAGCCGCTCCTTATCGCCTTTCTTCGGAACCGTAATGCGAACCTTCTGACCCTTTCTGGCGCTGAGCCACTGGCCAATCAGCTCCATATCCTCCAGCTCATACTGCACCCACAGCTCCTTGGGCAAAAATGGAGTTCCTGCATAAAACTGCTTTACAAAGCTGGAAAGAATCTGTCCCTTTGTCTCCGCAGTTGCCACAGACATACGGAAATGATCCCGTCCAATCAGCTTTCCCTCCCGGACAAAGAATACCTGAACTACTGCGTCCATATCATCCCGGGCCATAGCAATAATATCTCGATCCTCCATATTGCTGCTGGTAATCTTCTGCTTCTGAGCCACCTTCTTCACACTGCTTAGCAAATCCCGGTACTCGATGGCCTTTTCAAAATCCATAGCATCGGAAGCTGCTTTCATTTTTTCTTCCAGATTTTTTAAAACACCGTCATAACGGCCATTTAAAAACTCCAAAACCTGTCTGATATTTTCTCCGTACTCTTCCTTAGAAATATATCCCTGACAGGGGGCATCGCACTGTTTAATGTGATAATTCAGACAAGGGCGCTCTTTTCCCGTATCTCGGGGCAGATTCCTGCTGCAGGTTCTGATTTTATACAGCTTGTGTATCAAATCAATGGTATCCTTCACCGCCCCAGCACTGGTATAGGGGCCAAAATATCGGTTTTTATCCTTTTTCATAGTTCTTGCAAGCATCACCCGTGGGAAATCCTCCCCAACAGTTACCTTAATATACGGATATGCCTTGTCATCCTTCAGCATGGTATTATATCGGGGCTGATGCTCCTTAATCAGATTACATTCCAGAACCAGAGCCTCCATCTCCGAATCTGTCACAATGTACTCAAACCGGGCAATCCGTGAAACCATCTGCTCAATCTTCGCACTCTTATTGCGGCTGCTCTGAAAATACTGCCGCACCCGGTTTTTCAGGCTGACAGCCTTTCCCACATAAATAATCTCGTCCTTAGCGTCGTGCATCAGATAAACCCCAGGCTGAGACGGCAGCTTCTTCAGTTCATCCTCTATATTAAACATTTTTCCGTCCCTTTCTCCTATCTAAGCCGTTTTCCGTCAAACCGGTTCTGGAGGGCCAGAAATCTTCCAATCGCCCGAAGCTGTTCTGGAATCGTACCTGTTTCCGGCTTCATATCAAGCACCAGATAAAGACTGTCCAAATCCCTTTGCTGTGCCGTCCGTGCCATGGCAGAAAGACACTCCATCCGCTCCTCATAAGTATCTGCATCCAGAAATTTAAGAAATGCCGGACTTGGTTCATACAACTTCTGCACAGGTTCCTGAGTCCTGACTTCTTCCTCAAATCTGCTTGTGGAATTAGCTCTGATGCCGATTCCTTTCGATTCGTCTGATCCGGCTGCCATCACTTCCCCGTGCAGATATGAACCAGCTTCAGCGAAATTGCCAAAACCTCCTGCTCTGTCCCTGTCACCTGATTCTCCAGCTGCGGCCGCCAGCTCCACTCGCTCAAACCGGTATTCCTGAGTCACTTCCGGGTATTTTTCCCGATCTACAGCGCTTACAAACATTTCATAAGGCCTTACATAAACACCAAAATCCCCATAAAGAGCCTGATAAACCACCATCCTCTCTCCCGTCTCAGAATGGGTTGCCACTGCCAGAATCTGATATAATTTATTTTTAAAATGTCGATAAAATTCTCCAGGATACACCTGTCTCTCCATTTGATTTCCTCACTCTCTGCCTCTTCTAATCTGTTACTACAAAATTATAGCACAAATAAGAAGAAAAGGGTATCAGCGAACTGCACTGATACCCTTCTGAGCATAAAACCGACTGCCTCCTGCAGCCATCCTATTCTGCGGCTTCTGTTTCCTGCACCTCAAAGGACGATTCCATGGTTTCTCCCACAGCTTCCGTCTCTGCCGCTGTTGTCTCCTCTGCAAAAGTCGTTTCCGGCAGAGCTGCCCGGGACTGAACAATCTGCTCCTGTTCTGCCTTTGCCTCCTCTGGTGTCAGAAGTCCATCCCAGTCATAGGTACATGCTGCATCCCACAAAAGCCATTCATCATATCCGCAATCATAAACCGCCTGAATCTGACTGCGAACCTCCGGCCCTCCATAAGGAATATGATTTGTCAGCCAGCTGGCTGTAAAATCCTGAAGCCAGGGACGTACCACGGCAATATGCTCTCCGTTCTTTCCGGCAAAGTAAAGCTCCTTTCTGGAATCCATCAGCGCCGCGCAGATTGTCTCATAGGGCTGCATATCCGGATGGGCAATTCCATAATTTCCATCTGCGTAATGAGAAGGGTAAATCATAGGACTGATATAATCCAGATGCTTTGCCATCTCTCCGTAAATCTGTCCCACAGAATCTGCATTTACATCACTGTTGATAATGGCGCCAAATACATCTGCAGACACAAACAGTCCCTCTGCCTTCAGTCTGTCATAGGCATATTCCATAAATTCCAGAATAATTCCTGTTCGGGATCTGCCCTTCACATCGGCCTCGTCAAAAACAACCTCCCTCATGCCCTTCTCCGTACAGAAGCGCACATAGTCAAACTGTACTTCCTCAAAGCCCAGCTTTCCTGCCTCAGCTGCGATTTCCACCAGATAATCCCAGGCCTCCTTCTTATAGGGATTGACCCAGGCATTGCCGTCCCTGTCCCGGAATACCGTTCCATCTGCCTTTTTGATGCACCAGTCCGGCCGAACATCTCCCAGCCAGGCATCACGAAAAGCCGGAATCCGGGCAATGGCATAAATCCCGTGCTCCTCCAGTTTCTCCATTAGCCCTTGAATATCCGAAATATAGGCCTTTGAAGAACCCAGTTCCTGTACCAGGGGAGATTCCATCTCACAGGCCACACGACCAAAATCATCCTTCAGATCAATCACAAGTGTGTTGGCCTCTGTCCGATCAAGCTCTGCAATCAGATTATCCACCATCGAGGGGGTTCCTGCCACATAGGCAGAAATATAAATTCCCTTCACCTGAACAGGATTTCTCTGCTGCCCCTTTTCCAATACAATTTCCTGTGTCTGCAGTTCCAGTTCCGTCGCTGCTTCCGCTTCTTCTGCCGTTTTCTCGCCTTCTTCCTGTGCCTTCGTTGTTCCATGCTCTACCACTACCGGCTCCGGAACAGTCGCCAGCTCTTTCACTGCCTCCAGCTTTCCACAGCCAGATATCAGCCCAACCTGAAGAGCCAGAAGCAAAAAAAGCCTTGCATAGCTGCTTTTCATCATACTCCAGTCCTTTTGTCCTTTGTGTTATCGGGTTGACAAGTTCCTTTCTGCTTAGTATATCACAAAATCCTAAAATAATCAAAATTCCAGGTGCATTTTAAAGCCGTCTGTGATACAATGAGGGGCAGTGAAAGGGGCAAGAAAATATATGAAAATAGGATTTGATAACCAAAAATATCTGAAAATGCAGTCCGAACATATTCGGGAACGAATCAACCAGTTCGGAGATAAATTATATCTGGAATTCGGCGGAAAGCTGTTTGATGACTATCACGCCTCCAGAGTCCTTCCGGGCTTTGCCCCGGACAGCAAGCTGCAAATGCTGCTTCAGCTTGCAGACCAGGCCGAGATCGTTATTGCCATCAATGCCGCTGACATTGAAAAAAATAAAATCCGCCATGATCTGGGCATCACCTACGATGTGGATGTTCTCCGTCTGATTCAGGAATTCCGCGATAAAGGACTTTATGTAGGAAGCGTTGTGATCACCCGCTACACCGGACAGCCCTCTGCAGATCTGTTCCGCACCAAGCTTCAGAACCTGGGCATTCAGGTTTACCGCCACTATCCCATCGAAGGCTATCCCAACGACATTGCTCACATTGTCAGCGATGAAGGCTACGGAAAAAATGAATATATCGAAACCACAAAGCCATTAGTCATTATCACTGCACCAGGCCCGGGAAGCGGAAAAATGGCTACCTGCCTTTCCCAGCTTTACCACGAAAACAAGCGGGGCATCAAGGCCGGATATGCCAAATTTGAGACCTTCCCGATCTGGAATATTCCCTTAAAACATCCGGTAAACCTTGCCTATGAGGCAGCTACCGCAGACTTAAACGATGTCAACATGATCGATCCCTTCCATCTGGAAGCCTACGGCGTAACCACTGTCAACTATAACCGTGATGTGGAGATCTACCCTGTACTGTCTGCCATGTTTGAAGGAATCTACGGCTACTGTCCATACAAATCTCCCACTGACATGGGTGTGAATATGGCCGGAAACTGCATCATCGATGACGAGGCCTGCAAAGAAGCCTCCCGACAGGAGATTATCCGCCGTTACTATCAGGCGCTGAACCGCCTTGCCAAAGACAAAGGCTCCAAAGATGAGGTTTACAAAATCGAGCTTTTGATGAAGCAGGCAAAAATCACCACCAGTATGCGCGCCGTTGTATCCGTAGCCAATGAGTTATCCGCTAAAAACGGTTCTCCAGCTGCCGCCCTGGAGCTGCCTGACGGAAAAATCGTAACCGGAAAAACCTCCGCTCTTCTGGGCGCTTCCGCTGCCGTTTTACTGAACGCAGTCAAAGAGCTTGGTGGAATCGCCGACAACATTCATCTGATTTCTCCTACCTTCATCGAACCGATTCAGGGACTGAAGGTCGGATATCTGGGAAGCAAAAACCCGCGGCTTCACACAGATGAGGTGCTGATTGCCCTTTCCATGTGTGCCGCCACGGATTCCAATGCACGGCTGGCCCTAGAACAGCTGCCTAAGCTTCGCGGCTGCCAGATTCATACCTCCGTAATGCTTTCCTCCGTGGATATTAAAATGTTCAACAAACTGGGACTGGAATTAACCTCCGAACCGATTTACGAAAAAAAGAGGCTGTACCGATAATAAACAGAGCATATTGTGAATGGATCCAAGGGACTGTCGCACTAAGAAATTAGTGTGCAGTTCCTTTTCTGTAGAAAAATTTACAGCATGGAGTAGACTCAGAATATATTACATGGCTGACAATTGCTCCACAACTGACAGATACCACAGCACGGATTCCGTTCTTGAAAAATGAACAAAAACACTTATTTTTTAATATTCAAAGCTGTACAAAAAAAGTTTAAGTCTTAGACAGACCAAAGCGGATAAAATAGATACCTTCTCAATTGCTTCTATGTTGGTGTCTGATGTGAACTTAAGGTTCTACTCAGATACATCTTACCACAATGAGGAATTAAAGTCACTCTCTCGTAATCGATTTGATAAAGTAAAAGAACGTGCCCAGTTAAAATGAAAATTTTCCCATCTTAACCTTCTAATTGCAATTCGTCCTGTTGAATTTTGTGATACCGTTATTCATAGTTATTTGGTGATATGTAGTCACCATTTATATTATAAAATGCATCCAAATCCCATCAAAGCAACCGATATACATGCTAATAATCACGGATTTTAAATTGATTCAATCATTTTCTCTTAATCCAGCAATGAAGCGACTCAATACATACATTAGAGGTGACAATGGAAACCATATATAAAACTTTTTACTCACACGCCCCTCGCGGGGCGCGACGAAGAAGCTCCTATGATACGCTTGATTTTTGAAATTTCTACTCACACGCCCCTCGCGGGGCGCGACAAATATGTCTTTATGTCATGCTGCATATTTCTGCATTTCTACTCACACGCCCCTCGCGGGGCGCGACACCTTCCCGGTCAGCAAACGCATACATCTGATGGATTTCTACTCACACGCCCCTCGCGGGGCGCGACTGATGAAAAGGTTCGAATTGCCAGATTGTCAGCAATTTCTACTCACACGCCCCTCGCGGGGCGCGACACATGGGATACCGCAACTATAAGGGCGGAAAAATATTTCTACTCACACGCCCCTCGCGGGGCGCGACGGAGGTTTCTGGAACTCTGGAGACGGAGCGAACGATTTCTACTCACACGCCCCTCGCGGGGCGCGACCGCTACATTTAGCATGTAATAGCGAATCGTTCCCCACATATAGAGGAGCGGACTTTTTCATCATAAAATCTTCTCAATTTTGTCGATTTATTCGGTATCTAATGCCTCTTTTTCAGGCGAACCTTCCGGGATTTTTACATCATCTGCTCTTCCCCTACCATTTCATTCACGCAGGTATCAGGAATACTAAATGATGATCACACCTTCTGGATTATAGGTTTTTTTCGCCCCAATATGTTCAATTCGTTTTTCCCAATTATTTCCGAGATAATAAAACCTCAGACTGTCTTCTTCCTGATTGATCAGTTTGATCAGGCGATCCTTTAATTTAAGAAAAGAAGAATAATCCAGATCTGCTTCAAACACGGAGTTCTGTACACGCTGAGCATGATTCTGACATTCTTTCGCCACTTTGCGCAAGCGGGTTCTTCCTGATGCGCTCACAGTACTTACGTCGTAACTAATCAACACCATCATACGAATCACCTACTTTAAAAGAAACGATGGATAGGTTTCTATATCGCCACGCACATACTTTGCCAAAAGATTACTTTGTATATAAGGAAGCAGGCCCAACGGGATCTTTTGCTTCAAATATGGATGCGTCATATCAGTACGCTTTTTTTCCTGCCATTTTGCCAGTACTTTTTTGCGTCCATCTTCATTCAGCCACACAGCGCCGGAAAGCTGTTTTTCGAAATCCCTCTCTCCAATTATCTGTAGATTCAAGAGAGTGAGAACAAAACGCTCCACGATGCAGCGGACTTCCTCTACCATATCGCAGGCAAGAGAAGCTCGCCCGCTCCGCAGCGTATGGCAATAGCCAATATAGCTGTCCAGTCCTACTGTTTCCAATGCTGCTGCAAATTCGCTCGTAGCCAGTGTATACACAAACGAAAGAACAGCATTTACTGGATCAAGCGGCGGTCTTTTCGTACGCAACTCAAACGTAAATGGCACTTTCTGATTCGTTATCAGCTTATTAAAAACAGAAAAATAACTCTGTGCACAATATCCCTCGATACCGATAATTTCTTCCACACTTTTTGCACTATAAACCTTCTCAATGCCTGCTGTCAGAATTTCTACTGTATTCTTCATTTCCTCATCTTCCCGCAAGGCTGCGTTATCATGAAGTGTCCGACGCAAAAGCTGACGTGTGTTGCTGAATTTTGCAGCCATTGTATTCTGTGTCAATACAAGTCCTGATTCACGAAACGTATCGATCTGCGCCACTCGAAGAAATACATTTCCCTTCGTCTCCCCGCAGACTTTTGCAAGAAATTTTCCCTGAGGAGAAATAAAGTTGATCGGTATCGTCTTACTGACGCATTTTCCCATTAAAGCGGGAGAACACCCGATATAATTAAAGCAAACGATATTTTCGATGTTTTCAAATGGAATTCGCAGCTTTGTCTCCCCATCTATTTTACAAACGAGATTCTCTCCATCCAGAGTAAGGTACGCCATTTCATTTGTCACATACACCGTATTCAGCAATTTTCTCATAGCGCTGTCCTCCCGATTTTTTCGATTTCACTCTGAATGCTTTTAATCTGCCTGATATTTGGCATACACAGATCCTTCATAGAACATCCGCTGCATTTCTGTCCTTTTCGAATTGTAGGTATTTTTCCTGCCTTTAAATATCCACGCATTTCTTCTAATATAGCTTTTAATCTGACATCATATACAGCAAAATTTTCCTGCAGATGCAGATCAACTCTTTTTTTCACATCCGCATAATAAATCATACCTTCGCAGCTTCCGCCAAATACGTAATCTACGCAGAGTTTCTGTGCAAACACCTGCATCCGATCATCCTCTCGCACTTCCACATCTTTCGGTTTTGTTGGCTTATATTCTACAATTGTGAGTTTATATCTGCCTTCGAAATTCGGAAGCGTTATCCCCTGCCTGTCCTCTCTTGCTTCCAGACAGTCTGTAATTCCATAGAGCTGATAACAGTCATTGTATATAGGCACAGAAGTAAAAATCCGCTTTCCTCTTGCTGTATAATTCCGATTCGGATCATGCACACGGTCATGCATCAGATTTGCCTTTGTCACAAAAAAGTTTTCTGCCCATGCTTTATCAATTTCAAGGAGTCCCCAACGGTGCGGACAGTACAAATAATGCTGAATGGAACGAATCGTTATTTCCATCGTACTCATATTTTTTCGATCAGCTCTACTCCTTCCGGCATCTGACGATCAACCTTGATTTCATAATCAGTAAACGAACGCGGCAAAACACCATCTTTTTCTGACACTGTAATCTTATCAAACAAAAGATGTGACGGACAGCTTCCAAGCACATTATTGTGTTTAAATACGTACAGCTTTCTCATACACATTTTTCCACGTGCTGCGCTGTGATCGTTTTCAAACATATTGATGATGGCGCTCCACAGCAGCTCGAGGTCATCCTCTGAAAGATCCGTCGATTTATTGGCAAGCGCAGCAGAGACGTATCCCTCTGCCCGATAAAGTGCATAGGGGATCACACTTTTTCTTCCCATTTCTGTCTCTCCAGTCTCCGTCCGTTCCTCAGTTGTTCTCGCCTGACGTGTGATGGAAACATCCAGAATATTCACTGGAGAAATACTTCTCGCAAAATTGATCTGTACTGGTCCTCTTACAATGCCGCACGGATCTTCTCCGGTGGACATCACTGCACCGAACGTTCTCACATCGAAATAATTGCGACACATATATTCTCTGGCCTTCTTTACATCATCCGCATTTTTTCCCTTATTCTTTTTTGGCAGTCCTTCTGCCTCATACGCCGCTGTAAATTTTGCATTCAGGGAGCGGTCAGGCTTTACCAGAATGTTGTAGCCTGCTTCCCCTTCTTTGACCAGCTCTACATAATTTCTGATTTTCCGTTTCAAGCAGACATCCGTGATAAATCCATAACCAGATTCAACATCCACTCTCGGCATATTTCCCGCATCTGGATCACCGTTTGGATTTCCATTTTCTACATCAAAAAGCATGATAAAATCATATCTATTTTCCAGTGCCATATCGCTCATCCTCCCTGTCCTCTTGATTCTTTTTCTCATAAAATGCCTGATTCTGCTGATAGTAACCGACGATAAACTCTCCCTGCTCCTTTAGAGAAAAATGATCCGGAAATCCACCGTTCAGCTTTACCATAACCTCTCCGATCAGCTTATTATAAAACATAGGATACTGTGCTTTCTTCAGGTAGCTCTGAATCGCCAGATTGATCAGCTTCGGAAAAACCAGCAGCGGTCTTGTCGACGCAGATGCAAAGTAGGCATCCTTGACAGTTCTGTTTAAGGAGTAATTCGATGCTTCCTGCTGCAGCCGTTCTAAAATGGCAAACAGTCTTCCGCACAGATACGCCTGATTTGTATTTTCCTTATCTAAAGCCACTTTTATCTCCTCCCCCACATTTTTTCTATTGAGACACGCCTTGATCACGCCAATGCGTACGTCATTCATCTTTTCTCTTCCACTATCGATCCGAACTCTGCGCACCATTGTTTCCAGCAGGGCATTCGGAGTTTCCCAAACAAAAGGATATTAAGAAATAACCGGTGTTTACCTGCTTGCAAAATTACTGATGTACAATAGAACAGCACTTCAAATACGGCATGGGATAAGAAATATTCTAACAGATAGCAGAAAGTGATGACAGCTTATTTTCCTAATGATATACTATATTAGTAAGTAACAAATATAGAAAGAGAGGACGACATATGATGAAAAAAGAACAGAAACAAGTAATGATTATTTGTATATTTTTGATTATTGGTTCTGTACTTGGCTATTTTGTAGCAGTTAATCAAATAAATCAACTTAGTGATCCTGAATACATTGTGTTTTGGTCTAATAATAATATGCCTGTTCCAGAGCCGTTAGGATATACAAAAAGTATTATTTCATTTGCATTACTATTTTCGGGAATACCGACGGGCTTGATTTTTTATAGGAACATATCAAAAAAATGGTTGACACCGATTGCACCTAAAATAATAATCGGAATCATTGCTTTTCCTATTTATACTTGTATTGGAATAATTAGTTCAATTCCTTTTATTATTTACGAAGTAATCTGTCTATTTAGAAATAGTAAAAGATAATAAATTATATTTTATTGTAATAAAGTCTTATCTCTCTCTTTTTTTATAAGAAAAAAAGATTAAAAATCTAATTATCTGCATAAACACAGGGACTTTAAGCAATATGAATGAAAATATAAAAGAAATTTACCACTAATTTACTACGATTGAAAGAACCTTGATACGACAAAGAAAATAGCATAAAGAAAAGCAAAAATGGCATTTCATACAGGATATGAGATGTCTTTTTTGCTGATGTGATACAGCATAATTATTCTTTTTCTGCTTGACTATCAATCATTTTTTAGAACATGAATTGTCAAGAGCTTGTTGCGTAGCAATGTTTATACTCTTGATAAGTTATGGGATAAAAAATATTCTGATAGACAGCAGAAAAGTGATGATATTATATGTAGCAAATGATATAATGTTCATATAGTAAAAATTAGGAGTGGTAACAATGGGAGTTATAGAAATATTTATACAAGTTATTCCATATTTAGCTGTGTTTGCTATCTTAGGATATATTGTAAAGCTTCAACAAAATAGAGCGAAAAAGCGTGAGGAAGAACAGAAAAAGGGAATAATTAGGACGCATTATATAATAAAAACCGAAAAAGTACTTACTATATTTTTTGTTGTGGCAGTGTTTCTTTTTGGAGGAGGTACGGTAGCAAGTGCTATTCAACAAGATGATTTATTGCCACCAATCGGTTTTGGCATTTTTTTTGCAATTTCTTTAATCGGTTCAGTAAATATGATAATGTGGAAACTGGAAGTGAACGGAGATGAAATCACATGGCGTTCGACTTTTGGGAGAAAGAAAACTTTTCACTTTGAAGATATTACATATTGTGAGTTAAAGGGAAATGCTATTCGTGTTTATGTCAATGGTAAAAAATTATTCACCATTGACAGCGGTATTGATGATAGTGAATTTATGGAAGATATAGAGAGAAGAAGAATACCTGTAAAAGCTTATTAGGTAAATAAGTATAAATAACAAAGAGCTTATAGGTTTTAGCTAATGCTATATTATTAGTTGCACAGACGGAGTGATCCAGACACGGTGGCGGGAAAATCTCTCAGATTTTTCTGCCATGTCTTGCAAGTGGCTGGTTCACTTCGTC
>OGXF01001175.1_pt1 | contig 20214 bp, 14 predicted proteins | sample 1576191 | NCBI WGS metagenome assembly OGXF01 (sample SAMEA3541545, study PRJEB24748) | human gut metagenome | biome: human gut; feature: human-associated habitat; material: faeces | place: China | collected 2012
ATGAATACATGAAAGGATTTCAAGAACGGAATCCTACGTTGCGAGTATTTGCTGCTCATCTGCATTTAGACGAAGCAACACCACATCTACATATTGATTTTATTCCCTATGTTACAGGAAGTAAGCGAGGACTTGATACAAGAGTATCTTTAAAACAAGCCTTATCGTCATTAGGATTTAAAGGTGGATTAAGAAGTGAGACGGAGCTAAATCAATGGGTACAATCGGAAAAGCAAAAATTAGCCATGGTCATGAGGGAAAATGAGATAGAATGGGATCAGAAAGGAACTCATGAACCACATCTTTCTGTATTGGATTACAAGAAAAAGGTTCGAGAACAGGAAGTAGAAGAATTAACGGAACATAAGAATTTATTGGAACATGATTTGCATGATATCAGTGAATGTGTGGATGAGATCCAAAAGGAAAAAGAACAGGCAGAAAAAGAGAGAGATGCGGTAATTAAAAAGACAGAAGTGTTGGAGAAGAAATTATTAAAGGTGAAGGTTAATGTGAGTCAGTTAGAACGTCATGCACAGGAATATGGCTATTATCCGGAAGAATGGCTACCGGAACCAGTACAATTTGAATCTGCAAAATCTTATCGGAAGAGAATATTTCCTTTGGTGAAAAAAGTTGCGAATATGATACAGTCATTATATAGCAAATATTTGGATTTGAAAAACAAAAATCAAAAGCTATCAGATCGAAACATAGATCTTGAAAATCGTGTGGATCGGTTGCGAGAGGAAGTATCTGTTATAAAAAAGGAAAATGCAATCTTAAGAAATGCTGCATTTGACTTGGAAAGAGTGAGAAATATGCTTGGAGAAAGTAAGATTGATGATGTGATAGCGATGGCGAAACGTTTGGAACAAATGAATGCAAATCCTAAAATGAAAAAGAAACATTGGGATAGGGAGATTAGATGAAAGCAATTGATAGAACCCAATCTTTGTAGCGTTCGTTGACTCGGGATAAATTAAAGCGTAAATTTACGTAGTAGGGCTTACATAGTAGGTAAATTTTCATAGTGGAGAAAACCTAGTATTTGTGTTAAAATTAATTTTAGGTTTTGTATATAATTTCCTATGCGATGCAAAACCTAGAGTTTGATATAATAAGTTGCTATAAGTATTATTATTTGGAAAATTATCCAGATGTGTTTGAGTTTATCAAAAATACGGCGACAGACATTGCTGAATTACAGATGAATTTATTTGAAATCATGAATAAAGAAGATGTATGTAAAAAATACTAGGAGGTTTACTGTGGGAGATTTTGGAGATGCAGAAAGAGGAATATTAGCGTTTATGACAGAGGAAACAGAGTTTGTTTTTCAAAATAAGAAGTATAAAGTGATACTTTCAGGAAAGCCAACCTGTCATAAAGGTGAGCCAAAAACAGATATATACATTTTAGCAGAATCAGAATATGACAAAGTAGAAATAAAAATATCATACAAGAAAGAAAATGCAGATTTTATTGAAAATAAAATGAGTGCAGAACGTGCAAAGCAGTTGTTTGGGATAAACTGGGAGCTAATTATTGAACAGTCAACAACGGCAATTAGGGATAAATTTGAAGAAAGAATGCTGATATATAAAAATAAGTTCAAACGAACTGAAAAAGGTGCGATTACTTTAGGGTGGAAGTTTGAACTACTGAACAAAAACAGTGGTGAATTGTCAGGTAAAATGCTGCTTACAGAAGAACAGGTAATTGAAGTGTATGCAGGTAGTAATTTATCTGAGGATAAGAGAAATGCTATGGTTTGTGGTCAGGTTATTGAAAATAGTGGTATTGCAAATTACATATTGATGGATGAAGATGTTCATTCAGCACAGGATGTGATCGATAAAATGATACCAATTACAGAATATGTTAAGTTGCATCCAAATATTTATTTTGCTTGTAAAGCATTGAACTATCGAACATTTGCAGGAAAATGGGATGGTGACAGACCTCTTTCGGTTCAGGTATTTTGGAATGCCGAGAAGAATAAATTGGTTCCGAAATTGGTATATGATAAGCCTTTAATGATAAAAGGCAATGAAGTGGCAGGCAGATTATTACAGTATATGAAGTTGTTGAATATTAAGACGACAGATGATATTGATGATGATAATGCCGGAACAGATAGAATAATTTAGAGGTGATTATATGGCAGTTATTATAGCGGAGCGAGGAAGAGGTAAGTTTAAGCCGGCTCCAGATTATGTAGTAGATGAGGTGAAAGAGCTTCTTAATGCAAAGATTGAGGAGGAAAGACAGGCATTTGCTGATTGTAGTGAAGAGATTGACTTTGATAAGTTAAGTTATGATTCGGATAAGTGGAACTTATTATCACTTTTTTCGGGGTGTGGCGGACTGGATTTAGGCTTTGAATTGGCTGGATTGAAAGCTGTTATGGGCGAAAAAGTTATGGAAACTGCATTTGCTGATAAAAAGGTTTTTGATGAGAACATCAATAATAATGTATTTAATACAATTTATGTAAATGATATATTTGATGAAGCTAGAGAAACTTATGCAAAAAATGCAGGTAAATATATCTATATGGATAAGAGTGATATAAGAAAAATTAAGAAGTTTCCAAAAGCTGATATAGTGTTGGGAGGGTTCCCTTGTCCGGGATTTTCAGAGGCAGGTCCGAGATTAGTGGATGACAAGAGAAACTTCTTATATCTGCATTTTATCCGTTGTTTAATGCAGAGTAAACCTAAGATTTTCGTCGCTGAAAATGTAAAAGGAATGATGACACTTGGAAAGGGTGAAGTATTTAAACAGATTGTTCAGGACTTTGCGGCAGCAGGCTACACCATTTATCATAAATTGCTCAATTCAGCAAAATATGGAGTGCCACAGATAAGAGAACGAGTGATTTTGGTCGGTGTCAGAAATGATATCAATTTTGAATATGTACATCCGGAAGCGACACATGGATATGGCATTGAAGGGTTAAAGGAGGTAGTTACACTTCGTGATGCGATTGGTGATTTAGAAGATGATCCGGGAGATTATTTTACAGGTTCATATTCTACCATTTTTATGTCTCGTAATCGAAAAAAACTATGGACACAGCCAAGTTTTACGATTCAGGCATCAGGAAGACAGGCGCCAATTCATCCGTCTGGCGAGCCTATGGTAAAAGTAGGTAAGGATAAATATATTTTTAGTGATGGAGAGGAAAATAATAGACGATTGTCGGTTAAAGAAATAGCAAGAATCCAGACATTTCCGGATTGGTATGAATTTAGCAGAGGAACAAGTAACAGAAATGATAATGCCAAACTTGATTTGGTATACAAGCAAATAGGGAATGCAGTACCAGTAAGACTCGCATTAGCGGTTGCAGAACCGATAGCGGAGTTTGCAAAGGCACAGTTGGAACAGGAAAAAGAGGCATATGTTGTCATTCAGAATATAGGAGAGAAGAAGAGGATGATGGCGTAGAATTAGTAAGACCTAAGTGTAAAAGTTGTAGGTGATATAGTATGAAAGAAGAGATGGTTATTCAAAAAAGGGAATTTGATTGTTTTGATGTGTATTTTTCGGCAGAGGGGCATTCGTTTGTTTATGCAGATTTCAAGGATACAGATTCTTTTATTGAGGGGTTAGTTGAGTATATTTTTAAAGAGGAAAATCTGCTTAATTATGCTAAACGAAACAATAAAATTGGCTTTAGTGGAACACAAAAACAATATGCCAAACTATATAACAACATAAGTATGTTTTTGAATACTGAACTTGAGATGTTGGAAGTAGATGATATTACTGATGAATTGAAGGATATATTAGGGCAGGAATATACGCTTGTTGGTGAAGCAGGAAATTTGAAAGTTCAAAATGACAAGGTGGGCAAGATAGGGGAATATACGTTTCATTTATTGTTGAATAACTATTTTGGATTAGATTGTGTATTGCCGAAATTTCGTTGCACAACGGACAGAAATATGAGTGTTTTTGGCATTGATACATTGTTTTTGGATACTGAAAAGAGGATATTGTATTTTGGAGAATCAAAGTTTTGTAAAACACTTGATCATGGGATAACTTTGATAAATCGTTCTCTTGAAAAGTATGAAGAACAAATAGATGAAGAATATAGAATTGTATTGTCCGATGATGAGGCATTTAGACTTTCATCTGATTATGAGAGAATATTTGGGGATGCAAAGCAAATATGTATATCTTTTAGAGAGTTTATTAAGGTATCTGGTATTAAAAAAATTGGTGTTCCAATTTTTGTTGCTCACGGAAATGCAGATATCAATAACGTAAAACCAGAAGAGTATATTAGTAAGTTGAATAAAAAAATTAAAAGAAGTACATATTTTGGAATTGAAGTTGCATATATTTTTATTTCTTTACCAATAATCGATAAAAATAGGTTCATAGAATGTGCGATAACAAAGGCGGTGAAAAAGCAGGATGAGTACAAAAACAAAGTTTCCGGAAATTGCTGATATTCAACTTTATAGAGAACAGGTGATAAAGGAGATTAATGATACGGAACATAAAACGCAATATATTGAAAAAAATGCAGAAGCTATTTACGCATTAGGATTGACAATGTATTCAAGTGTCTTTTCATTAAATTCGGCTATTTATAATGGATTTTCATTAAGTGAATTGGATGAAAGAATTTCTTTACATCCGGAACAAATTAAGGTACTTGAAAAAATTGAGAAAAACAGAGGATTGATTTTTAGTGCACCTACGAGCTTTGGGAAAACATTTGTGATTTTTGAGTATATTGCTAGATTTAAACCTAAAAATGTTGTCTTGGTAGTTCCTACATTAGCATTAATTGATGAGTATAAAAAGAAAATTATAAATCAGTATAGAAACATTTTTAAACAGTATAAAGTGTATCTGTCAATTGATGAAGATAAGGAATATAATTTAGAAGAATATAATTTGTTTTTGGTAACACATGATCGTGTCATAAATGAAAGTATACATCAAATTATTAAAAGTATAGATTTCTTAGTAATAGATGAAGTATACAAATTGCAAAAAGATAATAAGGATGATAGAGTGTTGATTTTAAATTTGGCATACTATAATTTGGTGTCAATTAGTAAGAAATATGTATTATTGGCACCATTTATTAAAGGTGTGAATAATTTAGATAAACTAGATGATAAGCCCTATTTTTACGGAACCAATTACTCACCTGTAGTCAATGAAGTGATTGAAATTCCAATCATAGATGATAATGATAGGTTGAACAAGGCAAAAAGTATTCTAAAAGAATTGGAGGGAAATACACTAGTATATTTTCCAACAGTTACAGAATTGAATAAGTATATAGATGGGATGGCAGATGGAGAAGAAGAACAAGCATTGGAGGCCAATCCAATTTTAAGTGAGTTTATTACATGGGCGAAAAATGAGATACATGAAAAATGGTCAGTCTTAAAGGCTATGGAAAATGGATATTTAGTTCACCATGGACAATTGCCTTTAGGTATTAGGATGTTGGAATTGGATCTTTTTAATGATACCAATGAAAAATTTTATTATAGAATGCTATGTACGGCAACTTTACTAGAGGGAGTAAACACAACCGCAAAAAATATTATTATTACAAAGCCAGCGAGAGGAGCTGGAAATGCGTTTGATGCATTTGATTTTTATAATTTAGTTGGAAGGACAGGAAGGCTTTTTCAACATTATTTGGGAAAGGCTTACTACATAAAAGGTCCAGAAGACAGAAATTATGTAAAAGGTGAGGCTTTAAAGTCTATTGAGTTTGAGTTGACAACAGATAGTATAGACATAGATATTAATAATGGGAATTATGTTAAACATGAAAATTTTGTTGAGTTTCTAAATATGTTGCATATTGATTATGATACATATAAAATGGAAATAAGTTCTAAGTGCAGATTTTCAACAGTATTGAAACTTTATTCAAAGTATTGTAAAAATAAACAAAGTTTATTTACAGAACTTGATAAACAAGATAGAAATGACTCTATAAGCAAATTGGGAATGATTAGAGAACTTTATAAAATTGTAAATGACAAACAGTACAAGATGAAGTTACAGACCTTCCTGATTAATAAATTGACTTATAAAACAGTTCCTAGATTAAATATTAGAACAGTTGTAAATGATGCAATGTATTGGTATGAGCATGAAGATATTAATTATGTAATAAAGAGTGCAATTAGTTTAAAGAATAGCTACATAGAATTTGATTTTTATAAGAGAATTCAAGTGATTTTGTTCTTTATGAAATGTGAGAGAGTAGAACAAAGGTTAATTGATGTAGTGAATGAGAAATTAATGAGAAATATCGAATTGCTATATTATATTAATTCACCAGCAAGAAAAATGTTAAAAGATATGGGAATCTATGAGGGAGACATAGAACTAATTATAGGTGTTATAGATGATGATTTTGAAACCGTTGAAGAATTGCAAAATAGAATTCGTCAAGCGAGATATCGCCTCAATGATATAAGTATTGTTTCAAAGTATGTTATAGATAGATTTCTAGCGTGATTTCAAAAAAATGAAATCTATGAGCTAGTGACAATAAAACGACAATACGATTTGATGAAATCATAGAAAATCCATACCAAACAGTTCGGAAACGAACTGTTTTGAAGCTGAGATAAAGTATAGGAACTATAGAACAAATAGAACTTTGCGAATTTGAATAAGCATTGAGTCATGCGTGAGTAAAAGCGGAAACAGCCTGAAAAGAGCATTCATGTTCTTTTCAGGCTGTTTTTGATTTTAGGAACATAGGGCGAAAGCCCACATCGAGATGAAGCGAAGCGGAATCGAGATGTGCATGACGGAGTAGAGGGAAGGGACAGAGTAAAAAGAACACACGTTCTAATAATAAATTGAAAAAACTATTTAATTATAGTATAATATCCAAAACATCAAATTTATAGACAGGTGAAATATGTTAGAAAAAAACTTCAAATTAGTATTATTGAAGAAAATTATATTCTAAGTCAATCTCTCGATTTTAATCATATGATAGGAAGGAATGCGAATATACATGTTTTAAAGTTAATGAAGAAACTATAAGAAATCAGCTTAACGAAATACACACATCATCATATGCTTTTAGAAACACTATAATTTTCAGAAAAGAGGCGATTATTTGACACTATTAGAATTTGAAAAAATCCTTAAACAAGGTGAATCGATTCATACAGAATTTAAATCATGGATCAAGGTATCCAATATGAGAGAACGAATTGCACTTGTAGTAGACGAGTTGATTGCATTTGCAAATGCGAAAGGTGACAGGAAAATTAAATAATGATTTTGGAGAGATAACATCATTGACGGTTCCATATGATTTAGTTGTGTCAGGATCTAATCATTATGTTTATCTTGTAATGGATGAAGAAGTGGGAGTATTAAAGAAGTTGTATAAGTTTGATAAAAACAATATAAGGATGTGGTGTTAGGTGAAGACATCTTTTTCATCAGCAGGTCTTTTGTATGTATATATTACTGGTTATAAAGAAATGGAACTGTTGCATATAGAACAGATAGATACATATAGTTATATCGGTGATGAATTATATAATAAAATAATGGAAATATCGGAAGTAATGACCCAAAATGAAAATTCTATTCATGTTTTTGGAGTCATAGGGATAGAGAAAAAAGTTAATTATGTATATACAATTTTAGAGGAGGGAATTAAGAAAAATTTTGACAGAATATTAAATAATAGAAAGATTAAAATTGGTACAAAAAATTTAGATAGTATAGGTAATCATTTCTACCGTTGTGTTCAGGAATTTTATTGTGATAAATTACATTATTTACCGAAAAAAGTGGTTTTTAATTTTGATGATGCTAGTTTTTATGGAATATATGGTAGTTCTATGAATGATAAACAGGCCTATGATGTAGTGAATGAAATAGTTAGTTGTTGGATAGAACAAGAAAAACCGTTGATTTGCGGAAAACAGCTTATAACGAGATCATTTTTTTTGAAAGATTTCGTAGGACGGAAGTTGATTACTGCAATGCCGGAAACAGAATCGAATTCATGGAGGCTGATTTTTGAAGGTGGGCATCAATTAAATATAAATGAAAATTTGTTGTATTCAAAGGGAACTCTTAATCCGAATGATTTAGGTGTTTTTTGCACATCAAATGTTCAATCTGTTCTTCTAAATCCTATTTATGCATACGGGAAATGGTTTTATCCAAATGATATTTGTGAAGAATGGCATAAAGTATTTTTATATTTATGTGCTGTCTAAGAATATGAATGGAATCTTTCTAATATGGGTAATGTGTATAGGAGATTTTTGAAATTTCTTGAAGAAAACATCTGCTTGACAATGAAAGTAGATCCATTAATTTCTAAAGAACAATATTATAAAGTTTTATTGATACATATTGAAAATTATCGTGCGTTTCTTAAAGGAGAAGATGAAGTGGTAAATTCAAAAGATTTGTATCAAACATTAAATACGAGATATGTGTATTTACCGTATTTACAGGAACTTGTCAAACAAGAAAATTTGCAACATTCATTTTCTTATTTTGAACTTCAGAAAGAAATTGATTGTGCGTTGCAAGAAACTGATATTTATAAAAAAGGAAAAAAGTGGGAAAATGTTGCAGAATACGTTTTAAATAGTGTTGAAGGATGGAAGATTACGGGAAAACGGATTAGAGCTGGAGCACAGGAAATTGATCTTAGTGTTGCAAATATTTCTTTGGATGATGAGCTTTGGCAAATGGGTGCATATATTTTAATAGAATGTAAAAATTGGAAAAAGCATGTGGGCATTCAACAAATTAGGAATATAGCTCATATTTCTAGTATGAAAGGAAATAAAACTGCGATTTTATTTACGGCAAATGGAATTACTTCAGACTCACAAGAAGAAATTCAACGGCTTGCTATGACTAATATATACATTATTTGTATTACTGCAGTTGAATTAAAACAACTTCAATCAGCTGTGGAGTGCAAAAAATTAATTTTGGATAAGTGGAAAAGTTTACAAGATAGTATAGAAGTATCTGGTATAATATGAAAATAGATTCTATCGGTATCATATCAAAATCAGGATGATATGGTGGCACTTAATTTAGATAAGATTGCTGCAAAAAATAGATATTGGCAATTTATAAATAACAGGAGAACAAAACTGTCCCTACCAAGAAGTAGATAATGCAGACAAAGATGCCTACCACATCTGGTTAGAAGACGAAGAAGGCATCCAGGCATACGCCCGTATTCTGCCACCCGGAACAACCTTCGAAGAAGCATCCATCGGCAGAATCATTGCAAAGAAAAGACGCTGTGGACTCGGAACACAGATTGTCAAAGAAGCGATCAAAACAGCCAAAGAAGAAATTCAACGCAAAATCAATCAAAATAGAAGCATAGGTATATGCAAAAGAATTATATGAGAAAGTAGGATTTGTACAGAAATCCGAATCATTTCTAGAAGATGGAATACCACATGTATTAATGCAATATACAGAATAAAGAAAAACGTTACAAAACTAAAGATTCACTTCACAATACATCTCAATATATTCCTCAAATCGAGGCAGCGCTAAAGTCAGTTCTCCACGAACAGAACCATTCACAACACCACGTTCCATCAATCGCTTTCGATAGGTATTCAATAACTGTGGAGATATCGATAATTTCTCACGAATTTCCCCAGTTTTATAAACTCCCGTAGAAATTACATAAACAATCTTCCGGTCAAGTTCAGAAAGTTCACTCCATATCTTCTCATAAGCATAAATGATCAATTCCTCGTCAAACTTAGGAAGCAGTTTTTCAAGATCATCATTTGTCTCCCACTTCAAATAACCAAGAATCTGAAAAGCAAAAGGATACCCCTTTGTAAGTTTCGCCATCTCAACAGCCTCACTTGGAGAAATGTCAAATACAGAACGATAACTTGTAGTAATTGCAGGAATGCTAAGTGGTTCCAGAAAAATTTTTGGAGCACGATATAAAAATGTCAGACTCTTCTCGTTTTGAAGATTGCTGATATTATCAAACAAACCAGCCATTACAAGATACACAGGGTAATTCTGTGTAATATAAATCTGAAAATTACTAGCAAATACTTTGACATAAGAATTATTTATAATCTCATCAATGATAAAAAGAACTTTCTTTCCTTTATTTTTTAACTTCTCAAGAATATTACGAAGCATAGCTTCTTTTTCCAAAGAATCATTTGTTTTGTTTACCGACAACTCAGCAATTCCGAGATTTAGATTTAATCCAAGATCCAGATCATGAAATTGTGAAACGCGGGTAAGTTCGGAAACTGCACCAGCGATCAAATCTGTATCAGCACTCAATCTTAAAACAATCCATTGATCATTTGAAGAATAATGATCAGCAATTTCAGCAAGAGAAACCGTCTTTCCAGACCCCCTGACACCAGCAACCATATAAACTTTATTTGAAGGATTTTCCATATCAAATGTATGAATGATCTTTCCAATTTGGTTAGTGCGCGAAATGAATTCCGTAGGTTTTTGACCAAATGTTAAAGTAAAAGGATTTTCCATTTTCTATTCACCTCCATATTTATTTATGTTTATTTATGTTTATTATATGAATATATGTTTATTTATATTTATTTATGTTTATTATAATAAATAAATATAAATAAAACAAGAATATACACAAAAGACACTCCAAAAATGTTAAAATAAGAATAACAATCAAAAAACGACGATCAGGAGGAACCAAAAAACAATGAACATCAAAAAAGTAGCAGTTCTTGGAGCAGGTGCCGTAGGTTCTTACGTTATCTGGGGACTGTCAAATAATAAAAATATTACACTGGGAGTTGTAGCAGATGGTGAGAGAAATGAACGCCTCAAAAACCAAGGATTAATGATCAACGGAACAAAATACACACCGCAAGTGTGGACTCCAGAAGAAGCACACAATGTGGATCTTCTGATCGTATCTTTAAAATACGGAAGTCTGAGAGGGGCATTAAAGGATATTCAGACGATCGTAGGAGAAAACACAACGGTCATGAGTCTGATGAATGGAGTTGACAGTGAAGAGATCATAGCGGAGAAAATTGATAAATCACATATTTTATACTCCTTTATCAAGGTGGCATCACAGAAGAAAGAAGATGGATATCATTTTGATCCAGAAACAACGGTCGGGATTTATTTTGGAGAACTACAACAACCATACGAAAGCGAACGAGTAAAAGCAGTAAATGATATTTTTGAAAATACAGGTCTCCACTGGATTATCACAGATGATATTCAAGCAGAAATCTGGGGCAAATTCAAATTAAATGTCTGCAATAATCTGCCACAGGCAATCTTGAGAGTTGGAGTTGGATGCTATGAAGATAGTGAACATATGGCAGCGATCCGAGAAGGATTAAGAGCAGAGGTTGAAGCAGTTGCTAAAGCGAAAGGAATCGACTTAAGCACGATCAATGCAAAGTCTGGACGGGGGAGTGCGGTCAAAGCATCTGCAAGATATTCGACATTACAGGATATTGATTCTGGTCGCCACACAGAGATTGATATGTTCTCTGGTGCGATGATGAGAATGGGGAAAGAATTGGGGATTCCAACCCCATATAATGAATATACATATCATATGATCAAAGCATTAGAAGAAAAGAATGATGGAGTATTCGAATATCAAGGGGAGAATGATAGAGTGTCTTGGTCTAAATAATAATGTATAATAATGTAAAATAAGGGAAAATGCATGTATAACAAAAAGAAAAAAATAAAACATAAGACGTTGAAGATTTTCTTTCTGCTGATAGGTACGATCGTGACAGCAGTATTTTTGGAAGCAGGAATTCTTTATCTAGTAAATAGTCAGAATGTATATAAAACATCCAAAGTGTTGTTAGATCAGACAATTGAAATCGTAGAGAAAAACAAACAAAGTGAAGTGAGGACTGTTGTAGCAGATATTCCAGTATATAAAGGAATTGCTTTATATGTAGCGGATAAAGAAACTGGAAGAATCTATGGGGCTACAGATGTTTCAAAGATAGGAGTGAAATTAGATGATATGGGGCTTCGCAAGCAGAGAAAGAAGATTGCGAAGGAGAAGATCGCATCGGGAATCATTCGTGTCGATGGAAAAAAGAATTATTATATCTTAAAGAAAACACAGAAATATATCGTTGGTATTACATATTGGATTGCGGTAGACAACAAGAGTAATTTGATCGCAATATTGATCATGGTTGTATATTTGAGTATTGCAGCAGTCGGTATTCTATTTATGGTACTAAGGTTGTCGAAAGTTAAAAAAAAGAATAAGGAACAATCTGTGATGCTTTCTTCTATTTCAGAAATATCGAATACCGATAAGATGACAGGATGTCTTAATCGAAAAGCATATGACGAAGACATTTCAGAGATACGCATGGATTCTCAATTTATTTATGTTTCCATGGATGTGAATGGACTAAAGATCATCAATGACAGACAAGGACATGCAGCGGGAGATGAATTGATCTGTGTAGCAGCATCTTGCATGAAGACCAGGTTTGATAGATATGGAAAAGTTTATAGAATGGGTGGAGATGAATTTGCAGCAATTCTATTTGTGGAAAGAGAACAGTTTGAATGGATCAGACGGCAATTTGATGGAGATATCAAGTACTGGAGCTGTAACCGGATCAAGGAGCTTTCGATTTCCTATGGATATGTTTCAAGCAGTGAATGCCAATGGGGTTCCATGAAAGAGATATCAGATGTTGCTGATATTCGTATGTATGAAGAAAAAGCGATGTATTACAAGAAAAATGGAGTAGACCGTCAGGGACAGCCAGCCTCTTATGTAGCTCTTTACAGATTGTATACACAGATTCTCCGAATTAATCTGGAAAAAGACTGTTATAAGATTTTAAATTGGGAAGAAACCAAGAATAAAAAGAAACAAGACTCCATAGGAGCTTTGTCAGAATGGTTTCACAATTTTGAAGATATACGGCTTATTCATTCAGATGATTTGGCGAAATATCTTAGAAAGACAAAGATTGAATATCTGAAAAAGCAATTTGCAAATAAAAAGAAATTTGTAACGATCACCTATCGAAGAAAAGAAGGAGATAGTTACAAGAGGATAACATTAGAAATTATTCCAGAAGATGAGAATTCACAAAATACGTATGAAGGATTTTTATATGTTAAAGAATGATCTATAAAAGGAAACAATAGAAATTAATAAAAGGGCGTGGCGGAAGAAAACAAAATAATGACACAAAATTTACTGAAAAAATTAGCACTACTAAAAATAGACGTTAAAAAATTTCATTGCTATAATAGAGATAGAAAAAAATAATGGAATAAAAATTGGATTTAGAAGGGAGACAATTATGGGATTCTTTTTCAAGAATAAGAAAAAAAATAAAGAGGAAGAAACAGTAACACCAGTTGTAGAAACAACACCAGAAGTACCAGCGAAAGAAGGTATGATTTTGGTAAGGGAAGGAATTAAACTGGGACTTCCAACGGTAAGCATGGAAGAAGCGATCGTGGCAGCAGGGGAACTTTTAAGAGATCTTGGATATGTAGATGATGATTATATTCCAGCAATGATCCGAAGAAATGAAGAAGCATCTGTATACATGGGATTAGGACTTGCAATTCCACACGGAACAGAAGATGCAAAAAGAGACGTAAAAAGAAGCGGAATTATTGTGATGCAGTATCCAGACGGAGTCGAATTTAATGGCGGAACAGCACAGCTTGTCATTGGAATTGCTGGAGTTGGAGATGAACATTTAGAGATTCTTGGACAGATTACAGAAGCAGTGACAGAAGAAGAAATTCTGGAAGAATTAAAGAAGACGACGGACGTTGATTATATTCTTAATACATTCACGAATTAGTTTCTTTCGTAACGTCAGGAAGTGGAAAAACTGTGTTAATTGGATAGAAAATAAAAAGAAAAAAATGTCAGGTACATCTAAGTTTTCGAGAAACTTAGATGTACCTGACATTTTTACAGTTAAAAATTTATCATGACTTTTTCAATTCATCTCTTTTTTTCTTCAGGATGCGTCGTAACTGTCCAAATTCTCTTATATGTTCACGAGGCATCATCTTAGGGAATGCACGTAAAATACGGCGTGATGTAAATGTAGGAAGTTTTGCCATCTTTTCGTATTTGCTACGAAGTTCCTCAGCTCGCTGTTTTAAAGAATCCATACGAGCTTTGAGTTCATCTGCATTTTCCTGTCTGGCTTCATCAACTTTCTCTCGAATAACATCTGCACGAGCTTTTAATCGGTCTTGAGCCTCCAGACCATCCATCATACTATCGTAGATATTTTCACCGATCTGATCAGAAATATTACGCAGTTCTTTTGCAATATCCTCCATAAGGGCAAGACGTTTGTTGAATTTTAAAATACCCTGAACTGTGATGCAAATATCAACTATAAGAGCAATGCTTAATAAAACAAGCAAAAATTTTCCAAGCCATATCGGGAAAAAAGAAACTAGTTTATCCGTAAAAGGATAGATAAGTTTCACGATCAATACACAAGCGACGCCCCAGATCGCAGAAAATAAAGGACATACATAGCCGCCGATATTCAATGGCATTTCAGAATAATCCCACCATCTGTGATGAAACATCTTTTCAAGAAGAAAACCCGTTAGCCATTCAAGAAAAGTAACGAGAATGGTGGAGGTAATATAAAGCAAGATCAAGTTTCCGACGTAAGGCTGAAGAGAAGCAACGACAACCGTCACTCCAATTCCATAAATCGGACAGATCGGACCATTTAGAAATCCACGGTTTACAAAGGAATGTTGTTTAAAAGCTGCAAAAGCGACTTCAGAACACCAACCAAGAAACCCATATATAAAAAAGCTAAATAAGATATCGTAATAAGTCATAAAATCTCCTTCTTTATATCTTTTTTACAGTATAACAACAGTTACACCAAGATCTCCTTCACCATATTCACCATCACGGTAACCGGAGATACGTTTTTGTTTCTTCAACTGTTTAAAGTAATTATGAAGCCCTTTACGTAAAGCACCAGTTCCTTTTCCATGGACAACAGTGATCTGTGCTAAGTTGGCCAGGCACGCATCATCGATGTACTTATCAAGCTGTGCGATCGCTTCATCAACCGTCATACCCATAACATTGATCTCAGGTCGGATGGAAGCGGATTTGTTGATCGCAGTACGTCCTCGGTTACGACTTTCATTTCTTTGATTTTCACGTTTTACATCTTTGGCTGTTTTTGTGATTTCAAGGTCTTTGATGTTAACAAGAGAACGCATCATACCCATCTGAACATACAGATCACCTTTGGCATTTGGGAGCGTGGAAACAGTTCCGGCAAGGGAAAGACTTGTTACATAAACTTCATCACCAACATGGAAATCATTCGCCTCGTGACGTTTCTTGTTCTTTTTCTTGGATTTGTAAGCCATTTGACCTTCTAATTTTGTCATGCGGCCGCGAAGATCACTTCGCATATGTTCCATCTTCTTATTTGCATCTGGATTCTTGTTTTGTTTCTTTAATTTGTTATATTCACGGATCGTAGAATCTGCGATCTCTTTCGCTTCAGAGATGATATTGTGAGCTTCTTCACGAGCGTCGCGAAGCATTTTATCACGTTTTTCTTTTATATTATCCTGACGAGATTTCAAACTCCTACGGAGAGTTTCAATTTCCTTACGGTATTCAAGAATCTCTTCCTGCTCTTTTTCAATCGTCTGTTTACTCTTTTCAAGGTCAGCTAAGATCGTTTCAAAATCTTTGACAGATTCATCAATCTGATCTGCAGCACCTTCAATGATATGTTCATCCAATCCTAATTTGCGGGAAATTGCAAACGCATTACTTTTTCCAGGGATACCGATCATCAGACGGTATGTTGGAGAAAGCGTTTCCACATCAAATTCGCAGGAAGCATTTTCGATATCATCGGTGGAAAGTGCGAACATCTTAAGTTCACTGTAATGGGTTGTCGCCATTGTTTTAATTCCACGTCCGTGCAGATCACTTAAAATAGAGATCGCAAGTGCGGCACCTTCGATTGGATCAGTACCACCACATAACTCATCGAGTAACACTAAAGAATCTCGATGGGCCTGCTGGACGATTGATACAATATTTGTCATATGAGAAGAGAAGGTACTTAAGTTTTGCTCAATACTCTGCTCATCTCCGATATCTGCAAAAATCTCACGAAAAATTCCAAGAGAAGATCCTTGGAATGCAGGAATATGAAGGCCTGCCTGCCCCATCAAAGATAATAATCCGACTGTTTTTAAAGATACAGTTTTACCACCTGTATTCGGTCCAGTCACGATCAGCATGGAGAAATCTTTGCCGAGAGATACGTTGATCGGAACGACTTTTTGGCGGTCTAGTAAAGGATGACATCCCTGTTTGATATTGATAATTCCATCTTCACGGAAAATAGGTTTGGATGCATCAATATCCTTCGCATATTTTGCCTTTGCAAAAATGAAGTCTAACAATACAAGGGTCTTCTGGTTATGTGCAAGATCATCAACACCATAAGAAGCCTGTTCACTTAATATAGAAAGAATATGCTCAATCTCAGATTGTTCTTTTCCTTCCAATTCTTTTAATTCATTATTTAATGTTACAACAGACATTGGTTCAATAAACAGCGTATTTCCAGAAGCAGACTGATCATGGATCATACCTTGGAATGAACTTCTGTACTCTTGCTTGACTGGTATGCAGTAACGCCCATTTCGCATTGTAACGATCGCATCCTGTAATTTATCCTGATTGGATGCAGAGCTTACCAGCGTAGTTAACTGTGTATGAATCTTCTGGTTTGTCTGTTTCATTGCACGACGGATATGTTTTAAAGTAGAAGAGGCATCATCACTGATCTCTTCTTCAGAAATAATACAGCGGCGGATCTCGTGCAGAAGATCATCTAAAGGAACAAGGCTTTCAAAAAGCTCGTCGAGAGAATCTGCTTCAAGATCGTCTTCCATGCGGACTCCGTAAGAAACGGCATTCTTTACAGATTCCAGAACACGAGCGATATCAAGAAGTTCCCCAGTTCCAAGTGTACCTCTCATCTTCAAACGGGCAAGAGAAGGGGAAAGATCACTTACTCCAAAAAAAGATACATTTCCACGTTTATAGATACGTGTCAATGCATCCTGTGTCTGATCCTGAGCGTTTAAGATATCAGCTTCTTCAGTCATTGGTTTTAAATTGGCACACATCAACTTACCTAGTTCGGTTGTTGCGTATCCTGTTAAAATATTTATAATCTTATCAAATTCAAGTGTTTGTAATACTTTCTGATTCATGAAAAATTCCTCATTTACATTAAATTATTGCAACTCACTAAAGAGTTTAACACAGATTGTTTGGACTGTAAACATAGGGAAAATGGCAATTCCAGACGTTAATTTACGATAACTTAACATAAAAAGCAGTATGATTTTACATTCGATCAGTACAATAGAAATTACATAATTCCTAAAAATCAGGATACACCACTAAATTCACAGGAATTTTTCTATAAGCAGGCATATTTGAATGCGGAAAATGTAAATTCATAAACAGTTTTGTGCCTTTTGAAATCATGACGTTCATAATAAGTAAATTTCACTAGATTTTACAACTAAACTGTGGCATAATAACATAGGTAAAAAATAGAGGATTTAAAAATCGCCAGGAGAGTTGGCTGGCGAAGAACGAATTTAGAAAGGCACAAAGCAATGAGATATATTAGTGATTTGCACGAAGGAGATCAGGTTTCCGAGATTTATTTATGCAAAACAAAATCACCGGGAACATCCAAATTTGGAAAATCATATTATTCCCTGACACTACAAGATAAAACAGGAATGATCGACGGAAAGGTATGGGAACTTACCAATGCGATCGGGCATTTCGAGGCGATGGACTACATTTTAGTCAGAGGACAGGTAACAAGTTATCAGGGTTCTAACCAGTTAAACATCCAACAGATCCGTAAAGCTCAGGAAGGTGAGTTTGACATGGCAGATTATATGCCAAGTACCAAGAAGGATATTGATGGGATGTTCAAAGAGCTTCTTGCAATGATCAGCAAGACAAAGAACCAGTATTTAAAACAGTTAGCAGAGAAGATCTTTATAGAGGATAAAAATTTTGCAAGAGAATTTAAAGTACATTCCGCAGCAAAAAGCGTACACCATGGGTATATCGGAGGGCTTTTAGAGCACAGTTTATCTGTAGCGAAAATTTGTGAAAGCTATGCAAGTCTGTATCCACAGTTAAACAGAGATTTGATCGTAATGTGCGCATTATGGCATGATATGGGGAAAGTCGAAGAATTATCAAGTTTCCCAGAGAATGACTATACAGATGAAGGTCAATTAGTTGGACACATTGTGATGGGAGCGATCAAATTAGACCGCCTGATCCATGAGATTCCAGGTTTCCCACCAAAACTTGCAAATGAAGTAAAACACTGTATGTTAGCACATCACGGAGAATTAGAATTTGGTTCTCCAAAGAAACCTGCATTATTAGAAGCAATTGCACTAAGTCAGGCAGATAATTTAGACGCGAAGATGGAAACATTTGCAGAGATCATGGAGAAACAAAAAGAAGATCAGGAATGGTCAGGATTCCAGCGTTTATTAGATACAAGAATCCGTAAGACCTCTATCTAAAAGAATTATAATAAAATAGGATCAATACAACAGTTTAACCAAGAAAAAGATACAGAGGTGCGTATGGAATTTAAAAAAAATCAGATCGTAGAACTCTATATCGATGACATTGGGAACGAAGGAGAGGGCATCGGCCATATAGATGGTTATGCCCTTTTTTTAAAAGATGCAGTCATCGGAGACAAAGTTCGTGCAAAGATCATCAAAACAAAGAAAAATTATGGCTTCGCAAGAGTAGAAGAAGTCATAGAAGCATCCAAAGACAGAGTCAGCCCACGCTGTTCCAAAGCAAGACAGTGCGGAGGATGTACATTACAGCATTTAGCTTATGAAAAGCAGTTAGAATATAAATTTAATAAAGTGAAAAACTGTTTAGAAAGAATTGGAGGCTTAGAAAATATTGAAGAAAAAATGGAACCGATCCTTGGGATGGAAGAACCATTTTACTATCGAAACAAAGCTCAGTTTCCAGTCGGATATGACAAAGAAGGGAATCTTATCACAGGATTTTATGCAGGAAGGACGCATCATATTATTGATTGCACACACTGTATGATCCAACATCCAGTGAACGAACAGATTTTATTAAAAGTCTTGGACTACATGAAGAAAAACAATATTACAGCTTATGACGAAAAGACCCATAAAGGATTGGTCCGCCACATTGTAACAAGAGTCGGATTCAAAACAGGTGAGATCATGGTCTGTCTTGTTGTGAATGGAAGCAAAAAGAATCTGAGAAACTTAGAAATGCTCGTAGATTCCTTAACAGAAGTCGAAGGAATGACAAGTATCTGCGTTAATATCAACAAAGAAAAGACAAACAGGATCTTGGGAAGCAAGATTGAAGAAGTATATGGTAAACCATACATTTATGATTATATCGGCAATGTAAAATACCAGATCGGACCACTATCTTTCTTCCAGGTCAATCCAACACAAACAAAAGTATTATACGAAAAAGCTATGGAATACGCAGATTTAAAAGGCGAAGAAACCGTATGGGATCTCTATTGCGGAATCGGAACTATTTCCTTATTCTTGGCTCAGAAAGCAAAGAAAGTTTATGGAGTAGAAATCGTCAAAGAAGCCATCGACGATGCAAGATTAAATGCTAAGATGAACGGTTTTGATAATGCAGAATTCTTCGTAGGAAAAGCAGAAGAAGTACTTCCAAGAGAATACGAGAAAAATGGAGTCTATGCAGACACGATCGTTGTTGACCCACCAAGAAAGGGATGCGACAGTAAACTGTTAGAAACAATGGTGAAAATGGCACCCAAACGAATCGTATATGTAAGCTGCGATCCAGCAACACTAGCCAGAGATTTAAAAGTACTATCAGAACAAGGCTACGAAGTCGAAAAAGTCTGCGCCGTCGACCAATTTAGTCATAGTTCACATGTGGAGACGGTTGTTCTTTTGTCCCAACTGAAACAAAAGCCGGCATGAAGGTTTCCAATCTGTATATCTCACAGAAGAGAGTGCAATTGTGGAGGCATTGAAGCATTTTAAGATGAATAGTTAATAAAG
>OGXF01001192.1_pt1 | contig 19761 bp, 20 predicted proteins | sample 1576191 | NCBI WGS metagenome assembly OGXF01 (sample SAMEA3541545, study PRJEB24748) | human gut metagenome | biome: human gut; feature: human-associated habitat; material: faeces | place: China | collected 2012
GCAACAGGAATTCCGGTGTTATTCGGAGTGATCACAACAGAGAATATCGAGCAGCCGGGTGAAGCCCAGGAAATAGGCCGCCAGGGTCAGCCCGCCCACCATCAGCCCCTGCCAGGCCAGGCGCAGGGAGAAGCTCCGGTCGAACAGCCCCCGGTCCGCCGGGCGGGGCGGCTGCTCCATGGCGCCCTCCTCCACCGGCTCCACCCCCAGGGCCAGCGCCGGGAGGGAGTCGGTGACCAGATTGAGCCACAGAAGCTGCACCGGAGCCAGGGGCATCTGCCCAAAATCCAGCAGGGTGGCGGTGAAGATGGTGAGGATCTCCCCGATGTTGCAGGAGAGGAGATAGTGGATGGCCTTGCGGATGTTGGACCAGATCCCGCGGCCCTCCTCGATGGCGGACACGATGGTGGAAAAGTTGTCATCGGTGAGAATGAGGTCGGCCGCCCCCTTGGCCACATCGGTGCCGGAGCGCCCCATAGCGCAGCCGATGTCCGCCGCCTTCAGGGCCGGGGCGTCGTTCACCCCGTCCCCTGTCATAGCCACCACACAGCCCCGCTTCTGCCAGGCTTTCACAATGCGCATTTTGTGCTCAGGAGATACCCGGGCGAATACAGAAAAGCGGTGGATGTCCTCCTCCAGGGCCTCCTGAGGCAGGAATTCCAGCTCCGCCCCGGTCACCGCCAGGTCGCCCGGGCGATAGATGTCCAGCTCCCGGGCCACCGCCAGGGCCGTGGCCTTGTGGTCCCCGGTGATCATCACCGGCCGGACTCCCGCCCGGTGGCACAGGGCCACCGCCTCCCGTACCTCGGGGCGGGGCGGGTCCATCATGCCGAACAGCCCCAGGAAGGTCAGCCCGCTCTCAATGGTCCCGGGGACCACGGTGGGAGGCAGGAAGGCCAGATCCCGGCTGGCCACCCCCAGCACCCGCAGAGCCCGCCCGGCCATCTCCTCGTTGGCCCGGAGGATCCCCTCCCGCTGCCGGGGGGTGAGAACCCCCTGAGGGCCGGCTGCGCAGCGTTCCAGCAGAACGTCCGGCGCACCCTTGACGAACACCCGAAAGCCGCCCTCCGGCCTGGGGTGGATGGTGGACATGAGCTTCCGGCTGGAGTCAAAGGGGAGCTCCCCCTGCCGGGGCCACTGCTCGTCCAGCTTGTTCCGGTCCAGCCCCTCCCGGGCGGCGGCCACGATGAGGGCCCCCTCTGTGGGGTCCCCCTGGGCGGCGGGCGCGCCCGCCCGCCACTCCAGCCGCGCGTCGTTGCACAGGGCCCCAGCCAGCAGCGCATCTCTCCGCCGTCCTCCGGCGGGGATCCACACCTCCTGCACCGTCATCCGGTTCTGGGTGAGGGTCCCGGTCTTGTCGGAGCAGATCACACCGGCGCACCCCAGGGTCTCCACGGCGGGCAGCTTCTTCACGATGGCCCCCCGGGCGGCCATCCGCCCCACCCCCAGGGCCAGCACGATGGTAACGATGGCGGGCAGGCCCTCCGGGATGGCGGCCACCGCCAGTGACACGGCAGTGAGGAACATATCCAGCATCCGTTTTCCCTGGATCAATCCCACCCCAAACATGACCGCGCACACCGACAGGCACAGGAAGGACAGAGTCCGGGAGATCTCCCCCATCTTCTGCTGAAGGGGGGTGTCCGTCCCCTCGTCCCCAAGGAGCAGTCCGGCGATGTGCCCCATCTGGGTGTCCATTCCGGTGGCACACACCAGGGCAGTCCCCCGGCCCGCGGTGATGAGGGTGCCGGAGATGACCATGTTGGTCCAGTCTCCCAGGGGCGCGCCCTCTGCCAGGGCCTCGGCGGGAGCCTTTTCCACGGGGATGGACTCCCCGGTCATGGCGGACTCATCCGCCTGGAGGCGGCTGCACTCCAGGATCCGGGCGTCAGCGGGGACCAGATCGCCGGCCTCCAGAAGGATCGCGTCCCCGGGGACCAGCTGGGCCGCGGGCAGCTTCACCGGGCGGCCGCCCCGAAGAACGGTGGCCTGGGGCGCGGACAGCCTGCGCAGTTCCTCCAGGGCGTGCTGGGCCCGATCCTCCTGAAAAATTGAGATCACGCTGTTGACCGCCACGATCACCAGAATGATGGCCGCGTCCAGCCACTCCTCCCCGCCGCTGGCCGCCAGGGACAGTCCCGCCGCCCCCAGAAGCACCAGGATCATGGGGTCCCGCATCTGCTCCAAAAGCCGCCCCAGAAGCCCCGCCTGAGGCGGCGGCTCCAGTTCGTTGGGACCTGTGCGCCGCAGGCGCTCCTCCGCCTGGTGCTGGGACAGTCCGCCGGGGCGGGCGTCCAATTCCTCCAAAAGCCGGGGCAGAGGCTTGCTGTGCCAGCTGCTCATACCATCACGCTCCTTCCATGTTTTCCCATTATAGCAGAGAGCCTGTCCGCTTTTTGGGGAAATCAGGGATAGCGCGCCAGAGAAATGGCTGTCCCCGCCGCAGAATGTTTCTCCAGCGTGTTGCTGGTGACAGTGCTGCCGTTGTAGCTCACTACGGCGTTTTCGTGACCCCGTTTGGTTCCAGAGGGACAGGCGCGGTTTCAAGGCTGCGGCGGTCGCCATATCACGCATGACCGAAATTGCCTTGTAGGGGTGGGTCTCCTGACCCGCCCGCCGGTTCACCTCCGCAGGGCGAAACCCCAGCGTTGACCGAAAAATTCCGAAAGCAGGCGGGAGGGGCAAGCCCCTCCCCTACGGGATGATGGGAAAACATTCTGCGCCGGAGGAAGCACACAAAAACACAACCCCCGCCATCCTTTCCATGAGAAAAGGGCATGGCGGGGCTTAATTACCATAAAATGTATGATAATGTACCACTTTTGACCTCTGCTCAATATAGGTGGAGGTGTTTTTTATGGCAAGCAATCACACGGAGCATTTTTCACTCAATCAATGGCAGGCGGACGATCAGGTACTCCGCACCGATTTCAACGAGGACAACGCCAAGATTGACAGCGCTCTCAAGGATCTGGCCGCCGCGCAGGCGGAAAAAGCCGACCAGACGGCCCTGGACGCTCTGGCCGCGGAGGTGGCGAAAAAGGCCACCACGGCGGCGCTGGAGGCCCTCAGTAAAAAGCTGGCATCCATGCCCTGCCTAGTGACCGGGACCTACACCGGAGACGGGGCGGAAAGCCGCCTGATTTCCCTGGGCTTTCAGCCCAAGGCCCTGTTGGTCATGACGGATGAAGGCTATTCTGCCCGCCCATATACCGATGACTACTATGGCGGCCTGGCCCTGCCGGGGAAGCCCGTCTGTCTGAAAACCGTCTATGGAACCGATTATATCCTGCTAACCTCTGGGCTCAGTTTGATAACACTGTCTCCGTTGCTACTATCAATGAGCTGAGAACTGCTTTTCAGATCCAGAAGCTTTATGAGCGTGATGCTCGTGGCGGTACTCGTTATATTGAGATCCTGAAATCTCATTTTGGCGTCACTTCTCCGGATGCTCGTCTCCAGCGGCCTGAGTATCTTGGTGGTAATCGTGTCCCCATCAATATCAACCAGGTTATCCAGCAGAGTTCCACTGCCGAAGGCACTACTCCCCTTGGTGATACTGCCGCTTACTCTCTGACTACTGACGTCCATGGTGACTTTATGAAGTCTTTCGTGGAGCACGGTTTCGTGATCGGCGTTATGGTCGCTCGTTATGATCATACCTACCAGCAGGGCATTGAGCGTTTTTGGAGCCGTAAGTCTCGTTTCGACTATTACTGGCCCGTCCTGGCGAACATCGGTGAGCAGGCTGTGCTTAACAAGGAGATCTATGCCCAGGGCAATGCCCAGGATAATGAGGTCTTTGGCTATCAGGAAGCCTGGGCTGATTATCGGTATAAGCCCAATCGAGTTGCCGGTGAGATGCGCTCCGCTTATGCTCAGTCCCTGGACGTTTGGCATCTTGGTGATGACTATTCCCAGCTTCCCAAGTTGTCGGATCAGTGGATCCGTGAGGACAAGGCGAATGTGAATCGTGTTATTGCTGTTTCGGATCAGAACGCCAACCAGCTGTTTGCTGATATTTACATCCAAAACCGGACTACTCGTCCGATGCCGCTTTATTCCATCCCCGGGCTGATTGATCATCACTGATAACTTGCAGTTTTTACCCTGACTGCGGTGCGGATCCGCGCCGCAGTTCTTTAATTTTTGCAATTTGAAAGGTTGTGTATTTCATGCCTAGTTCCGCACAGAAAGTCTCTCAGGACATCGCAGGACGTTCCAACCCTAATTGGAGCTCCGGCGGATCTTCTTCCGCCGTATCCTCCACATCGGATATGTTTGATAAGTACGCCGCCATGGTCAAGGCTAACGCCGCTGAAAACAATGCTTGGTCTGCCCAGCAGGCCCAGATCAATCGTGATTGGCAAGAGCGTATGTCCAATACCGCTCACCAGCGTGAGGTTGCTGATCTCAAGAAAGCCGGTCTCAATCCTGTCCTTTCCGCAAATGGCGGCCAAGGGGCCGCCACTACTTCCGGCGCCACTGCGTCTACGGATACTTCCGCTAACTCCGCTATTGCCGGGATCCTTGGATCCATTCTCCAGTCCCAGGTGAGCCTGGAGAATCAACGTCTATCCGCTCAGACTAACCTTGCGGTCGCTGAAAAGTATAATGCCATGTCCAAGTATACCGCCGAGCTCAACAGTCAGACCCAGCTCAGCACTGCAAATATCTCTGCCGCTACTAGCCGTTGGATCGCCCAGCTTCAGGCCGAGACCAGTATCAGTAATACTCAGGCTCAGGTTGCCGCCAGCAAGATCAATGCGCAGATCGCCGCCGCCGCTCAGCGGTATGGCTATCAGCTTCAGTCTTGGACTTCCACGGAAGTCGCTCGTATTAACGGTGAGATTAACAAGGAGCTCAAGCAGATGGGTATTGACGCTGAGTTTGACATGAAGAAGATGTACCCTGGATCTGTTTGGAATGTGCCTGGATCTTTGGCACAGAACGTCGGTGATCTTTTGGATTCTGTTGGATCATCCGCTAAGTCTGCGTTAGATCGTGCGAAGTCTGCTTGGGATAACAGCTTTGGAAGCTGGAAGGAGTATGCTGACGCCTTTAAGTGAAAATGCGCGTGGGCTTATCTCCCCGCGCACTCGGGCCCATTACCCTCTTGATGTAATGGGCCCGAGTGACACCACAAAACTATCAGAGGCGTTGACAGAAGGCCGAAGATGGCTTATTCTTTCAGTAGAAAGGAAGTGTGTGTCATAGAAAGTTTAATCTTAATTGCTCTGATGTTTGGATTACTCTATCTCTTTTCCCGTATGCTGCGGATCCTTTGGGAGATAATTCGCAAGCTGTTAGGTAGGTGAGATCTTTGCCTTGTTATCATCCCCTTTTGGGTTATCCCGCTGGTATTTCTCGTGAGACAGGAAAGATGCAGTATCACATTGTCCCGGCGTCTGATCCCAGGGTGAACGACCCTTACTGGAAGGATCAGTTGATCCAGATCCCTTGCGGTAAGTGTATTGGTTGTCGCTTGGAGTATTCCCGTCAATGGGCTAATCGTTGTATGTTGGAGCTTCAATACCATGATTCGGCTTACTTTGTGACGCTGACCTACAATGAGGAGCATGTTCCCCGTGATGGTATTTATATGTCGATGTCGTTGCGTAAGCGAGATTTTCAGTTGTTCATGAAGAGGCTTCGCAAGAAGTATTCGGATGATCGTATCCGGTTCTATGCTTGTGGTGAGTATGGATCAGAGACGTTTCGCCCTCATTATCACGCTATTTTGTTCGGTCTCCACCTGGATGATTTGGAGCTCTACAAGAGCAAGGATAGTTATAAGTATTTTACCTCTCCTGGTTTACAAAGGGTTTGGAGCGTGTTAGAATTAGGCAAGGATGGCATAACGCCCCTTGCACCTCCGAAAACGTGCGAAAAACAGGAAAAAATCCGAAAAAACTGCCGCTTTTCCGCCCCAAAAATCACCTTGGTAGACCTCTGGTAGACCAGCCCCAAAAACGGACACAAAGAAAAAGCCCCCGGAAGCCTTGCGCCGCAAGGCTTCCGGGGGATGCGTCTGGTAGACATTTGGTAGACCGCGGTGGTCTACCAAACTCAGCAGGCGGTTTTCTCCTGTTTCGCCAGATGGCAGATGGCCCGGCGGTATCCCTCGAAGCCGAGACCGATAAACCGCTTTTCACAGGCCATGCCGGGATAGGAGATCTGGCGGAAGGGTTCCCGGGCGCTGACGTTTGAGAGGTGGACCTCCACAGCAGGCAGAGCAACGGCTTTCAGCGCGTCCAGAATGGCAACGCTGGTGTGGGTGTAGGCGGCGGGATTAATGACGATGCCGTCCATTTTGCCGTAAGCCTCCTGGATCTTCTCCACAATGGCCCCCTCATAGTTGGATTGGAACAGCTCCACCTCCACCCCAAATTCCGCCGCGGAGGCGCGGATGAAGTCCTCCAGCGCGGAAAAATCCTGCCGGCCATAGATGTCGGGCTCCCGGATCCCCAGCAGATTCAGATTGGGTCCGTTGATCACAAGTAATTTCATAGCGCAAGCCTCCTGATAATTTCTTCCGCCGTCTCCTCCGGCGTGCCCCGGTTTTCGACCGTCAGATCGGCCAATTCCTCATAGAGCGGGGCCCGTCTGCGGTACAGTTCTTCCGGCGGGATAGCCTGGGACACCGGCCGGCCGCTGGTGGGAAGCAGCTCCAGGTCCCGGCGGAGATAGATCACTGTGGAATTCTGACGCATGGGATCCCAGTTCTCACGGCGGGTGACTATGCCGCCGCCGCAGGCGATGACCTGTCCGGACTGCTTGGACAGCTGGCACAGAGCCCGGTGCTCCCGGATTCGGAAGCCCTCCTCCCCTTCTTTCTTGAAAAGGTCCGGGATGGAGCAGCCGGCCTCCGCTTCCACCTGATGGTCCACATCGGCCAGGGGGCGGCCCAGGCGGTCTGCCAGGAACTGTCCCACTGTGGTCTTGCCGCAGCCCGGCATCCCGATCAGCAGCAGATTCTGTGTCTGCCCCTCCACCTGCCGGGTGATCTCCTCCACCCGGCTGTCCGGGATCGTCCGGCCCAGGAAGCGCTCCGCCGCAGCCTTGGCCTGAGCCACCAGCATCCCAAGCCCATTGGAACACAACAGGCCCCGGCGCTCTGCATCCAGCAGAAGCTGGGTGCGGGCAGGGTTGTAGATCAGATCGAACACGCCTTCGCAGTCAGGGAACTGATCCAGCTCCACCGGAGACACCCCGGTGTTGGGGTACATTCCCACGGGAGTGGCGTTGACGATAAGCTGTGCGTCGGCGTGGCGGTCCAGATTTTCATAGTTGTCCGGGCCGCTGCGGGAGATACTCACCGTCTCCCGGGCGCCCAGGTCGGCCAGCACCGCATGGACGGTAAGGGAGGCTCCGCCGGACCCCAGCACCAGAACTTTTTTTCCGCGCACCTGGGCCCCGGCGGCCTGGAGCAGGTAGCGGAACCCGTCGTAGTCCGTGTTATCTCCGTAGAGAGTCCCGTCCGGGCGGCGGAGAAGGGTGTTGACGCTGCCAATTCGCCGGGCAGCGGGGGAGAGGGCATCACAGCAGGCCATCACCGTCTTTTTATAGGGGATGGTCACATTCAGCCCGCGGAACCGCCCCGCCCGGAGGAATGGCTCCACCTCCTCTGGGGGGAGCTCCACCAGCCGGTAGTCATAGCCGGCCAGCTGCCGGTGGATGGCGGGAGAAAAGCTGTGGCCCAGCCGCTCGCCCAGCAGGCCGAACTCCAGATCCTTCGGGCCCATCAGCAGATGACCTCCTGATAGGTCCCCAGATAGCGGCACTGCTCGCTCTCCTCCTCCAGATCCCGGAACAGGCGCTCCATCTCCGGGGCGTAGACAGAGCACTCCAGATCGAAGTAGAACATGAACTCAAACTCCCGGTCCGGGAGGGGGCGGCTCTCCAGCTTTTGCAGGTTGATGCCCAGGGCGTAGAACTTGGATAAAACGTGGTAAAGCGCTCCCGGCTTGTGTGGCAGGGTCATCATCAGAGAGGTTCGGTCGGCCCCGGGATAGATCTCCGGCTTTTGGGAGATACAGATGAAGCGGGTATAGTTGTTGTCCCGGTTCTGCACATTGGCGCGCAGCAGCTCCAGGCCGTAGGTCTTTCCGCAGAAGCGGGAGGAGAGGGCGGCCACGTCCCGCCGCTCCGACTGAGAGACCATGCGGGCGGCAACGGCGGTGTTGGGCACCACGGTCACCTTGACCCCCTTCAGCCCGCTCAGGAAGGCGGAGCACTGGTTGATGGCCTGCTCGTGGGAGAATACCTCTTTGATATCCGGCAGACCGGTCCCGGCCTTTGCCAGCAGGTTGTGGCTCACCTTCAGCCGGGCGGAACGGACGATAGAGAAGTTATGACGGGTCATCAAATCATAGGTCGCATTGACCGAACCGGCAGTGCTGTTTTCGATGGGCAGGATGCCGTACTGACACATCCCACTCTCCACCGCCTTGAACACATGGTCGAAGGTGTCAAAATAGAGGATGGTGGGGGATTTAAAGATACTATCGCAGGCGATCTGGGAATAAGCCCCCTCAATGCCCTGGCAGGCCACGGTGGCCCGCTGGGGAAAGAGGTCCGGCGTAGTACTCAGCGCGGTGCGGATGCCCTCATAGACCGGAGAGCCGGACCCTTCGCACTGCTTCTGGTAGGAGCGGCTGGCCGCCATGATGGAACGGAACACCGACTCCGTATAGTCGGCCAGATCCTCCCCGGCCAGACTGCCCACCTTGGCCAGCAGCGCCCGCTCCCGCCCCGCGTCCAGCGTGGGCAGGCCGTGCTCCTGCTTATAGGCGGCCACCTCACGGGAGACCGCCATCCGCTGCTTGAACAGCTCCACCAGCTTCTGGTCGATACCGTCGATCTGATCCCGCAGCTGCGTCAAATTCTGATCCATGTCAATTTCTCCTCCCTCGATTCAAGGCCGCGCACCCTGGGGCGCGCTCCATGCGATCTGGTCTGTATTCCGGTCCAGCAGTGCGTCCAGAAGGACCAGAGCGGCGGCGGCCTCCACCACGGGGACCGCCCGGGGCACGATACAGGGGTCGTGCCGTCCGGTGATCTGAAGGTCCGTCTCTGTCCCCGCGGACAGGCGGACGGTGTGCTGTTTTTGCGCGATGGATGGTGTGGGCTTGAAGGCCGCCCGAAACACCACCGGCATCCCGCTGGAGATCCCGCCCAGGATCCCGCCTGCGTGATTGCTGGCGGTGCGGATGGCCCCATCCTCCAGGATGAAGGGGTCGTTATGCGCAGAGCCCCGCATCCCGGCGGCCCCGAAGCCGGAGCCGAACTCCACGCCTTTCACCGCGGGGATGGCAAACAGGGCGGCGGCCAGATGGCTCTCCAGCCCCTGAAACATGGGGCTGCCCACCCCAGCGGGCAGGCCGGTGACTATGCACTCCACCACGCCGCCCACCGAGTCCCCGGCCTCCCGGGCCCGGAGGATCTCTGCCCGCATCCGCTCTCCGGCCTTTTCCTCCAGAACGGGGAAGGGGGCTTGCTGCACCGCCAGCAGGGTGTCCCGCGCCTCCCCGAGCGGAGAGAAGGGGCGGTCCTCCACCTGAGCGATGGAGCGGATATGGGCCGCCACGGTGATCCCCCGCCGGGCCAGCAGCTGGGCGCAGATCCCGCCGGCGATGCATAGGGGCGCGGTGAGCCGGCCGGAGAAATGGCCGCCCCCCCGCACATCCTGAAAACCGCCGTACTTGATATGGGCGGTGAAATCGGCATGAGCCGGGCGGGGCTTGTCCCGCAGCTCGTCGTAGTCCTTGGAGCGGGTGTTTGTGTTCTCGATGACGGCGGCCAGGGGTGCGCCGCAGGTCACCCCATCCACCAGCCCGCACAGGATCCGGGGGACGTCCCCTTCCTTTCGGGGGGTGGAGGTTGCGTCCCGGCCGGGCGCCCTGCGGCGGAGAAACGCCTGAAGCTGCGCCAGCTCCACGGCCTCCCCGGCGGGAAGGCCGTCCACCGTCACCCCGATGGCCTCCGAGTGGGACTGGCCGAAGATGGAGATATGGATGTGCTTACCGAAGTATGAGGCCATGGAGCTCTCCTCCTAACGATTGAAAATGGGTCCAGAATTCCGGATAGGATTTTCTGACGCACTCCGCCCCCAGCAGCTTCACCGGAGCCTCCGCAGAGGCGGCGCAGACCGCCGCCATCATGGCAATGCGGTGGTCATTGGCGCAGTCCACAACGCCGCCTCCCGGCAGACGCTTCACCCCGTGGATGGTCAAGGAATCGGCGTACTCCTCCACCTGCCCCCCCATGGCCCGGAGGGCCCGGGTGACCGAGGCGAGGCGGTCGCTCTCCTTCGCCCGCAGGCGGGCTGCGTTGGTGAGGCGGGTGGTCCCGGTGCGCACAGCGGCCATGGCCGCCAGAGGGGGAGCCAGGTCGGGGCACTGGGACACGTCCAGCTCCACCTGGCCGGATCGGGCCAGCATACGGCTGTACGCGGCGATCTCACGGTCCCCCTGCCGGGAGGCTGGATCCATCCCCAGGATGTCTACCTGACCGCCCAGGTGGTTGGCGGCGTACCAGAAGGCGGCCTGGGACCAGTCGGCCTCAACAGCCAGGTCTCTGGCCTGGTACATCTGCCCGCTCGGGATGTGGAAGCCGTTCTCCCGGGGCTCTGCGACGACCCCGAACCTGTCCAGCACGTCCAGAGTCAGATCCACATAGCCCCGGGACTCCAGGGGAGCGGTGAGAAGCAGGTCGCTGTCTCCCTCCAGCAGGGGCAGGGCAAAGAGCAGCCCGGTGATAAACTGACTGGACACATCCCCCGGCAGGCGATACTCCCCCGGGTCCAGAGCCAGCCGGTCATAACCCCGTCCGCTGTCCAGGGTGAGCACGCCGTGCTCCATGCTCCAGCCGATCCCCTTCCCCCGGAACAGATCCTCGTATGGGGCAAGGGGGCGCTCCATGAGGCGGCCCCGTCCGGTGAAGGCGGCCTGTCCCTGTACCAGAAGGGCCACCGGGATGAGAAACCGCAGCGTGGAGCCGCTCTCCCCGCAGTCCAGGGTGGGGAAAGGTCCCGCCTGGGGGATGGAGTTCCCCAGGCCGTGGACCCGGAGTGTTCCAGGCCCCAGGTCCTCCACCAGAGCCCCCAGGGCAGACAGGCACCGGCGGGTGGCCTGGATGTCCTGTGAGTCCGCCAGATTGGAAATGGTGCTGATCCCGCCGCCGAGGGCGGCGGCGATGAGCGCCCGGTGGGCCTGGGACTTGCTGGACGGCGGGGTCACCTCCCCGGCCAGCTTGCTGGGATAGATGGTAAGATCCATATCGTTATCTCCCGCACATGGGTTCCAGCAGTTCCAAAAGCTGGTCCTTCTTCATGCGCCGCGGCACCGCCTGGCCCAGCCGCTCCAGCAGGATCAGCGTAATGGAATCCCCGGTGCGCTTCTTGTCCAGGCCCACTGCCTCCGTCATAGTCTCCCAGGGACAGGGGATGTCCTGAGGCAGGCCGAACTTGTTCAAAATGGAGCGGATCTGCTCCACCACCTCCGGCGGCGTGATCCCAAGTCCGACGCCCAGCTGGGCGGCCCAGTTCATCCCGGCGGCCACCCCCTGTCCGTGGGTCCAGGTCTCATAGTGTCCCGCCAGCTCAAAGGCGTGGCCGATGGTGTGGCCGAAGTTCAGCGTCATCCGCAGGCCGGTGTCCCGCTCGTCCTGAAGCACTACCTGCCGCTTCAGATCGCAGCAGGTGCAGATCACCTGCTCAATGTAATCCATTACGCCAGCCCGGCTGCCGCAGCGGTCCAGCAGCTCAAAGAACTCCCGTTCCCGGATGCAGCCGTATTTGATCACCTCGGCCATGCCGTCGGAGAAGGCGCGGTCGCTGAGGGTGTTGAGACAGTCCGGATCGATCAGCACCCCCTTGGGCTGCCAGAAGGCCCCGGCCAGATTTTTTCCGGCCTGAAGGTCGATGGCCACCTTGCCCCCCACGGAGGAGTCCACCTGGGCCAGCAGAGTGGTGGGGATCTGGATGAAGTCCACCCCCCGGAGGAGGGTGGCAGCGGCAAAGCCCGCCAGGTCGCCCACCACGCCGCCGCCCAGGGCTGCCACCCCGTCAGTGCGTGTCATACCGAAGGCCATCATTTTTTCCCACAGCAGGACCAGCTGTTCCGGACACTTGGCCGCCTCTCCGGCGGGGACGGAGCAGCAGAGGACCTGAAAGCCCGCCCGCTTCAGGCTGTCCGCCGTCCGCTCCAGATACAGGGGCAGCACATTGCTGTCGGTCACCACCGCCAGCTTCCGGGCCCGGGGGAGCAGCGCCCGACAGCGCTCCCCCGCCTGATCCAGCAGGCCACGCTGGATCTCGATTTGATATTCCCGGCCCGGGAGGGCCACAGTCAGCGTCTTTTTCATTCCGCGTCCACCTTCTCCTTACAGATCCGTCCCTCAGCCAACAGGGTGCACAGCCGGTCCCCGTTGCCCTGCTCCAGGGCGTCCCGGTACTCGCCCAGATAGCCGATCATCCGGTCCAGCTCCTCCAGCAGATAATCCCGGTTCTCCAGGAACAGGTCGGTCCACATGGTCTCGTTCAGCCAGGCCACCCGGGTCAGATCCCGGTAGCTCCCGGCGGAGTATCCCTTGTGCATCTGGGCCCGGGGGCTTTTTACATAGGCGTTGGACAGGACATGGCACATCTGGGAGGTATACGCGATCATCGCGTCGTGGTGCTCCGCCGTGGTCACTGTCATATGGCTGAAGCCGGCGGGGGTGAGCAGCTTTTTCACCCGGTCCAGCAGCAGGATGTCGTCCCGCTCTCTGGGGATGACCACCATGGGCGCCCCCTGAAACAGGTCGGCCTTGCTGTTGGCAAAGCCGGAGTACTGGGTGCCCGCCATGGGGTGGCCGCCCACAAAGGTGAAGCCGTGCTTCTCCGCCAGGGCGAAGCCCACCCGGCAGACCTCCCGCTTCACGCCGCAGCAGTCCATGACCAGGGTGTCCTTGGAAATATAGGGGGCCATCTCCTTCAGATAGTCGATGGAGACTTGGGGATACAGTGCCACCAGAAGCAAGTCGCAGTCTCCGATCGTTTCCCGATCCAGATCTCCGGTCAGGGTGCCCTGGAGCTTGGCGTAATCCTGGACCACCCGGTTTCCGTCATAGCCGTATACCGCGGCTCCGCTCTTTTCATACGCCTTGGCCAGGGAACCACCGATCAGTCCCAGGCCCGCAATGCCGACCTTCATATCCAGCACCCCTCCTGTCAATCCTCAGCCAGAGCCGCCGCCTGCACCCGGCGGACCGCCTTAGCCACATCCTCAAACTGCTCCGGCCGCAGGGACTGGGCCCCGTCGCACAGGGCGTGGGGGGGATCGTTGTGTACCTCGATGATCAGGCCGTCCGCACCGCAGGCTGCTGCGGCCAGAGCCATAGGCTTGACATAGCGGGCCACGCCGGTGGCGTGGCTGGGGTCCACAATGACAGGCAGATGGGTCAGCTCATGGAGGACGGGGACTGCGGACAGGTCCAGGGTGTTGCGGGTGGCCGTCTCAAAGGTGCGGATCCCGCGCTCGCACAGGATGACGTTTTCGTTGCCGCTGGCCATGATGTACTCGGCGCTCATCAGCAGCTCCTTGATGGTGTTGGCCAGCCCACGCTTGAGGAGGATGGGTTTGCGGGTCTTGCCCAGTTCCTTGAGCAGCTCGAAATTCTGCATATTTCGGGCCCCCACCTGAATCACATCCACATCCTCGAAGAGGGGCAGGTGGTTGGCGTTCATGATTTCAGTGACGATGGGCAGGCCGGTCTCCCGCTTGGCCTCCAGCAGCAGCTCAATACCGTCCGCCTTCAGTCCCTGGAAGTCATAGGGGGAGGTGCGGGGCTTGAACGCGCCGCCCCGGAGCATGGTGGCTCCGGCGGCCTTGACGCTTTTGGCCACGGAGATGATCTGATCCTCGCTCTCCACGGAGCAGGGACCGGCGATGATGGCGAAATTCCCGTGTCCCACCTTGATCTTGTCCGCCCCGACCTCAATGACAGAGTCCAGAGGATGGAACTTCCGGTTTGCGCTCTTGAACGGCTCAGACACGCGTTTGACCCCCTCTACAATATCCAGCCCGCTGATCAGGTCCTCGTCCAGCTTGCTGGTGTCGCCGATCACACCGATGACCGTGGAAAAATCGCCAGTGGAGATGTGGGTGCGCAGGTTTTGGGACTCGATCCATTGGATCAGCTCCCGGATCCGCTCTTCCTTGGTATTCTGTTTGACAATGATGACCATATTACCATTCCTTTCTTTCCGCTGCAGATATGCAGGAATGAAAAAGGGCCCGCGGTGAAGTGTCATTCACCGCAGGCCCTTTGGATCCAGTCATCCCGCTTATACAGCAGAGGGGAGCCAATTATTTGCAGCAAAAAACACTTTTACTTGTTTCGCCCAAAAGCCGAAAAAGTAAAAGTAGCCATAAAAGAACGCTGCAAACCGCTTCATGTTGATATGGCTCCTTTCCTGAAAATTTCTGTTCGTTGGTCTTATGTTAGCACTGGAGTTCCCAACTGTCAATTCAAAATTTGCGGTATTACGCCGAAATATAAAGGTAAAATTCTGATAAAACCAGCAAAACACATAAAATTCTTTTTTGCTTTACACTTTTGAAGTAAAAAGCGGCAAACTACCCCCATTCCGGGCACGCCCAGACGCCGCAGGGGGCCGGCATCGTTATAACAGGATCCTGAACGCGCGCAGAGGTCGCGAGAAGCACCCGGAAGGTCAATGGACACGCTGTGAAGATTTTCCTTTCAAGCCCCTGGACAGACCGGAGATGTGTTCCAAACTCGAAAGGACCGCAATGAAACGATTGACACAGTACTGCAAAACAGGTTACACTATCAGTACAACTGAATCAGGCAAACAGCCGGTGCCGACGCCCCGGGAGCTGGAGACAGATCCTGTGGGCGGAGGTTAAAAGGGAAACAGGTGCAAAACCTGTGCGATCTCGTCACTGTAAGCAGGGAGTATATCGCCAACGCAAGGTGCGGCCACTGATGAAAATTGGGAAGGCGGCGATATGTGAGGATCTGTGAGCCAGGAGACCTGCCGTCTGTGGGTACGGGAAGAGACTTCCAGATCACGAGGAATTGATTGTACTGATGCGGCCATCTGCTTCGGTGATCCTTTTGCCCTTTTTGAGAGGGAAAAGGATCTTGCTTTTCCTGTCCTTTTGCTGAAAACAGGTGTTTTACATACAAACAAAGGTTCCAGTTTTACCATGTCGAGCAAAAAGGAGGAAAAATCATGAAAATCAAGAAACTGCTGTCCCTGCTGCTTTCCGCGGCGCTGCTGATGACCCCGCTGGCCGCCTGCGGCTCCGGGGCCCCTTCCGCTTCCGGAAGTGGGACCGAGTCCGGTGTCGGAAGCAGCGCGGCCCCGGATCTCTCCCAGGATACGGAGGAGGTGGACACCGGGGACGCCAGCCTGGACGACCCCCGCAATCAGGACCAGATCGGGGAGAAGGAGCTGCTGGTGGTCAGCTTCGGCACCAGCTACAACGACAGCCGCCGCCTGACCATCGGCGCCATTGAAACGGCCCTGGCGGAGGCCTTCCCGGACTGGTCGGTCCGCCGGGCCTTCACCAGCCAGATCATCATTGACCGGGTGCGGGAGCGGGACGGCGTGGAGATCGACAATGTCAAGGCGGCCCTGGACCGGGCGGTGGACAACGGCGTCAAAACGCTGGTGGTCCAGCCCACCCACCTGATGGACGGCCTGGAGTACACGGACCTGGTGGACGAGCTGGCCCAGTACACCGACGCCTTTGAGCATATCGCGGTAGGCGCGCCCCTGCTGACCAGTGATGGGGACTTCCAGGCGGTGGCCGACGCCATCACCCAGGCGACCGCCCAGTACGATGACGGCGACACCGCCATCTGCTTCATGGGCCACGGGACCGAGGCGGAGTCCAACCGCATTTACGGAGAGATGCAGCAGGTGCTAGAGGCGGCTGGGCACGACCGCTATTATGTGGGGACCGTGGAGGCGGAGCCCACGCTGGAGGATGTGCTGGCCGGGGTGAAGGACAGCGGGGCGCACAGAGTGGTGCTCCAGCCGCTGATGATCGTGGCCGGAGACCACGCCAACAACGACATGGCCGGCGACGAGGAGGGCTCCTGGAAGCGCGCCTTCCAGGATGCCGGCTATGAGGTTGAGTGTGTCCTGAAGGGGCTGGGGGAGCTGGAGGCCATCCAGCAGCTTTTTGCGGCCCACGCCCAGGCGGCCATGGATACTCTGGAAAGCTGAGGAAAAGAGGCAGGCGGGACCGGACCGGGGCGGCGCTCCGGGGCGGTCCCGCCCATTCCAAAGAGGAGAGAAAGGATGACTGAGATGAGAAAAAAGGGGATGGCTCTGCTGCTGAGCGCCTGGATGCTGCTCACTGCGGGGTGCAGTCAGGGGACACCCGCCGGAACATCCTCCGTTCCGCCGGAGAGCAGCCAGGTGGCCTCCGGCAGCGAGATGGCCGGTGTGACCGATGTGGTGGAGGATGGGATGGTCCCCGTCTCCGGGGACAGCCTGGAGAATGGGACTTATCCCGTTGCCGTGGACTCTAGTTCCTCTATGTTCCGTGTGGTCCACTGTGAACTGACCGTTTTGAACGGAGAGATGACGGCAGAAATGACCATGGGAGGCACTGGCTATCTCTGGGTCTTTCCCGGAACTGGCGAGGAAGCCGCTGCGGCGCCAGAGACAGACTGGATCTCCTACACCCAGCAGGCAGACGGAAGCCATGTCTTTACCGTACCGGTAGAGGCGCTGGATCAGGGACTCCCCTACGCAGCCTTCAGCAAGAAAAAGGAGAAGTGGTATGACCGGACTTTACTCTTCCGGGCAGACTCTCTTCCTTTGGATGCGTGGAAAGAGGACGCCGTGGCCACCCCGGACAGTCTGGGCCTGGAGGATGGCAGCTACTGGGTGGATGTGGCCCTGGAGGGGGGCTCCGGCCGGGCCGGGGTGGATTCTCCGGCAAAGCTGACCGTCCGGGATGGTCAGGCAGAGGCGGAACTGCTATGGAGCAGCGGGAACTATGACTACATGAAGGTGGATGGTGTACAGTATAACGCAGAGATGGTGGAGGGCCGCTCCTGTTTCGTGATCCCGGTGGTCTGCTTCGACCGCGCCCTGTCGGTTCAGGCAAATACCACCGCCATGAGCACCCCCCATGAAATTGAGTATACTCTGACATTTGATTCTAACTCTTTCAAGGAGGCGGAACGTTGAGCCCTATCCGACGGCTTGGTACAGTACTTCTCTCGGCGGCTTTGACTGCCCAGCTATTGACGGCTTGCGCTCCGGGAAACGCCGCCCCCGGCGGCGTGGAGGGCCCCCGCTGGGAGGATCTGGAGTATGACCGAAGTCTAGAACTGCAATATGCTCAGCAGTTCTCTGTTGATTACTATCAGGACGGATATTCCCTGGTAGAGATCCAGGAGGTCGGAACCTATCTGGTGGCCCCCCCAAAGGCAGCAGTGCCTTCTGGACTGGACGAGGGGATCACGGTGCTCCGGCAGCCCCTGGACCGAATCTATCTGGCGGCCACCTCAGCCATGGATCTATTCCGGGAACTGGATAGCCTGGCTGCCATCCGTCTGTCTGGAACAAAAGCCCAGGACTGGTATGTAGAAGAGGCCCGGGCGGCCATGGAGGCGGGCGAGATCCTGTATGCCGGGAAGTACAGCGCCCCGGACTACGAGCGGATCTATGCCGAGGGGTGCGACCTGGCGGTGGAGTCCACCATGATCTACCACACCCCGGAGGTAAAGGAGCAGCTGGAGGAGCTGGGCGTCCCGGTGCTGGTGGAGCGCTCCAGCTATGAGGGCCACCCCCTGGGGCGCATGGAGTGGCTGAAGCTGTATGGGGTCCTCTTAGGAAAGGAGGACCAGGCTCAGGAGCGCTTCCAGCAGACCCTGGACCGCCTGGCTCCCGTCCTGGACCAGGAGGGGACCGGAAAGACCGTGGCCTTCTTCTACATCACCTCCAACGGAGGGGTCAACGTACGCAAGCCGGGGGACTATATCTCCAAGCTGATCGGGATGGCCGGCGGGGAGTATGTGTTCCAGGACCTGGGCGGGGAGGAGAATGCCCTGTCCACCATGAACCTCCAGATGGAGGCGTTTTACGCCGGGGCGAAGGATGCGGACCTTCTGATCTATAACAGCGCCGTGGACGGCGGGCTGCGCACCCTGGATGAGCTGCTGGAGAAAAATGGGGTGCTGGCCGAGTTCCGGGCGGTACAGGAGGGGAACGTCTGGTGTACCGGGCAGGACCTGTTCCAGTCCTCCATGGGACTGGGGGACCTGCTGCTGGACATCCATACCGTCCTGACCCAGGAGGATCCGGAGCCGGAATCGCTGACCTATCTGTACCGCTTGACGAAGGAGGGATGACCCGTGGAGGAGCCCCGTGCCCGGCGCTGGTGCCTGGCCTTTCTGCTGCTGGCCCTGCTGCTGGCCGGCCTGTTTCTCTGGAGCCTGAACGCCGGCAGCCTCCCCCTGACGCCGTGCGAGGTGTGGGACATCCTGGTCCGGCGGGAGGGGGAGTACGCCGCCGTGATCTGGAAGCTCCGCCTGCCCCGGACCCTGGCCGCCGCCCTGCTGGGGGGCGCCCTGTCGGTGTCCGGCTTTCTCCTCCAGACCTTCTTTGCCAACCCCATCGCCAGCCCCTTTGTGCTGGGGATCTCCTCCGGGGCCAAGCTGACGGTCTCCCTGGCTATGGTGGGCCTGCTCTCCCGGGGGGTGGTGATGAGCTCCGGAGGGATGATCCTGGCCGCTTTCGCAGGGGCCATGCTGTCCATGGGCTTTGTGCTGCTCCTGTCCAGGTGGCTGCACCAGATGTCCCTGCTGGTGGTAAGCGGGGTGATGATCGGGTATCTCTGCTCCGCAGTCACCGAGTTTGTGGTCACCTTCGCCAGCGACGCCAACATCGTCAACCTGCACAACTGGTCCATGGGCAGCTTTTCCGGGGTGTCCTGGGCCAACCTGCGGGTGCTCCTGCCGGTCATCGGGGCGGCGCTGGTTGGAAGCTTCCTGCTGTCCAAGCCCATGGGGGCCTATCAGCTGGGGGAGGGCTGCGCCCGAAGCATGGGGGTGAACATCCGGGCCTTTCGGACGGCGCTGATCCTGCTGTCCAGCGTGCTGTCCGCCAGCGTGACCGCCTTTGCCGGCCCCATCTCCTTTGTGGGCATTGCGGTCCCTCACCTGGCAAAGGGGCTGTTTGGCACTGCGCAGCCCATCCTGATGATCCCGGCCTGTTTTCTGGGCGGGGCGGCCTTCTGCCTGTTCTGCGATGGACTGGCCCGGACAGTATTTGCCCCCACCGAGCTGAGCATCAGCGCGGTGACCGCCGTGCTGGGCGCGCCCATCGTGATCTGGATCATGCTGCGCCGGCGGCTCCGCCCCGGCGAATGAGAGGAGGAAACGCCCCGTGAGCGAGACGCTGCTGTCCGCCCGGGATCTGTCGGTGGGGTATCACGGACGCCCTCTGCTCCGGGAGATCTGTCTCCAGGTGCATCCGGGGGAGATCCTGACCCTCATCGGGCCAAACGGCGCGGGCAAATCCACGATTTTGAACAGCCTGATCGGGCAACTGCGCCTGCTGGGCGGGCAAGTCAGCCTGCTGGGCCGGGACATCGTCCGGCTGAGCGAGCGGGAGATCGCCCGGAGCCTGTCGGTGATGATGACCGGCCGGGCACAGCCGGATCGGATGACCTGCTGGGCGCCGCCGTCCCAGCGCTCATGGTGCCAGCGGCAGATGGCATAGGC
>OGXF01001199.1_pt1 | contig 19607 bp, 15 predicted proteins | sample 1576191 | NCBI WGS metagenome assembly OGXF01 (sample SAMEA3541545, study PRJEB24748) | human gut metagenome | biome: human gut; feature: human-associated habitat; material: faeces | place: China | collected 2012
ACCAGCCGCTCGAGGCGGTGTTGAGCAGGGCCTTGCGGTTCCAGGTCTCCTGGTCACCGTAGCTGCCGGTGAGCTTTTCCCACGCATCCACGTAGCTGCGGAAGTCGGCCATGACCAGGTCGGGATCGTTGTTGTTCATGAGCTCGTTGTAGATGCTCTCGAAGTTGCCCGAAAGACCCGCAAAGGTGTTGTCCTTGAGCTCGTCCATCACGCGGCCCAGACGCTCGCGATCGTTGTTGAGCGTATCCCAAGCAAAGTAGCTGTTCGATGCCCACAGCTGCTCGACCTCGGGGGCGGTCAGGCCAAAGATGGCCTCGTTCTCGCGGCCGGCCAGGTCGGCGATCTCGATGTTGGCGCCGTCGAGGGTGCCCAGCGTAATGGCGCCGTTCATCATGAGCTTCATATTGGACGTGCCCGAGGCCTCCTTGCCGGCCGTGGAGATCTGCTCCGAGATCTCGGCGGCGGGGTAGATGAGCTGGGCGTTGCTCACACGGAAGTTGGGGATAAAGCAGACCTTCATGACCTCGTTGACTCGTGCATCATTGTTGATGACGTCGGCCACGGAGTTAATGAGGCGGATGGTCTCCTTGGCAAAGGTGTAGCTCGAGGCTGCCTTGCCGCTAAAGATGAAGGTCGTCGGCGTCACGTGGAAGTTGGGATCGGCGATGCGACGGTTGTAGATGTCCATCACCTTCATGATGTTCATGAGCTGGCGCTTGTAGGCATGGAAGCGCTTTACCTGGACGTCGAAGACGGTGTTGGGGTCAATGACCAGACCGGTCTCGGCCTTAACGTAGGCGGCCAGACGCTCCTTGTTGGCGCGCTTGGAGGCACCCACGGCCTTCAGGAACTCGGTGTCGTTCTGGAACTCTTTTAGTTTCTCCAGCTCAAAGGCGTCCTTGAGCCAGCCATCGCCAATGGCCTCGGTCACGAGCTTGGCATAGGTGGGGTTGGCCTCGGCAAAGAAACGACGGTGCGAGATGCCGTTGGTCTTGTTGTTGAACTTCTCGGGCGTCAGGGCATAGAAGTCCTTGAGCACGATGTTCTTGATGATGTCGGAGTGGATCTTGGCCACGCCGTTGACGCTGTGGCTGCAGATCACGGACAGGTTGGCCATGCGAATCTCGCCATCCCACAGAATGGCGGTCTGGCGCAGACGCTCCTGCCAGCCCTCCTGCGTGGTGTCGAACGACTCGTGCCAACGACGGCTGATCTCGTCGATGATCTGGTACACGCGGGGGAGGAGCTTGGAGAACGTACCGATGGGCCACTTCTCCAGAGCCTCGGGCAGGATGGTGTGGTTGGTGTAGCTCACGACCTGCGTCACGATGTTCCAGGCGTCGTCCCACTCGAGCTTCTTCTCGTCGATGAGGATGCGCATGAGCTCGGGGCCGCACATGGCGGGGTGCGTGTCGTTGGTATGGATGGCCACAAACTGCGGCAGCAGCTCCCAGTTCGCGCCGTGCTCCTTCTCAAAGGTGTCGAGCAGGCTGTAGATGCCGGCCGAGACAAACAGGTACTCCTGCTTCAGGCGCAGCAGACGGCCGTGCTCGCCGGCGTCGTTGGGGTAGAGGATGGCGCTGATGGCCTCGGCCGCGGCGCGCTCGGCATCGGCCAGGGCATAGTCGCCACGGTTGAAGGCCTCCAGGTCAAAGTGCTCTTCGACCGGCTCGGCGGCCCAGACGCGCAGCTTGTTGACGGTCTCGCCGGCATAGCCCACCACGGGGATATCGTAAGGAACGGCCAGGATGTCCTGCGTATCCACCGTGCGGTAGAACGTGCGGCCGTCCTCCTCAAAGCCCTCAACGCGGCCACCAAACTTGATGGTCACGGCCTTGTCCTGACGACGGACCTCCCAGGGATAGCCGTGGGTGAGCCACTCGTCAGTGGTCTCGACCTGGCTGCCGTTAACAATCTCCTGCTTAAACAGGCCGTAGCGGTAGCGCATGCCGTTGCCGTAGCCGGCAATGCCTTCGGCTGCCATGGAATCCAGGAAGCACGCGGCCAGACGGCCCAGGCCACCGTTGCCCAGTGCCGGATCGGGCTCCTGGTTCTCGATGACGGACAGGTCAAAGCCCATGTCGTCGAGCGCCTCGGCGACCATGTCGCGCACGCCAAAGTTGAGCAGGTAGTTGTCGAGCAGGCGACCAATCAAAAACTCGATCGAGAAGTAGTACACACGCTTCTTGCCCTCGGCGGTGACGCGGGCGTCGCTCTTGGTGGCGACAGTGCGCGCCTTCTCGGCCACGAGCTTGGCCAGGGCGTTAAAGCGGTCCAGGTCGCTGGCGGCCTCGACGCTCTTGCCGCTGATGCTCATGACGGCATCGCGATAGAGCTCGGTAAACTCCTGCTTGTTGTCGAAGATCTTATTCATACGTTCCTTTCCCCCGGGGACGGTTCCCCCGGAACGGTTATGACTTACATCCTACGCCCCGGCGGGGCGGGTAATTACAGCGGTAACGGCTTTGTTACGCGTCCTTGCCAGATGCCTTAACGGCGCCTGTCTTGGCCTTGGGAGCAGCCTTTTTGGCGGTTGCCTTCTTGGCCGTGGCGGACTTGGTCGAAGCCTTGGCAGCGGGCTTAGCAGCCTTTGCCTTAGCCGGAGCCTTCTTAGCAGCCGCGGCCTTGGGCTTCACCGAGGACGTGCGCTTCTTGGGCGCAGCCTTGGGCTCCTCAACCACCGGCGGCTTGTAGCTGCTGGGACCGCGGCGCTTAAGCACCACGCCTGCCAGGCCGGGAACCTTAATCTCAATGGAGTCCATCTGCCCATTCCAGGGATAGGGCTCACTCGAGCAGGTGTAGGGCTCCACGCCGGCATAGCCGCTGCCGCCAAACTCCGGACGGTCGGAGTCAAAGATGACCTCCCAGTCACCCTCGCGCGGCACGCCCACGCGGAAGCTCTCGTAGCTCGCCGGGTCAAAGTTGATCAGGATCACCAGGTCGTCATCGATGTCCTCGCCCTGACGCACAAAGCTCACGATGGACTGCTTGGAGTTGTCCGCGTCGATCCAGGTAAAGCCGTCGTCGGTGTAACCGCGCTCGTACAGAGCGGGCTCGGCGGTGTACAGGTGGTTGAGCGCCTTGATAAACGCCTGATGATGACGGTGGGTCTCATACTCCTCGGTCAGGAACCACTGGATGGACTCGTAGTAGCGCCACTCGATAAACTGGCCGATCTCGTTGCCCATAAAGTTGAGCTTGGCACCGGGGTGCGTCATCTGGTAGAAGGCAAGCGTGCGCAGGCCGGCAAACTGGCGCCACCAGTCGCCCGGCATGCGGCCGATAAGGGAGCACTTGCCGTGCACGACCTCGTCGTGGCTCAGCGGGCAAATGAAGTTCTCGGTAAAGGCATACATGATGGAGAACGTGAGCAGGCCGTGGTTGCCGGGGCGCCACGGAAAATCGGTCTGCATGTAGTGCAGCGTGTCGTTCATCCAGCCCATGTCCCACTTGTAGTGGAAGCCCAGGCCGCCGTCCTGTGGTGGATAGGTTACGAGCGGCCACGCGGTGGACTCCTCGGCCATCATCATCACGTCGGGGAAGTGGGTCTCCACGGCGCAGTTGACCTGGCGGATAAACGCGCTGGCGTCCAGGTCCTCCTCGGTGCCGTATTTGTTGAACTTCTTTTGGCCCGGATCGTCGATGCCAAAGTTGAGGTACAGCATGCTGGACACGCCGTCCATGCGAATGCCGTCCACGTGGAAGTTCTCGAGCCAGTACAGCACGTTAGAGACCAGGAAGGAGCGGACCTCGCCACGGGCGAAGTCGAACTTATGCGTGCCCCAGTTGGGGTGAATCTCGTGCTCAAACAACATGTGGCCGTTAAAGGTGGCCAGGCCGTGGGAGTCGGCGCAAAAACCGCCGGGCACCCAGTCCATGATCACGCCAATGCCCGCCTCGTGGCACGCGTCTATAAAGTGCATGAGCTGCTGCGGGTTGCCGTAGCGCGACGTGGCGGCGTAGTAGCCGGTCGTCTGGTAGCCCCAGGAGCCGTCGAAGGGGTGCTCCATAAGCGGCATGACCTCGATATGCGTGTAGCCCATGTCGCGCACGTAGTCCACGAGCTCCACCGACAGGTCGTCGTAGGTGTAGAACTCGCCGCGCTGCGCGGGGAAGGGATCCATGGGACCGGGGTAGTTGCCGTACTCATCGGGCTCGCCCTGCGGCGCGTCACCGTGGCGCTTCCACGAGCCAATATGCACCTCGTAGATGTTCAGCGGCTGCGACATGTGGTTGTGGCCGGCGCGGCGCTTGAGCCATGCTGCGTCGTTCCACTTATAGCCGTCGAGGGCCCACAGCACGCTTGCCGTTCCCGGAGGGCACTCGGCCTTAAAAGCGTACGGATCGGCCTTGTAGAGCTTCTCGCCCTCGTTGGTCTCGATAAGGTATTTATAGAGCTGGCCCTGCTCGGCGCCAGGAATAAAGCCTTCCCAAATGGTGCTCGTATGCACGGGCACCAGCGGGTTGGCTTCCTCATCCCAGTCGTTAAATTCGCCAATGACATGGACACTCTTTACGTCGGGCGCCCAAACGCAAAAGCGCCAGCCGCGCGTACGGTTCTGCGTGTCGGGGTGCGCGCCCATCTTTTCCCAGCTGCGCTCCCACGTACCGATGCCAAACAGATAGACATCGTCTTTAGAGAGCTCCGGTGCGTGCGGGGCGGCTTTACGGGTAGCGGGCTTTTTGGCCGTTGGCTTTAGCTTTGTATCGCTCACGTTTGATCCCATCATGACGCGGCAGCGTGTTGCCTTGGTGACTAGATGCGAAAGGTCCAAGGCTGCACGAATCGAGGGGACGGCGATAGTTCTATAATTCGTTCCACCTCGCGTGCTCGGTGGAACTTTCGGCACAAAATACGATAACACCTGTTCGTTACTTTTATGGAGAAAAGTGGATTTGCGGCGGTGTTTAATCGGCGAGCGCCATGTTTAGACCACTGACAGAATTGCAGTGGTAAAACTCTTGACAGTTTTACCAATTAGGGTTTCAAGATTGTTAGTTTGACGTTTGGTAAAACGTTTTTAGCAGGTTGTTTACCATTTGACATCGAAAGGTTCGTTTATGTCCCAGACCGCCGCTCACAATGTCGCTTTTATTTTCGATTGCGACGGCACACTGGTTAATAGCACCCCCGTTTGGGCCTATGCCCAGCCCGAGTTATTGCATCGCCACGGAGTTGACGTGACGGTCGACGATTTTGCCCAGTTTGAGCATTTGTCGCTCGAGGACGAGTGCCAGGCATACCACGACACGTGGGGCATTGGTGCAAATGGCGAGGAACTGTATCGCGAGCTGAGCAATATTCTGATTGATGGGTACTCCAAGGTGCCGCCGCGCGACGGCCTGCTTGCATTTTTGGAGCAGGCAAAGGCGGCGGGAATCGCCATGTGCGTGGCTACGTCCACGCCGGCTGAGCTGGTGCAGTCCGCGCTCGCTGGTGCCGGGCTCGACGCTTACATGGAGTTTGTTACCACGACGGGCGAGGCGGGACGCTCCAAACAGTTCCCCGATGTGTACGAGCTGGCGCTGCGCCGCCTGGAGGAGCGCCATGGGCACAAGTTTGAGCGCACATGGGTGTTTGAGGACGCCGTCTTTGGCCTAAAGAGCTCTGGTGTCGCTGGCTTTAAGCGTGTAGGTATTTATGACCCACACGGCCGTATGAAGCGCGACGAGGTTCGCGACAACTGCGATATCTTTATCGACAGCTATGAAGACCTGGATCTGGCCCGTGTGCTTGCATTTGAGGGATAGGCGAGGGCTGTGGCTTGCAAGGTATTAGTTGTCTGCGGCTCGCCCGTGGTGGCGAGCGCTGAGTTGTTGCGTAGGCTAGCAGGGGAGTGCGACCACGTCGTCGCCGTGGACCGAGGCCTGGATGCCCTTCTGAGTGTGGGACTGAGCTGCGACGTGTATGTGGGGGATGCCGACACGGTAAGCGATGAGGGACGAGCTCTGGTCGATGCAGCCGAGGACTTTGAAGTGGAGCGCCACGACCCCTACAAGGACTATACCGATCTGGCGCTGGCGCTCGATTCCGTCCGCCGTCGCTGGCCGGGTGCCGAAGTGGTTGCGACCTGCGCCACGGGCGGCCGCCCGGATATGGCGCTTACCGTACTGGGCCTGCTTGCAGGCTACGATGATGCCCCCGTCTGGATCGCCGAGGACAAGGTGGTCGCTCGTATCCTACACGCAAGTGAGTCGTGGGCCATCGAAGGCGCCGAAGGTAAGACGTTCTCCATCATCGCCATAGCGCCTGGGACGGTGGTAAGCGAGTACGGCCTAGAATGGGAGCTAGATCACAGTCCCTTGGGCCTATTGGCGGACACAGGCATCTCTAATGTCGTCAGGAAAACGGCCAAGATCCAAGCCCACCAAGGGACGGCGATCGCCTACCTCTACAAGTAAGGCATCGCGGCGTGAGGGTTTTATCGGGACGGTGGGTTAATTGACTGATTTTGCCGAAGTCAAAATCAGTCAATTCAGCCCCGTCCCAGGAAAACCCGTAAGTGCGAGAATCAACCCAAAAAAACTTCTTGCACAACTAAGAATCTTCCCCTATAGTATCTTCTCGTCACGGGGGCGTAGCTCAGCTGGGAGAGCGCTTGACTGGCAGTCAAGAGGTCAGGGGTTCGATCCCCCTCGTCTCCACCATCGTGAATGTAAGGCCACTCAATAGAGTGGCCTTTTTTATTTCTAAACTCTCTGACTCCCATCTGGGGATTGGCTTCCGCTGTGCGTGTTCGAAACCACCACATCGATGTTTGCCTCCAAGTGGAAGATTATGGTTCGACGTCCTGTCTACTCCAAAAAGTTCATAACCAGAGAGACCATAGATTCCTTTTCTTCAGGTCTTGACTCAGCAATCATGAGTGCGACAGCAACAAGCGTGCTGTCTGCGATTCGTTTATCTAAGCCGCGAAAAAGCAGTCCGTTGCGATCTAGATAGTAGAGAAAGAGGCTGCATCCGATTCGCTTGTTTCCATCGAGAAATGAATGGTTTTTGATGATGAGGTACAACAGATTTGCTGCTTTTTCCTGTACGGATAGATAGAGGTCTTGGCCACCAAACGACTGGTTGATTACCGAGATACTGCTGCGGAAGGACTCATCTTTTTCTACGCCAAACAGGTCGCTCGTAAATCGGCTGCGCATTTGGGCTATTAATCTCATACAGAGCTCGTATTCGAGTGCGTATATCCCAGTTTGTCCCTTGGGCCGATCAATGGATTCACGATCGTACTCATCGAGCAGCTTAAAGACATCTATATAGCTTTCAACTATATCGAGTATCTCGCGAGAACCGAGATCCTCGGGTAGACGTTCAATAATCTGCGCGACTGTCCCTAGTTGTTCGAGTCTACGTTCGTTTTCAACGTGTCCTTGAATAATAAACTTATGGAGCACATTGGTTGCCCAGCGACGGAATTCAATACCGCGTTGAGATTTAACGCGGTATCCAATGGACAATATCATGTCTAAGCTGTAATGATCAGTTTGATATCTTTTGCCGTCAGCGGCAGTTGTCGCAAATTTTGCGACAACTGAATCATCGTCGCTTAGTTCTTCCTTTAAAGCGTTGTTGATATGCTTGCCGATTGTTTTGACATCCCTATCAAACAGCGCTGCCATCTCATTTCGGGTCAGCCATACAGTTTCGCTTCCTTTGTCAATTACAACAGGAATCGTGACCTCTCGGTCGTTGGATTCAAAGAGAACAATCTGATTGCCATTCATTTTCGCGCTCCACATCAATCCATTGGGCACATGCATGTCCAATTCGATACTCGATTGTATGCCGAACTTTATGGGTGCCGGCCAGCAGGAGCGCGTACCTGCCTAAGGGCTCTGAGTGACGGTCGCCGTAAATGCAGCATCCATCCCGCCGATACGTACCATTGGGGGCCTCCGTACCGGCTCACGTTGCCCGTATACCTTTGTCTCTATTCTATCAGATATAGAACTCATGTTCTATATTTATTCTCCGCCATTTTCTGAGAGCCTCGCGCTGGGAGACGTGATCGTCAACCTCGCACGATAACCTTACGTCCACAACTAGCTGCATCCCAATAGTTGTCCAAGAATCTGCCACGAAATGCGTTGACTCTGTAACCAGGCGTGTCTATTGTGCGATGAGCATCCTCGCAATGCGACGCCCGCTCGCGCCCCACAAAAAGTTGTGCAATTACCTTCCCGGTTTTGTACAAAGTTTGTTTGCCAATCATAATAGTTTGAGCAATTCACGCCGCCAGCAATACAACTCAGGCAGTACTCACCAACCCACAAACTCCCATAAACCTGCGCCAACGTGAACAACATTCCAAAACAACCCCCTTAAGCACGCCAAATGAACGATATGTTGTCCAACGCAACCCAAATCAGTTTCGCTATCAGCTTGTGCTAAGATACCTAACGTTACATGAGTTCAACTGTGCTCACGGCTTCAGCAAGCCACAAAGCGCAGGGTCGATCAGCATCCGGCCGTAACGGCGGTGCTAGAAACACCAGGAGCTCCAATATCGATTGCCATGTGCGATTTTGCACTTGCTTTTTGCGGCTATATATAAGTTCGCATAACGCAGTGAAATAAGTTGTTATGGCACACTACAGCAGTCTTCAGCTGTTTGCGTGCGGCTCAGTTTTGTACCCGCTTGACTGGGCCGCACGCAGCCAGCTGGAGTCGCGGTCTTTTTGCGATACACGTCCGCGACTCTAGCAACTGCGCTTTTACATACCGTTCACGGTGGGGCAGAGCCACGTGCTTGTCTAACTGGGCTCAGGGTTTGAATATGGAGCGCCTTCGCGCACAAGCGCCCTGGCGAAGCCATACCCAAACCCCGTGAGCCACACGTAAGACAGCAAGGGGGTGGTGCTCGTGTGGTATGTGATCCAGGTCATTAACGGTCGCGAAGACGTAATGCGCGAGCGCATCGAGCGCATGGTGCCGGCTGGTGCCATGCAAGAGCTCTTTTATCCCCAATATCAAACCGAGATCAAGGTACACGGCGAATGGGTCAATACGACCAAGCCACTCTTTCCCGGTTATCTGATCTGCGATACGGCAGATCCCCGCATCGTGCAACAGTATCTGCTGCGCATGGACGACTTTGCCCGGATGCTTTCCCAGGACGGTCAGTTTGTGCCGCTGGCAAAAGAAGAGGTCCAGCTTATTGGCGGCTTTACGCATAGGGGAGACCGCGTAGTGCCCATGAGCGAGGCCCTAAAAGACGGTGACAAGGTCGTAGTGACGGCAGGTCCGCTGCTGGGCCACGAAGGCCTCATCAAAACCATTAACAGACGCAAGAGCACTGCTTATTTGGAGCTCGATCTGTGCGGCCGACGCGTAACTACGCGCGTCGGCCTTGCCGTGCTTTCGGCCGAGCAGCGCGTCATACGAAACCTTAAAAAGGCGATCGCCTAGTTGAAGGCGACTGATTAACGGGACAGGGGGGGATCCCCGGGGGCGGGTACGAAATGTTGGAAGAGAACGTGCAAGAAAATCAAATGGGGGATGCGGCAGCGCTCGCTGTCACGCTTGAGGGCAGGCGCGAGGCTGCCAAGCTTAACAACGTCGGCAATCATGAGCCCAAGCTATCTGAGAATGGTATTCCGGCCGACGTGCTGGAAAAACTGCTGCCCGGTGACGACATCATTGAACTAGAAGAACCCGTCGTAAACGGTGGGCTGTTCTACCGCTTCATTAAGCGCTCTTTCGATGTTGTCTCTTGCGGGTTTGCGCTCATTATTCTCGCGATTCCGATGGCTGTAATTGCCATCAAGATTAAGTCTGAGTCCGAAGGCCCCGTCATTTACGCGCAGCGTCGCGTTGGCAAAGATGGCAAGATCTTTAATATCTATAAGTTCCGCAGTATGTATACCGATGCTGAATCTCGTGGTGCCCAGTGGGCTCAGGACGAAGATCCGCGCGTAACGCCGTTTGGTAAGTTTATGCGCAAGACGCGTCTGGACGAGATCCCCCAGTTCTGGAATGTTTTTAAGGGCGATATGAGCCTTATTGGTCCGCGTCCGGAGCGTCCTGCCTTTTGCGATGAGTTCGAAAAGCGAATCCACGGTTGGCACTACCGCACCAAGATTCGTCCGGGTATCTCCGGACTTGCCCAAGTGGCGGGCGGCTACGACTTGCTTCCCAGCGAGAAGGTCATGTTTGACCTTCAGTACATTAAATCGAGAAACATCAAGATGGACGTTGTGATCATCCTTAAGACGCTTGGCGTTGTGAGCACTGGAGAAGGTGCAAGGTAATGCGTTTACTCTTCTTGACAGATAGCTATCGACCCAGTCGATCAGCCTGTGCCAATCGCGTCAGCGTCCTTGTTCAGGCTATGCTTGACGCGGGAATTGATGTTCAGGTTCTTTCTTCAAGTGACAGTCTTCTCGGTGCTCCGGAAAATTACGAAAAGCCTGATTTTGTTACGTTTTTTGAAACATTCCCGCTTCAAGAAAAAACGCTAGTTAATCGTTTAAAGAATAACTTTGGAGGCCAACGGGAGTCTATTAAAGTAGCTGCTGGCATGGGTGATTTTGATGTCGTGCTTTGCACGACTCCTCCGTTGCTTTTGACAACTTCGGCGATTTCGATTGCAAAAAAGAAGAACGCAAAACTAGTTTTAGATGTTCGGGATATTTGGCCAGATGTGGCAATCGAAATGGGCACTTTTAAACCAAATAGCCTTTATGGACGATTCTTTTCCCATATTGCAAAGCGTGGTTTTAAAGCAGCGGATATGGTAACGACGGTCTCGGCGGGGAAAGTCACTAAACTAGCATCTCGAATCTGCAAGGCAGGTGCATCGGTCCAATTAGTTCCCAATGGCATTGATGAATCGTTTGTTGAATCTACGGAAGATAAAGCCGTCGTTGATCAATTTAATCTGGATAAAGGCACCGTATGTTCTTATGTGGGCAATATCGGACTTGCACAGGGCTTGGGAACGCTTCTGGATATTGCTGCAGTGCGGCTGAATATTCGATTCCTTCTATTTGGAACTGGTGCAGACAAGCAAAAGCTTGAAGACAGAGTTCACGAAGAAGGTATTACAAACGTAGAGTTTTGCGGCACTGTTGACGCGGCTGGTGTATATACCGTATTAAAGCACTCGGCGTTAGCCTATGTCCCTTTGGTCAGCTCGAGGCTTAAAGACAGCATTCCAACCAAACTTTATGAATGTATTGCATGCGGTTGTCCGGTTCTTCTTGCAGCCCAAGGCGACTCCGTTGACTTGCTTGAGGAAAGTGGCCTTGGTAAACATGCTGCCCCTGAAGATCCAAAAGGGTTGCTTCGAGAGTTCGATGCCTTGATTGAACAAAAATATACTGAGGAAGAAAAGCGAAATGCTGCCGCTCGAATGCTATCAGAGCATTCGAGACAAAAGGCGGCTTGTGAATTCGCTGAGTTGCTGCTGGCTGAATTCGAGGGCGATTGCTGATAATGAAATTGCCCAGTATCCAAAAAGCGCTTCTATACGCAAGAACCATTCGTCGCATGAAGCCATCCATGATTGGCTCTAGACTAAAAGGGCTTCACAAAGTGCCTTTATCGGTTCCTCCGCGTATTCAGTATTTAAGCTTAGCTATACCTAGTCTAGACTGCGACGAAATTTACGCTGGCCGGTTCGATGTCGATGCGCTGGCTCGAAATGAATTCTTTCTCATCAACGAGAGGCATAAGGTAGATCTTTCGTGCTGGAATGTTCCTGAGGCCTCTCATCTATGGAATTTCAATCTTCATTACTTCGAATTTTGCATTCCTCTTGCAGCACGCTATGCATTGGGCGGAGACCGAGAGGATGTCGATCAATTTAAGAGAGTTGTTCTCACTTGGATTGCGACATGCAAATATCCGCTTGGCGATGCTTGGCATCCTTATACAATTTCTCTAAGGCTCGTCAATTGGCTTATCTGTATAGATTTGTTTGGTGATGCGCTGGCGGAAGACTCCATTTTTATGGAAACGGTATTTGAGAACATGTATCACCAATACCGTCACCTGCTTGTAAATCAAGAAAAGCACCTGTTAGCGAATCATTTTTTTGAAAATCTAAAGACGATCATTATTTGTGCCCTAATGTTTGGTGAAGATGATGTGCTGTCGTCTGTTGAGCGTGAATACATAAAACAGCTTGACGAGCAAATTCTTCCAGACGGCGTCCACTATGAACGCTCTATGATGTATCACAAACTCATTCTGGAGGGCCTATTGCGTGTGGAGCTTGCTTACCGTTCGGTCGGTAAATCCGCACCAAAAAAAGTGGCTACAAAATCCAAGCAAATGCTTGACGCCATGGCTTCAATTGAGTGGGGTATGGGAAAGACGCCATTCTTTAACGACGCTGCCGACGGTGTTGCAAAAGAATGCGAGCCACTCATTCATGCATGCCGAAACATCTATGGCTACGAGCCCGATTGCACTAAGACTGCCTTCCCTGACTCTGGCTTCTACAAGCTCTACGACGACACCGCCGCCTTGGTTTTCTTCGCGGGGAAGCCTGGCCCGTCCTACATGTTGGGTCACGCCCACTGCGACCTTCTGAGTTTCGAGCTCTCGATTGCCGGCGAGCCCACGATCGTGAACTCGGGCACTTACGCCTACCAGAGCGAGATGAGACCCTACTTCCGCAGTACGGCAGCACATAACACCGCAACCGTCGACGGCGATGAACAGATGGAGTGCTGGGCCGAGCACCGAGTGGCACGAGGCGTACGTGAGGTACGCGTCGAGCGCGCTACCGAGTGCTGTATCACAGCAAGCTTCCGAAACTACAAGGGGCACCTGCACCGACGCACGGTCATTCTTTCAGACGGTTCCCTCAGCGTCGAAGACCGTACCGACCGAGAGGACATTAGCCTTGTCCAGTGCTTTCACCAAGCGCGCCCGGGACTGGTGCGAATAGTCCCCGTCCCTGGGTGCGTCAAACGGAACTCACTTGTTGAAGCATCTTGTCTTCTCGGCGAGATTCACTTGTCATCTCTTGTCGAAGTGTCCCGTTTTGGTTCGGTCGCAAGCAATATTTTGTATGGCCCGTAAAGCGTCTGACGGCCCTACTTTCTCACAATCGTCCTCTATGTCATGGCTGTACTCGGCCAGACTAATTAAGAAAGGAACCTCGAATATGGTTAACGTTATCGGTCTCGGCTACATCGGCCTGCCCACTGCCCTCATGATGGCATCCCACGGCGTGGAGGTCGTGGGCACGGACTACAACGAGGAGCTCGTCGCCACGCTCAACGCCGGCAAGACCACCTTCAAGGAGGAGGGCCTGGACGAGCTGTTCGCCGACGCCTTGGAGTCCGGAATCAAGTTCTCCACCGACTACCAGGTCTGCGACACCTACATCGTCTCGGTTCCCACGCCCTACGACAAGCTCGACAAGAAGATCGACCCCTGCTACGTCGTGGCGGCCTGCAAGACCGTCTTCGAGGTCGCGCCCGAGGGCGCCGTGCTCGTCGTCGAGTCCACCGTCTCGCCCAACACCATCGACCGCTTCGTTCGCCCGCTGCTCACAGAGACCGGCCGCGAGGACGTCAGGCTCGTCCACGCCCCCGAGCGCATCATCCCGGGCAACATGGTCTACGAGCTGCTGCACAACAACCGCACCATCGGCGCCGACGACCCCGAGGTGGGCGAAGCCGTGGCGAAGGTCTACGCCAGCTTCTGCCAGGGAGAGATCTCCGTCACCGACATCCGCACCGCCGAGATGACCAAGGTCGTCGAGAACACCTTCCGCGCGGTTAACATCGCCTTCTCCAACGAGCTCGCCAAGATCTGCCGCATCGGCGGCATGGACGTCGCCGAGGTCATCCGCATCGCCAACAAGCACCCGCGCGTGAACATCCTCAACCCCGGCCCGGGCGTCGGCGGCCACTGCATCCCGGTCGACCCGTGGTTCCTGGTCGGCGATTACCCCGAGACGGCCAACTTCATCCGCCTCGCCCTTCAGACCAACGCCTCCATGCCCGAGTACGTCATGCACCGGGCCCATGAGGTCATGGCGGAGCGCGGCATCGCTGACGCCTCCAAGGTCGGCATTTACGGCCTCACCTACAAGGAGAACGTCGACGACGTCCGCGAGTCCCCGACGCTGCAGATGCTCGAGTCCATGTCCGAGCACCTCTGCGCCGGCTCCGTCAAGGTCTACGACCCGTGGGTCGAGCGCGACGAGGTTCCCGGCCAGGTCCATTCCATGGAGGAGTTCCTGGACGGCCTGGAGATGGTGATCGTGATGGTCGGCCACTCCCAGGTCACGGACAACCCCGGCATCTTCGGAGACCGCGTCCTCATCGACCCGCGCAACGTCTGCGGCGACGGAGAGAACGTCTACAAGCTTTAGCATTTATTTGCGTGGGGACGGATGATGATTAAGAACAATAAAAAGTATCGAGTGTTAGTTGCTGCTGAGAACTATCCTGGGAATCCAAATGGGAAAAATGTTTCTCATCAGTTTGTTCATGTAAGAAATGCATCTTATAAGGCATCTGGCGTTGACGTTACTGTGCTTAATTTCAGCTCGGAAAATGACTATACGTTCGAGGGTCTTCCAGTTATTTGCCTTCGAACATATACTGAGCAAAAGGGGCAGTTTGATGTTCTGATATTCCATCAACCCAATCTTAAACATGCCGTCCCTTTTTGCCTTAAGAACTCTGATGACTTTAAGAGCTTCATTTTCTTCTTCCATGGTCATGAGGTGCTTAAGCTCAGTGTCTCTTATCCTAAGCCGTACAGTTACTGCAAAGATAATTATCTTGCAGTAAAAATGAGAGATGTGTATGACGATATTAAATTTGTAGTACTTAGGCAGTTTTTCTCGAAGGTCAAGGCCAAGTCGCATTTTGTTTTCGTCAGCGGTTGGATGTATGACGAGTTTAAGAAATGGCTTAAGGTCGATGATTCCTTTCTCGGCAATCGAGCTCGAATAATTCCTAATTGCATCGCCGATGAATTTGAAAACAATTCATATGATTGTCGATGCGAGAAGACATACGACTTTATCACTGTTCGTGGAAATCTTGATACATCAAAATATGCCGTTGATTTAGTGATAAAAACCGCAAGATCAAATCCCGATTATTCTTTCCTTGTTGTAGGAAAAGGAAGGATATTCGAACACTTCGGTAAGCCCGAAAATCTATTTTGGCTGGATATGACGCTATCTCATTCAGAAATTACACGGTACTTAAACGAAGCTCGTTTTGCGTTAATGCCTACTCGCACCGATGCCCAGGGTCTTATGATGTGCGAAATGGCTTCCTTTGGCATACCTCTTATTACCTCGGATATTTCGGTATGTCGTGAGGTGATGGCGGGGTTTGATAACGTTGCTTTAGTCTCAAATGATTCTTTCGCAAAAGACGCCATAACTGCTTCTAAGAAGTTATTTCCAAAGAGCGGATCTTTTTCGCCGTTTTCCAAAAGAAACACTATCGAACGCGAGATCAGGCTTATTGACGAAGCAATTGAGGAGAGGGCTGAATGCTGATTCTGCTTGGTTTGCTTCAACTGATTGCATGCATTGGGCTTCTAGTTTGGGAGTTCAATAGGCGTTCTGTAGCTATCTTTTTTTGGGGCATGCTAACAATTGTTTTTTCGTTTCCTCATTTTATTGTCTCTCTTGCCGGAAACTATTCATGTAAAGAATCGTCAATAGCTACTGCTTCCCTTTTTGTCATTTTATTTTCTGGATTTTATTGGCTTACAAGAAGTGTGACCCTTAAACCAAAGAATATTGCTGACTGCGATTCTCTTTCGCTCGGTTTTAATACCGCAGAAGGAATTAAGAAGCTTGATTTTGTCGTCACCTTCTTTGTTCTTGCGTTTGTTGTTTGGCTGCTCGCATTCTCAAAGTCGTCGCTCGGGGGGCTTGGCAATACAAGCTGGAGCCAATTCTATAGAGCAACGAGCAGTCTTGGATTTTCCCCGTTATTCCTAGCGCCATATCTATTTGCGTGTAGCGGTGGCGCGGTTATTAACTCAGTCAGGTCAAAGAGAAAGCTTCAGTCATTTTTACTTATTGCTTGCTGCCTGATTTATTTATTTGTTACTAAAAATCGTGTTGTTATGCTTGCCGTAGCGTGTCCTTTCTGCCTCCTTCTAATCGATCGTTTCAAGAAGATAGGTTTGAAACAGATTATTGTGGCTATCTGTGCCGTTGCTTTTGTCGTTTATCTTGTCTATGCAGTGTTGATATTTCGTCATGCAGGAACAATCGACACATTTATATCAAGTTTTTCATTTTCTGATTTTAACAAAAAAGTGTTAAGTGCGATTTTAACCGGAGAAGGAGAACTTGGTCTGAGAAATATTTTCTATTACTTCATCGATTTCAATAATCAATTTACTGGCTTTGGAGTGGGGGCAACTTATCTAAGGGTTCTTTTATTCTGGCTTCCTGGAAGCCTGTCCCTTGGTATCAAGCCGGATGATTTTGCAATTACGATGGCTTCTGCATATATGGGAAACCCTTCTAATACAACCTACTCAGTTCATCCAACATTTTTTGGTGACGCTTATGCAAATTTTGGCTTCATGGGGTTTTTGGTTGGCATCCTTTGGGGAGCCATTTTTAATGTACTTGATACCTATGTCGGAAAGAAGAGCGACCATCTTCGTCCTTATTTAATTTCGACACTCGCTTTTTCGTTTGTCATTATCGGTAGAGGGTCTGTTTACAACGGAGCTGTCATTGCTGTAATTTCTATTTCGCTTCTCATCTTTTCGAATTGGCTATTAGACAGGTTCTTCCAAAACAACAAGGTTTCGAAAAAGATTGATAGGTGGCTCTAAATGAGGGCTCTGCTTGGTTATTCTGTTGCAAGTTGGTTATCTGCCATTATCGGCTTCATAGCGATCCCTATCGCAACCCGTTCGTTCGATCAAGAAATTATCGGCAAGTTAAATCTATTGCTTTCATGCGCTCTTATACTTCAAACGGTAGTTCTTATGGGCCTTGATCAAGGTTATTTGAGGCATTTCTTTGATTTAAAAGGTTCTAGGCAGAAGAACACACTTTTGTTCTTCTGCCTAGTAATTCCAGTAGTAGCCACCCTGTTAACCTCGTTGATTGTTTTTTTATTTAGCGATTTTGTAATTTCCTTCTTTGATGCTAGTGGAATTCTGATCTGCTTCGCATTGGTTTTGGCTTTAAGTTCCTTTGTTATTGTTCGTATCGCTATCTGTTATTGCCGTGTTAAAGGGTTTTTGCCGTTATTCATTCTTCTGTCTGTCGCCTTTACCATACTTACAAAGTGTCCTTATCTTTTAAACTTTGGTAATAAAAGTCTCGACTCAACACTTAAAATAATGTCAGCTATTTTTATCTGTGCAGTTATTCTCTCTGCAGCAGTAATGCTTCCTGACATTAAGGGATTCTCATTTCATTACCTTAGAAAGATCGATTATGGTGCAATACTCCGGTATTCGCTTCCAATGATGCCAGCGATGCTTCTTGCAAATCTTAATACCTACGTCCCACAATTTTCGATTAAGTTATTTTCCGGCTACGCAGATCTGGGCGTTTATTCTATGTCTGCAACCGTTGCGTCAGTTGTTGGCCTTGTCTCGGCCGGAGTAAATTCATTCTGGCCCACATATGTGTATGAGCACTACGATGATCATCACGACACCGTTATTTTATTTCATAAGGTCCTTGTCTCCGCGCTCTTCGTGCTTGGAGTTGTCTTGATTTCCCTTCGTTTTATGGTCCCTTGGTTTCTTGGAGAACGGTACGAGCAGTCTGCGACACTTTTCGCCGTTCTTATCATTTCCCCAATTTGCTACTCGATTGGTGAAACATCTGGCATTGGGATTCAAATTGCCAAGCGAAGCCGGTTTTATCTTTTTATTTACTCTGCTGGTTTAGTTTTAAATGTAATTTTGGCAACAGGACTCACGGCTATTTTTGGAATGATAGGTTCAGCTATCTCGGTTGTAGCAGTTGCCATGTTGATGCTCTTTCTCAAAACGAGTGTTGGTAATAAATATTATGACAGCATTGGTTCTTTTAGATGGTCCACTGCGTGCGTTTTACTTCTTGTTCTACAGGCGGTATCGGCAATTATGCTTCCCTATGCCTGTAGCGTTATTGCTTGCATTGCCTCGGTTGTACTATTTCCTTTAGTTGTTGGCATTCAAGACTGCAGGTCAACTCTTTCAACGGTATATAGCTACATTCGAAAATAATAGTGTGGTGTCTTATGATAATTACTGAATCATTTGGTCGAATAATTCTTCTATTTCGCAAGGCGTTAGATAAGTGCATTGCTGATTATTTATATTCATCAGTTAATAACCGCCGCGATGGTTTTATTACTGCGGAGACAACTCTGATCCACCCAGAAAATATCTATTTGGGAAATAGATCTTATGTAAATGGAGGGATGCTTGCTGCTAGCGCCAATGCCAAAATTGTTATCGGCGACAACTGCATGATTTCGTATTGCGTACATATTCGGACTGATATGCACGAATACTCTAATCCAAACGTCCCAATGATTGACCAAGGGCATAGTGAAGAAGATATTATCATTGGAGATAACGTTTGGATTGGATATGGTTCTCAGATAATGAGCGGGGTCCATATCGGCTCAAATGCAATCGTTGCTGCCGGAGCGGTGGTTACGAAGGACGTTCCAGATAACGTTATAGTTGGCGGAGTCCCCGCAATTAAACTTTCACAAATTTGTTAGTTAGCTACAACCTTACAATTATTTTTGAGGATGATTTTTTATGAAAAAAATTATGCTCGTCTTCGGCACCCGCCCGGAGGCAATCAAGATGTGCCCGCTCGTCAACGAGCTCAAGGCTCGTACGGATGAGTTTAAGACCGTCGTGACCGTGACCGGCCAGCACCGCGAGATGCTCGACCAGGTGTTGCGCGTCTTCGACGTGACTCCCGACCACGACCTGGCGATCATGAAGCCGGGCCAGACGCTGTTCGACGTGACGTGCGACGTGCTGGTCAAGCTCAAGGCTGTCCTCGAGGACGAGAGGCCCGACGTGGTCCTGGTCCACGGCGACACCACGACCAGCTTCGCCGCGGCACTGGCGTGCTTCTACCTGCAGATCCCCGTGGGCCATGTCGAGGCGGGCCTTCGCACGCACGACATCTACAGTCCCTGGCCGGAGGAGTTCAACCGCCAGGCCGTCGATATCGTCAGTGAGTACTACTTCGCCCCCACGGAGGCAAGTAAGCAGAATCTGCTCGACGAGGGCAAGCCCGAGTCCAGGATCTGGGTCACCGGCAACACGGGCATCGACGCACTGCGCACCACCGTGCGCGAGGGCTACTCCCACCCCGAGCTCGAGTGGGCCGAGGGCTCCCGCCTCATCCTCATCACGGCGCACCGCCGCGAGAACCTGGGCGAGCCCATGCACCGCATGTTCCGCGCCATCCGCCGCGTGATGGGGGAGCACCCCGACACCAAGGCGATCTACCCCATCCACATGAACCCGCTCGTCCGCAAGGCCGCCCACGAGGAGCTGGACGGTTTCGACCGCCTGCACATCATCGACCCGCTCGAGGTGCTCGACTTCCACAACTTCATGGCGGCGAGCCACCTCATCCTCACCGACTCGGGCGGCATCCAGGAGGAGGCCC
>OGXF01001215.1_pt1 | contig 19415 bp, 15 predicted proteins | sample 1576191 | NCBI WGS metagenome assembly OGXF01 (sample SAMEA3541545, study PRJEB24748) | human gut metagenome | biome: human gut; feature: human-associated habitat; material: faeces | place: China | collected 2012
GCACACAGGATGCGGCCCCAGTTGGCGTCGCGGCCAAAGACCGCCGCCTTGAACACGTTCGCCGTGATTCCGCTGATGCGATACACGCATGACAAGGAACTCATGGGCAAGTGGGTTGACGGCCCCGTCAAGCACGTGATTTTCATGATCGTCGTGGCACTGATTGTGGCGCTCAACGTGCTGCTGATTGTCCTGACGCTGATGGGCAGGGCGTAATAGACTCCAGCTGAAATCCTGCGATAGCACAACATAATAAGAAGCCCCGGTGTTGGAACCGGGGTTTCTTATTATGTTGAGAATGGTTGAATCTGCCGTCAGTTCGCAGCCATACGCCGCGCACGCCGTTCGCGCAGCGCGCGCAAGGAAATAATGTCTCGCGTACGACCGGCACCGTCGCCCTTGACGCCGAAGAACACCATCAACACCATTGCCAGACAGATTATTGCGGAGATGCGCAGCGCCCATTGAATGCCGAAAATCGAAGCGGCGACGGCGGAGGCGCCGCCCTGCTTATGCAAAGCGGCAAACGTTTCCATCAGAATCACCAACACGGGTGCGCCCACAGCGCCCGCAATCTGACGCGCGGTATTCGTCACCGATGATCCGGCGGACACTTCGCTCGGCCCGTTCAGGCAATTCAGGGACCACGTGGTAATCGGCATCAGCAGGAAACCCATGCCGATCTGACGGATGAACTGGCAGATCGATACCCACCAGATCCACGTATCCATCGCCACCAGCGACATGCCCAAGGTGCCAAGGGTCAACACAATCGAACCGAACAAAGCCACCGGGCGCGCGCCGAACCGATCCATCGCGCGGCCGCCGAAGAACTGGGAGACGCACTGGCCGATAGCGCCCGGCAGCATGATCAGACCGCTCATCGTGGCCGAATAGCCGCGGTCAGTCTGGATGTAGAGCGGCATGATGACCAGAATCGAACTGAATGCAAAGAACGCCAGAGATGCCGTGATGGTGCCGACGGTAAAGGACCGATTCTTCAGTACTTCAAGATCCAGCAGCGGCGGCTGGGGGAGTGCCGACTCGTCCTTGGCTACGGCCTCGCGATACCGCTTGCCAGCGCGCAGGTTATGCAGCACGAACCAGACAATGCCGACCAGTCCCACAACCATCGGCCCCCACGTGACCGGTGCCGCGAATCCATAGGTCTCCGAATTGGTGAAGCCGAACATAAGCCCGCCAAAGCCGATCACCGACAGGCATGCCGAGAAGAAGTCCGCGCGGGCCGAAGGGTCGTGTGAACCGAAATTATGCAGTCCGAACATGGCCGCCAGCAGCGAGATTACGCCAATGATGGTCATGGTCAGGAAGATCGAGCGCCAGCCGTTGGCATCGGTCTGCCAGCCGCCCAAGGTGGGGCCGATGGCTGGCGCCACGCTCATGGCCATGCCCACCGTGCCCATGGCAAACCCGCGGCGAGACAGCGGGTAAATGGAGAACACGGTGATTTGCAGCACCGGCCACATCACGCCTGTGCCGGCAGCTTCGAGCACGCGCCCGACCAGCACCCATACGAAGTTTGGCCCCAACCATGCCAGCAGGGAGCCGACCGTGAACACCGCCATCGAGCAGATCACGATCTGACGGGTGGAGAAACGACGGGTCAGGAACGCGGTCAGCGGCACCATGACGCCCATGACCAGTTGGAACACGGAGGTGAGCCATTGGCCCGTGGTTACGGAGATATGGAATTCCGACACGATGATCGGCAGCGCCGAGCTCAGCTGCAGCTGCGTGAAGTTGCCGACGAAGGTAATAAAGGTCAGGATTGCGATGGAAATAAACGCGGCATGACTCAGCTTGCCGTCAACGTATGATTCCTCTTGGCTCAGCACTCGTTGCAGTTCGCCACGACAGTTCTTGATTCCGCTCTCTCCAGCCACGCACACACTCCACTTCCGTTGCTCGGCCTGATGGCTTTGGGCGGTGTCGGTTGGCATGTTCGGCACTGGTGGTGCCTGCGGTACATGCCGGCATGCTGGTTTCGTCTTTTCGTCTTGTCGCATACCGACGTGAGGGCAAATGTATTCGGCGACCGTCGCTATTTCCTGTGCTTGGCCGGGCAACCTGACAAAAGCACCCCAATACGCTATACCCAGGGGTGGTCCGGGCGGTTGGGCGGCTCAGTAAGGGCCGCCACCAGCCGAATTCTAAAACAATCTAAAACAATCTAAAAGGTTCTAAAAGGTTCTAAAAGGTTCTAAAAGGTTCTAAAAGGCTTCGGGACAAGTATGCGTATATCGGTATGGTGACTTTATCATTCTGGCATTCTGAGATGCATCTCATAAAGTGGATGGTCACTGCGGTCTGAAAGTGAGCTTTGTCTGAATAGCTGGTGTAGGTCAAAGGGCCTGCAAGTGGCATGTCGGGAGACCCCTCCAGCACGGCAACGATGCGTATGCAACGTATATAAGGTATCCCCCCGTAATAATGGGGCCGCTAACATCCCACATATTCCGCCAATTGCTTTCTTTGCCTGCAATTACGTCGGTGAGACATGTTTCTGAGACGTTTCTTCGAAATGGTGCAATTCTTCACGGGGGGGGGTAGCCTCTATTATGTTGCATAAAGGGGTACCCCCTTATAGTGGTTTTCTTGGTGAATGCCGAGTCAGATCCGGTCACCGGTCTGATTGCGCCATAGGGCACGAGGGAAATCCATAACTGTGGTTCAAGGGACAGAGGAAGAAAGGGATATCCGATTGGTATCACGAAATAACGGCACTATCGGCGCTGGTGCGGTCGTTGGCACAAATGAGACGTCTCACTATGCCGAAGGTAACACGGTACCCGCGGGTGCTCCCCATACGCAGAAACAGATGAGCGATCAACGTCAGCGTCAGCTTTCCCATGTGCTATATTGGCGTTTTTTCGTTAACCTCGCTCTAATGCTCATGGACGCAGCTATGTTCCTCATCGCCAGCGCTACCGTACTGAACCTGCGTCACGAGAACCATCCGTTCTACACGCCCCGCTTCGGTTTTACTTTTGATACTACTGTCTACTTGATTGTCGCCACCTGCTTTTGGATTTGGTCGCTGCACCAAGTCGGCGTCTATCACCGCCACATTATGGGCGATGGCTACCAGCTCAACCTGCTACTGATTAAAGGCATGGCCGTCTGCTGGATAATCCAGTGCGCCTTCCATTTCTTCTTTAAGTTTGAGTTGACGCTTACCGCATTATGTCTGATGGTCGCATCTGGATGGGCGTTGACTGTCATAGAACGTATGATTTCACGCGCGTTCTTGACCCGTAGCCGCAAGAAAGGCGAGTATGCCTATGGCACGGTGGTCGTCGGCTCGCCTCAGGGCATCGGACGAATGCTTCGGTTTCTGGCGCAGCGCCAGCAGCTGAACTACCGGCCGGTGGCTGTTTGCCCGATTCGGTTGAATCCTGAAACTGGGCTTGTGGATCCTGACTTGAATGCCGAGGAACTTCGACGTGAAATCAATGAGAATTGGGGGAGCTCCCTTCCAGTTCTCCAATACAGCGACAATAACTTAGCGGAACAGTTCGTTGATATTAATGCGCAAACAGTTATGGTGACGGATGTTTTGCGTCGATATTCTGATAATTACAACACATTCTCTGTACGTATGGAATCGTTGGATTTGGAGATCGCGATGGTTGCTTCGGCTGCAGATACGTCCAATCACGAAATTCAAATTCGATCCATTCAAGGCACCACGATTATTACGCAACGCCTACCTCAATATTCCGTGATGGCTAGGTTCCGTAAGCGTCTTTTTGACATTATTGTTTCAGCAATCGCGATTGTGGTTGCTTCTCCTATCATGCTCGTCACTGCAATACTTATTAAAGCTGATGACGGTGGTCCGGTATTTTACAAGCAACAGCGTATTGGACTACGCGGTAAACCTTTCTATATTCATAAATTCCGTTCAATGCGTGTTGATGCTGATAAGCATCTTGCTGAAGTTGCAGCAGCAAATGGACAAGAATTGGGAATGCGCGTGAAAATTAAAGAGGATCCACGCATTACTAAGATTGGCCATTTTATTCGTAAGACATCCATTGATGAATTACCGCAATTTTTTGATGCTTTTATTGGCACAATGTCTGTTGTTGGACCGCGCCCGCAACGACAGTTCGAAGTGGACGAGTATAATCAGGTCTTTGCCACTCGCTTGCTGGTCAAGCCCGGTATTACTGGCCCATGGCAGGTTTCAGGCCGAAATGATTTGTCCGACGAAGAATCTGAAGCTTTGGATGTTGCCTATGTGCAGAATTGGTCCGTTATGGGGGATCTTATTTATATTCTCCGTACTGTCGGCACAGTCCTCCACCCCAATGGCGCGTACTGAGTGAACTCATGCGTATTTACTCAGTTGCTTCAGATTGAAAAGGTTATGAACCATGTCAGACGATTCGATGCATGATTCTTTAGAATCACTGGAGAAGCCGCGACGAGATGAGGAAGAACTAAGTAATGCGTTTTTGAATGCAGATGATGTTGATGATGCATTGCCATTAGTGTCTCCTCATGTAGATCCAGAGGTATTGGCTGAGGATGCTAAGGAGGCTGAACGCCGCAAGCACCGTCGTCGTATGAGTCCGGAACATGTGAGGCGAATCAAGCGTAAAAAGCGGATTCGGGTTATCTGCATCGTAATAGGAGCTCTGCTGCTTGTTATTGCTTCACTTGTTGCCTGGCTTAGCATATCTGCAATACGAGCGAAGAACGAGGTGTCGGCAGCTATTGTTTCTGCTGGACAGGTTCAATCCCAGATAGAATCCGGGGAAACGCAGAAAGCAGAAATTAGCATCGAGCAGTTTTCGCAGCATATTGATAAAACTTATGCTCAGACCAAACAGCCAATTTGGGGATTAGCCGAGTTTATTCCGTACTACGGGTCTGATGTAAAAGCTGCGAGGAAAGCGGTCCGAGTTTTGGAGGATGTGTCCAACAATGCTCTTCCAAAATTGGCAAATTCAGTGGAGTCTCTTGACTTCAGCCATATCGGTTTCGCCAATGGAACCATTCAACTGGGCAATTTGGAATCAGTAGCCCCATATCTTACTGCGGCTAATGAATTCGTAGCGGACGCCAATATTCAGCTGAACAATATTGGTGATACGCATATTCCTCAGCTAACTGAAGCACTTGCTAAAGGGAAAGCGAAACTTGCGCAACTGGCCGATTTGACCGATATGGTTAGTCGAATAGCCGATGTGCTGCCTAGCATGCTTAATGTAAACTCTACTGGGGGCAAAGCGAGAACATATCTTGTTTTAGCTCAGAATAATGCCGAGTTACGGGCTACCGGTGGTATTCCCGCTTCTTGGGGAACCCTTACTGTAGATAAAGGGAAAATGAGCATAGGTGCATTCGAAGCGCCTCCGGCTGATGGACAGTTTACTGAAGAGGAGTCTATCAGTGCTCTTACTGCGGATGAACGAAATCTCTTTTCCCTAAAGATGGCAACTGATTATCGGGACATTAATTTCACTCCTGACTTTCCTCGCACTGCAGAATTAGCGAGTCAGATGTGGAGTCGTTCCGATACTGGGACTGTTGATGGCGTACTTAGCGTAGATCCGGTGTTCTTGCAACAGTTACTGAAAGTAACTGGATCTGTGACACTGACCGATGGCACTGTGCTTACCGGTGATAATGCTGCGCAGATTCTCTTGAACCAGACTTATATAGATAAGCCGACGGAAAAAGAGCAGAATGTTTTCTTCACCATGGCTGCTACGCAGGTATTTAACCATGCGCTAACCAACCTTGATGGGAAGAACGAGCAATTGATTGCTATGTTCCGCAAAGCAATTGAAGAATCCCACGTATATGTATGGAGCTCGCACGAAGATGAGCAGCAGCGTATCGAAGGCACGGTTATATCGGGAGCCCTACAGTCTATGCCCGCTCAACCTGTGACTGGGGTGTACTTCAATGACGGCACGATGAGCAAAATGGACTGGTATCTAAAGCGTGAGGTGACCAGTACCTACGACAAGACGTATCCCAGCGGTGCCAAACAATACACCATTCATGTCAAATTGACTAATACTGCCGATAAGACGCAAGTGAATGCAGCTCCTGATTATTTGCGCGGATTCAATGTCAATGGATCCCCTCGTCATGGAGAAATAGAGACGATTCTATATATTTATGCCCCCGATGAGGGAAGACTGGTTGATTGGACGCAGGATTTCGACCAGATTGCCACCCATGATCAGCTGACAGTAGGGGTGAAAACCGTGACTCTGCAGCCGGGGGAAAGCTTTGAGACGACGATTCATGTTTTGACAAGTCCTATGGCCGGAGAAAATGCAATGATTTTGAGACAGACCCCCTTAATTCAGTAGAGGGGTAACCCCTTATGTCTAAAGTGAAGAAACAATTGCGTGGAAGAACGGAGAAGAACCGTGAATGAAATCGGACAAGTACAGAATGATGGCATTACGTTGCTCGACCTGCTGAAAGCGGTCAAAAAGCACACCATCACTGCGGTAATTACGCTTGTTGCCATCTTAGTCGCGGTGGCCGCTTTTACATTTCTTAGTACACCAAAGTACACGGCTACTTCTGAATTATTGGCTACGTACCGTAGTTCATCCGGAGCTGCTGGTTCGGGCACAAGCAGCGTTGCCGGTGAATTAAGTTCAGGTGCTAGCTACATCAACAGCCAGATTCAAACTTATCCGCAATTGGTCAAAACAGAATCTGTACTGCAGCCAGTAATCGATGATTTGGGCTTGAAAACCACCGTTAAGGAATTGGCAGCGACCGTTACGGCCTCCAATCCGAGCGACACCATGTTGGTAGACATCTCTGTGGAGAACGTAGATCCAAAGGTTGCATCGAGTATTGCTAATGCGGTTGCCGAGAGTCTTAAGAAACAAGTTACTTCCACCATCTACTCGGATGAGGGAGACAAGATAGTTTCTCCCGTCAATCTTGCGGTAGTGCAGCAGGCATATGCGCCGGCCACACCGAGTTCGCCGAATGCGAAGCTGAATTTGGCGGTGGGCATCGTAGGCGGTGTGATTCTGGGTGTCATCGCAGCGTTGATCAAGGACTTGATGGATACTCGTGTACGGCAGGATTCTGATATTGCTGCCATCACCGATGCGCCTGTGCTGGGTAGTCTGACTCGCAATGACTCCTTCGGTGAAAGCACTCCTGTGATTATTGCGCATCCGGCATCCAGGGAAGCTGAGGAAGTACGTCGTTTACGTACTAATCTTTCCTTTGTTTTGCCTGATGAACATCTCGCAAATGTTATTGTCGTAACTTCTGACGGTCCATCCGAAGGTAAAACTACGGTGATCGTGAATCTGGCCACTGCATTCGCGGAATCAGGTCACAAGGTTCTGCTTATTGATGCCGATGTGCGTAACCCCTCGGTTAGTAAAAAGATTGGAATTGAAGGTACTGTTGGTCTGACTCATTTGATAACGAATCAAGTATCTTCGCGAGATGCTATCCAGCGTTATTGGAAACCCAATTTCCATGTATTACCTGCAGGAAAGCAGAGTATGAATCCCAGCATTCTGCTGAATTCTCGTGCCATGAAGGCATTAGTGGAACAGGTCGCCGAATCATATGATTATGTGTTTGTAGATACCGCTCCTATGCAGGTCTCTAACGATGCCGCAATCTTTGCCAAGGATGGCCCGTCCTTGCTGTTGGTGGCCGGCCTAGGGGTTGCCGAGAAGAAACTATTCCGCCAGACTGTCAGCGAGCTGGATACTCTGGATATCCACCCGGTCGGAGTGGCAACGAATTACACTGAGCCTGAAAAGTCCCACAGTAATACGTACTACTATTACGGCGAAGACAACGGTAAGGGCAATTACAAGCACAAGCGCCAGGGCAAAACTGCTGACGAGACCCAAAAGTGATTTGCCATGACTGTGTTCCTGCCATATAGCGTATTGATGAGTGTGTATGCCCGGGAGTCTGCCGCATTCCTCACGATGTCATTAAATAGTATGATGGCTCAGAGCATACCTCCACAGGAGATAGTGCTTGTGGAAGATGGCCTGATTACGTCAGAATTGAATGAATCGATAATGAATTTTGATAAGGCATATCCTGGTCTACTCACCGTGGTTTCATACTCCAAAAATCAAGGCCTGGGGTATGCGCTAAGCCGTGGACTTCCTGTATGCCGTAACGAGATTGTGGCTCGTATGGATTCAGATGATTATGCGTTTCCAACCCGTATGGAAGAGCAGCTTGCGCTGATGGAAGAGCGTGACCTAGACATGGTCGGTTCGCAGATTGTGGAGTTCGTGAAAGACCCGGAACATCCGGTGGCTGCCTCCACGCTTCCGGTGTCTTCGGATGAAATTGTTGCTTATTCGAAGAAGCGCAATCCTTTCCGCCACCCCTCAATGGTGTTCAAAAAGAGCAAGGCCATGGAAGCAGGAAACTACAGTGGTGAATTCCTGTATTTCGAGGACTGGGATTTGTTCAATCGAATGCTTGCTATCGGATGCAAGGCATGGAATATTGACCATCCACTGGTGGCCATGCGCGTGAGCGCCGACTTCTATGGCCGCCGTGGTGGACCGGCCTATCTGCCGCATATTTGGAAGTTCAAGACTGCACAGCTCAAACGCGGATATTTCACCTTTGGTGAGTTCCTAGTCTCCACCGTGCCTCATGTGGCGGTGTGCTTGGTCCCCAATTCGGTACGTTCATTCATCTATACCCATCTTTTGAGAAAAGGAGCCCAACAATGATGGCCCCCGATAACAGCAATCCGACTGTTGCAGTTGTAACCCTGCATAATTCCCCGAACTACGGTTCCTGCCTGCAGACCTATGCCACGCAGAAAGTGCTTGCTAGCGTGGGAGCATCCCCGACCATCGTGGATTATTACCGTGCGGATGCCATTCCGGCTAACGAGACCGATCGCGCATTGAACGGTCAGGTGGCCAAGAAAATGCCCATCTTTAAGATTCCTGGCGTTAAGGCGTTGGCGCGTATCCCGGTGAGTCGCATGGTCAAGCGACGCGCGGCTCCTCTGAATGCGTTCCGTCACGGCAAGCTGAACCTGACCCCGCGCCCGTACTATTCCATTGACGAGTTGGAGCAGGATCCGCCTCAGGCGGATATCTACTGCACCGGTAGCGATCAGGTGTGGAACAGCATGTGGAATAAGGGATTTGAAAAGGCATTCTACTTGACATTTGCGCCGGAAGGCGCGAAGCGCATCGCATATGCTGCCAGCATCGGCAAGTCTAAGCTCGACGATTGGGAGATTGAACCGATGCGTGAGGAGCTGTCGAAGTACTCACATATCTCTGTGCGAGAGGCTGAAGCGGCTGACCTGCTGGATTCTATCGGTGTGCATGGCGCGGTTCCTGTAATCGATCCGACGCTGATGCTCACACAGGATGATTGGGCTGAGCTACACGGCGACGATGTGCCGAAAGAGCCGTTCATTCTGATTTACCAGCTTAATCGCAATCATGAATTCGATGAGTATGCCAAGCGCTTGTCTGAGAAGCTTGGCCTGCCTCTCTACCGCATTGCATATGGCGTGAATGAGCGCCGTGCAGGCGTGCACACTATTGTGTGCCCCACAGTGGAACAGTTTGTTTCGTTGTTCATGAGTGCTGAATATGTGGTCACCGACTCGTTCCACGGCACTGCATTTTCGATGAATCTATCGAAGAAGTTTGTTTCGATTAGCCCGGGCCGTTTCAGTGGGCGCATCATGAACCTGCTGGAAATGACCGGTGAAACCGGCCAGTACCTGCAAGACTATCGAGATTTGAGCGTGGTCGATAATCCGATCGATTACCAACACGTGCATCAGGTATTTGAGGCCAAGCGTCAGGAGGCGCTCGACTTCCTCAATAATGCTATCCACGACTAGGAAATTAGGCTTTTCAGGAGTGAAACCATGAATCCGGCTACTAAGCAGTATTTGAAAGAGCACGGGCCCGTACGTCTGGTCGCCTTATACCGTCTTTTTGCCAACAGCTATCCAGCATTGCGTCACTCGGCGCTCAAGCAGGCAAGGCGTTTTGAACATAATTATTCAAAACCGTCCTCAAAAGGGGCAGATCAGGTTCGAGCTCGCCTGATTTTCTATACACATCAGATTGAAAAAGGCCTGAGCCACACGCATTTCCGATATGGTTTCGGCAAGCGACCGTTAGCTTCGCTTGCCCAAAAAATGGAAATGTACCGTAAGGTTGTTCCCGATTATCTTTCGGACCAAAGCTATTGCAGTGCTTTAGCTGCACTTCATGAATATGTCGTTCGCCATGATGGGCACAAAGAAGCCCTTCAATACGTGAAAGGGCTTTTTGCAGAAGGAACCTGGCTCGAGATTCAGGCTCAGCAATCTAATCTGGGTGGCAGCACTGTAATCGAACGGAGCTCAAAGGCTAATAATGCAAATCTTCCATTCAAAGAATTAGCCGAGAATCGCCATTCCATTCGTGAGTATGCTGACCAGCCAGTGACCTACAAGGAATTGCTTCCAGCAATTCAACTGGCAATGCGAACTCCAACTGTATGCAACCGTCAACCGGCTCGCTTGCGTATCATTCTCAATCCGGAATTGATTACAAAAGCATTGAACATACAAGGTGGATTCAACGGATACAAGATTCCACCGGTTTTACTGCTTATTACCGCGGACAATACTGCGTTCATGGCACCCCAAGAACGAAACGAGGGATTTACCGACGGGGGTTTGTTCGGTATGTCACTGCTGCTTTCCTTGGAACGAGAAGGATTAGCTGCATGTCCGTTGAACACCATGATGAAAGAGGGACCCGAAAAGGCAACAAGAAAACTGCTAAACATCCCAGATCAAGAAAATATGGTGATGTACATTGCGGTCGGACATTTCCCCGATACAGTTAAAACCTGTGTATCGCATCGTTTTAACGCTGAAGATATTTTGAAAGTACTTCAATAGATAGGCGGTTGATTATGTCTAAACCTATCCGAGTGCTTCAAGTTGTTCCATCCTTGAACCGTGCAGCAGGAGTAGCTCGTTTCGCCTACAACATGGATCTCTATCACGATGAGGACCGCGTACATTTCGATTACTTACATCACTCAAGTATTGACGGTCTATTGATGCACGACAAGACATATGACAAAGAATTACAAGAAAAAGGTTCTCGAGTATATCTTGTCAACTATGCCAGCCGAGGATTATCTCGCTTTATTGAAGAGGTGAATACGTTCTTTGAGGAGCATGGTTCTGAATACGACATCGTGCATTGCCAAATGCCAAACTCGGCGTTCTGCGTTTTACGTGACGCGAAACATGCCGGAGTGAAGCACAGAATTTTGCATAGCCATCTGAACAATAGCTCGGATCAATTTTTGCACAGGTTGCGTAATGCGCCGTTAAATGCCATCGGTAAGATGTATGCCACGGATAGGCTGGCCTGTTCTGAAGATGCAGGTAAATTCTTATTCGGAAGCAAGCCATTTACCGTGATTCGCAACGGAATTCCGATTGAGCAGTTTGCCTATGATACTGGTATAAACAGTGCATTGCGCGCTGAGTATGGCATTCCGATGGATGCTCCTGTAATTGGTTGTGTGGGTCGCATGGTCAAGCAGAAGAATTATCCGTTTGCTGTGAAGGTGTTTGCTCAATTCTTGCGCAAACGGCCCGATGCCAAGTTGGTATTCATCGGAGATGGAACTGATCGCGCTGAACTGGAACAAGCAATACATGACGAGGGCGTGACCAGCTTTGTGTTACTGCTTGGTGTACGTGAAGATATCAACAGGTTGTATTCCATGCTGGATGTGTTCTTCATGCCATCGCTGTATGAAGGGCTACCGATGTCCTGTGTGGAGGCGCAGGCCAGTGGTCTACCTTGCGTGTATTCCACCGACGTGCCGCACGAGTCCGACATCACGCAGACCGGTCTATTTGTTGATCGAACGGCGGATATCTCGCAATGGGTTACTGCTCTAGAGCGGGCCATGAATGGCGGACGTCTAACCGGTAATCCTGAAGTGCTGTCCGCGCGTGGCTATTCCGCTTCAGCTAATGCTGAACAGCTGATGCGGTATTATGAGCAGTTGATGGGTGCAGCAGATGAATAGAGTAGCAGAAAGACAACAAATAACAGGCGCGAAGAGGGTAGGCTTTAATCGGAATACCAACATCTCGTTGGTTGTTTGGGCGATTGCATCAGCTCCATTTTGTGTACTGTTTACTGGAGAGAATTCATTCACTTTTCAAACTGCAATTCCTTCCATTGCATTGATGGCTTTAGCGTTTATTTTTTCTAATGGAGCAAGGCAGTATTCTCGTCATGCTTTTGTAATTGCCATAGGGTTTATCGGCGTCATTGGCATTTCTGAAATATTAGCAGTTTGCACCAATAGCTATATGTTGACGAATAAAACATTGATGAGAGCATTGATGTTTATTGTGATTGTATGGTTTTATGCCACTGCGGTATCGCATAACTATACATCATATGAAATAAAAATATTAATGCAGCTGGTAGGATTATCAGTTTGTGTTTCTGCTTTCCTCGAGTTTAAAGAATATCTGGCTCAGGGAATGTACTCCGGACGCGTGTACCCCGTTAGTTTGCGAGGGCAAATGATTGATGCTAATTTCTTTGCCTTGCTCGTTGTGATTCAGGTTGCGTGTTGTTTCGTTGTTGCATTATATAGCAATGTAATATTAAAAAAAGTTATATATTTTGCATTATCTGGTATTGGTATAATATCAATTATTCTCACGGGATCGAGGAGTGGTTTGTTATGTGTCGCCCTCATCATGGTACTCGGTGGAATGGTATATGTGGTTCGCCCTGTCAAAGGAAAGATGTCCAGCGTTATATTCCTTGCTGGGTTCAGTGCGGCTCTATTAATTGCTGCATCTAAGTACATTAGTGACTGGATGTTTAATAGATTCTTTGTAAATAGTTATAACGATGGTTCGAATGAATTTCGTGTCACACTGTGGATCAAGGCAGTGGAGCGCTGGCCTCAACATCCTCTTTTTGGCTTTGGAGTAGGAAATTATAACTATTATTCGGCACAGGATTGGGGACTGTCTGAGACGTCAACTACGACGCATGGAACAGTTACTGATTTTCTTGTCGATTTTGGCATTATTGGTCTTGGACTGTTTTTATATATAGTGATTGATATTATCTCTGGATTGATTGTTAGTAAGCAATATGTGCTCCTAGCTATGCTACCTGGTATTATAATTTGTTCTGTCATAGTTGGTGCAGAACGTACTGTTGCTCTATGGCTGTATCTTATTGTGTTTTATGTGGTCGGTCATTTCTGCAAGAAGAATTCTGGTATATCTCTATATGACGTATTCAGAGAAAATCCAGCTACTTAAATTGTTGGATTATCACAAATAGAATGATCTCTACCGCTGTAGATATATCTATTCGATTGCTAAGATACACAGAGGTTTTTCAATATGAAGATTGTTGATCGTCTTATATGTAAGACGCGTGAAAAGACCAATCCGTGGTTTGCCGAATATAGAAGGAATCGTTTAAACCGTACCGATTTCTCTATTATATCTAATAATTGTTGGGCTGGTTCTGTCTATCGATATTTTGGGTTGCAATATTCAAGTCCGACTGAAGGATTGTATTTCTTCCCGGAGGATTACATTAAGTTTGTGAGTAGGTTACGGCACTACTTGACAAGCGACATTCAATTCATTGAAGCACGTGACTCGAGGCATTCTCATGAGCTTGCCGAAAAAGGGGAGATGTCGGTTCCCGTTGGAGTCATTGATGATATTGAAGTTATCTTCCTTCACTATCCGACCTCGGAGGAGGCCAGGGAGAAATGGATTCGACGGTCAGCCAGAGTTAATTGGGACAATCTGTTCATCAAATTCAGCCAGATGAATGGGTGCAGCCAAGACATGCTCCAGCAATTTGATGATCTTCCGTTTGCCAACAAAATCTGCTTTACTACATCTTTAATGCCTCAACTGAAATGTGCTAGTTTCTTTAAAGGATTTGAGGATTCGTCTCAGGGCATATTGAATGACACTGACCGATTCGACAAGAGCTTCAACCTTATTAGGTGGCTTAATCGTGAACCGGTTCCATACGAGCTCGGATAGATTACTCTCCTCTGATTTTACTTGTCGAGTTAGGATATGGGATGAAATCAAGCTATAAGCAGCTCCTTTCTGACACGGTCGTTTTCGGTGTGGGTAATGCACTGATGAAGCTTGTTCAGTTTTGTTTGATGCCTATTTATACGGCATACATGACGACTGAACAATATGGTGTTGGTGAGCTAATCAATAATCTTAATGAATTGTTGTATCCTCTGGCTTGCTTGGCTATTTATGATGCGGTTTTCCGTTTTGCCTTGGACGATGATGGACGAAAGAAGAGTGTGCTTTCCTCGGGCTTGGCCCTGACTGTAATATCATTGCCCATAGTGTTGGTAGCTGCGTCTATATCTTTTTTTGTTTTCCATTTTCAATATGCGTGGCTACTTGCCCTGATGTGTTTCACCGCCGGTGTTCGTTACGTTTGTGTTCATTTCACGCGAGGCATTAACCGGCCCTTATTATTTGCTGGCGCAGGCGTATTTGGATCGTTGGTTATATTTGCGTGCGCAGTACTCTTCCTGTCCGTTCTTCATCTCGGAATTACAGGGTACCTTTTGTCATTTGCATTGGCTCATATTCTTACAACAATATTCGTTGTAATTCGAGGAAAACTATATAAGTATTTTTCATTCAGTGAGATATCAAAAAATGAAATACAACTTATGGTTCGTTATAGTATCCCGATGATTCCTAATGGAATGACATGGAGTGCGGTTAATTTCATAGACAGGTATGCCATCCTCATTGTTTGTGGTGCAAGTACTGCTGGCCTCTTTACTGCAGCTGGAAAACTGCCGGCAGTAATAAATATGATTTCGATGATCGCGCAACAGTCGTTACAGATTTTTGCTGCCAAAGAAATCAAATCTGAAAACAAGAATAAATCATTCTCCACTGTATTTTCTGCATACTCAATACTGATGCTACTCATGGGATCGTTTGTCATTGCGATTACAGAATTACTCTCCAAGGTTCTTTTAAAGGGAGATTTTTACGAGGCTAGTAAATACGTGCCTTTTCTTCTTGTCGTTGCCCTAATAAGTAATTATTCAGCATATTTCGCGATGTTCTATAATGCAATTAAAGACACAAAAATGATTCTAATAACAACTGTTATTGGAGCTTTGGTCAATATTGTGTTCGCAATCGCACTTGTTATTCCGTTTGGTGCTTGGGGTGTCATTGCGTCTTCTGTCATCGCTTATCTAACCATGATGATAATGCGTTATATTAATACGCGACATATCGTTCATACGAGCCCAGATATTCAGTATCATATTGTTGCTGTTGCTATTATAGTAATTCAGGTTATTATTTTGTCGATGCAGATAGATTATGCTACTGTTCTGTCAATTATTCTGTTGATTATTTTGTTTATTTATACTGGCATTCGTTATCGTTCGACAATTGCTAAACTATATAAAAAGATATTCCGATAGCATGTGTTACTGTGAATGGGGTCTCTGGTCGTCACTGGCCGTCGGATGTTCGCGTGGTCTTGACGCATGTTGTTGAGACCGGCGCTGATGATGATGGCGTTGTGAATGATATGATCCATGATCGCGTCGTGGTGCGGCCTCTGAGTCGTTGGTGTCGGTTCTTGATGAGGTATTGTGTACGGGGCACGGCGTTGGTGATGTCGTTCCGGTTCTTCATTACCTCGAGGAGAAACGAACGTACACTTTCGCTAAGCCTGCCGAATGTGGTTCACCCAATACGAATAACGTGTATGCGTTGTACATTCTTCCAAGTCAGATCGGGCATAATTTCGCGTGGTGTCATCGTTCGCCGGCTGATGATAATTATGCCATTGTCGCCACGCAAAACGTCAACCATACCTCAGGGCATGCAGTTAACCATACTCCGAGACCTATCTCAACTATCCGCTAAAAACTAAACAATGTAACTGCGCTAGTGTTGACACTACGACATCTTTTTTTGGCAGATTATCGTGTACAACTTTGTTCTGATGTCACAATGGAATGCAATGATGCCATATCATATATGCCCCAGATAAATAAGGGAAGAGCGTAAAAGGCATATCCCTCAAATTGTATATACAAATATGCTACGAGAATAAACCAGCAGACAGATTTTTTATTCCATGCGTCATTTATGCTGATATGAATAATTACTAGCATGATGAAAATAACAAATGCCAGTATTCCGAATTCAGTGATAAAGCTAGTGTACCCACTCATCGTGAATTGGTTATACGTAGGGGTATTAAGGTTGTTGATTTCCCACGAATTCCTTCCGCCTATGGCATTCCAATTTTGATGGGCGGACTTGAAATGAGCGTTGACCACAGTGGGTATGTTGCCGGCGCCGAATCCAATGAGGAATCGCGGGACATCGCTGGCCCAGGCTCGCGCAAGAACAAATGCATGGAATATTCGAGCAGACATAGAACCATCTCCGCCGATGAGACCATGATGGATGATGTTGGCTGCACGTTCGTTGAATGAAAGCACAAGAGCTGTTGCTGCTATTAGAGACGCTGCGCCGCCGATTGTGATTAAGCGATTACGACGCGAATTGAACTTGATGTGGGGCAATGACCATAGTACACATGCAATCGTAGAATCTATGATGATACGTAGTCCAGAACCCATCAAAAAAGATCCGATAATAAAGGTGAACACTAGTGTTCGTAATCGTTTGTTTTTGGTCATCCAATATGTCGGTAGTAAAACACCGAATACATGCATACCGATGTATGAAGGTTCTGCGAATAAGAATTGAGGTCTGTTGTAGGGACGCAACATAAGATGAGCAAAATACGAGCGCAGGCTATGGATATCGAGTCTTAAGGCAAGAAATTCGATCACTCCAACCACGAATGCAACCCAATATGCTGCACCAATGATTGATGCGGCAAAGCTGGTACTCAGTTTCTTAATGCTAAAGGCGATATGCAGTGACAAGAGGCATGACAGGAATCCGAGAATGCCCAGAGCTGTAGTGATCGTAGTAATCAATCGGAAGTGGTAAGTAGACCAAGCAAAAGCGGACAAGGGGAGTAGCACCGTAATCGGGAATAACACAAAGCCGAGGTATGGTCGTGCTGCTGTATGTAAAAGTCGCCAGTTGAGACAGACGTAGCAGAGGAACAGAATTGGCGAGATTGGCGACCAGTAAGGCATTCGGATGCCGATTACCGTACCATCTACCGGCAATAGAGCCAACGCCGCGTAAAATATATAGTCATATTTGTCAATGATGATAAGGCGGGGAGCAAGTGCTGTATCGGTTGGAGATATCATGTTCATTATCTCTGAACCCTCTGAGGCGTCTTTCACTGTGAGTAAAAGAGATCTCTTGCTTCGCGAGTTGTTACTGGTTCGGAGTCCGAGCATACCCCCTATCATGTACCTCTTTGCGGACCCCGTTGTCTATTTAGAAGTGCAACATCCTTGTTGTCTGGTTAATGATAGCAGTTCGTCGGCGAATGCCTCGGCCGGGGTTGAGGTAGCTGGTTACACCCCCATCGAGTTTGCCGGGCAGCTGGGCGCTGGACACTTGCAGGTCGGGGGCGACGTTGTACAACGCCATGTGCATCTGCCCGTAGCTCATATGGGTAGACAAGGGTGAGAGATGCCGGTTCCACGGCCGTCCTTATCGGGAGGCTTCTGTTTTCTCTATGCTCGGTCGTCATAGGTCTGTTCCTCCGACAGTGCGGCTCTGCGAATGAAATCACCCATGCCGGGAACGGTGAATGCCAAGAGTCCACGTTCTGGCGAATATGCCAGCCCGGAATCGATGATGCCTTTTCTGACCCGTACGACATCCGCAGGCGGCCGTCCCAGTCGTTCCGCGATCTCCGCCGAGCTGCACACGCTTTTTTCGAGCGAGGCCATGGCCCTCATGTATTCCCGTTCCAGTGGGCGGGCCCGTTGCCAGCGTGATTCGTATAGGCCGCTGTCCAGTGATGCCTGCGCTATGGGTTCGCCCTTGATGACGGCGGACAATGGGATTGGCGATGATTCGGATTCATCGAAGGCTGCAGAACCATATACCTGGATGGAATACGGATACCCCTTGGAGAGCTCTATGAGACGGTTTAGGGCATCGTCGTCGAATCGCACATTGATTTTGCCGATGGTCTTTTCGAAGCATTCCCTGGTCTTGTCTTCGGGGAGCCGTCCGATTCGCTTGTACTGGAACAGGCGTTCGGCGTAGGAGCGTGATTTGGTAAGCACGCCGGGAAGGTTGGGCAGTCCCGCCGCGATGACGTAGAAGGGCAGATCCTCCTGTCCCATGCTGTGCTGCAGTCCGATGATGGTGCCCATCAGGTCGCTGGACATCACTTGGAACTCGTCGATGAACAGGAACAGGCCCGATCCTTCCTTTTTGAGTTCGCGGCATAGTTCCTCGACCATCATTTCGAGTCGCAGCGAGTCGCTGGATATGCCTTTGCCCTCGTTGCCGAGCCCGATTGACGTTTTGATTACCCCGAGTTCGAGGGAAACCTCGTTGACGTGTTTGAGGGAGTCGAGCATTTTCTGTCGGAGCGTTCCTCTTCTCTCGCGCAGTATCGCTTTGGAGATGCCGCCGAAGAGGAGTTCGTAGTCGTGGGCCTCGTTTCCCGTGGCTTCCATGCGGACGGTGATGAGTCCTTGGCTGGCGGCCATGTCTTTCATTCTCAGCAGGAGCACGGTCTTGCCGACGCCTCTCAGCCCGCTGTAGACCAGTCCGCGGTCGGAGTATCCCGCTGTGTCTGTTCAATAGAAAGTGGGCCGTGTGAGCGTGTGGATGTCTTCCATGTGAGCGGCAGGTTCTGGTCCACTTCAGCGTGTGGTGAGAAACGAACACCGGCCCGTCCTGCCTGGACTAGTTTCCCGAGTTGAAAGTCAAACCGTTCGGTTTTCTCGGGAAAGGAAAGGAATGACGGTACCGGTGTCCGTACAACAACGTATCAGGGTGCTTGACGCGCATGGCATGTCATGGAGGAGCATCGCGAAAGAGGTGGGCGTGGCCCGCGACACGGTCGCGAAGTACGCCGGGAGGGAGGATTGCTCTCCCGGACCGGAGCGCTCCGTATCGCGGCCGTCGAAGCTCGATCCGTTCAGGGCGACGGTGGACGGGTGGCTGCAGGCGGACCGGTTCATGCCCCGCAAGCAGCGGCACACCGCCAAGCGCGTGTACGACAGACTCGTGTCGGAGAAGGGCTACGAGGGCTCGTATTCGCCGGTGCAGCGGTACGTGAAACGGTGGCGCGAGGAGCATCGCCTCCCGTCGGACGGGTATCTGTGTGTTTTAGCAAGTTGGCGTCCGCTTTGTGAGCGGTGTTTTTCCGCAGTGTAGG
>OGXF01001254.1_pt1 | contig 18985 bp, 16 predicted proteins | sample 1576191 | NCBI WGS metagenome assembly OGXF01 (sample SAMEA3541545, study PRJEB24748) | human gut metagenome | biome: human gut; feature: human-associated habitat; material: faeces | place: China | collected 2012
AGGATATGAGAAAATTTGTGCTATTTATGATGGGGATAAGAAAGATGAGTTTGAATTGGTTTGTGAGAAATTTCCAAATTATAAAATTGTAAAACTATGGAAAGATGATATAAGGGATAAACCTAAAAGAATGATTCAATTTAAAGAAGGTATTTTAGATAAAAGTTTTGAAATTAAAGAAGGAACAGTAGAAAAATTAAATAATTTCATTAAAGATTTATCAAATTTCTTTGAATAAAACAATTTAATTATTTGAATTGATGCAAGATTAAAAAACTTTAATTAGCGGTTTAGATATGGAATGTAAATATTATGGTTTATTGAAACTTTAAATGCTATAACATAATAGTTTGTGATTTAATATTGAAAAATAATCGTTAGATTGAATGATCCAACGATTATTTTTTTTCATTATTTAATTTTTTTAAGTATTCATATCTTTTTTGAAGCATTTCATTACGAGAAAGATTTGGATACTCTTTTTTTGTTAATGGCCGTTTTGCATACTGATCTCTAGTTTGTTGTTTAGCTAATTCATACATCTCTTCCCCAATCGCAAATGAAGTAAAATCTTCATGATCTTTAGATACTTTGTCAATTAGGAAACAAATATCAGCATTTGATTCATGTTCTTCATCATTGCCAAAAAAAGTAAGTCTGGTATACCATCTATCTTCGTCAGTTTCTATATCGTTAAATAATTTATCATGTATTTCAATATCAACACCAATCTCATTTGTTTCTAATAATGAATATAAGAAATCTCCAACATCTGATAATGAAGATAATTGATGTTGGTATGTAGATATGCCACATAGCCAGTCTAAGGAAATGTGGCATTTTTTTGCGATGTTAATCAATACTTCAATCGTAGGTGAATTACGATTGTTTTCATATGCCGATAAAGAAGGTTGAGGTATTTCTAGAAATACAGCAAATTCCTTTTGTGACATTTTCATATTTTTTCTTAAAACTTGTATTCTCTCTCCAAGTGTTACATTTTGCATAGGATCAATCCTTTCGTATTCATTGATATATTCAATTATAACAAATTTTAAAATAATAATAAATATTGATACGATAAATAATATTAGTATAATAATATATATAGACAATCACGATATAGAAAGAAGGGACAAATTACATAAGGAGGTGAAAGCCGATATGGAAAAGAAAAATTATATAAATGCTCAAGAACTTTCCAGTATGTTAGGTATTTCAGTGAGTCGTGCTTATCGAGTCATCCGAAAACTTAATGAAGAACTGGAAGAAAAAGGATATTTAGTGATTGCAGGAAGAGTACTAACGAAATATTTTGAGCAGCGTTGGTTTAGTGGGAATTAAAATCAAAACTAGTGAAGAATGGAGGAATTTAAATGAAAGCTGAAAAAGATAAAAGAACTGGTAAATGGTTGATTCAGTATCGTTATACTGATTGGCAAGGAAATCGCAAAAAATCTACAAAAAGAGGTTTTAATACTAAACGAGAAGCAGAAGAATGGTTAAGACAATTCCTATTATCACAAAGTTGCGATTTTAATATGAAGTTTAGTAATTTTATTGATTTATATTTTAAAGATTGTGATGCAAGGTTAAAAAGAAATACTATTATTAACAAGAGATATATTATTAATTTAAAAATCTTACCTTATTTTGGGAACAAAAAGATGAATGAAATTACACCAGCAAATATTAGAGAATGGCAAAATATTATGATTGGAAAAGGATATTCACAGACATATTTGAAAACAATCAATAATCAAATAACGACTATTTTCAACCATGCAGTGAAATTGTATGGTTTACAATCAAATCCTTGTCATAAGGTCGGTAGCATGGGAAAGAAGAAAGCAAAGGAAATGAAGTTTTATACCAAAGATGAGTTTAAATTGTTTATTAATCAACTTATGGATAAGAGATTGTCATATGTTTGTTTTATGGTTATGTATTGGACTGGTATTCGAGTAGGTGAATTATTAGCTCTTGATGTTGGAGATGTTGATGTCAAACATAAAACAATTAGTATTACGAAATCTTATCAAAGACTTGAAGGAGAGGATGTAGTAACATTACCAAAAACAGATGCAAGTAATCGTGTTATTGATATTCCTGATTTCTTGGCCGAAGATTTGAAAGATTATCTAGATTATTTATATATGCCAGAGCCAACAGATCGATTATTTACTGTTTCTAAATATTATTTAAGAAGAAAATTAGCAAGAGGTGCAAAGCAAGCAGGAATTAAGAAAATTAGAATTCATGATATGCGACATTCTCATGCAGCTTTATTAATTAATATGGACAAGCCAATACTTGCTATTTCAAGACGATTAGGACATGAAAGTATAGAAACGACATTAGATACGTATGGACATCTATATCCAGATAAACAAAAAGAAATTGCTAGTCAGTTAAATGATAAATTTAAGGAGGGGTTCTAAATGAAGCAAAACAATGAAAATCGTAAGAGAAATAAATTAGTTAATTTTTGGGTAACTCCTGAAGAAATTGATTTAATTGAAACTAGAGTTAAATTAACAGGTATGGCAAAAGGAGAGTACTTGATTGAAACTTTATTAAAACAAGATATTTCTATTCGTGTAGGAAAATATGAAAGTGATCGTTTGAGCTTAGAGATGGCTAGATTAGCTGAAGCATTAAATACTTGTAATGTAGATAGTGAAGATGGAATGAAAGTTTTAAATGAGTGTAAACTTTTATTTCAAGAACTTATTCAGTTAATGCGTAAGGAAAGTGATTTACATGAATGATGTGTTGGAAAGTGCATTGAATTATGCTCGTGAAGGATTTCAAGTTTTCCCTTTACAATCGAATTCAAAATCTAAGCAAATAGTTAAATCATGGAAAGAAAAAGCTACAACAGATAATGAAGTGATTCAAAACTGGTTTTCTAATACCGACTATAATGTCGGTGTTAGAACCGGTAATGGATTTATTGTAATTGATATAGACAATAAGAGCGAAGTAAATGGTTATGAAAGCATAAAGCTATTTCTTAAAGATTTTCCTTCTACCAAGATAGTGAAAACACCAAATAACGGATGGCATATGTATTATCGTGTAGACCGAGAAATATCGTGTAGAACTGGAATTGTTAAAGGTGTAGATATTCGTGGTGATGGTGGATATGTTGTTGGCATTGGTAGTGTTGTTAATGGAAATAGATATTTTGTTTCAAGAGATGAACCAATAGCACAGGCAAATGAAGCAATCTATAGATTTTTAGAAATGAAAAGCATGAATCGAAAAAATCTAGAAGTTGAAGAAGGTATCTATCAAGGAAAGCGAAATGATTATTTGTTTCGTATGGGATGTTTTCTTCAACAAAAAGGATTTAGCGATGAAGCCATTGAGTGTTGTTTGAAAAAAGAAAATGAATGGAAGTGCAACCCACCATTAGATGAAAAAGAAATAAATCAAATTATAAAAAGTTCATTACATTATAATAAAGGATTTATCGGAGTACGAAATAGTATACATTATGAAGGAAGTTATACCGTAGAAGAATTATTAGTGTCAAAAGATAATGATGAACCTGATATCGTGGAAGATATGATTTCGGTTGGTCTAACATTATTAGGAGCACCACAAAAATGTGGGAAAACTTTCTTTGGATTACAACTGTGTAATGCAATCGCAAATGGAAAAAACTTTTTAGGGAAAAAGGTACAAAAAGGGACAACCTTATATTTAGCATTTGAAGATACTATGCCTAAAATAAGAAAAAGATTAAAGACAATGAAAGTAGAATCTAGTACTAACTTTGTTGTTGATATTTTAAAAAGTAATCCAGATTATGATGTAGAGTCTAGAATACAGAGAGAGTTAAATGTTCATCCAAATTTGAAAATTGTAATTGTTGATACTTTTGCTAAGATACGAAAATCTAAGGATCGAGATTATGAAAGTGAATATGCAGAAGCAGCTTTTTATCATGAACTTGCATTGAAATATGGAATTGCAATCCTTCTTATCACGCATTTGAAAAAGGATATTGATGTGAATCATCCATTTGATTCTATTTATGGAAGTCGTGGATTGACAGCAGTAGATATAAATGTTAAAAAGAATACTATTAGTTTTAGATCATCAGGTTTTTATAATATCACTTGGGGAATGCAAGATAAAAAAACAAAAAAAGAGTGTGCTCATACTTTTACAATATTTGCTGAAGAATATAAATTAAAGGAAATAAATGAAAAAGGTTTATCACAAATAAATTATATAAGTAGTTATTTTGACAAAAGTAGTTTAAACATTGCTGACGATATTTCTAGATTTATTTATGAAATAAATAGTGTTATGAATGACGATCGAATAGAAATGATTTTTGTTGCTTCGTTTAGGTCATTAGTAGAATTAGTATGCAACGATATAATTAAAAGGTTAAATATTCAGTTTGATAAATCTGATTTGGGACCTAAATATGATAGAATTATGAAGTATGCATTAAAGAAAATTTTTTAGATTTAGTAAAAATAAAATGTTCTCCAGAACAATATGACATAGTTTATAGTTTTACTAAACAAGTGTCAACTGATGTTAATCAGGCGGGGTTTATTTCTTTTTTAAATTTAAGTACACATTCTACAGGGCGTTTTACAGATAAAAAAATGGTAAAAGATAGAAAAATTTTTATTGAATATTTAATTAATTTTTTAGATTTATTGAATGATCACAATGATATACAATATAACGCTAATTAAATTTGATGTGATAATGTTTTTCTGAGTACATATTGAGTACAAAATTTTTGACGGTCAGTTAAAAATAAAATAATAATGAAACATTAGATAATAAAATGTCTATTTTACCAATACAAATAACAATAATTATTTATCTTCATTCGAGTGGGAGTAGTGGAAAACGGTTTGGATATGTTAAAAAATGTCGATAAATAGGGCGTTTTTTACACTTCGATTTTTTCGCTAAATGGTTTTGCAACAAGTTAAATAGTACCACTTAGTTTAGTGGTTAACAGAAATTTAGAGACTTTTACAAGTGATTGTAGATGTCTTTTTTTTCATATTGATAATAAAAAACATCACACGATTTTGTATGATGTTTGATTGAATTTTATACAATAGGGAGGTTTATCAAACTGGAAGTTATCGTTCCTTTATCATCACATAATTTGTAAGAAAAATTCCTTGTCGTTCTATCTGTTGTTCCTTTACAATCTTATAACCTCTTTTTTCAAAGAAGGGCTTTGCTGTAATAGAAGCGTGAGTAGTAATATCTCCTTTAACCGCTTGCTCCAGTTGATTACAAATAGCAGTTGCAATGCCTTTTCCTTGATAATCAGTGTGAACAAATAAACGGTCAAGATAGCCTGTATTATCTATATTTCCAAAGCCTACAATGATTTCATCATCAACCACAACAACACTGAAATGTTCTTGAAGCGACTCATTCCACTTTTCTAAATCGACTTGTCCTGTTGCCCATACACTTAACTGTTCTTTTGTATAATCATTTGCATTTACTGTGTGAACTGTATTATAAAACAATTCTGTAATTTCTTTACAGTCGGATGTCTGATATTCTCTGATAAGCATTTTTCTTGTCCTCGCAAATTCTAATTTATCACTATTTCTATAATTTATTATATCAGTCTAAACTATGGTCTCAATAAATAGTGTTATGAGCATACGAGTATTTGATCTTTCGTATTTTATAAAATTGATTATTCAGATTACTGTCTTAGTGTTGACAATCCATTTTTCTTTAGGACCAACCACGGGATATGCTATTAACCCAGCACGTGATTTTGGACCTCGCATTGTTCATGCACTATTACCTATCCCAAATAAAGGGGATTCAGATTGGGGATATGCATGGATTCCAGTGCTTGGACCAATTGTTGGAGGAACAGCAGGGGCATTAATCTATCAAATGCTACTGAATCATTTTTTGTAAAAACACATCATCGTCAATCAAGCCAACAAACGCCAACGTCAGTTGGTTGGATTGGAAGACTAATAAAAAATAAAATGATAATTCACCTTATCTAGCTAAATAAACCGCTGGATAGGGTGCTTTTTTTACTACGCCAAGATATTATTTTTTTGAATTTAAATGATATAATAGAAATAACGAAACGTTTTCAGGAGGAAGTTTTGGAAGAGAAATTAATAAAGTCAAAACATAGGGTGCAAAAGCACGGAGAAGTGTTTACTCCAGCGTGGATGGTACAAAAAATGTTGGATACACCTGGAGTGAAAGAAGCTTGTGAAAATGTTTCAGCAACTTTTTTAGAACCTGCAGCAGGTGATGGTAATTTCCTACTTGCAATATTAGAAAGAAAGTTACAAGCTGTTATTGACCAATACGACGAGCGAAATTGGAAAACGAAATCTTTGATTGCTTTATCGTCAATCTATGGGATTGAGTTTTTAGAAGATAATTTAGAAGTGGCTCGTTCAAGAATGTTTTTATATTATCTTGATTGGTACGAAAAATACTTTGGAACAAGGTTAAGCAGCAGAAGTGACGTTTATCAATCGGCACACTATTTAATTCATAAAAATATTATTAGAGGTAATACTCTCACTAAAAAACACCCTATAACGGGTGAACCAATAATGTTTAATGAATGGCAAATTGTTAAAGGACACCCGAGTACGGTGAGAAAAATTCCATTTGCATTTGCTGAATTATTTGGTGAAGAAGTTGAACATGATAGCGGAGTCGTCGAAGGACAACTGAGTTTGTTTGATTTTGATGACGAAGACAATGAATCTAAAGAAGAGATTAAAGAAATAAACATCCAGAAAGTTTATATGTTAGGAGATTAGGTTTATGAATGTGGAATCAAATTTTGGGTTTTTAACGATTGATTTGGATACTGCAGAACTTTTTACAACTGCTAATATGGCTGAGAAGAGTTATACTCAGGAAGATTATGAAACTACTTTGTTTAAGATTAGAAAAATCGCTGAAAACACAGCGTGGTTAATTGCTGACCGAGAATATATAGATATTCCTGAAAGAACTAACTTCAACGGTGTATTGAAAATTGTCAAAAGATATATTGACGATGACAATGTTGTTGATTATTTTTATAAAATAAAACAGCTTGGGAATGATTCTGCACATAATATCAATCCTAAAGAGGCAACGAAAGAAAATGCATTAGATTCTTTACACAATATCTTTTACATTTTAGTTTGGTTTGTGATTAAGTATGTTGATCCTGATGTTAGTTCGGACTGGTATGGTCAATTTCTAGAGCCACAAGCACAAGAATTATATAGTACTGCTACTAGAAAATTTATCTATATTCAAACCGTAAAAAATGAAAATGGATTGTTTAATGCGTACGACGGTAGCCAAAAAATTGGAGAAGGTTCTATTCCAGAAGAAGATTTAGAAGCGGACTGGTCACCAAATAGTGATTTCTTACGAGAAGAAGCTCCAAAACGTATCAAGCAATACATGACAACTTCAGGTCTTCCTTACACACTTGGTTGGGTAGAACTTGCTTTTAAGAAATCAACTCAAACTTGGTTCCATGATAAAGATGTTCATAGGGTTTTAACACGTTCTGGAATTAACCATTCTAAATATCTTGAAGGAAACGAATGGTTTGAAACGGATTTAGAAACTGCAAAAGCAGCGATTAAAGCAGTAAAAGAAGGACGTGAATACCTTCAAAATATTGTCGAAGAAACACCAGAGGCTGAAACCAAAATTGAACTTCGTCCTGAACAAAAAGAAGCTGTTGCTAAAACACAAAAAGTCTTTAAAAAGAAAGATAAAATGCTTTGGAATGCCAAAATGCGTTTTGGTAAAACAATGACTTCTTTACAATTGATTAAGGAAGAACAGTTCCAAAAAGTCCTTATCATGACACATCGTCCAGTTGTATCAGATTCTTGGTTTGAGGATTATCGTAAATTAAAAATGGACGAAGTAGGATATGAGTATGGTTCTGTTAACAAAGGTGCTCACATCACTTCTTTGAAAAAAGGTGACAAACCATTTATTTATTTTGCTTCGATTCAGTTGTTGCGTTATAACAACGGTGAAACAAATCTAAAAGATTTCGCAGATGTAGATTGGGACTTGATTATTATCGATGAAGCCCATGAAGGTACACAGACAGAACTAAGTGATATTGTTCTTAAACAGCTTGTTAAAGAACATACTAAGATTTTGGAGCTTTCTGGTACTCCGTTTAATCTTTTAGATCAATTTGATGATGACCAAGTTTATACATGGGATTACACCATGGAACAACAGGCTAAGACAAAATGGAAATACGAACACCCTGACCAACCAAATCCATATGACAAATTACCAAAAGTACTTATGTACACTTTTGAAATGAAGAGTAAGGCGAAATTTATGGATGAAAGTAAGTCCTTTAATTTCCGCGAATTCTTTAGAACAGATGATCAAGGTAATCTTGTCTATAAAAAAGATGTTCGTGCATTTCTAGATAATATCACTAATAAAGACAGCAAGACAAACTATCCATTTTCAACCCCTGCATATCGCACTGAGCTTCGCCACACACTCTGGATTATGCCAGGTATCAAAGAAGCCAATGCTTTTGAAGAGTTGCTGGAAGAACATCCTATCTTTGGTAAAGAGTATAAGATTGTCAATGTTGTTCGAGGAAGCACTACGGATAACGGTGAGACAAACGAAGCTGACATTGAAAAAGTTAGAAATGCTATCACAGATGACCCGACAGCAACCAAAACAATCACATTAACTGTTCGCAAATTAACAACAGGTGTCAATGTGCCACAATGGACAGCAGTTATGTTCTTGTCTAATACTAATAGCGCTATGAATTATCTTCAAGCAGCTTTCCGTGCCCAAACACCTTATTCACATGAGAAATTAGGTAAAAAAGAGCGTTGTTATATCTTTGACTTTGCGCCAGACCGTGCTTTGACAGTTATGGCAGAAAGTGCTCAAATCAATACAGGTGTTGGCAAGAAAAACACTTCTGACCAAAAACAAGCCATGACTAATCTTCTGAACTTTTTGCCAATTCTTGGAAGTTCGGAAACAGGCATGAAAGATTACAACGTTGATAGCATGCTGACACAGCTTAAAAAGGTTTATGCTGAAAAAGCAGTACGTTCAGGTTTTGAAGATGATAGTTTGTATAACGATAATTTGCTAACTTTAACTGCTGAAGATGCTAGCATGTTTAATAAGTTGAATACTATCGTTGGAAAAACACAAAAACAAAAAGTTCAAAATACTGTCACTATTAATGAAAACGGCTTAACTGATGAAGAGTATGAAGCAGGTGAAAAAGCTAAGAAAAAACCAGCTCGCAAGCGTACAGAAGAAGAAAAAGCTCTTATTGAAAAAATCAAAGAAGCTAAGAAAGACAGACAAAAACTTATCTCTATTCTTCGTGGGGTATCAATCCGTATTCCGATGATGATTTACGGAATGAAAGTTGATTTTGATAAGGATATCACTATTAAAGATTTCATTAATAAAGTCGATGATGAATCTTGGAAAGAATTCATGCCAAAAGGATTCACCAAAGGAATGTTTAGTGAAATTACTAAGTATTATGATGCTGAAGTCTTTATCGAAGCAGGACGCATTATTCGTCAACGTGCTAAATCTTTTGATTCGTTAGACTTTGTTGAACGTGCTGAAAGAATTGCTGAGTTGTTTGGTTCATTTAAAAATCCAGATAAAGAAACAGTTTTGACACCATGGCGCGTGGTTAATATGCAGACAGCAAAAAGTGTTGGTGGACTTAATTTCTACGATGATGATTTCACATCAACAACCAACGGAGCAACTTCAAATCTTCATTGGGTCGAAAAGGATATTACAAGTGAGATTTATCACCCTGAAACTAAAATCTTAGACATTAACTCAAAAACAGGACTCTATCCGCTCCATGCAGCTATTAGCCTTTATTATCAAAAAGTCATGGCAAACGATGATAGTCACTTTGAAGCAGATAAAGTCTATCAAGATATCTTAGCTAATAATGTTTATGCTGTTGCTAAAACGCCAATGGCAAAAACCATTACCGAACGTACACTAACAGGATATCGTGATTATAAAACTAACGTAAAATACATCGAAGACCTTACAGATACCCTTAAAAACGATATTGAAGAAGGTAAACAAAAAGTAGAGGAGGCATTCAACCAAGTGAAATTTGACGTCGTAATCGGAAACCCTCCGTATCAGGAAGAAACGATAGGAGAGAATTCAACATTCGCTCCACCAATTTACCATAAGTTTGTGGAATTGGCTTATCAATTATCTGATAAGGTTGTGCTAATAACACCAGCTCGCTTCCTCTTTAATGCGGGTAGTACGCCGAAAGCGTGGAACAAAAAAATGTTAGAAGACAAACACTTGAAGGTTATTTATTTTGAGCAAAATTCTTCTAATATTTTTCCAAACACCGATATAAAAGGTGGAGTTGCTGTTACATACCATGATACTAAAGAGAATTTTGGGGCAATACAAGTTTTTACACCTTATAAAGAGTTGAAAAATATCACGTCAAAGGTTTTTCAAAGAAGTACTAACTCTTTGTCTGAAATAATATTTACACAAAATAGGTTTGACTTAGAAGCATTGTATGAGGATTATCCAGAGTATAGAAATATCATAGGGAGCAATGGAAGGGATAAGCGTTTCAGAAATAATATTTTTGAAAAGATCGATTCCTTTACAGAGCAAATCAGAAGTACAGATGATGTAGCTATTAGAGGGGTTATAAAGAATAAAAGGTATTGGCGATATATCAGTAAAAAATATGTGGATTGTAATCATGAGAATTTGGATAAATGGAAGGTTATAGTCCCAAGAGCTAATGGTAAAGGTGTGCTAGGGGAGGTATTGAGCACACCTGAAATAATCGCTCCAATGCAAGGATACACACAGACATTTATAGGAGTAGGGGCGTTGTCCTCGGAAAACGAAGCTAAAAGTTTACTCAAGTATATAAAATCTAAGTTTTTACGAGCTATGTTAAGTATGCTAAAGGTTGATCAACATAATGAAAAAGACACTTGGGCTAAAGTACCACTACAAGATTTTACAATATCCTCTGATATAGATTGGTCAAAATCTATTGCTGAAATTGATTACCAATTATACAAAAAATACGGACTTTCAGAAGAAGAAATCCAATTTATCGAAAGTAAAGTGAAGGAGATGGAATAGGAAAAAAGCTTTAATCTAGCCTATTTCCCATTATTACAATTTTAGTTAGGAGTACAAATGGCAACAATTAATAGAGGTTCAGAATTTAGAAAGTGGGATTTGCATTTACATTCACTATATTCAATATTGAATAATCAATATCCAAGAGAATCTGACGGTAGTCCGAAAATTCAAGATTTTATTGATAAAATAAAGGAAGAAGAGATTGAAGTTGTTGGTTTAACTAATTATTTTAATTTTACTGATGGTGATTTTAAATTAAAAAAAGAACTAGAAAAATCAGGTATTACAGTATTTTTTAACTTAGAAGTCAGATTATCGAATATTAATAAAAGAGATGAATTATTTGATTATCATATTATTTTTGATAATAAATTAGATGATCAAATTGTAAAAAATTTACTAGGTGAGCTAAAAGCAAACGTAGGTAGTACTGAAAAGTCCTTTAACATGCTCACAAAAGAAGAAATCGAAAAAAGTGCTAATATTGATTTCGAATCATTAATTCAAACGTTAAAGAAATGGGAAGATTTATTATCTGGTAGAATTTTAAAAGCTTTCTTATCGAGAGGTCATGGTAGCGCTACTAGTGATAGCGATCGCAAAAATGCGGCAGTGTATGAGAAAGTGTGCAGAAAATCTGATGTAGTATTGCATTCAAGCCACAAAGAAAATAATTTAATAACAGATAGGCAGCATTGGCTGAAACATTCTCCTTATGTAAGACCACTTTTGCAGTCATCAGATGCTCACTCATTAGGTGAAATTGGTAAACGCTATTCATGGATAAAAGCAGATAAGACTTTTGAAGGTTTAAAACAAATTATGTTTGAGCCGGAGGATAGGATTTCTTTAGAAAAAGAAAAACCTGAACTTATTCGGAAAGAATTGATTATAGATAAATTAGTTTATAAGAATAAAGAGATTTATTTATCGGAAAATCTAAACGCTATCATAGGAGGACGTTCTAATGGTAAGTCAACATTGTTAAATTCTATAGCAAAGAAATTGAATCAACCTGTTGAAGAAGATGTATATGTTTTTCCTAATTTAGACGAAGATTTCAAAGTTATTTGGAAAGATAAAAAAGAAGACAATAACAGAGATATTGAATATATACCTCAGGAATACATGATTGATTTAGCAAGAAATGATGATAAATTAAAAACACTTATAAATGATATAATCAAAAATAAAGGTGAGGATGGTCTGATTTCTGAATATGAACTAGAATGTCGAAAAATAAATAGTGTAATTCAGGATTTATTGCTTAAGTACATAAATATCTTATCTGAGTTAAATTCTTTAAAGCAGCCAGAAGTTGAAGAAGATGCATTGAATCAACGATTGAAAGATTTTAATGAAAAACGTGAAAGCATACTTGGTAAGCTCCAAATTAGTTCAGAAGAACAAGAACAGTTAGAAGAACTTAGAGAAGATTATCAAAGAACTTCTGAAGAACTAACTACTTTACGTAATAAGCTTAATGGGTTGGAAACAGCTAAGCTTGAAAAGATTAAGTTAAATAATGAATGGTTACTTGAGGATATCAATGAACTTAAGGTTGTTCTTGAGAAAATATCTAGTAGGGCAAATCAAGAATTCGATAACGAAGTAGCTCGACTTAAAAATGATTTCAACTCACAACTAAAAGATAAACAGCAAAAATTATCTCAAATTGAAAATCATGCTATTTATAAAAGAGGTATAGAGTTATCAAAAAATAATAATGTACTCGAAAATTTGGATAAAGAGATTGAAAATGAAACAAACGCATTAAATGATTTGAAACAATATACCTCGAATAAAAGCAGATTGGAAACAGAGTTAAAGAAAATTAAAACAGAGTTAAAAGTAAATTATAGAAAATATGAGACTGCTAGAGATACTTTAAAAGAGAAATTTGAAATCTCAGAAGATGACTTATCTATATCAATCAAGTTTGCTCCTAAAAATTTTGAAGATGAATTCGATTATATTGATAATCGTGGTAAAAATAAGAGCAACTTTATTGAGAAACTTGAAAATAATTTTGATTCAGTAATAGATAACATTTTCAAAGATGATGAGCTTAAATTTATAAAAAATAAAAACAAGTTAGACCATATTAAATATTTCTTTAGCAATCACTACTATACATATCATTTTGAAATCGAATATCAAAATGATAGTTTTAAACAGATGTCACCAGGGAAGAAAGCATTTGTTATTCTGAAATTAATTTTAGATTTTTCAAATAGTAAAAAACCTGTTCTTATTGATCAACCTGAAGATAGCTTAGATAACAGAGCTATTTATAAAGATTTAACATCCTATATCAAGAAAACTAAAATGCGGAGACAGATAATTGTTGTAACACACAATCCCAATATTGTAGTAGGAGGAGATTGCGAAAACGTTATTATAGCTAACCAGTCTTCTGATGATAATCCAAATAAAGATGGTGAACAGTTTGATTATAAGAATGGTTCACTAGAAAATGATAGTAGTACATCGAATAGTGATTATATCTTAGAAAGATATAGTATAAAAGAACATGTTTGTGATATTCTTGAGGGTGGAAAAGAAGCTTTTGAGAAACGAGAAAGAAAATATAATATTCAATAATTTTAACTTGCTTCATTTAAACAGGTACTAACTTAATAGCTAGTACCTGTTTTTCTATATCATTCACTCTAATTTCCCAGCGCTAGCTTATTTTCTTCTCAATCTTAAAAATCCCTGAACAAAGTTTTCTATACTCGATTAACTTCACAGCTCTGCCATTTTCCAAAAGAAATAATCTCTCACTCCACTAAAAACTTCGGTAAAAATATGTTAAAATAAAGCAAGGTTATTTAGAACAGAATGGGAGTAGGTTATGGTTCCAGCGTATATTAGAATTCATGATGCGATTAAGAAAGAGATTGATGAGGGCGTTTGGGAGATTGGTCAGCGTTTGCCGAGTGAGCGTGATTTGGCGGATGATTATGAGGTGAGTCGGATGACGCTTCGTCAGGCGATTACGCTTTTGGTCGAAGAGGGCATTTTGGAGCGCCGTGTGGGTAGCGGGACTTATGTGGCTAGCCACCGTGTGCAAGAAAAAATGCGTGGGACAACCAGTTTCACCGAAATTGTGCGTTCGCAGGGTAAAACGCCGTCGTCACAATTGATTTCTTATCAGCGAAAGCCTGCTAATGAAACGGAAATCCAGCAGTTACAACTAAAAGCGACAGATACCGTGGTGCGTATGGAGCGCGTGCGTTTTGCAGATAATGTGCCTTTGGTTTTTGAAGTGGCGTCCATTCCAGAAAAGCTCATTCAGTCTTTCAATCAAGAGGACATCACAGAGCATTTCTTTCAAACATTAACGGATAATGGTTATGAAATTGGCAAGAGTCAGCAAACGATTTATGCCAAAAATGCAAGTGAGCGCGTGGCGAATTATCTCAAAGTGCCTAAAAATCATGCAGTGCTGGCATTGACACAAGTATCCTATTTCACAGACGGACGACCATTTGAATACGTTCACAGCCAATATGTCGGCGACCGTTTTGAATTTTATTTGGAGAATAATTAAGGAACAAACCATTCTCCAAATGCATATCCTAGAAGAAGCCACGAAAGATTTGAAATGACAAGTCATAAAACAGAACCTTATTGGGTGTCTGTTTTATTTTTTCCAATATTTTTAATATGCAGGCCTACAAATATTTTAAAATAAATCTATTTATTGGTCTTGATTTAACCATTTCTGACTATTAAATTCAGCTAAATTATGGTAAAATAAGGGCTATGGAAATTGAAAAAACCAATCGTATGAATGCTCTTTTTGAGTTCTATGCTGCTTTGTTAACCGATAAGCAGATGAATTATATTGAACTATATTATGCGGATGATTATAGTTTGGCAGAAATTGCTGAAGAATTCGGTGTGAGCCGTCAAGCAGTCTATGATAACATTAAACGAACAGAAAAAATTTTAGAAGCTTACGAGATGAAGTTGCACATGTATTCGGACTATATTGTTCGGAGCCAAATTTTTGACGATATTTTAGAAAAATATCCTGATGATGAATTTTTGAAAGAGAGAATTTCCGTTTTGAGTAGTATTGATAATCGTGATTAATCCGTATTACTCACTAAACAGAAGAACATTTGTAAAATTATAGAGATACTTAGGTAGGAGAAAAGATATTATGGCTTTTGAAAGTTTGACAGAACGCCTGCAAGGGGTGTTTAAAAATATTCGCGGAAAGAAGAAGTTGTCTGAAAAAGATGTCCAAGAAGTCACAAAAGAAATTCGTCTGGCATTGCTTGAAGCTGACGTTGCTTTGCCAGTTGTTAAGACTTTCATCAAGCGCGTGCGTGAACGTGCAGTTGGTCATGAAATCATTGATACACTTGACCCAACACAACAAATCGTTAAGATTGTTAACGAAGAATTGACTGAAATTCTTGGTTCTGAAACAGCTGAACTTGAAAAATCACCTAAAATTCCAACAATTATTATGATGGTCGGTCTCCAAGGTGCTGGTAAAACAACATTTGCAGGGAAATTAGCTAACAAGCTGATTAAAGATGAAAATGCACGTCCGTTGATGATTGCTGCCGATATTTACCGCCCAGCGGCTATCGACCAATTAAAAACACTTGGTAGTCAAATCAATGTGCCAGTTTTTGACATGGGAACTGACCACTCAGCTGTTGAAATCGTGACAAATGGTTTGGCACAAGCCAAAGAAAATCACAACGATTACGTTATCATTGATACGGCTGGTCGTTTGCAAATTGACGAAAAACTCATGGAAGAACTCCGTGATGTTAAAGCTTTAGCAAATCCAAATGAAATTCTTTTGGTTGTTGATAGTATGATTGGTCAAGAAGCTGCCAACGTCGCTGACGAATTCAACAAGCAATTGGACATCACAGGGGTTGTTTTAACTAAGATTGATGGTGATACACGTGGTGGTGCTGCGCTTTCAATCCGCGAAATCACTAGTAAACCAATCAAATTCACTGGTACTGGTGAAAAAATTACGGACATCGAAACTTTCCACCCAGACCGCATGTCTAGCCGTATTCTTGGCATGGGTGATTTGCTGACATTGATTGAAAAAGCCAGCCAAGAATATGACGAGAAAAAATCATTGGAACTCGCAGAAAAAATGCGTGAAAATACCTTTGATTTCAACGATTTCATCGACCAATTAGATCAAGTTCAAAACATGGGACCCATGGAAGATTTGCTTAAAATGATTCCTGGTATGGCAAACAACCCAGCGCTAAAAAACTTTAAAGTTGATGAAAAAGCTGTCGCTCGTAAACGTGCTATCGTGTCATCAATGACACCAGAAGAACGTGAAAATCCTGATTTGCTCAACCCAAGCCGCCGTCGCCGTATTGCTGCAGGTTCAGGAAATAGTTTCGTTGAAGTCAATAAATTCATTAAAGATTTCAACCAAGCAAAACAAATGATGCAAGGTGTTATGTCTGGTGACATGGAAAAAGCAATGAAGAAAATGGGAATCAACCCAAATAATCTCCCTAAAAATATGCCAAACGGTATGGATATGTCGTCACTTGAAGGCATGATGGGCGGTAATGGTATGCCAGACCTTTCAGCACTTGGTGGCGGAGATATGGATCTTAGCCAAATGATGGGCGGCGGTCTAAAAGGGAAAGTCGGCGAATTTGCGATGAAACAATCAATGAAACGCATGGCAAATAAAATGAAAAAAGCGAAGAAAAAACGCCGTAAATAATGTTAGATAAAACAAACGAAGCTGAAATAAAAGTCTAGCTTCGTTTTTAGTTTGTTTTTTGTGCGTTGACAAATAAATACCTCATTTAAAAAGTTGAATTATCAGTCTTTTTCGTTTTAGATTACAACTTATTTGTCATAAAAAATTGACAGAAAAGTTTATCATTTGTGCACTATTGACAAAAAAGTTTATAATTGAAGCATTAAAGTGATGTTATTAAACGTAAAGATATTTTTTAAACTTACTTTACTATCCATCATAGTATAATATAATGGTGATAATACTATTTGTTGAGTATTTTACATTTTGAAAGTAATTATGAGGGAAGAATAATGAATGATAAATTTGAAAAATTTTTCACAGATGTATTAAATGAAACCATGGAAGAGCATCTAAAAACTTTAAAAAATCAATCCGAAACCGATGAGTTCTTAGATAAGTTTGAAAGAGCTGATTTTTCTGAATTATATCAAACAATATTAAACGATATTTCGATACAAATGGTAAATAATGCTAAAACAATTATGCATGAAAACTCAATATTTTTTAGAAATGAGAAAAATGAGGTTCTTGCAAATATAAATCAAAAATGGTCAAATGCCTTTGTGACTTCGGAAGCGATGTATATAATGGTGCTTGAAGCTGTAGAGAATTATTCTAAATTTGTAAACGAATTAGATGTTCAAGAGAGAGAAAAATCAATACAAACATACACAGCCTTGAAGTATATTCATGGTAGGGGGCTTCAACAATTTTTAGAAATAATTACATTGATGGAAAATGGATTTGCTGATGGTGCATATGCACGTTGGCGTTCGCTTTATGAATTAACTATTATCGCTTACTTTATATCTAAGTATGGTGAAAAAGTTGCCCATTCGTATATTTCATCAGAAAATTCTGAAGACCGATATGAATGGGCAAGAGTGTGTGGAGAATTTAAGGATAAAAAATGATTTTCCATCAAATTTGTGGAAGAATCAGTATCAACTCGCTAATGAGGTATTGCATCCATCATCTCAAGGAACATTCAATAGATTAGGGACAGTGGATAGCAAGGAAGTAATAACTATTGGAAGAACAGATTATGGTTTAGCAACACCGGGTGAACATTCAGCTATTAGCTTAGCTCAATTAACAAGTGTTTTTTTAACAGTGTATTCATCTGGAGATTCTCTATTATCTGCCATTATGATAAATAAATGGGTTGATGTTGTAAGAGAAAGTTATTTTAAAACACATGATTATATTTTTCCAAATGAACCTAAATTGTGGAATGAGGATAAAAAGAGTTAACCATGATGATAGTGCTTTTTGAAGTAAGAAAAGTTGGTATAAAAATATGTTAGAAAAAATAGAGCGTTTAATATCAGAAATTAACAAAATTCATTTAAAATATGCTAGAGATTACTTTGAAACAGGTAAGGTTAAAAAAATTGAGTTGAATCGAACTTTATCAGAGGTTTCGATTAACGATATTTTGAAATATCGGCTAAATTTTCACGAATCAATCAACGATTATTTGATATTTGCTGATTTAGAAAATATAGATTTTCAATATCGGGTAAAATCATCAGAATCTATTCAAGAAAAAATAGATTACTTTTTAAAGCATCAAAAAAGTTACCCAACAGAAGTTATTTTAAATGATATATTAGGTGTTCGAATTGTTCTTTCAGATAGTGACATCATACAATTGTTTGAGCGTTTGACGCTTTGGAGAGAACAATTTGGATTAATCAATTGGAACTTAAAACAGGCTAAGGATTACACTGTCTTATGTTTTTATTTTAAAGAAAAGCTTGCTTTCTCCTACCCGTGGGAGTTACAAATTTTAGATGAAGATGCCAAACAAACTATTGTCAAACGACACCAGAAAAAAAGATAGTATAAGGACTAATTATGATATAATAATATATGTAAAAACTGAAAAAAACGACAGTTAAATTTTAAAAAAGACTTGATTAAGGAGATTAGTATGGTACAATCCATTAGCACAGCACAGCACAGCACAGCACAGCACAGCACAGCACAGCACAGCACAGCACA